>Ga0306926_10003982_pt1 | contig 15431 bp, 12 predicted proteins | sample flu12Cox44000178_FD_203759 | JGI IMG/M metagenome (GOLD analysis project Ga0306926, IMG submission 203759) | Lab enrichment of tropical soil microbial communities from Luquillo Experimental Forest, Puerto Rico - flux8day.12C.oxic.44.000.178 (v2)... | ecosystem: Environmental > Terrestrial >...
TCTCCGGCGACCTGGCCACCCATGGCGGACTGCCGCGCTTTGCACCGCTGAAGTTCGATGAGGACATCCGCGACTTCTTTCGCGCGTTGGGCCCGGCGACGCTTGGCTCCATGGGCACGCAGGTCGCGATGTTTGCCGATACCATCATCGCGACCTTTCTGCCCGCGGGCGCATTGTCGGCGCTCTACTACGCCGACCGGCTCAATCAGCTTCCGATCGGAGTGATCGGGATCGCCGTCGGCACGGTGCTATTGCCGGAGATGTCGCGACAACTGACGGCGGACGATCGCGACGGCGCGATGGCTTCACAGCGCCGCGCGTTCGATTTCACGCTGCTGTTCTCCGTACCCTTTGTTGCGGCCTTCCTGACTGTACCCGATGCCATCACACGCGCGATGTTCGCGCGCGGTGCGTTCACCAAGGCCGACGCCGCAGCTGCCGGTGTCACGCTTGCCGCCTACGCGATCGGCCTCATTCCCTTCGTGTTGATCCGCACCGCTGTTTCGGCTTTCTATGCCCGCAAAGATACCGCAACTCCGGTCAAGGCCTCGCTGACGGGGCTCGCGGTGAACGTACTGCTGAAGCTCCTGCTGATGGGTTCGCTTGCCCAGGTCGGCCTCGCGCTCGCGACCGCCGTCGGCGCCTGGATCAATCTGGTGCTGGTGCTGGGCTTTGCGGTGCGGGCGAAATACCTCGTCCCCGATCGCGCGTGGATGCAATCATTGCTGAAATTCCTGTGTAGCGGCGTCATTCTCGCCATGGCTCTCTGGTTGACGGAAAGATTTGTTGCGCCGCGGTTTTCGGCTCTGACCGCATTTCCCAATGAGAGCGCATTGCTGCTGCTGGTCGGCGTCGGAGCTGTGGTCTATTCCGGAGCGATCCTCGTGCTGTTCGGTCGGCGTTGGCTGAGGGTTTTGGTGAGGGGCTAAAGTCGTTTGCGCTGCCGCGCGATCCGCTGCAATATGGCTTTGGGAAACGAACAGGGAAATCGGAGATACGATGGCAGCTCCCATCAAATTCGGCGTCGGTCAAAGCGTTCTTCGCAAGGAAGATGACGCGCTCCTTCGCGGCAAGGGCCGGTATACCGATGACCATACGGTTCAGGCCGCATTGCACGCACTGGTACTGCGTTCACCGCACGCGCACGCACGGTTCACCATCAACGCTGCCCGTGCGCGGGGTCTTCCCGGCGTCGCCCTTATCCTGACGGCCGAAGACGTCAGGGATCTCGGCGATCTGCCGTGCCTTTTCAATCTGGAAACGGATCCCTTCACAGGTCCGCCCTATCCGATCCTTGCCAATGGCGAGGTGCGCCACGTCGGCGATGCCATCGCCCTGGTGGTCGCGGATACCGTCGATCAGGCGCGCGACGCGATCGAGGCGATCGAGGTCAATTGGACACCTGAACGCGCTGTGGCGGGCGTTGCGAACGCGGTCAAGCCGTCTGCTCCGCAGGTGTGGCCGGACCATCCCGGCAACATCCTGTTCGACGTACCGATCGGCGACAAGAAGGCGACCGATGCGGCATTCGCCAAGGCGCATACCGTCGCTGGAATTTCGATCGTCAATCCGCGCGTGGTCGCAAGCTTCATGGAAACCCGTGCGGCGATCTGCGAATATGATGCAAGGCGCGATCACCTGACGCTTACGGTCGGCAGCCAGGGCAGCCATCGGTTGCGCAATATCCTGTGTCAGAACGTCCTGAAGATCCCCGTCGAGAAGATGCGCGTGATCTGCCCGGATGTCGGCGGCGGCTTCGGCACGAAGCTGTTTCCCTATCGTGAATACGCGTTGCTCGCGGTCGCTGCGCGCAAGTTGAAGAAGACGGTTCGCTGGGCCGCCGAGCGCTCCGAGCATTTCATGGGCGACGCGCAAGGCCGCGACAACGTCACGACTGCGCGGATGGCACTCGCCGAGGACGGAAAATTCCTCGGCATGGACGTCGACCTGATGGGCGACATGGGCGCCTATCTCTCGACCTTCGGGCCCTATATTCCCCATGGCGGCGCCGGCATGCTGCCCGGACTCTACGACATCCAGACCTTCCATTGCCGGGTGCGCACGGTGTTTACACATACCGTGCCGGTGGATGCCTATCGCGGTGCGGGGCGGCCGGAAGCGGCCTATGTCGTCGAGCGTCTGGTCGATGCCTGCGCGCGAAAGCTCGGCATGACGCCTGAGGCGATCCGGCGCAAGAATTTCATCTCGCCGAAGGCGATGCCTTACAAGACCGCGACCGGCAAAATCTACGATTCGGGCGACTTCGCCGCGCATATGAAGCGGGCGATGGAGGTTGCGAACTGGAAGGAGTTTCACAAGCGCGCAAGACTGGCCAGGAAGCAGGGACTGGTGCGCGGCATCGGAATGGCGAGCTATGTTGAAGTTTGCGGCAGCATGGGCGCGGATGAGACCGCCAATGTGCGGCTCGACGCAAACGGCGACGTCACCATCCTGATCGGCACCCAGTCGAGCGGGCAGGGCCATCACACTGCCTACGCGCAACTCGTTGCCGAGCAGTTCGGGCTTCAACCCGAGCGCGTTCACATCCACCAGGGCGATACCGACGAAATCGCGGCCGGGCTCGGCACCGGAGGTTCTTCCTCAATTCCGTCCGGTGGCGTCTGTGTCGAGCGCGCGACGCGTGCGCTGGGCGGCAAGCTCAAGGAGATCGCCGCCGAAGCGCTGGAAAGCAGCGCCGGAGACCTCGAGATCAGCAACGGCGTGGTGCGCGTCGCCGGCACTGACCGCTCCATCAGCTTTGCTGATCTGGCAAGGCGCGCAGGCAGCGATTCCTCCCGGTTGAACGCCAGCGCGAGTTTTACCAGTGCCGATGGCACCTATCCAAACGGCACACACGTCGCGGAAGTCGAGATCGACCCCGCGACCGGCATCATCAAGATCGTCAATTACGTCATCGTCGACGATTTCGGCGTGACGCTTAACCCGCTCCTGCTCGCAGGCCAGGTGCATGGCGGCGTGATGCAAGGGATCGGGCAAGCGCTGATGGAGCAGGTGGTCTACAGCCCCTCCGACGGCCAGCTCGTTACCGGCACCTACATGGACTATGCACTGCCGCGCGCGACCGACGGTCCGTCATTCCACTTCGAGACCCATAACGTCCCCTGCAAGACGAATCCGCTCGGCGTCAAGGGAGCTGGCGAGGCTGGCGCGATCGGCTCGTGTCCGGCCGTGGTGAACGCCATCATCGAAGGACTGTGGCGCGAGTACAAGATCGACCACATCGACATGCCGGCAACAGCCGAGCGGGTCTGGATTGCAATTCGCGAGCATCAGCGGCGCCACAGTCTCTGATCTTTTCTTCCGCGGGAATAAAACGCAGCGGCGGGGTTCCTAGGGGTGGGGCCGGGTGTGGCGAGCCCGCGATTTCGCGGGCGATAGAACACGCCGTTTGCGCGAAGGAGAAGTTGTCGATGAAGCGGACAGTGGTGGTATTGGGTGCGTTGCTCGCGGGCGCCGGCGCCGTGATGGCCGATCAGAAGCTCGCCGTCGAGCAGGACAATCTCATGCGAGCTCAAGGCAAAAGCGTGTACGTTGTCATTGGCAAGATGGTCAAGGGTGACATTCCATACGACCAGAAGGCCGTCGACGGCGCGCTCACCGAACTCGAGGCCAGCGTCCCCACGATCCCCAAGGTATTCCAGACCAATCCGAAGGAAAATGTCGTCAACGCGACATATGGGTCGTCGCCGAAAATCTGGAAAAACAAGGCCGATTTCGATTCAAAGGTGCCACCTGTCCAGAAGGTGATTGCCGACCTCAAGGGCAAGATCAAGGATCTCGAAGGCTTGAAAGTTGCCTTCACGTCGATCAACGACGCCTGCAATGGCTGTCACGAGACCTATCGTCTCAAGCTGAAATAGCTGGCATTTCAACCGCAAAGCCATCGCGCTTCAAGCTGCGTCATAAGACCCCACTCGAGGTTTCAAGTCGGGGCGCTTGACCCGTTCGTCGAGCAGACCGGTCAGCAGGCTCGGGTCCGTCAGCGCATAGATCTTGACCGGCCCTTCGCGGCCGCGGATTGAAGCTTCGCTCGGCGCCAGACGACCTTGTCCTATGCCGGCATGCCGAAAGACCTCGTCGGAAACGATGACGCAGCAGCCGAGCGACTTGGTGAGATCCTGCAGACGGGCGGCGACGTTCACCGCATCGCCCAGCGCCGTGAACACCGTGTGATCACGAAATCCGATATCGCCGACGATCGCCTCGCCGCCATGAATGCCGATGCCGAACTCGATTGGCTGCTCGAGTTCGCTGGCGAATTCGTGGTTCATGTATGCGACGTTGGCGGCAACCATGGCTGCCGCCCGCATCGCCTGTCGCGAGGCGGTGATCGGATCGGTGCGCAGGCCAAAAAGCGCAAGCATCCCGTCGCCAACGAATTGGTTCGGTTGCCCGCCCGCGTCGACGACCGCCCGCGAGGCGGCTTCCAGGAAGCGATTGACCAGGAAGACAGTGTCATAGGGCAGGCGTGCCTCCGCCAGTTTTGTCGAACCGCGCATGTCGATAAACATGCTGACGACGTAATGCTCCTCGCCGATGTTGACTCTGCGCCGGTTACGAACGAAGTCGGCCCCGATATCAGCAGGCAAGATGGGAATCACCGCAACATCCGCCTTCGGACGGAGCTGACAAGCGAGCCGGATCGCTGGATTGGCGCCCGCGCCGACGCGAGCCAGCACATAGGCTTCGCGGCCGGACACCGGCGGCAAGATCGAGCGATCGCTGATGACCCGCACGCGGCAGGTCGAACATCGCGCCTTGCCGCCGCAAATGCTGGCGTGGGGAACCCTGAACCGCAGACTGGTTTCCAGGATAGTGAGCCCGCGAGGGGAGCGAACCTTCCGACCGGGATAGGAAACGGTAATCAGGCCGCGTCGGCTTTCGATCAGTGCGCGAATACCGCGCGCGACGAAGACAAGGACGATCGCTGCACCATACGCGACCGGAAAGTAGAACCAGGTGATTCGCTCGATGGTGGCGCGCTGATCGAGCGGGGTTGTTTTCACATGTTCGGCCCGCCACTGCGGCTGAGCCGCAAGCTCGATCGCCTCGTGAGCGCCGCGGTGGGTGCCCGTCATGGCAAGCGGCGGCAGCAGAACAGCGATCGCCAGCAGAAACGGCGCTGCCCACTTGAAGAACGGTTTCAGCCGTAGCCAGAAGTAGAGCCCGATGCAACCGTGGATCCAGGCCACCGTAAGCAGCGCGAACTGTACCGCGATCATGTAGGGACGTTGGGCCCAGTAGGCCAGCAACGGCCCCGCATAGTTCGGAGGACCCATTCCGTAAAGCAGCGTTCGCAGGCGCACGATGCCGAAATGGCCCGACAGCAGGAGTGGAATGCTCAGGCCAAAGGCCAGTTGCGTTATCTCGATGGCCGTGTAGCGAAAATGCCGTCGCTGATAGAGGGCCCAAAGCCCCAGCGCCAGATGTGTCGCGGCCGCGGCGTAGAGCGTGAAGTTGACGATCGGGATCCGCCACCACCAGACGTGATAGGTGAGCCAGACTTCCATCGTGCTGTAGGACAGATTGCCAAGCGCGTGATTGAAGAAATGGGAAAAGACGTAGGAGAACATGATGAGGCCGCAGAACAGTCTCACCTGTCGAACGCCTATCCCGCGCAACCACCGCCGAACGCCAGATAACTTCGCCGAGCCGTCGGCGCGAACGTCGAGAATGGCTAATGCCGGGAGGTGCATACTGAAAGCAATTGCATCGGAAAAAGAACGAGGAAAAAACCGGTTTGGTCGGCAATACTATACTCGTAGGTTACCGTAAATGTGCGAAATTGGCGAGGGGTGGAGCCCGCTCATATTTCCTCCGCACTGCACCGGACGGTCAATGTTTACTGCGATGCATTCGCGCTGATTTTCAAATTGGCTGATGGTGCTGACCACGCAGCGATCAGGCGGCTTGTTGCAAAGCTCGCCTGGTCACCTCCGAAACCGTGCTGGATCCTCAGTGGATCCCTCACTTGGTCATTTAATCGGTTACTTGTTACTTCGTGACCTGGCCGCGGATTTCGCCAGCCGGGTTCGCTGCCGTATGGATGTTGATGTAGTACTTGCCAGCCAAGAAGTCTGCGGCCTGAGCATCAGTCAGCGTGGCGCTGCCTTCGGCCGGGCTCTTGCCGATGTTGGGGATCGGAACGGCGACGCCGGCATTCTTGTCAGCTTCTCCGGGCCCATGGAAATGCGCCGCCGTGGCCGGGCCGGTGAGTCCGGAATAGGTCACGTTCCAGCTCAGCTTTTTGGAGGCCGGATCGTATTCCACGTCGGCGCTGCCGGTCCCGGCGCTGGTCGTGGGCGGCACTTCGGACTTGCCACTCAGCGTCACCTTGTACTTGTCGGCGAAGGCGGGTCCCGCAAGGGCTACCGCAGCTCCGAGTGCGAACGTGGCGAGCAACGTCTTTTTCATAGGTCTCTCCCTGATGTCATTCAGCCTCAAAACAGCGCGTTTCCGATTTTATTCCCGACAACGCGTCGGTCTCGTAGAATTTCCGGCAAGCTTATGACGGCAAGTGCGGCCATACTAGTGGTCCGATTCCAACATTTCTCTCCCTGTCGTTCGCGAATGCGGAAAATAGGGAGTGAATGTCAAATCGGCTCCACGGCGCGCTCTCGATGACGGACAGCAAATGCTGAGACGGATTCTCTTCGGCCTCGCTGTAGCCGGTGCGGCCGGCTTCGGCATCTTCTGGTGGCTGACGATACCGGCCGTGATTGCGCCGGCATCGCTTGCCGCCTATCAGCCGGATCTCGCCAATGGACGCACGGCGTTCAATGCCGGCGGATGTTCCTCCTGCCATGCGGTGCCGGGCCAGCCCGATCGCTTCAGGTTGGGAGGCGGCCTGGCCATACCGTCGCCGTTTGGCACCTTCTACGCGCCGAACATCTCGCCTGATCCTGCGGACGCAATCGGAAGATGGAGCGAAGCCGATTTCATCAATGCGGTGACCCGCGGAATCTCGCCGGCCGGTACGCACTACTTTCCGGCCTTTCCCTATACCTCGTATGTGCAAGCGAAGATCGGCGACCTCCGCGACCTCTTTGCTTTCCTGAAGACGCTGCCGCCGGTCCCGGGCAAGGTCCGCGATCATGATGTGCCGTTTCCTTTCAACATCCGGCGCAATATCGGAATCTGGAAACTGCTGTTCATGGACGACAGGGCTTTCACGCCCGATCCGACGCGCCCGGTGTCATGGAATCGCGGCGCCTATCTCGTCAACAGCCTCGGGCATTGCGCGGAGTGCCACAGCCCGCGCAACTTGCTCGGCGGCATCATCGCCGGCCAGCGCTTCGCCGGCGGGCCCAATCCCGATGGTGAGGGCTGGGTGCCGAACATCACCGGAAAGGGCCTTGGCGAGTGGAGCAAGAAGGACATCGTCTATTTCCTCGAGACCGGACTTACACCCGATGGCGACAGCGCCGGCGGTGCAATGGCGCGCGTGATCAAGAACACTTCGCAATTGAAGCCGGAGGACCGCGAGGCGATCGCCGAGTATCTGAAGTCACTGCCGGCCGTGGAGGGGCCCCCGCGACCGAAAAAGGTGGAGCAGAGCGGTTAGCTGGTGCCGAACGCCTTGAAGGTGATGATGGTGTGGGTATCCTGGATGCCGGGAATGGTCTGCACCTTCTCGTTGATGAAGTGGCCGATATCGGTTTCCTTGTCGACGTAGAATTTGACAAGCAGGTCGTAGTCACCAGCGGTGGAATAGATCTCGGAGGCAATTTCGGCTTCGGCAAGCGCATTGGCGACCACGTAGGACTGGCCGAGCTTGCATTTAATCTGGACGAAAAAAGGAACCATCGCGGTCGTCTCCGGATATCAGCGACGTCGATCACGAACTTCGGAAGGTTGGTTTCCCAATACGCCAGATTTGGGCTCCTAAGCAAGCAAACTTGCTGCTCACAGGCCATCGCGGTAGGACAGATCATGACCACGCCCGTCGCCCTCACCATCGCAGGGTCGGATTCTTCCGGCGGCGCCGGCATCCAGGCCGACCTCAAGACCTTCGCCGCGCTCGGTGTCTATGGTGCTTCGGCCATTACAGCGCTGACGGCGCAAAATACCGCGGGCGTGACTGCCGTCCACGCAGTGCCCCCCGAGTTTGTGACCGCGCAGATCGATGCGGTGTTCGGCGACCTTGCGATTGGGGCCGTCAAGATCGGAATGGTGGCGCAACGTGCAATCATCGAGGCAATCGCTGCCGCACTGAAACGCTGGTTGCCTCGGATGATCGTGCTCGATCCCGTGATGGTTGCGAGCTCCGGCGACCGATTGATTGCGACCGATGCTGTCGAGGCGTTGCGCAACAACCTTTTTCCGCTTGCGACTATCGTCACGCCGAACCTGCCGGAAGCGGCGGTGCTTCTTGGGGAGCCGATGGCTTCGAGCGCAGCCGCGATCGAAGCCCAGGGCCGACGGCTGCTCGCATTCGGCTGCCAGGCGGTGCTGATCAAGGGTGGGCACGGGGCGGGCAGCGAGAGCATCGACTACCTCATCGATGGTAGCAGTAGTTTGGCGCTGGCGGCGCCGCGCCTTGCAACCAAAAACACCCATGGAACCGGCTGCTCGCTCTCGGCAGCGATTGCGGCGGACCTTGCCAAAGGCGAGTCCCTGGTCAGCGCTGTGCGTAATGCCAAGACCTTTGTCAGTGCTGCGATCGCAGGTGCAGACCGCTTCAGTGTCGGCCACGGCCATGGGCCGATCCATCATTTCCATCGGTTTTACTGATCCGATCCTTGTCGCCTGATTGTCGCAACGGACTGCTATCGCCGCCCACAAGCGTGAAGGTTTGATTCGCGCCGCACGGCTGCGCGAGGACGGCTTGGGGTCGTCTCAGTGGTTCCGCGGCCGGTCATCCCCTTGTCATGCGAATCTGTTAGGGGCGCGTTCATGGGAAGTGACGCTGTAAGTGAAGAGAGCCCGGATCGGCGCTTTCGCACCTTGTTTATCTCCGACGTCCATCTCGGTGCCCGCGGCTCGCAAGCCGACAAGTTGCTCGACTTTCTCCGCAGCCATGATGCCGACACCATCTATCTGGTAGGTGACATCGTTGACGGCTGGGCACTGAAATCGAACTGGTACTGGCCGCAGTCCCACAACGATTTCGTGCAGAAGGTACTACGCAAGGCGCGCAAGGGCGCGAAGGTCGTCTACATTCCCGGCAATCATGACGAGTTCTTGCGGAACTATTACGGCACGCATTTCGGCGGCATAGATGTGGTCGAAAATGCCGTTCACATCGGCGCGGACGGGCGCCGTTACTTCGTCATTCACGGCGACATCTTCGATCTCGTCGTGCAAAACGCGCTCTGGCTCGCACATCTCGGCGACAAGGCCTACGATTTCGCGATCCAGATGAATCGCTTCGTCAATTTCTTTCGTCGCCTGTTTGGCGTACCCTACTGGTCGCTGTCGCAATGGGCCAAGTTGAAGGTCAAGAACGCCGTGAACTATATCGGCGCGTTCGAGACCGCTCTGGTAGCCGAGGCACGGCGCCACGACGCCGATGGAGTGATCTGCGGCCATATCCATTACGCCACGATCCGCGACGAGCAGGGCATCCGCTACATGAACTGCGGCGACTGGGTGGAGAGCTGCACGGCGCTGGCCGAGCACGATGATGGCCGCTTCGAGATCATCAGCTGGACCGATCTGGAGCCGGGAGTCGCGCCGATCCCGCAGGTAGCTGCACGCGCAGCCTAGTGGTCCGATTCTGACATTTGCTACCCAGCTTTGGAGCCGCTTTTTGCGAATGTCAGAATCAGAGGACCACTAGCAAATAATTGATGCTAGTGGAGCTTTGGATTTGACGTTCGCTTGAGGCGATCGCGGCAAGAGGGTAGCGAACGTCAAATCCGCTCCACTAGATCAGAGCCTGGTCCCGAAAAAGCCCGCCACACGTTCGCTCCGCCTTGCCCGCGGATCATTTGGCGCGATAAAAGGCGGCGATGACGGACATCACCTCGAAGCTGCCGGTCAATTCGGCCGATATCGATCTGGCGGCCAATGTCGTCGCACCCTACGCGGTGCGGACGCCGCTGCTATCTTTTCCGGTTCTCGACCAGGCGGTGGGAACCAGGGTGTTCCTCAAGCCGGAAATGTTGCAGCGAACCGGATCGTTCAAGTTCCGCGGCGCCTTCAACAAGCTTTCCTCGATCCCTCAGGCGCGGCGGAGCGGGGGGGTGGTAGCGTTTTCCTCCGGCAATCACGCCCAGGGCGTGGCAGCCGCAGCGCAGATCCTGAACATGCGGGCAACCATTGTGATGCCCTCGGACGCGCCGATTTCCAAGCGCGAGCGTACCAAGGGCTACGGCGCCGAGGTCGTGTTGTATGATCGCGATCGCGAGGACCGCGAGGCCATTGCGCGCGGCATCGCCGAACGGCGCGGCGCGACCCTGGTACCACCCTATGACGACCCCTTCGTGATTGCGGGGCAGGGAACGGTAGGCCGCGAGATTGCAGAGGACGTGGCGGCGCTCGGCCTTGTACCCGAAATCGTGGTTGCGCCGGCCTCAGGCGGCGGGCTGATCGCTGGCGTCGCAACCGCGGTGAAGGCCCGCTTCCCGCAGGCAGCACTGATCGTCGCCGAGCCTGAGGCCTACGACGACCACCGCTGCTCGCTGCGTGCCGGCAAGCGTGAGCCGCACGCGGCAAGGGGCCGCACCATCTGCGACGCGCTGATGGCCGCGATCCCCGGCGAACTCACTTTCGCGATCAACAGCAAGTTGCTCTCGCACGGCGTCACCGCATCCGACAACGAAGTCGGCGCGGCCGTCGCCTTCGCCTTTCGCGAGTTGAAGCTGGTGGTGGAGCCGGGCGGCGCGGTCGGGCTCGCCGCACTCCTGGCGGGCCGCATCGAATCGGGCGGCAGGAACGTCGTCATCGTTCTGTCCGGCGGCAACGTCGATGCAGATTTATACGCAAGGCTGATCGCCTGAATGACGTAAACAAAGCGGGGCAGAGCCTTGCCTGCTCCGCCCCGCCTGTGACTTGCCTTTGACGTCGTTCCTGGCGGCGTCTCGGGTCAGCGGTGATGTCCGAAGCCGCCTCCGCCCATCATGCCGCCTCCACCCATCGATTGAGCCAGATGCGGCGTGGAATTTCCCATGGTGTTGCCGGCTGGCCTGGTGAACAGAACGTTGCTATTGAGATGGTTGCCTTGACCGGAGTTGGTGGCGAGCGGGCCAGGATTGGAGTTGAACCGGGCGACGTTGTTGGTGTGCCGGTCGGTCTGGAACTCATGTTTGGTGGTCTGCAGCTCAACGACTTTATTCGTCGGCCCGTTGGTCTTCAGCCCCTCGTTCGATAGGCTCTTGCCGACCGTCTGCACCGGCATATTCGTGATCTTGCCGCTGGTGCCGTTGGCAGCGATCGTTTCGCTACCATGAGACGGAAGCGCCACGAGCTTGCCGGATTGCAGGTGGAGGTCGCCCTCGAATTTGTTGTTGAGGTGACCACCTTGCGCGGGCATCGTCGGCGCTGGATGCTGCGGCAGGATGAGATGGCTGGGCTGGTAAAGCGATAGCGACTTGGGCTGTGCTTGCAGCTTCAGGGCGGTCATGGCGTAGGGGCTATTGACGTGGCTCTCGTAGAAAGTCCGGTAGGCCAGCGGCGAGTTGGCGAGAACCGCCTTGTGCCACGCTGCCGCCTCCAGCAAATTGCCCAGCAGCCGGCGGATATGGATGCACAGCGGGTCATCCGGGAACAGCTCGATAAACTCCTGATAATACACCGGGGAGCCTTCCGACAGCACGAAGTCATAAGCCTGACGCGCGGAGCGGCTTGGCAGGTTCGACGCCACCTGCACCACCGCACCTTGAGCCGGCGCACGGGTTGCGGCAACCGCCGTATCGCCAAAGAAGTAGAAATCGCTGGTGAGAGATGAGCTTTCCCATGGCGTCTGCTCGCCGTCGGTTGAATGGTTCACTTCGAGACGAACGCGCTTGAAGAGCTGCTCGATCGGCAGGTTCGGCTCGCGCGCCAGATGCAGGAAAGCGGAGGTGAACGGACTATGCTCTCCGCTGCCGTCGAGAGCTTCCGTCCCCGGCGCAGTCGAATAGCCGACAATCGAACCATTCGGTGCATCGACGATGGCTAGTCCACGTCCGGCGTCGTTGACGGCCGGGAACGGATTGTTCCTGCAGGCGTCGAGAACGACGATGCGCAGCCGGCTCGGGATGGCCTCCAGCGTCGCCATGAGGTCGACCAGGCGCAACGAATTGTCGATGAGGTCGGAAGGAGAGGAAATCTTCGCGTCAACGGGGATCAGATAATTTTCTCCCGCAAGCTGCACGCCATGTCCCGCGTAATACACCATCGCCACCGTGTTCGGTCCACGAGCAGCTACCCGCGCCGAAAAATCCTGCACGACCTTGATCATGTCGTTCTGCGTCAGATCGGTTGCGGCGATCACCTCAAAGCCCGCCGAGTTCAATAACTGCGCCACCGATTGCGCATCGTTATCGGGATTGGGCAGCTGCACGACGTTCTGATATTTTGAATTGCCGATCACCAGCGCGACCCGCTGCTCGGGTCCTTGCAGCGCAACAGGTGCACCCCCTTCGGCGAATGCCGCGCCTTGCGCGAGGCCCGACAGACCAATCAGCAGCACGGCAAACAGAAAGAGCGACTTAAAACGGGACATGGTGTCCTCCCGCGGTGAATTCCACCACCCGCGGGGGATGCTAGATCGCCTTCGCTGGCTCGTAAGTGAGGTCAGTCACTCAGCGGATCGCACCGGGATACAAGCTCATGAAAAGAATGCGATCTTCTCGGCTTGGCTCATGCGCCGGATCGGCGCCAGCGGATCGGATGCCGGTAACTGCGGCCGCGGCACAATCCCCTCGGCGATGATCGCCGCGCCGAGCGAGGGTTCGGTTGGGATTTGCGGCGCTGCGGGCAGGGAGACCTGCGATGCTGGCTCAAGTGTCACCTCCGGCACCGGTGTAACCGCTGCAGGCATCGGCTCCACGGGCAGCAATTCCGTCACCTCGACGGTCGGCGCCGGAAGGTCGCCAGCATCGGGCGCCGCCATTTCCATGGCGACCTTTTCCAGAAGCGCCTCGTCATAGGCGTCAGCATCCTGGGCCGAGAGTTCATCAGGCCCGTCGGTTGCCGCGAAGGTGTCGGTGGCTTCGTCATCCAACTCGGCGGGGATGACGATATCCTGCCCGGGCGGCGTCTCCTCGGTCAGCTCGCCAACATCGTCAGGGGCATCGTGGGTCGGAGCAGAAGCCTCGGCAAGGCCGTCCGAGAACCGATCTATGCTCGAATTGATGAGATCGAACGCGGCGCGCAAGGCGGCGCGCGGATCGATGCCGGCGATCTGCGCGCAGCCTGCTTCGATGGCGCCCGCCTGGGAATCGATCAGGTCGCAGATTCGGCCGTCGGCGCCGATTTCCCGCCAACGCCAGGAGATTTCCCGGATGATCCGTACGCCCTTGCGAATCGGCGCCAGGCTCTCCTCCAACCCGAGACCGTCGAGGGCGACGGAAGCGGTCTGTTCGGCCTCGGCCACCGCGCTCCTGATGGCGGCTAGCGCCTGCGCGTGCTCCTCCTGGGCAGATGGCTGCTGCTGCCGCTGGGCGGCAAGCGTCTCCTCGATCCGCGCCACCGCATCCAGAACCATCCGGGTATCGGCATTGCGGTTGCGTCTGGCATATTCGCCGAGAAACCAGCGGCCCCGCGAGGTTTCCATGAAGGCTTCACGGATGGCCTCATAGTCCTCTTCCCCCGGCAGGCTTGCGCGAGCGGAAATCGGTGATAGGGCGAATGCTTCGTCGGCCATGACAGACTCTATCCGCGCAAATCACCGCGCGGTGCGATAACGATCACCATGATATCAGGCGAATCGCAATTGAAATCGATGACTGCCGAATCACAAATCCCCATCGCTTCGCATACGATATCGAAGCGATTCGCCACGGCGCTGGCGCTGGTCTACGGGACCGGCTTCGGACTTGTCGGCACGCACCTGCCGTTCTTCCCGGTCTGGCTCAAGGCGGTCGGCGTGGATGCCGCCTGGATTGGCATCATCACCGCGGTGCCCGCCGTCACGCGGTTCACCACCCTGCCGTTCGTTACAAGTTTTGTCGAGCGCCGCCAGGCGTTGCGTGGCGGCATCATCGCGATGGCGTTTTTGACCTCCTTCGGGCTTGCCGCCGTGGGTCTCCAGCGAGAGACCGTGCCGATCTTTGTCGCCTACGCGGCGACCTGCTGCGTGTGGACGCCCATGGCGCCGCTGGTCGATGCCTATGCGCTCAGCGGTGTGCGCCAATATGGCCTCAGATACGGACGGTTGCGCCTGTGGGGGTCGGCCGCTTTCGTCGTCGGAGCACTGGCGTGCGGATCATTGATCGACGTCATCGCAGCGAAGTATCTGATCTGGATCATCGCCGGCATGGCCGCGCTCAGCGCGCTGGTCAGCGTCGGCCTGAAACCGCTCGCGCCGTTGAAATCGAATCCTGCAGCACTTGCGGGTGGGAGCGTCCTGCTCCGCGACTTTGGATTCCTCGCCATCATCATCGCTTCCGCGCTGATCCAGAGCAGTCACTCCGCCTATTACGTCGTCGCATCGATCGTCTGGCAACAGGAGGGTTTTGGCGGGCTGACGATTGCAGGCCTCTGGACGCTCGGCGTGCTCGCCGAGATCGTGGTGTTTGCGGCCTCGCCGCGCTTTACCCTGCCGCCGGCGACGCTGGTGATCATCGCCGCATGCTGCGCCGTGGTGCGCTGGATCATTACCGCGCTTGCCCCGCCGATCTCGGTCCTGGCCATCGTCCAGCTAATGCACGGAATGACCTTTGGATTGACCCAGGTCGGCGCGATGGGGCTCATGGTTCATCATGTGCCCGGCCACATCATGGCGCGCGGGCAGGGCTATCTAGCGGCATTCAGTGGGATTGCCACCGGCAGCGCCTATATCCTGACCGGCGTGATCTTCGCCCGTTACGGGCAGAACGTCTATTACGTGATGGCGCTGATTGCGGCGATGGGGGCGGCAGTGATGTTGTTTGCGCATCGAAGATTGGCGGACCATCAACCCCATAGAGCCGGTTCAGGCGGATGAACAAGGCTGCCATCGTAGCGCAGCCCGTGATCGCGGTCCTGCACCAGCAACAGCGGTCCATCGAGATCGACGAAACGGGCGAGCGGCGTCAGCAGCATCGCCGGCGCCATCGACAGCGATGTCGCGACCATGCAGCCGATCATGATGTCAAAGCCCAACGCGCGCGCCGCATCGGCCATCGTAAGCGCCTCCGTCAGTCCGCCGGTCTTGTCGAGCTTGATGTTCACGACGTCATAGCGCTCGCGCAGCCCGTCGAGGGACCTTCGATCATGGACGCTTTCATCGGCGCAGACCGCGAGCGGCCGGCGGATTTTTGCCAACAGCCCATCTCCTCCCG
>Ga0306926_10003985_pt1 | contig 15423 bp, 9 predicted proteins | sample flu12Cox44000178_FD_203759 | JGI IMG/M metagenome (GOLD analysis project Ga0306926, IMG submission 203759) | Lab enrichment of tropical soil microbial communities from Luquillo Experimental Forest, Puerto Rico - flux8day.12C.oxic.44.000.178 (v2)... | ecosystem: Environmental > Terrestrial > Soil...
TAAAAACACGCGCCAAATGGCGACGAAACCGAGTTCGCCGCAAGAACGAAAACAACTGCGTTATCAGCTATTTAGACCGTGGCTGGGGCGGGAGGACTCGAACCTCCGAATGGCGGAATCAAAATCTTACGTCCTTTGTCTCGTCCTGTATCCGTACCTTTCCGTTTCTCTGAAAAGCACGTATTTTCCGACCTCATCTTGTGTCCGCTCGTAGCATGATTTATTATTGACTTGCTTACCCGCTGCTTACCCCAGGCTTACCCGCTGGTTCCAAGCCCACCCGCCAGAACATCATGCCGAAGCTTACGAAGCGCATTGTTGATGCTGCAAAACCCACCTCCGATCGTGAAGTCTTTCGGTGGGATGCCGAGCTGCGGGGATTTGGCTTACGTGTAAAGCCTACCGGGGTGAAGTCGTACATCATTCAGTACCGAACTCGGACCGGCATAAGCCGCCGCATGACGATCGGGCAGCACGGCGTGCTCACAGCTGAGGAAGCGCGGAGGGAAGCTAAGGTACAACTCGGTCGCGCCGCTAAGGGGGATGACGCAGCCGCAGACAAAGCCAACGCTCGGGACGGCTTGTCGTTTGCGACCTTCACAGAACGGTACTTATCCGACCATGCTGCAACGAAGAAAAAGCCGTCCAGCGTTCGAATGGACCGGATCAATCTCAATAAACACATTCTACCAATTCTCGGACGGAGGCGTTTAGATACGATCGGACGCGCAGACGTGGTTCGCCTTCACCATTCAATGCGTGATGCGCCCGGCGCTGCGAACCGTTGTCTCGCCCTCCTGTCCAAAATGATGAACCTCGCGGAGCGGTGGGGCGAACGACCAGACGGTTCCAATCCCTGCCGACACGTCGAAAAATATCGAGAGCACAAGCGCAATCGCTTTCTTTCCGCAGATGAATTAGCCCGGCTTGGTGCTGCGTGCCTCCGTTGCGAGAAAGACGAAAAGTTAGGTCTGTCATTTTTGGCGCTTGTGCGCCTTCTAATATTTACGGGGGCGCGACTATCAGAAATACAAAAGGCGCAATGGGACTGGGTCGATTTCAAATCCGGCGTAATACACCTACCGGATAACAAGACTGGGGCGAAGACCATCATGCTGCCTGCCCCTGCCCTTGATGTGTTAGCTCGTCTCGCCCGAGTTGATGGTAACCCCTACATCATCACGGGCGAAGGGAATCGCTACCTAGTCAGCGTGTGGAAGCCATGGGCTGTTTTGCGTGCACTGGCAGGGCTGAAAGATGTTCGCCTTCACGATCTCCGACACTCCTTTGCCAGCGTCGGGGCGGCGGGTGGCATGTCGCTCAACGTAATTGGAGGCTTACTCGGACACAGGCAAACCCAGACCACGTCCCGATATGCCCACCTTGCTGCCGATCCTCTAAAGACTGCTGCCAACCAAATCGCGGCCGCTATTGCAGCAACTATGAACCCCAAGCACGTCGGTGCCGAAGTGGTGCCGCTCAAACGGAAACGTTAGATTTCGTATCGGCGCGTCTAGACTGATTCCCGAAAGCTTGCTGCACCGTTGCTGCGCAGTCATGTCCAAAGATTGGTCGAACCCGCCTGAATGGTTTACAGAAAAACGCTATGCGTATTTGCGTAAGCTACCACTTGCCAGCTGGCAGTACGAACTACAGCGGTGCGCATGGCTCAGAGATAGCGCCGAACCTGGACAATGGAATGAAAGGCCTGCCGTCCCAAGCTTCATAGGCCCGCCAATTGTTCAGTTCATCAAAAAGGGCCCAACGACGCTGCATCAAATCGAAAAGCCAGCTCTGATCGTTCAGTTGAACGCGCCTGATGGCGTCATTGTCGAGCAGTTTAAGAAGGCCCTTGCGCTCGCAAGAATGAGGTATCCTGAGCCGATAAAAAAGCCTGGGCCAAAGTCGGCAAACGCTGCTTTTTCACAAAAGCAAGTCTCAACTTGGTTGAATTACAAAATCGTGCAACTGTGTGAACTTGATAATTGGCGCGAGGGCTTACGGAAGGACAGCCGCCCGAAGAATAGCGATTTTGGATGTTGGCTTTTTTTTAAACGGGCGCAACCGAGCAAGGAGATTGTGACCGCGCGGAAAGTGCTAGATCGGGCGATCGCCTGCATTCCAGCGCTTTGGGCACAAACCGAGGGTAGAACCTTGGAGTTCGTTACCAGCAATTGATCAGAGATTTATTACCAGGAATTGATCGGAGATATTGGTAATTACCAACATACGATTTCGCCTTAGATTGACCTCGCACGATAGCGTTGCTTGCAGCGAGGTGTTTTCATGCTAGTTGCCAATCACGTCTTGCGCACGCCGCAAGCAGCTCAGTACGTGGGCTTGAGTGCCAGCACACTTGAAAAGCTCCGATTGACGGGCAACGGGCCGCCCTATCAAAAGGCCGGACGCAAGATTGTCGTGTACAGGCCGCAAGACCTAGACGATTGGCTCAATTCCCAACGTCGGAATTCAACCTCCGATACCGGATCACTTGCAGCGTCGCGGACGCGATAAACCCGAACCGCTTCGGCTCGGCTTGCACAGCCACTTGCCGAGGGCACGGAACAAGAGGAGGCGCATGCATGCTTCGCTCATCCATAGACCCGTCGATATCGGAGCTCGAGCCTTGTTGGCAACAACCTGCCAGGACGTCATCACCCAGACATCTTAAGCGACGAGCCGCGTGTCGTCGTTCTAATCAATGCACGCGAGATCAAATGAGGAGGCAGCCATGCAAAAAGTGAGCCGAGCGACCCGAACCACCGCACAGGTATTGGCGCAGCAAAAACGCGACGCCGAGCACGGCACGATGCAATCAACCGAGAAGGCGACACAGTCGCAAGCTGTTGCTTTGGCAAAGCCTACAGCAATTGCGGTTCCGGACACGCGAACACCGGTCCAGCAATATGTCGACGAGATCGCGCCGTCTGCCATCGCCGGCCGTATGATCCGATTTGCGAAAACTGGCGAATTCATCATCGCGGATACGGAAGAGGTCATCAGCCCGGACACGGATTTCATCGCACTCTGCGATGAAACCTTGATCGGATGGATCAAGTTTCACCGCGACGAAGAGACCCCGCCTGGGCAATTTGTGGGTACAGCCGCATCTGCGCTGTAACCCATTGAAACGACTCACCAGGAGACGGACACCTTTTCCGCCAGCAGCGCTTGCGAACTACCCGTCTTCATCGGTCCTGCCAGCGAATTCGTCAAAACGATACCGGGAACCCCCGGACATAAACGCTCCAGCGGACTCAAGATCGGTCTGCGAGCGAGCCGGACTGCTGTGGCACGGCAAGTCCTTGTGGTGCCAACATTGTTTCGCGTCGCAAATTGCTGCTGCAGAGGCAGAAAAGGCAAAAAAGCCCCGCCACAGTTTAGGGATGAATATGGAGCTCAGTCGGTCGGGTTCTCCATATAGGCAAATCCCGCTCTCGATTTCCGTCGTCGTCGCCTCATTGCCGCAGAAAGCTTGCAACGGCCTCGTCGGCCACGACTGTGGTATCGTCCTCCGAGACCCAGAAGGCGCGCAGCTCGCCGAACGCGATTGTCGACTTGGGAGTCACCGCCAGGTTCGGATCCTCAGGCCGCACTATATAGCGCGTCCAGCCGAAGCGCTGCTCGCCGGTGGTCTCCGGGCCTGCCTGGAATGAGGTAAGCGGGCCATCGCCAAAGCTCGGCAGCTCAGCCGGGATCACTTCCCGGCCGCCCTCCTTGCATTCCCGCCAGACATCCGTGATTTCTCGCAGGATCATATATCTCGTCAGCGCCACCGCCTGATAGGCGTCGGCATTCACCGGCTCGACGAACAGCTTGCCGTGCCGGCCGGAACGGATCTCGCGGACCCACGCATTGGGACCGAGCCCCGGTCCCCCGGTCAGCGGCTGCCGGCGCAGTTCGAACCAGCTTTCGCTCTCCGACCGGTACAGCGTTGCGCCCTGCTTAATATGCAGGATGCGGCCTCGCCCGGCTTGCGGGCGTGCTGCCAGCCGCTCGCGCAGCGTCACATCAGCGGTAGCCAGGCTCAGCGCTTCGACCGTGTTCATGGCCTCAGTGATGTCGTAAGTTTTATGCACGGCGCCCTGGGGCCGGTTCACCTTGACGATCCATCGCCCGCGGTCCTGCGTCAGCGCCTCGAGCTTCCCGAGACTCGCGATCAGCACCGCGAGTTCCGCATAGGTCTTCACACGGGTCGGTAATTCGGTGCGCAGCCGCGCCGCATTGATGTCGGCGACGTAGGGGAAGCGATAGGAGGCGAAGACGACGCCGGTCTGTGCGTCGGCACCGGGCGAGGCCGGCGCCATTCGGTTTGCGTCCCATATGCCGGCCACCGGCGCGGCGTTGAGCCGCGTCCAGAGGTCGATTTCGGCGGTTCCCGAGGCAATCGTGGCGCGTTGCACGTCCAAGGTCGCTCCGACCCATTTCAGCAGTTCGTTGGCAACCATGATGACGCCGCCAACCCCGATGCCGATGGTCGAAACCGGCGCGCGCTGAAAAGTCGTCTGTGGCGGTCCCAGATAGGTATCGATCTCCATCGCCGGAATGGGCGTACCGGCGGTCCCGAGATTGACGATGCGCGCCCCGGTAACAGGATCGAAATCGAGCGGCGTGTTGGGGTTGTTCGGGTCGAGCAGCTCGTACCACTGTCCGCCTTCATAGACGCCGAGCAGCGGATGCCCGGTCCGCGGGTCAACCGCGACCAGCTGGTTCGGCGAATAGCCGACAATGAATTCTCCGGGCTTGAAGCCCGCTACTGTCTGGTTCGGCGGGATCACGTTTTCGCCGATGCGGATTGCCCGGTCGGGGTCGAGATTGATGATTTGCGGCTCGATGATCGGCGGTTCGAACGGTGCGAGGGGACCGGGCGCGGCAATCGGCTGCACGATCGGCTCCGGAACTACTTCGCTGATCCGTATGCCTTGGCCCACTCGTTCGAGCCGGTAGAGGCGTCCCTCGGCGATTGCGAAACCGAAGGACTGGCTCAGAACGCGGGCCTGCACATCGGGATCGGTCAGCTCGCGTATCTTGCCGACCTCCGCGGGCCGGCGGATGTTGCCGCGCAGCTGCGCCCTGAACCGCTCCATCATCGCCATTGTTTCGCCGGTCGCTGCTGCCGGTGCCGGCCCCGCTGCCGGCACATCCGCAGCCGGCGGCTCCGCCCCGCCCGGCACGCGGCCTGCGAACACGGCCTGCGCCGCCTGCGGCGTGGGCGGTTCCTGCTGCGCGGCAACCTCGGCAAGGCCCTGCCGTTCCGCCGGCGACAGCACGTCGCTCCAGGCGAGCGCGATGCGCGCCATCTGCTGGGTATTGAGGGCGTAAGTGTCTCCCTGCCCTGGATCCCCTGCAATTCCTGCGATACGCCGGATCTGCACATGGAACTCTTCGGTCCGTCCGGAGTAGCCGACCTCCAAATGCATCTCCGCTATGCCGCGCGCCAGGGTCCGGGTAACGCGGTTGGCGAACAGAACCCGTCCGATGGCGCCAGTGGCCGGGCTGGACTCGACAAAGCCGCTGCCTACCGAGCCGGAGCCCGTCTGGGACATGTCGTAACCGAGAAAGCGAAAGCCGCCATCGACGAAGCCGATCAGCACGCGAAGATCAAAGCCCGATCCTTCCGTCCGCGCATAGTTGATCGTATCGCGGATCGAAATCCGGTCGGGGTCCGGAAAGGGTATTTGCCCGCTCAGAATGTCATAGATGGTGCCAAAGCCAGCGCCTGGATTGCGTATTCTGATCGCCTGGCTTGATTTCGTGTGCAGGTCGTACAGAAAGCTGGGAATATCCTCCGGACGATAGATGACGTACGGGACGTAGCTCGCTTCGCCTGTATCTGACGTGAATACGATCGTACCGGGCGGACGCACCGGTGTGGTCGCAACCGGGTACTGGGGACGTTGCGAGAAGTCGGCGATGACGTCGCGCTCGCGAAGCAGCAGATCGGGAGGCACCTGTTGGACCGTATGAGCCAACTCGTGTGCCAGCAATCGCCTGCCCTCGCGATCTTCGGGCCGCCACTCGCCGGCAGCGAAAAAGATGTCGCGGCCGTGGGTGAAGGCGCGCGCGCCGATCTCCTTGGCCGCAGCATGTGCGGCCTCGTCGTCATGAATGCGCACTCCCGAGAGGTCGGCGCCGAGCTTGGTTCCGAATTCCGCCTGCTCGACGGACGGCAGAGGCGCGCCGGCGTCGCCGTCAAGGGCGGCCGCCACGGCCGGTCCGGGCGCCGGCGCGGGACCCGCCGCCACGATCGGTGCGGCCTGCCCCGCCGGAGCTTCTCCGGCTAAAGCCCGATCGGCAATCGCATCCGCGCTGCGCTCATCCGGATCGTGAGGTTGACTGACCGACAGTTTCGGTCCGACGGCGCTATCGCGTAGCAAGGCTTGAACGGCGAGATTCCCCGCCGATTCCTGAAATCCCGCGGATGGGATGCCCGCAACCTCTTGCGCAGCAGCTAAACGCTCAGGCGCTCGTGTCGTCGACCGCGTCGCCGTTACTTTGGCCACTTTGGTTGCGCCGTTGGGCTCACCCACGACGACATCCTCACGTTTCGGTCAGCAATTCGTGGTGCTGCTTGAACTCTGCAGGCGAAGGCGCGCGGCCCTGCTTGGTGACCTGCCGGCCAAGCGCCACGATCAGGTTCTTCATCGTCACGCTGCGCTCGTCGCTCTGGGCGGCGAGAAACGCCGCATCCAGAGTGACGTTGCGAATGTCACCGCCGGTCAAGGGAAATTGGGCCGCCATGAAGGCAAAATCGACGTCGTCGGCGACCGGCGCGCCATTGGCCAGCATCAGCCGCCACAACCGCTCGCGATCCTGCTTGTCCGGCGGCGGGAAATCGACCACGAAATTCAAACGGCGCGAGAACGCGTTGTCGATGTTGCGGCTGAGATTGCTGGCCAGAAATACGACGCCTTGATACTCCTCGAGCTTCTGCAGTAGGTACGCGGTCTCGATGTTGCTGTAGCGATCGTGCGCATCCTTGACTTCCGAGCGCTTGCCGAACAACGCGTCCGCCTCGTCGAAAAACAGGATCGCATTCGCGTGGGTGGCGGCATGAAATATCTTGTCGAGGTTCTTTTCTGTCTCGCCGATGTACTTGCTCACCGTTTGCGAAATATCGATGCGATAGATGTCGACGCCGAGCTCGCGCGCAATGGTCGCCGCGGCCATCGTCTTGCCGGTGCCGGAGGGGCCCGCGAACAGGATGCGCAGGCCGAAGCCGCCGGAGCGGCGCGAAAATCCCCAGTCGCCGAACACCAGGTGACGGTCGCGAATCGCATGCACGATGTCTCGCAGCCGGCGAATCGTGACCGGCGGCAGCACCAGATCGTTCCATTCGAAGGGCAGGTCCAGGCGCTGGGCAATCCGTGCGATCGACTGGTCGGAGTACGCGCGCGCCGCCGTCGCGAGCTGCGCGGCGGAAATTTCCGGCGGGTCTTCATCGCCGTGCTCGTCCGCTATGGCCTGGGCGGCGCGGCGGATTTGCTCCGAGGTCAATGCAAAGCCGTTCGCCACGGCCTCGACGACTTGCGGCGATGCCGCCATGCGGCCCGTTGCGAGCGCGCGCTGCCAGGCGACCGAGCGGCGATGGCGGTCGAGCTCGGGCACGCCGATCGAAATCACGTGCGTGTCGCGCAAAACCTCCGCAAGCTCTCCGGGGCTTTCGCAATCGACGAAGACAGGGCGCCGCGCTTGCCGCAAATTCCGCACGGCCGCCAGCGCCTCGGGCGCCAGCCGGCCCTCTCCGTCATGCAATTTGTCGATGCCGACCAGTCGCAACCCGGCGCCGATCAGTCGCTGGCGCAGCAGCGCATCGTGCAATGCGGCCGCAAGGTCCTCGTGACGACGAGGCAGGGCCGTCACATCGAGTGTGAGCATGTTGAGATCGAGCATCCAACATAACGATGCCGCGGCGTTTCTCCGCAGCGCCTCGTCTCGCCCATGAAGAATCCAGATCGGCGCCGCACCGGCGCCGCGCGTCCATGCGCGTGCCGTTCTTTGCAGGCGGCTGTGCAGCGCTTGATCGATGGCATCGCGTTGCGCGGCGAGCTGCGCCCGCGACTGCAGTTCGCACGTGCCGCTGTGATCGCGGAAACCAAGACCGAGCAGAAAATCCGGCAAGGCGCTGTGCAGCGCAAGCCTGGCATTCGTGAACGCGTGCCGCTCCGAGCCGGGGAGCCATCGCACCAAACCCTGCGCCGCCAGGGCGGCATCGCCGGTCAGCGCCGCCCGCACGTCCAGCTTCGACCTTTCTTCGCTGCACAGCAGACGCGAGAGGAGATCGAGCGTGGGTGCCTTCTTGCTGACGTCGTTGTTGAGGTACGCGTACAGCGTCTCGTACTTGGATTCGATCTCGGGCGCGAGCACGACCAACAAGATGTCCTGCTCAAGCGTCGACAAGCCGAGCTCGCGGCTCAGAAGAGCGAACGGCGACCTCGCCCAGGGGTATACGCCGCGGTTCACGCGCGCCTGGGCTGCGGCAAGGTCCAATTGGCTCAGGTCCACCGACCCGGCATTTGTCTCCCGAACCAGGGCGTCCACTTGCTCGTCGCTGACGTAAAGTCCACGGAACTCGTCGAGCGAGAGTTGATAGGTTGCCCGCAGCCGCAGAATTTCCCGGTGGATCAGCAAGTCGAGCCACTTGAGTTCGGCTCGCAATGGGTCCGCAGCGGGTGGCGGCTCAGAAAGTAATCTTGAATTCATCGCCGTAGCCCCACGCGAATGCTGCGGCCGTTCGGCAACACATAGCTCGCACGGTCGGCACCGGATATTCTCCAGATTACATCGAGCGGCGGCGGCGCCAGCATCACCTCGATGACGCTGGCGCGAACTCTCAGCGTCGCTGGCGTCGCAAGAAAATTCTTCCATAGATGCGCAAAGCTCGACTCGGCGAACCCGGGCAAACGCCGCGCGTAAGCGGATAGAGCGGCGTAGGCGACGCGAGTTGCTGCTCGCGTGAGGGCGACGGGCAGGTTCAATTGCACGATGCCGCGTCTTAGATGCGCAAGATTGCAGCGCCTGAGTGAATACGGATGCGAGGGCCGCGATTTGGCGGCGTCTTCTCCCGCCGCATCCTGTGACGGTTCCTCGGCGGGAAAAGTCAAAATGGAGTCAGTTCGCTCCTGGAAACCCGACAACGCCGCATCGTCGAGATCGAGCGTTGCGCGCAACAAATCGTCTCGCCACACGCTCACGGCATCGTCGCCGGCCGCAAGGGCGAGGGCACATAGGGCGACTGGCGCAAGCTCCATTTTGTGACCGAGTAGCGCCAGAACATGCGGCAGAACGAGCCAAATGCCGCCGCAACGCGATGAGTGCTCGCTGGCCTGATCTCTCGGCAGCTCGTCATTGAGGATCCGGACTGCCTCAGCAATCGAGGTCGCATCGAATTTCGCCGCAGACGGCATCGCACCATTCGGTTTCCATGCAAGCTCCACGAGACTCCGCGCGAGCGCGAGCATCCCCGCATCCGCGACCGCGCCCGTTTGCCGCCCCATCGCAATCACGAAGGAAAGTTGTTGCTGAGGTTTTTGCAACGACAGACAACCTTGAGAAACGATCGCAGTCGCAACGGCAACGGGATCCGCTTCCACGCCGTTCTGCGCAGCGCTGAGTATTGCAGCCAGGGCCCGTTGCGCATCCGGCTCGCTGAGCAGCGCGGTCACCTTTTGCAAGTCCGCTGGCCGCAGTCGTGCCAAGGCCTCGCCGGCTACGAGAGGCTCATCAACGATCAAGGTGCGGACAATGCCGGACGTCAGCAGCAGGCGCAGGCCGGCGAAACAACCATGCCAGCTTCGCGTGAAGGCAGTGCCTTGCGCGAGATCCAGAAAGAAGCGCCCGAGCATCTCCGCCCGGTCCTTGAATCGGATCGTGTCCGGATCGTCGAGCGTTCGCCACAGGCCCCGCAACAGCTGTATGGCGAGCGAGCGCGCGATCTCGTCTCGCGGCCACTCGGTATTGATGGTGACGTCGAAGTGTAGCGTGTTGATGAACGCGATCGTGTCGCTCGCGGGCTCGGAGGCGAGCGCGCGGCGCAGGCACTCGGGCAGTTCCCGGGTCGCCGATGACAGGATTCGATCCAGTATGTCCTTCGCTTTGCGCGTATCGTCGGCGACCGATTTCGGCATGTAGCAGCCGACCGCCAAGCGTTCTATGGCAAGAGCGAGCGACATGCGCGCGCCTCATGTCCGTTTCTTGGCTGCCGGTTTCGGCGCACGACTCGGCGGCGGCCTGATAGAACCGCGTTGTCTTTCGAGCGCCTCCATCCGCTGCTGCTGCTCGCCAAACTTCGCCTTCAGCTGCTCGTTTTCGTGCTTGAGCTCCTTCACGGCCTCGATCAGCAACGGCACCAATGCGGAGTAGGACAGACCGGCCCCGCGTTCGCTGATGGTCACCGCCTCCGGAACGACCTGCTGCACCTCCTGCGCAATTAGGCCGAGTCTCCCTTTGGGTTGGCCGGCGTCCGCGTCCGCCTTCCACTCGAAAGCCACGCCGCGCAATCGTGCGACCTGCGACAACGCATGGGCAATGGGCCGGATGTTGGTCTTGGCACGCTCATCCGACACCTGATGAACGTCGCGGCAAAAGACCGTGAGCCAGGCGTTGACATCGCTTGTGTTGAATCCAACCGTCAGATTGCGCATGTCGGCGAAGTGCACGCCGGCATTGCGCGTACCGAACACCACGCCGCTTTGCCCTTCGCCGCCGACCGTTGCCTGCTCGGCGTTGGTGCCGTCGACCTGGAGGAAGCTTCCACCGACATGCACGCTGCCCTCAATATTGGTCGTGTCTGCCCTGATCGTGATGAGCGGCGCGTTAGCGCTGTCTTTGCCGGTGAGCAGCATTTCCGTCGCGTGCCCCGTGCCGGCGGCATTGAATGCTTCGAGAAATATTCTGTTGTCGCCGGGGTTGTTCTTCAGGATCAGCTGCCCGCCACCGGCGTCCTCGAGTCCGAGCTTGATCGCTTTAGCCTTTACGTCCAGCTTGTAAGCCGGGCTGGCGGTTCCGATGCCGACATTTCCGTCCCCGGCATCCGGATTCATCACGATGTGACGCGGCGGCGCGCCGCTCGCCGAGCGCAAATACAGATCATTGGTCGTCGTGCCCAGGTCGACCTGGGTGCCGTCGGTGCGAAGTTCGACGGTCTTGGTGCCGTCCGAGCTATCGAGACGAATGGCATCGCCTTTGACATGGAGCTTGCGTTGCGGGGCGTCTTTGCTGACGCCGATATTGCCGCCCGAGAGCACCGTGAGCTTTTCGCTGAGCTGGCGTTTGGTCGGATCCGGATCATCGGCGACGACGGTCGCGACGGCGAACCGGTTTGTCGGTTGCGCGTCGGGACCGATGAGCGCCTCGAGTGCGCGTCCTCCTACCACGGCGGGTCGATCGCCGGTGCGCTCGATCGACAACGGCGTATTCTGATCGGTACCGTTGATGTCCGCGAACCGGACGGCGCCGGCGGCCAGCCGTGCGTCGCCGACGATCCGCAGATTCCCTTCCACCCAGACGAGGTCTCTTCTTGTGTCGGCGATCGGGTCGCCCGATTGCAGCCGCGCCTGAAATCGACCGGGATCATCCGGTTTATCGGCGCGATTGCGCAGGACCACCGCGCCGTCCACGGCATGAATGTTCTCCGTCGGCAGGCCGATGTACTGGCGGAACTTGCGAATGCGATCATCGCCTTTGTCCGCCGGGTCGATGTTGCGGTTGACGAAGTAGCCGCCGCCCTGTGCATAGGCGACCCAACGGACATATCCAATGGGAATCAGCCAACGGGCGCGGGAATTGTCCGCAGGAAACAGCTGCTGTGGAATGCTGGCATCGTTGAGCAGACCCGCGGTCATGTCGAAGGCCTGCAGCGCCCGCTCCGCGTTGATGGACTGGCCCGCGATGGAGAGCGGACTGCGCCGATCCGCGAGCGCGGTGCGATCACCGACTACAAATCGATAATTTTCTTGAACACGGGCGTACTCGTCGCCGGCGTCGCAGCGCTCGAAACCGGGCGGTGGAGATTTTGCATTCGTTTCATCGTACTCGATCCATACGCGGACGAAACGTCCGGGCGGCGTGCCGTTGTTTTTCGCCGGATCGTCGACATTGGCGTCGAATGCAATGCCGGTGAACAGCGATTCCGGGAGGAGGGCGCGCGAGAGCGCAATGACCTGGCGGGCAAAACCGTCGATCGCCAGGCCGGGGACCAGCGTCACGTTGCGCCGTTCCGGTGCGCCGGGGGTGGGACTTTCGATCAGATAGAGGCCGATGGCGATGCCGGCGGTGTGAGCGCCCAATTCGTGCCGCGCGAGTTGCACATGGCCATACTCGACCACGGCGTTCATATCGTCCGCACCCAGGTACTGACTCTCGTAAAAGCGCGGTCGTTGATCTTGTGCTGCCATTGCTTCTCTCCGCGTCGTTCATCAGGTCAGGAGATCAGCGATTGCCCTGGACGAAGGCAACGCGGCCTCCCGGTCGTCGGCTCGCTCACAACGTGCACCGATCAACCCCTCGGCGTTAGCCTGTCGATCGCCGCTCCCTGCTCGGCGACCATCCGCTGCAGCTCCCTGACCGACGCCTGCAGGTCAGCGACATCCTGCGATGGAACGGCCGTCGGCGGCGCGGCGACGGACAGCAGGCGCGCCATGCCGTCCGGTTTGGCTGCCTGTTCGACCAGGGAGGCCAGGGCTATGAGCGTGCTGTTGGTGATCTGGCTGTTCATCTCGGCACCTGTTGGGGAGGTTCCGGTACCTGTTGTTGATGTTCCGGAGGTCCCGGGTTGCGGTTGCGTCGTCGTCGCGGTCGGGCCAGTGCCAGACGACAACGAGTTGGTATTGCTTTTGATGATGTTCTCGAACATCCGGATGATTAACGTCCACAGCTCCGGACCGCCGGTACAACACAGCTTGGCGATGACGTCCTTGATCGCGCCCCAGTGGATGAACGAGGTCCAGTACCACAGCGTGGGCAAAGTCAAAGCGAATTCGCGTGCCTCCCAATTGCAGATCGCGATCACGCGGCAGTTGTTGACATCAATGGTGACGACGGCGAGCGGCACGCAGTCGCTGGTCTCGCATTCGGGGCATGGCGGCAACAGCGCCGAACAAAAACATTCGCGAAACACTTCCAACCACAATTCGTTGAGGCGGGCGAAGCGCGCCTGCCAGTCGGCCAGTGAAACGGCGGCGGAACCCGCGACGGTAAAGCTCGGGTTGGGCACCTGCAGTTGGTCGAGTTCGCGGGCGATATCGCAGCGATGCGACAGGTGCGCCGCCGCGAACTCCCGCAGCGCGTCAAGATACTCGCCGTACGCAAGCGCGATTTCGGCGGCCTTTGCCGGATCGTCGAACTTGACCTGCGAAAACGCGTCGCGAATTTCGATCGCCCGGAGATAACAGGCGATGAGCCGGGACAGCAACGGGCCGAACTGCTCCGCCTTCCCGGCCAGCAGCCCCCACACGCCGTAGCGTCCAAGATCCAAAGGCTGGCGTTTGGCCGGATCGACGTATTTGCTGGCGACGAAACGAAAGCTTTCGCAGATCAGCGTCGGTTCGCACTGCGGATTGTATTTCGTCGCCGCCTTGCTCATCGACTTAGCGGCCGGTGTTGCGCCCGGCCTGCCGCTGGTGCACTGGCAGGTGCCGCCGGTCGTGCCGCCGCAGCCGCAACCCCCGCCCTGCTTTGCGCAATCACACAAGCCGCCGCACCAGCAGGGTTCGCTCATGAGCGGCTGCACGCCTCGGGAAGGCCTTTCATCATAGCAGATCGAAAGCACCCAGCGCTGAATGCCGTCCTTGCATTGGGTCGGCGCCTGGCTGCCGTAAGGATCGCAATCGCTGTCGCGCGGCTTGCAGCGGCTGATCAGATCGCAGATGGGCGCCTTGGCGTCCTTGCAGACGATGATGTCTTCGCCGCAGGGCGCGATTGCATATCCCGGTTTCACGGTGACGCTGCCAGGATCGCAGAAATCGCACACGACCTCGAGTCCGCACACGACGCCCGGTCCATGCAGGTAGCGGTTATGGAGCTTGCCTTTGGCGATGACATAATTTTCCAGGCGATTGAGATCATCCTCGGTCAACACCTGGCCGGCGAAGAAACGCGGGCGGCACAGGCATTCGAGGCCGCCGCACGCTGGACACGCCGGCGGACATTCGCACTCGGGATCGCCGCGCACCGGCGTCGCGGGGCGCACCCTCAGGGTGCGTCCGATGTAACGATCGATCAGTTCATTTGAAGTTGGCATGGTCGTTCTCCGCGAGTCCGCATCTGCGATCGATCACAGGAACCAGACATTGGCTTCGAGCCTCCGCAAATCGGCACCCGAAATCCGGGCGCGCGTGCGGAGGTCGTCGACACCGGCAAAGGGCTGCTGCGCGCGCGCTTCGACGATGCGGCGGGCGACCGCATCCGACACGCCGGCAGCCGCCGCGATCTCCGCCGCCGTGCCGAAGTTGATGGTCGGCGGGATAGGGCCCAGGCCGAGCAAGGACGGCGCTAAGGTCGTGAATATGGGGGGCGCAAAGCCGTCTACACCCCGGGGGGTCAGGAAGAACCAGCTTTCGAACAGGCCGCCCTGGGTGAGATTGCCTGACGGATTCTTGCCGCCCTGAATCGGCGGCTGCCGTTTCGCCGGCGGCGGCTCGCCCACCTTTCCACCGATATTGTCGCCATCGAGCACCCCAAACTCGGTGTATTGACCGCCAGCGTCCAAAGCGAAGACAAAATCTCCCTTCAGCGATATGGTCACTCGCGGCAGATCGAGGTTCGCGCCCAGCGCCGCACCCGCCAGTTGCATAAGCAGCCGGTAGGGCGAGGCTATCGTCTTGGTGTTGCTTGGATCGAACACCCAGAAGAATTGCCGGCGCGGGATGAACGACACCGCGTAGGCCGCCGTTTCCCCCGTGTGCGGGGTCGGTATGCTTCCAAGGATCTCGACGATGTTGCCATAGATCTTCAAATCGACGGGATAATAGATCCCGGCGGAAACCGGCTGGGGCGGTGCTCCTTCCGGGGTCGCGGATGGAGCGTCGATGGTCACCCCAAGCGTGCGGCGGGTAATGCCCTCCATTTTTTTATTGAAGTACAGCGTCAGCGGCGGAACGTTCAGTCCGCTCTGCACGCGCGTCTTGATCGACAGCTCCAAGGCGGCGGGATCATTGGCAAAATCCAAATAGTTGTTGTTGACGAAGTTGAACAAGTTGAGCGTGTCCTCGAAGCGCCAGCCGATATCCAGAATTTTCGGGAGGTCCGGATAGAGGCCGATGCCGTCCTTGCCCGGTGCGCCGTTCGTTCCCGGCAGGCCGGGATCGCCCTTGTCTCCCTTGTCTCCCTTGTCTCCCTTGTCTCCCTTGTCTCCCTTGTCTCCCTTGTCTCCCTTGTCTCCCTTGTCTCCCTTGTCTCCCTTGTCTCCCTTGTGTCCCTTTGTAC
>Ga0306926_10003986_pt1 | contig 15423 bp, 13 predicted proteins | sample flu12Cox44000178_FD_203759 | JGI IMG/M metagenome (GOLD analysis project Ga0306926, IMG submission 203759) | Lab enrichment of tropical soil microbial communities from Luquillo Experimental Forest, Puerto Rico - flux8day.12C.oxic.44.000.178 (v2)... | ecosystem: Environmental > Terrestrial >...
ACCTCCATGCTTTAGCCTGGGTTCGCAATCAGGCAGCACGGGATCTAGACGTGCATTCAACCTTCGGATTGGCAGTGGGCTTGGCCCTTCGCGCGAACCTGCTGGCGCCTGGAGCGCACCCTGTGTAAATACCACGATGCTTTCCGGCTTTCAAGGCCAAAGGGAGTATTAAGAAGCTCTGGCCGTATCACAGGCAAACCGGACTTAATCGAACATTCCCCAGTAAGTCGCCTTACCGGACAAGTTCAATTCGGCCACCCAGCCGCAAGGCAATGTTCGGGTAGCGCGACAACCATTGCGGTGAAACAGAGATTTGTTTGCAGAAGGAAATCGAAGGTAAGGAATTTGACATCTGTTCAGAATGCTGGACCGCCCGGCTCCAAAACAGGTCGAAAAACGAGAAGATGAAAAGTCTAAGCCACTTCCGGGAGAACCACCCAAAATCTGGGGGACGATGAATTAGGGCCCACTAATTCCGGTCGCCATAATTCTTGGCTCCGTAAAGCTTGCGGTAGATTTCGGCGTTGCGCATCACAATTTGGACATACTCGCGCGTTTCCGTGAACGGAATCGAGTCCACAAACGCGGCCACCTCGGGGTAGTTTTGCCCGGCGGTCCAAAAGGCCAGCCGATCTTCACCCGCATTGTACGCAGCCAACGCGAATTCAGTGCTGCCAAATTGCCTTCGCAAGTCAGCAAAATACAGAGTGCCGAGCCGAATGTTGTAGTCAGGAGTCAAAAGCATGGCCGTGGCGTAATTCGTCTTCGCCTGGCGCGCCATTCGCCGGCCGGTTTTTGGCAGCACCTGCATCAATCCCAGAGCGTTCGCGACCGATCGTGCCTCGGGTTCCCACGCGGACTCCTGGCGGATCAAGCCGGCCACCGCCATCGGATCCACGCCAGCACTGCCGGACCAGCGCCGAATCGATGATTCAAACGGAATGGGATAGGCCGCCAGCCAGACTTCGCGCGGCACATCTTCGAAGCGGCGCGATTCAAGCTGTGGATAAATCTGCCGGACTGTTGCGGCTGCGGCGCCACAATGTCCAGCGGCCACGGCCGCCTGCGCAGCTTCGAGCAACAGCCGCGGCTCACCCGTCACGATGTAGGCGGCGCGCAATTCCATTTCAGCGGATGCGTCGAATGCGATCGAGTGCAGCGCGTCCGCTCGCGCTTGGCGTTCCATGGCCGCCGCCGGGATCGGACCGAGCTCCGGAACGGCCGGGACCGGCGGAATCAAGGAAAGTACGCCGGGATCCGCGCGGTCGCCATTACCCAGAGCGCGGAGACGGGCGGCGCCTAGCGATTCGAAGTAATTCTGCGGATAGCGCTCGACGAGCTTGTCGTAGTGGGTGCGCGCTAGGCTTGGTTCGCCACTGCGTTCCGCGAGGCGGCCCAGCCAGTAAAGCGCGTCCGGGGTGTAAACGGAACCGCCGTACCGGCGGATATGTTCCGCGACCAGATCGGCTGCCTGAGGATCATGATTTACCACCGCGGTCCAAGCAACGCGCCACTGCGCCTTATACGCATCCGGACTGATCGGAAAATCGTCGGCAACTTTCTTATAGAAATACACGGCGCGATCGCGATTCAGATCAACCCAGAAATAGTTGCCGGCGAGGAAAAGCGCTGCTGCGGTCCACTGACTTGCGGGGGAGCGTTTTGCAGCGGTCTCGACTGCGTTCACCAGTTGGGCTTCCTGGCCGAGTGCGCTATACACGCCTGCGAGGGCTGCGAGGCGCTCGGCGTCCACGTCTGGGTCGCTGATGTGAAGCTCTGCCAGCCCTGAAGGGCCGGCTCCGAACTGCGCGGCACATTCCAGCACGCGCAGTTGGGCGCGCTCGCGGTCCGCGCCCGATAGTTGCGGAACAATTTGCTCGTATTCAGTGCGCGCTTCGCTGAAAAGTTTTGCGGCGAAGAGAGCATCGGCACGATCGAAGCGCTGCTCGATTGGCACTGGCGGAAGCTGCTCGCCCAGTTTGCTTCGCAGAAAATCGAGCTTAAGCGCGGCTTCCGAAGCTTGGGTGCTGGTGGCGTAGCGCAGATAGACGATCTGATAGTCCGCTGCAGCCTCAATTGGATCGCCGGCTTGCTCGCGCGCGCGCGCTCTGAGAAAAACGAGCGCGGGCGTACTGCTCGTCCCGCGGTAGCTTTCCAGAGCTTCGAGCGCATCGCCGGGTTGATTCACCGCGAGCGCGGAATCGCCGAGCACTTCGAGCGCCTGCTCCGTCATCACGGAATTTGGAACATCGGTGCGGAGTTGCTTGAGTTCGGCGAGCGCTTCAGCGTCCTGGGCTAGAGCGTGATGTGCGGCGGCGGACCAATAGAGCGAGTAATCTCGCAGCAAAGGGTCGGATTTCGCGCGCTCGAGCCACTTCAGCGCCAGCGCGTAATTGCCCTTATCGAAGTCGAAATAGCCGAGAGCGAGCGAAGCGCGCATCCCCACCACGCCGGAGGACTTCCCGAGCGCGATGGCACTCAACCGTTGGTACGCCGCGCGTGGTTGTTTCTTAAGTTCGCGGCACAATTGGTTCAGATCTTTTGCGGAAACACCTGCGGTGCCGGCGGCTTCCGAAGGCCGAGCGCGCGGCGCGGCAAAGGCGGACACAGCGATAGCTCCAAGCAAGACGACGCACACTAAAAATGCAGCGATGGCTCGTATTACCCGGCCGCCAAATTTCATCACGGATATTCTTTCGACCAAGAAATCGAATACTTGGCCCAGGGGCTGCAAATCACTCTACCGGACCCAGGTAGCGATCGAGCCAGTCGAGCGTTTCTTTGTACCAGGGAGTAAACGGAGGGCCGTGGCCTGACTCTAAAACAACATATTGCTTGTCCGCGGGCGGGCTGCCAAGTAGGCGGAAAAGAGGTTGCTGCGAGGTTTCAGGCGCTAGAACAAAATCGCGGACGAAGAGTACGAACTGCTGGAAAAGGCGTACCAAGAGCAAGACCGGCAGTCGGAGGCGCAGCAACGCTTCGACTCGCCACTCGCCACTCGCCGTTGCATAGTGTCACACCTATGACACCATGCTGCATGCTTCACGTGCGCCGCAGCATTTGGCATGGGAAGGAACAAGACCCGAAAACACCAAACGCAATTCGGGTTGTTGATGGCCGGAACCGCTGGCTCGGGTTCTACGGGAATACTCGAGCGGGAAGAGCGGCTATCTTTTCGCCACGGCGACGGGACGACCGCTATTGGCACGCAACATCTTGCGAGTATTGCACGGTACCGGTAAGCGAGTTGGATTCCATACTTTTCGCCGATACCGTGCAGCAGTGCTCCGCAAGGCGCAAATACCCGAAGACCTGATCACGATGTGGCTTGGGCATGCCCGAACATTGACTGATCGCTACGCTGGCCAACTCCGGGAAGACGAACAGTACCGGGGTGAGTGGTGCGAGCGGGCAGGATTGGGCTTTTCAGTTGTTCCATTGTTCCACAACAAAGTCGTGTCAATAGACGCAGCAAAAATTGCGTGAACTCAATGAGGGGGGAAGGGTTTTGAAGTGGTCGGGGCGAATGGATTTGAACCATCGACCTCCTGGTCCCGAACCAGGCGCGCTAGCCAGGCTGCGCTACGCCCCGACCGATTGCCGCTCGATGAAGGAAACGCCGCACGAGCGCACACAAAAGAATAGCACAGCTCGATTCGGCCATTCACGTTTCGTTGCGTATTTCAGCAAATCGCAGCGATTCGACGTCACTGCCGCCCTTTCGGCGCATCCGGAAGACGAATCAGCCGCGCCTCCGTGATCGAAGGAATCGCTCGAATTTTTTCCGCCACCGATTCGCTCACCTCGCCGTCGAGCCGCACCATCGCCACCGCCTCCGCTCCATGCGCCGGCGACCGCCGCCCCAGCGCAAACGTAGCGATGTTCACGCCCAGATTCCCCAACGCCGTTCCAATCTGCCCGATCACGCCGGGCACGTCGCGATTGCGCGTCAAGAGCAGCGTGCCCTCGAGCGGCGCTTCGAGCCCGATGCCGTCGAGCGACAAAATGCGTGGCGACCCGTCGGACACGACGGTTCCCTCCACGCTCAGCTCCCGATCGCGATCATTCTTGTAGCGAACACCATGTTCGCGCGTATCGCTGACGCTGTGGCCGCTATCCACTCGACCGCCATCCGCCACCGCCACCTCCACCGTATTCGGAAATCCGCGCTCCCGCCGCCGCGTGGTTTCCTCCACAATCAACCCGCGCTCCGCTGCCGCCGACGACGCGTTCACCAGATTCACCTTCTCCGCCAGCACGCAATTCAAAATCCCGCTCAGCACCGCGCTGCGCACCACGTGTGACCCCAGCTCCGCCGCCTCCCCCGCATACCGGATCCGCACCCGGCTGAAACTCGGCGACGGCGCCGCCTGCGCAATCAGCGCTCCCAGCCGCTCGCCCAGATCAATATAAGGACGCAGCCTCCGATACTGCTCCGGCGACATCGCCGGCATATTCACCGCGTTGCGAATCAACCCGTCCGCCAGATAATCCCGCACCTGCTGCGCCACCGCCGTGCCCACTTCTTCCTGCGCCTCCACAGTTGACCCCGCAATGTGCGGCGTGGCGATCAGATTCGGCAGTCCAATCAGCGGCGAATTCTTCGGCGGCTCCTCCGCAAACGTATCCACCGCCGCCGCCGCAAGCTGCCCTGATTTCAACGCCTCCGCCAGCGCCGCCTCGTCAATCAATTCGCCCCGCGCGCAATTCACCAGCCGCGCCCCGCGCTTCATCTTCGCGAACGCCGCCGCGCCCAACATCTTCTCGGTCGCCGGGCTCAGCGACGTGTGCAAGGAAATCACGTCCGCGCACTTCATCAGCTCGTCGAGCGGTAGCAGCTCCACTTCCACCTCGCGCGCCGCCGCCGCCGTCACATACGGATCATGCGCCAGCACTTTCATCTCGAGCGCTCGCGCCCGCCGCGCCACTTCCGTGCCCACGCGCCCCAGTCCCACCAGCCCCAGCGTCTTCCCACGCAACTCCGTCCCCGCCGCGCCCGATTTCTCCCATCGCCCCGCGTGTATCGACGCGTTCGACTGGGGCACGCTCCGCGCCATCGCCAGCATCAGCGCAAACGTGTGCTCCGCCACGCTCACCGCGTTTCCCCCCGGCGTGTTCATCACCAAAATGCCGCGATGCGTCGCCGCCTCCACGTCAATATTGTCAACGCCCACTCCCGCGCGCCCAACCACGCGCAACTTCGGCGCCTGCTCCAATAACTCCGCCGTCACCTTCGTCGCGCTGCGCACCACAAGCCCATCCGCCGTCGCGAGTTCCTGCGCCAGCGCGCCCGCCGCCGGCGACACCACATCCCACCCCGCCTCGCGCAACAACGCGAACCCGCGCTCGCTGATCTTGTCCGCCACCACAATCTTCATGTCAGCTTCATCACCTTTTTTTGCAAGCCTGCCAGTCTAGCATTACTCCTCGCTTGACTTGAGGCCACGAAGGGCCCGCTTGCCCTAAGGCCACGAAGGACCCGTCCTGGCCACTGGACGGCGACGGCAAAATCGGTGGCGCGCTATTTGATTTCAGGCGCCCATCTGCTGGGCTAGATCGACAATGCTTGAGGAGACTACGTCAAAATCTCCGGGGGATGCTTTGTCTGGGGTGCCGACGGGGCCGGTGCCGTATTCGTTGGGGCGGTGGATGAAGCCGGTGCGAAGGTCGGCGCTGCGGGCGGCCTGCAAGTCGTAGATGTGGGCGGCGCACATCATCACTTCGTGCGGCTTCAGGGCGAGAAAATCGTAAGCTGAGACGTAGACTTCGCGGTCGGGCTTGTAGTGGCGCACGAGTTCGGCGCCCAGGATGGCGTCCCACTCGAAACCGCGCAAGCGGGCGAGGTGAACCATCAGGGCGATATTGCCGTTGGAAAGCGGCGCGATGAGGTACTTTTTTTTGATTCGCGCGAGGCCCTCGACGGAATCGGGCCAGGGATTCAAGCGGCGCCAGACGTGAGTCCAAGCGACTTTTTCTTCTTCGGTGAGCCCTTCGATTTTGAATTCAACGAGCAGCTCTTCGAGAATCATGCGATGCAGATCGTCGAGGCGGGTCCAGGGGAGCTGGCCCTTGCGTACTTTGTCCATCGCGGGCTTGTAGCCGAGGCGCCAGCGATCGGCGAAGGCGACGGAGTCGAGGTGGAGGTTTTTGGCGCGTCCCCAGGCGGCGGCCTCGGCGATTACCGAGCCGCGCCAGTCGACAACGGTGCCGAAGATGTCGAAGACGAGGGCTTTTACGTTGGTTAGTTCGGGTTTCATTTGTGTGGAGCTCTGCGGGTTACGGTAATGGAAGGCGGGGGTAAAGGCAAAAACAAAAGAGGCGAGGACGAAGTCGCGGGCGGTGACAAGCGTTGGCGCGAGGTGTGGCGCGTGTTGCTTGGGGCACAGGCGACATTTTTACTGGCCGCCTGCTGGCGGGCTGCGCTTCTGGGAGGCGGAGGAGAGGGACGGCAATTTCAAATTTGAAATTTAAAATTTCAAAGAGGCAAAGGCGAAAGCAAAACGGAGCAGGACGGCAGGATGGATAAGGATTGTGGGATTGTGGCGAAAACTGTGGGGGTGGTATAAACGCGGGATTATGACGATCGTACCGGCGCGGATTCTTGCATTCATCGTGCCAGGACTGATTGCGCCGCTGCTGCTGCCGCAGACGCAGGCGGGGGAGACGGAGGCGATTACGCCGGTGCTGCTGGAGGTGCGGGATGCGCCGGTGCCGTTTGCGGGGTCGGATAGCAGGACGCATCTGGTGTATGAGCTGCGCATGACGAATTTCTCGAGCGGGAACGCGGCGATCGAGCAAGTGGAGGTGATGGCCGACGCCGGGGCGGTGTTGAAGACGATGGACAAGGGCGAGATTGCCGGGCGGCTGCAGATGGTCGGGCAGCGCACGGCGACGGACATGCTGCCGGGGAGCGCAGAGGCGTCGCTATTCATTCATGTGGTGCTGGCGGATGGCGCGGCGGTGCCGACGAAGTTGACGCACCGGGTGCGCGTGCGAGTGGAAGCGGCGCCGCCGGGCAAACAGGAACTTACGGAGACGGGCGGCGAGACGGCGGTGAACCGCCAGGCAGTGGCCGTGGTTGGTCCGCCGCTGCGCGGAGCGCGGTACGTGGCGGCGGATTCGTGCTGCGATGCGAGCCGGCATACGCGGGCGGCGCTGCCGGTGAATGGGCGCGTGTGGATCGCGCAGCGTTATGCAGTGGACTGGGAGCAACTGGGTGAGGACGGGCGGATTTATCACGGGCCGCAGGCGGATGTGAAGAGTTACGCGATTTACCGCAAGGAAGTGCTGGCGGTGGCGGACGCGAAAGTGGAGTCAACGATTGACGGGATGCCGAACCAGACGCCGGGGAAGATGCCGGTGAATATTGCGATCGAGGAGGCGGACGGAAACTCGGTGATTCTCGACCTAGGCGGGGGGAAGTATGCGTTGTACGCGCATCTGGACCCCGGAAGCGTGCGAGTGCACAAGGGCGACACAGTGAAGCGAGGGCAGGTGATCGGCTTGGTGGGTAACACGGGAAATTCGCTGGTGCCGCATTTGCATTTTCACGTGATGAGCCAGCCGCTGGCGCTGGCGTCAAACGGGCTGCCCTATGAGATTGACGACTTTCTGGTGACGGCGAGGACGGTGGGTACGGCGGCGTTTGATGAGGCGGAAGAAAAAGGAACGCTGCTGGCGACGACGCCGATATCGCTGCCGCGGCACGCGAAGAACGAAATGCCTCTGGATCAGATGATCATTTCGTTTGGGCCGTGAGCGCGCTTTCGCCACGCTATTGCATGGGCTTGCATCGAATTAAATTAGTGGAAGGCTTGGCGCGATGGAGGCGGTGATATTGGTGGGAGTGCAGGGAGCCGGCAAAAGCACGTTCTATCGCGAACGGTTTTTTGAGACGCACGCGCGAATCAACCTGGACATGCTGCGAACGCGCAAACGCGAGGAGCGGTTGCTGGCCGCCTGCCTCGATGCGGGCCAGAGCTTCGTGGTGGACAACACCAACCCGCAGGCGGGCGATCGCGCGAAATATATAGGGCCGGCGCGCGCGAAGGGATTTCGGGTGGTCGCTTATTTTTTCGATGTGCCGTTGCGCGACGCGATGCATCGCAATAATCAGAGAAAGCTGCGCAAAAAGATTCCCGCAGTGGCTGTGGCCGGCACGCACAAGAAACTCGAGCCGCCCAGCAAGGATGAAGGATTCGATCAGATTTTCAGGGTGCAGGTGAGCGAAGAAGCCGGATTCGTGGTGAAGGAAATGGCATGAACCAAACGGGACAAGCGCCAGAACACAACGCGCGAAAATTGACGACGTACCAGAAGGCCAGTTTGATTCAGGTGCTGCGAACGTTTCCGAACGAGCGGGTCGAGGTGCGTTACGCGGCGAAGGCGGACGATGCGCTTTCCTACGCGCAGGATTTCGTGGCGGTGTTCAAAGCGATCGGGTGGGATGTCACGGGGCCGGAGGTGGAGGGCGTTGGAAGCCGTTCCGCGCTCGTTCTTCTGGTTCGCGGTTTGAAATTGCCGGCTTGCGTCGAGGCACTGCAGGATGCTCTGCGAATTTATGAGATAGCGGTTGAGACGCAGTGCAATAGCGGCAGCCCGGCTCATACATTTACCTTGTGGGTTGGGACAGATTCATCAGTCAGCGCTTGACAGTTTCTTCAAGCAGCTTGGCCCAGTGGGAAAGGTGATTCAGCGAAGATACGTGCGTGTGGTCGAGCACCAGCGGCGTGATCGAAACAGCGCCTTCGCGAAGCGCGGCGATGTCCGTATCCGGTTCGATTCCTTCGACGCGATGCTGCTCGTGAAGCCAGTAATATTTGCGGCCGCGAGGATCGGTGCCGGGCTGCAATAGATTGCGCGTGATTTTTGAAGACTGCCGCGTGAAGAGCACTTTGCCGCCCCATGGCTGCGGAAAATTCACGTTGAGAAAGACGCCGGGCGGCAAGCCTTCCTTCAGAATCACCGGCGCGAGTTTGCGCGTGAATCTTGCGGCGGGCTCGAAATCCACTTCCTTTGTGCGATAGGACTGCGAGACGGCGATGGCTGGGACGCGGTTGATCGCCGCTTCGCGCGCGGCGCCCACGGTGCCGGAATAGTAGACGTTCTCGCCCATATTCGCGCCGCGATTGATTCCGGAAATCACGAGGTCCGGTTTTTCCTTCAGCAATGTGTGAAACGCGAGGATCATCGCGTCGGCGGGGGTGCCCTCCACCGCGTATTCACGTTCGCCAATTTCCTCGCAATAAATCGGTTGGCGAAGGGTGAGCGATTGCGCGGCGGCGCTGCGCTCCTGGGAAGGAGCGGTGACGGTAACAATGGCGCAATCCTTGAAGGCGTTGACGAGCGCGCGGAGACCGGGGGCATGAATCCCGTCATCGTTGGTGATTAAAATTTTCGGCAAGCTCTCGGGCATTCTCTTGGCTATGTTCCAATCTGCTGAAGCGGGCCTGGTGACACCCTTGCTTCCTGCGAAGTTCCGGCCGCGTCATCTGGCGTGGACTACGGGCGAAGGGAGCACAATCGAAAAACGAATGGTCGGGACGACTGGATTTGAACCAGCGACCTCACGCACCCCAAACGTAAACCAGCAATTGTTATCGAATGCGACCAGCTACTATCGTGTTGTGTTTCCATCGCGTTTCGCTGCTTTCCAATTATAACTGAGTACGGTGGTTTTTGATCGTGGTGTGCACCAAATCGTGCACCAAATTCTCGGCGGGGCAGCATTATGCTTTTGAGGGTCGAGGGGGCAAAAAACAGGGTGGGCATATTCACGTTGCAATTAAGCGCCCGCCAAAATTTTGCCAATTTTTTTTGGATTAGAACGTGCCCTGTCACTCCAAAATCCCCCGCCGCATCAAAGGGTTTAGGCGCCAACTTCTTCCCTTTCAATCGGAGACTGTGCAGGTTAGTGCAGGCCCGTGCAGGCTAAGACGTAAAAAACTGACACAAAACTGACACAAGCAAAAGGCAATCCTTCTTTGTGTGTGGAGTGCACGGAAACGTTGATGAAGCTTACCGTTTCACGCATGTAATGGGTGGATTGAGTTCTACATTCCTCGTGCAGTTCCATCGGAGCGGCGTGTCTTTTGATTGACCCTCAATATATGTTTCCCCGTAAAAGCGAACTTTGAAAACGTCCTTCTCTTCAGCCCTGCCGAGCAGATTGTTACAGGTCAAGACGGGCTGCTCCATCTCAACATTTAGAGTGAAGCAATCTTTGTACTCCCCCGGTGACCAACTCCCGCTGGAAACAACAGTCAACTTGTCGTGCGATATATAAGTGCGTTCGTCCAGCTGGTTCCAAATCCAAACCCCGGCGTACGCTAAACATGCCAGCAAGAAAAGTATGGCAACGCCCTTCAGGAAGTTCCATAACCGGTCCGCAACGGAATCGAGAGCGGCGGTTAGTTTGGCATTCATACGAAGCCGGTATACCACATTCCGAGTTGCCTTTCGATATTGCGGCGAGTAGCTTCTCCGGCTCTTTGCGCGTGGGTGCAGGATTGGACAAGTTGCGGGAATAAGTTGCGAGATGGCCTATTGCGGCCATCCCGTTCGTCGGCCCATTCTTGGTTGTCATCCGCTTTTTTGAAGGTGCGACCGATGCCTCCAACATTGCCTGATTCAGCTTTTCCCCTGAAAGTGGTTTTCTCAAATGCTCCTGAAGATGCGCACGCGCCTTATGGCGTGGCGTCGAACGGTGGGACTCTTATTTTCGATGGCTTGGAAACTCAAATCGAAGCCCAGCGTGTGATTGAATGTTTTAACGACTTGCGTGCGGCTCAAACTGAAACTATCAACGGCAAGACGTTTAGCGCACCACGCTTTGTGCCACGGCGGGAGAAAGCGTCGTGAACTACAATGCGCGGTAGCGTGATTTTAGGTAAGTTAACTCTCGAAGTAACAGGGAGACTACATGTCTTTGAGATGCAGTCGAATCCCTTCCTGAAACATTCGGGTCTCGTCTTCGTACCAGTCTCCAGTGACGCGAATGTCCAGCAGATATTCCTTTGGAGATGAGTTTGCTGCGGCGAGAATAAGTGACAATCTGTAGAAACCCGGACCGAGCAAGTGTCCGCCCGAGTTCGGCTCAACTTGAACGTCAAGAGCTACAACGCAATCTGTTCTTGCTACATCAGGCAGGATGTGACCGACCTCTTTTCTTTTTTCGGCGGGTACGACGTGGGCAACATCGCAGAGTTTGGGAATCTTTGGCGACAGAATAGGAAGGAACGGCTGCCTTACATTTGACCACAATAGATTCATCGGAGTGAATCGACTTACATCTTCGAACTCGCCCTTTAGCTCGTGATGTCGCTTCAAATCCTTCACATAGACTTCAACTTCTCTCGCTTCGCAGTTTCCTTTGTTAATAATGCGAAGCCTAAAATAGTAACAAGGAATCTCCATACTCTGCTGGTAGCCCGGCATTCCCGTTTGAGGATTCCAGACCGTGTAAAAGTGACGGATGGTCGTCCGATGAAAGTCTGGAGCGCAAGGGCTAAGCTGAAGTTCGAGTTTTGGTCGCGTCAGCCAACGTCGGATTGCGTCCTGAAAAACTGCCACTACCGCGAGTAGGATAGTCCCCGCCGCGGTCAGCCCAGCTGCAATCATTTCGACCATTTTTTCGGTTTCTATCCGACCGACAATCGCAACTAGCAAAGGTTGTGAGTCAACCATTGTGGGTGGATGTTACCACTTTCGAAGTTGACTTTGGTTGTCCTCGCAGGCAGGGTTTGAGTGCCAAAGGAGGCGTCATGGACTTTTACCCGCATGACTTCGAAAGCTTGCACGATAGGGTCGTACGCTTAGAAAATCAGAACCGCCGACTCAAGCAACTCGGAGTTGCTGCGCTCTTTGGTGCCGCACTATTCCTTCTCGTGGCGCAAGCTCCGACGAAGAAAACCGTTGAAGCAAACGAGTTCATTCTGAGGGACGACGGGGGGAATATACGCGCAAGATTGTTCGTCACGGAGAAGACGACAACAACCATGACTATTCCTGGCATGACTAGCCCGATGCCGGTGACGATGAATCCCAAACCTACGTTGGTCTTGTATGACGACAAGGGGCAGGTAGGAGGAATGCTAGAAGACGACTCTATTGCTTTCCTTAAGTCCCACGTGTCGCTCATGGGAGGGGTTCTGACGATAGGAGACCAAACTTCTGGTGTGGTGGTTAGTCGCTATAGCGTAGACCTATTTGACGAACAGGGATTCGCGGCGACACTCGGAAGAAAGGCTCTCACAACACCGCGCACGGGCGAAACGCAGTTAACATCCGCCGCCTCTCTTATCCTGTTTGACAAAAACAAGAATGTGATTTGGAAAGCACCATAGCAGCCGTCGCCGGGACTTCTTTCTTTTGTGTGTGCGGAGATAAGCCATGCCACCGAGAAAAACAGAAACGCGAACACTGAACAGACCGCAATACTGATTTGTGAGGACTCCGCTCGAACGAATGCCACGGACAGCACGGTGCGCAAGCGAAGGTGTCTTTTCGAGCAAGAAGTGGAAGCTGTTCTCTTGTGAAACCTGCTACGAGAATCGGGCAGACGTCTTCGGCGGTAGTATGCCCACAAAACTGAGAGGGGGTCTTGCAGATGCTAGCAAGCGATTGTGATTGGCGAAGTATTGTTGAGCGGCGCTTAGAAAAATTAGAGCGTCAAAATCGCGTCCTGAAGTGTTGGGGACTCGCAGCTTTGCTTGCGCTAGGCACACTTGTCGCGATGGGAGCAGTGCAAAGCAGTCAAACCCTCACCGCGCAAAAGCTTGTGATTACCGATGTCAGCGGGAAGCCACGAGCCGTTCTAGCAGGTAACGCGACAGGCGCAATGCTCGGCTTCACCAAGCCGCAAGGTGTTATCGGAGCGTCGCTAGTTGTTGAGGGCGATGATTCAACCCTCACGCTAGGCGGGCCTGCGAGGACGGCTACAAGTATCTCTATTGAGGCTAGGGGTAGTCGGGCGTGGTTGCGAGCGCAAGCGCCAAACGGCGATGTCGCGCACTTCGGGCTTGACGTTGATGGACCGCGCCTTTCGATCAGCAACGCAGTCAACGAATCGGCCAGTCTACATGTGGAAGAGAACGGGCCGTCACTCCTGCTGCAAGCCGCTGGCACCAGGGGCGCGGCGGCAAGAATCGGGGTACTCTCGGGAACGCCATCGTTGCGTTTGTTGGGAGCGGGCGGAGGGCTTGCGCCGAGTGCTAGCCTGTCCATCCTAGAATCAGGCCCGGCTCTGGCGCTGTCGGGCGATGAAAATACCAGTGCTTGGTTACGAGCATCCAAGAATGGCACATCACTTAAACTGGAAGATTCCGAAGGATATAACGCGACGGTAGGAAGCTCGGGCCTCGTCACTCCGCGAACGGGTGAAACGCACACGACTTCGGCGGCGTCGGTGGTTCTGTTCGATAAGCAGAAGAACGTGATCTGGAAGGCCCCTTAGTTCGAGGGCACAAAGCGACACAGACGGACACGGCGTAGAACCTCTTCTTTGTTTATGCTGCGAGAGAGAGACGATCTAATCGAAAGGACAGGTGGAGACGGGAAACGTTCTAATGTGGGCTTCATTCGCTCTCGGAGTCTTCCAGAATGTTTGCTAAGAGTCTTTTTTCAATTGCGGCAAGCTGAGCCAAGTCCAGCGCCTTTTCAGCCCAATCGAGCCTCTGATGCCACCCGCGTCCTCGACGCGCCTGACCTCCTAACCTACCGACGCACCGCGGACAAGCTGGATGCACCTCGCCGTGAGTTTCGCAGGTGGCGGTCAGCGCGTGTTTCTTTGGTTCCATCGAAGCTAGCTGCCAGGCTCTCTGTTTATGCGCTCAAAGAGGGCTGATTTTTTTGATTTAGCGGCTTTTCTCCGCACTTTTCCCCAGGTACGCAGTTCGGCACGGCTGTCTCTGTGCGCGCATTTGCCCCCCTCGTTTTCCGATCCTCCGAAGAAACTCGCGAACAACCATAGGTGTGCGCGTTTCCGGGGGCGGCTCAGCGTCGGGAATGTCCCAGCGCGAACCGTCCGGCATGGTCCAAATGGTCATTGGGTTTCCGATCCCTTGCGAGTTGCACCAGCCATTCCCGCCTTAGCACTGCTATCATCTTGGCTATCAAAAGCAGGTTCAAATGACTCGGTTTTGAGGCGAGCGACAGGGTAAGCGCAACCGGAACGGCCTTTAGAGCTGTCATTCAGATTCATACCCTGTCCTCCTAAAGCGTAGGTTCTCGAAAGGCCCTCTCAAAGGGCTATGGTGAGCAAGTCCATGAAGCCTGGTCCTCCCGCCATTATACCAACGTAGTAAAACGTTTCGGGGGAGCCGACAGACCGGCACAAGCGCAACTCCCGCTGTGGACCACCGCCTTTCACGACGCACCCGGTAATCTGACTTCCCAGGTACCGGGAAACGGCTCACCAAATTACACATGCCAGCCAAATCTGTCGACCAACATGATCTGATTCGCAACGCCGATTTTGTTAGAATTGTCACCCTCGGCATCGGGCCATGGCTCGCAAGCTTTGCCTGGCTTGCAGCACATCATCAAGGAAGACCACATAACAATCCCCAAGGAGGAATTGAAATCGTATGCAACCCTTCTCAAAAGAAGAAACCTCTTCTTCCTTTTCCCTTGTCGCTACGTTCGCCTCAGCCCTCAGACTTGTTATCGGCTGGACCTATTTCTCCGCCTTCTGGCGCAGGCTCGTGCTGGATCACAAATTAGACGAGGGCGGCGCCGGCTATGTCGGAGAAAAGTTCAATCACTTCCTGCCCCATGCCTTGCTTATCAAACCTTTGATTGCGTACCTGGTGAGTCACGCAAATGTCCTTTGGTGGTTTATGCTATCGTTTACCCTTGTTGAAGGCCTCGTTGGACTGTTCCTATTGCTGGGCCTGTTTACCCGCCTGGCGAGCTTGGGCGTATTGGGCTTGGCACTGAGTATTCTGCTGGGTTCCGGCTGGTTGGGTTCCACCTGTGTTGATGAATGGCAGATCGGCGTACTCGGGGTGGCAGGCGGGTTCACCCTGATGCTGACTGGCAGCGGTCGCTTCACGATAGATAATCGATTGCTGACAACTCACCAGAAAATCACCAGTCAGAAATGGTTTCCCTGGCTGGCATCAGGGGAACTACCAGTTGAGGTAACTAGGCTTCAGCTCGTTGCGCTGATCGGCGGTGTGGCTATCACCGGGTTGACCCTGCTAACCAACCAGTATTTCCATGGCGGCGTCTGGGGCAAATCGCATAACCTGTCAGTCCGTCCGCACGTTACCATCGGCAATGCAGCCATTAATAATCAGACCCTGTCTTTTACCGTCTTCCGGGATGAAGGAGCTGATGTGTATGGCTCATTTCTGATCGGTATTACCTTAAAGGATGCGGCAGGTAATATCGTCTTACAGCAAGACATGAAAGACTTGTCTC
>Ga0306926_10003987_pt1 | contig 15413 bp, 12 predicted proteins | sample flu12Cox44000178_FD_203759 | JGI IMG/M metagenome (GOLD analysis project Ga0306926, IMG submission 203759) | Lab enrichment of tropical soil microbial communities from Luquillo Experimental Forest, Puerto Rico - flux8day.12C.oxic.44.000.178 (v2)... | ecosystem: Environmental > Terrestrial >...
CGCTGGGCCGCGCGCGCAACCCGCCCAATCCGGGGACGTTTCCGAACGCGCCTCTTGACTGGGCCGCGATTGCCGCCGGTGCGCGGCGCCACCGCCTTGCGCCGTTGCTGCTTGCGGGGCTGAAGGGATGGCCGGAGGTACCAGCCGACCTCACCGTTGAATTGCGCCGTCAGACACAGCTGGCTGCGACGCGAGACCTCGCGCAGGCCGCAGAGCTCGCGAGGCTCGTGCACGCTTTCGCAGAAGCGGGCATCCGCGTTCTTGCCTTGAAAGGTCTCGCGCTCTCGATCCAGCTGCATCAGGACGCTTTTCCCCGCGGCGCGCGCGACCTCGATCTTCTGGTTGATCCATTGGAATTTGACCGCATTGATCGCGTGCTCGCCGACGCAGGGTACCGCCCGGCTTTTGCGCTTACGCCTCGCCAGCACGCCTCCTTCCGCCGCTGGATCAAGGACATGGAATATTTTCACTCCGCTAGCGGCGCTGCGCTCGAGATACACGAGCGGCTCGTCGATAACCCGCACCTTATCTGTTTCGACTTCGACACGCTCTGGCAGCAGCGTGAGGAAATAAGGGTTGGGCACGTTTTGGTCCCCACGTTGTCACGCCGTGTGCTGGCGCTTTATCTCTGCGTACATGGCGCAGGGCACGCATGGGAACGTCTGCGCTGGCTGGCTGACCTCGCGGCTTTGCTGCGCGAGCCCGGCAGCACCGATCTGGCGCTGGCGGACGCTGAGGCGGCAGGTATCGGCGTAGCCATGCTGCATGCCGTGATGCTAGCGCACGATTGGCTTGGGCTTGCGGTCGCTCCCGCCGATCGCTCGCGGGCGAGCACGAGCAAACAGGTGCAGCGGCTCGATCGTATCCTCTCTCGCCTTTATGCCGGCCGCGCGTGGTGCGAGATGCCGGCGCGGCAATCATGGCACGCGATCGCACGCTATTCCCTATGGCAGCGGCTCTACCGCCTAATGCTCAAACCAGACTGGCGATATGGCAGCAGCCAGATCATGCGCGAGGCTTTCTCGCCGGCCGATTTTGCCACGCTGCATATTCCCGATGCGCTATTCTTTGTTTATCCGCTGCTGCGTCCGCTCGGATGGATGGTGCGGCGCTGGCGCCAACCCTAAGCGAGCATGGGTGAGACGCGCGCTCACTCAAGCGCCGCCAGCACCGTCGCGGCGGTCTCGTTAAGCGATGCCAGATCGGCAGGGAATCTGAGCCGCCAGACCGTCACTCCTGCTGCAACAAGTCGTGCCAGGACCGTGAAAATATCGAGATCACGGGCCAGGGCCCGCGCCACCTCAGACATGTGCACGACACTGCGGATCGTCGCGACGGCAAGCGCGCCCCGCAACCTTTCAATTGCGACGGCGCCGCTCGCCTCCGGCATCAGGACCACGACCGCGACGAGTCTCCGTGGCCCGTTTAATGGCTCGCTGCAGTCCAGCAGGAATTTCTCTTTTCCCCCTAGCGCCTGCGGCAATTTTTGCGTGGGGATTTGCAGATGCTCGAGCGCATCGCGCCACAAACGCAGCCGGCGGATGCCGGGCAGCGCCGTCGGCGCGGCCCCGGCCGGCACATCGACGACGCAAATGTCGTCTGCCAGCACTTCGAGGCCACGGCCGGCCAGCGCCGCTGCAAGCGTGGATTTGCCCGTGCCGGAAGCGCCGGCGATGGCTGCTGCACGGCCGTCGCGAGCGACAACGCTGGCGTGGAGCGGCAGGAGGCCACGCTGATGCCAAAGCACGGCCTGCACCGGGCCAGTGAGAAATGCCCGCGTGTCCGCAGGATCGGTGCCCGGATCGGGCTCAACCGTAATCTTGTTGCCGCCTTGAACGAGGATGCGGCCGCTGCCCGGAAGAGCGACCAGATACTCGCAGCGCCCCCTGGTCTGGAAATCCGGACCGACGTGGTCGGGCTTCTCAAGTCCCTGCGGCACCTTGCCGATGCGAAAGACGATGTCGCTCCGCGTGTCGGGTGCTCCGTCCCAGGACGACAGCTCCGGAAGCTCGATTGCGGAGTCGATCTTGAGCTGGGAAAGCCGATAATGGTGGCTCATGCCGAGAACACTGCGACGGCGGCAAAGCCGGCCGCGGCGTCGGCTCCGGTCACCGGCAGCGCGCCGCAGCGGCTCCAGGCGTGCGCTTGGAGCATCCCCTGGGCGTCCCTCGCAACGCCCAACTGCACCGTTGCCGAAAGCCTGCGCCGGCGCAGCATCAGCAGCGCCGTGAAAGCCTGCTGCAGGCAAGCCACCCGGAACGGCACGTGCCGCACTGCGCGCCCAATGGCGCGGGCGACCTCGTCCGCTTCGGCTTGAGCAACCCGGTTGACAGGGCATGCACCCTGCGCGATGCGCAGCAATCGCAGTGCTTGCGGCAGCGGCAGGGCGCCGAAGGCCAGGCGCGTCGCGAGCAGATAAAGCATGGCCTCCACCGTGCAGCGGCGGACTCGCGGCGGCAGCGCCAGGAATCGCCGGAGCGAGGACATGGTCATGTCAATCTCACCACGTCCTCTCCCGCCATGCGCGCGAGCAGGCCCTGCACGTCGGCAGTGATCGTTGCGCGGTCGGCCTCGTAACACGCCGCCAGTCCCTCGATCAGCTCCGCAAACGAGCACGGCGGCTCGATGCGCCGCTAGATGTCGCTGCCGATGGCGTCAAGTCCGAAATAGCAGCCGTGCTCGATGCTCATCATCACGATCTCGCCGTCCGCCTCCGCGGTCAGCACCGCCGGACTGCGGGAGATCACCGTCGTGGCAGTGATTTTGGAGATCGTTTGCGGCAACTGCTGATCGCTCGTCGGCATTCGAATATTGCCGAGCCATTAAAGCCTGTCAGCTGTGGCTTACAGCACCATCGTTTTTCGAGCCAGGGGTGGCGCTGGTGCCTTCGATTGCATCCAGCATCGAGAACTGCGGCTTGCGCCAGGGCTTTCGCGCCGGGCGCTCGGCCTGATCTGATCGCTCATCTGATGTTTTCGGCGTAGCCATGGCACCCCAAGGTCCAGCAAAAGCATGGAGGCTCATATCAATCTGAATGCGTGATATTGCCGTAATTTGGGCGAGGGGGCAATGCTCCGGCAGAAGCGCCTCAGCGGTTGCTTCCGGCGACTCGCCGCAGAAAGTGGCCGCCAGAGAGGCCGCGCAGCAAAGCAAGGCGATAGCGGTCGATGATCTCGTCGCGTGCCCAGCCATCGCTTGGCCAGTCGTCCAGCAGCCCACGCATTCGCACGAGATTGAGCGCTCTCGCGGCCGGTAAGCAGCCATCGAATCGGGCGACCTCGGCGGCAATATCCGCGCGCGCCGCCGTCATTCGTTCGTGCCAGTCGGCGCCTTGGTAGCCTCTTCCAGTCTCGTGGACCACTCGCTGCGGCACTCGATCGGCCAGCACCCGGCGGGCGAGCGACCGCGGTACGCCGTCGCGCAGGAATTGCTCGGTCGGCACCGCAAGACAAAATTCGACAAGCCGGATATCGGCCAGGGGATCGCGATGATCGATCTGCCAGCCGCCCAGCATGCCTTTGTAGAACGGGCCGCGGTCGACGCGCCGCAGCACCCACAGGCGCGTCGAGAACCCGTCCTTGCGCGGGCGATAGGAAAGATCGAGACCGTGCGCTCGCGCGCGCGCCGGCAGCTCAAGCGCGGCCATCAGCTGCGGATTGATCGCGCTGTAGCTTCCGACCTCGGACACCGCACTGCCGTTCATGCGGTTGAGCAGATTCCATAAAGTGGGCGGCAGCCAGGGACCGAAGGTCTGCGCCAGCACACCGCGCCAGCGCATGCTGCGGTCGGCCAACGCGTTCGCCTGCCGCCACCATCGCAGGATGCGTCCACGCCGGATGAGCTCAGCAAGCAGCTCGTTGCCATTGTAGCTCAGGCTCATGTTTCCCATGTCACCGCAGAGGAGAACGCCCAGTCCGCGCTCGCGCGCCGCTTCTGCAATCCCATATCCCCAGTTGATATTGCACAGGTTGAGCACCGGCCCCTCGCAGAGCAGGAAAAAACGGTCGAGGTCCGCGAGCGGCGACCGCCCGGTCGGGCGGACCAGGACGTGCTCCATGTTCGGATACATTGCGGCCGTCTCGGCCGCGTGAGGCCCTTCGTCGTTGAAACGATTGGATGGCGCGGGGCCGCGGTAGCCCGTGTGCGGCACGGCCGTGAACGCAATAACCCGACGCTCGGTCGGGGCGAGCAGCCGTGCCGCCGTTGTCGCCACCGCGGAGCTGTCGAGGCCGGCGCTCAAATGGGCGCCAACGTCACCTGTTCCCCGCAGGCGGCACCGGACGGCCTGATCAAGGTAATGGCGCGCTGCCTCGACATATTCGTCTGCATTCGCAAGCACCATGGTGCGGCGTGGAGTTTTCCAATATTGCCGAGGTGCGATGCCGTCGGGTGTAATGCCGCTAATTTGCCCAGGCTCGATGCGTCCAACGCCGCGAAAGAAGCTGCGCGGGCCCGCTTCGGGCATCAGAACGAGGAAATCCGCCATACGTTCTTCGTCTGGCCGGTACGGAATTTCAGGCAGGGCATGCAGCCCTTTCGGCATGCTGGCGAATGCGAAAAATCCATTGCCGGTGTGGTAGTGCAGTGGGCGCTGCCCTAGCGCATCGCGCGCGAGCCAGAGGCGGCGCTCGCGACCATCCCACAGCGCGAAAGCGAAATCGCCGACCAGGCGCTCGACGCAGCTCTCGCGCCAACGCTCGATCGCAGCGAGCAGGACTGCGGCATCACACATTGTGCGCGCGGCCGGCGATGCTATGCGCAGGCTTTCGATGAGCTCATCGCGATTGTCGAGCCGCACATCGGCGACCAGGACGAGGCTTCCGTCCCCGGAGGTCAGTGGTTGTCGGTCGAAGGCATCCTCGGGAAGGACGCGCATGAGCCGGCAGCCCAGCGCCACGTTTTCATCGGCCCACTGCCGGCCCACGTGCGGGCCATAAATTCTCTGGGCAGCGAGCATGCGGCCGCAGCTCTCAGCCGCATTCGGTCGTCCGTCAAACCGCCAGATGCCGGCGATGGCGGTCATTTCAGGAACATGCGCTCAGCGCTCGACTTGCCCGGAGCCGTCGAGGTATCCGTACTTGCGCGTGTCGGGCATGATGAGCGAGGCGGCAAAGCCGATTGCGACGATACCGGCGACATACCAGGCAAACCACGATTCATGCGCGGCCTGCTTGAGCCACAGCGCCACATATTCGGCGGTGCCACCGAACAGCGCGTTCGCAACGGCGTAGGTCAATCCCACCCCGAGCGCGCGCAATTCGGGTGGGAACAGCTCGGCCTTCACCACGCCGCTGATCGAGGTGTAGAAGCTTGCGATCGCGAGCGCGAGGAGGACGAGCAGCAGCGCCATGGCAGGGCTGGCTACACCGCCGAGCGCGAACAGGATGGGCACGACGGTGAGCGCGCCGAGCGCGGTGAACAGGATCATGTTGTTCCGGCGCCCGATGCGGTCAGAAAGCGCACCGAACACGGGTTGCAGCAGCATGTAGATGATCAGAGCCACCGTCATCACGAAGGTGACGGCGCGGGCGTCCATCTGCGCCGTATTCACGAGGTACTTCTGCATGTACGTCGTGAACGTGTAGAAATAGAGCGAGCCGCCCATGGTAAAGGCAAGCACGATCATCACCGCGCGGGGATGACGGCGGATGAGCTCGATGACCGAGCCCGCCTCCTTGCTGTGCATGGCTTTCTGCGATGCCGTCTCCGCGAGCGAGCGCCGCAAATAAAGGGCCACGATCGCCGCCACTGCCCCGATGAGGAACGGAATGCGCCAGCCCCAGCTCTTGAGCTCATCGTTGGTCATCAGCAGCTGAAGGATCGCAAGCACCAATAGCGCGAGCAGCTGCCCTCCGATCAGCGTGACGTATTGGAAGGAGGAGTAGAAGCCGCGGCGCCCTCGCACTGCGACCTCGCTCATATACGTGGCGGCGGTGCCATACTCGCCGCCGACCGAGAGGCCCTGTGCGAGGCGGACAACCAGCAGAAGCGCCGGCGCCAGCGCGCCGACGCTGGCATAGGTCGGCATGAGCGCAATCGTCAGCGAGCCCGCGCACATCATAAGCACCGAGATGATCATCGAGGTGCGGCGGCCATGCGTGTCGGCGATCCAGCCGAACAGCCAGCCCCCGAGCGGCCGCATCAAGAAGCCGGCAGCGAAGATGCCCGCAGTGGAAAGGAGCTGACTGGTGGTGTCGCCGCTCGGGAAAAAGGCCGAAGCAAAATAGATCGATGTGAAGGCATAAGCGTAGAAGTCATACCACTCGACCAGGTTGCCCGAGGATGCGCCAACGATTGCGAAAATGCGGCGGCGCCGGTCGGCAGCCTCATCGCTCCCCGCAATGGGAGCTTCCTCGACAAGCACGCTCATGCTCTCCTCCCGTACGACAGTCCTTTGCGGGCGCAGATTAGGCGTTACCTGCCGGGCCGAACAGCGCCGCGCCTCGATCGTTTCTGGTTTGCAAGTACACTCGGAATGGATGTTTCTTTATGTGATTCTACTTTTGATTGCAGACGCGGTGTTTGGACAAATCCGCGCATGTGCCGCGAACAAAGGGTGAATCGATCGGCCGCTGGAGTCAAACTGGTAAGAGGAAAGTGCAAGAATGCCGCTGGGTCGTTTTCATCCTTGGAGTTCGTCATGGCGCCGCGTGCGTATTGGAAGGGTTATTTGAAACTCTCGCTGGTCTCCTGCCCGATTGCCGTCAATCCAGCGTCCTCATTGTCCGAGCGCATCTCGTTCCGCCAGATCAACAAGAAGACCGGCCACCGCCTGCGCCAGCAGCTCATCGATGATGAGACCCGCGAGCCGGTTGACGCGGCGGATCGGGGCAAAGGGTACGAGGTCGCGAAGAACGAGTACATCCTCATTGAAAACGATGAGCTGGAGGCGCTCGAGATCGAGAGCAATCACACGATCGAGATCGACAGCTTCGTCCCGGCCGCGCAGATCGACAAGCGCTACTACGACAGCCCCTACTACATCATGCCAAATGACAAGGTGGGGCAGGAGGCATTCGCGGTGATCCGCGATGCCATGCAGGGCAGGGGAGTGGCCGCGCTCGGGCGGGTGGTCATGGCCACGCGCGAGCGCGTGATCGCGCTCGAGCCGTTGGGCAAAGGCCTGCTGGGGACCACGCTGCGCTATCCCTACGAGATCCGCAATGCGGACGAGTATTTCGACGAGATTCCCGACATCAAGGTGGCGGGCGAGATGCTCAAGCTCGCCGAGCATATTGTCGAGACCAAGTCTGCCGATTTCGATCCCAGCCAGTTCAAGGACCATTACGAGGACGCGTTGGTCGAGTTCCTGCGCAAGAAGCAGGCGCACCTCCCGGTGAAGAAGGGGAGGGAGGAGCCCGCCGCAGCGCGCAACGTCATCAGCCTCATGGACGCGTTGCGCCGCAGCGTGCAAGGCGCGGGTCCGGCGCCTACGGCTGCGAAGAAACCGCGCAAGCGAATCGAGGGACAAAAGGAGATGCTGCTGCCGATCGAGGGCAAGCAATCCTCTCGCGAGCCGCCCAGCAAAGCCAAGCCGGGCCGGCCTGCTCGCGCGGCCGAGGAAGCCAGCGCGCGTCCGCTCGAGAAGAGGCGCTCGAGCCGCTAGCGGGCGCGACGGAAGCCACCGATGGAACGCCAGCCAATCGGGCGACCGAGCGCTGCTGTCACAAGCCACCTCCTGGCGCTCGCCGTGGGTGCAGCCGCCTTGGGGGCGGTTGCCTTTGGCGCGATGGCAATCGGCCGCCTTGCCGTTGGCCGGCTCGTGATCAGGAAGGCGCGCTTCGGTACGCTGGAGGTCGATGAATTGCGCGTGCACAGGCTGCGCTTGGCAGAGCCGGATGCGCGGCTGCGCGGTCCCGCCCGATGACGGAAGCTGCCGGGTGACCTGGTCCATCATTGCGCGCGAACGAGAAAGCGGCAAATTCGGCATCGCGGTGGCCACGAAATTTTTTGCGGTCGGCGCGCTCGTCCCGCACACCGCCGCAGGCGTGGGCGCGGTCGCAACCCAGGCGCTGGTCAACCGCCATTACGGAGTGAAGGGGCTCGATCTGTTGCGCGCGGGCGAAAGTGCGGCCGCCATGCTTCACAAGCTTGTTGCTGCCGATGCCGGACGCGATCATCGCCAGGTGCATGTCATGGACGGGGAGGGCCGGTTTGCGGCCCATACCGGGGCGAGCTGCGTCTTCTGGTGCGGTCACATCGAGCACCAGGACTTCTCGGTCGCCGGCAATATGCTGGCGGGAGCGGCGGTCCTCCACGCCACTGCCTCGGCCTACCAGGCGGCCCACGCGCTGCCGTTCGCGCGACGGCTGATTGCAGCGCTGCGAGCGGGCGAGGCGGCCGGCGGCGACAAACGGGGAAAACAATCGGCGGCGTTGCGCATCCAAGGCGAGGAGGATTGGCCCGATCTCGATCTGCGCGTCGACGATCATCCTGATCCGCTCGCCGAGCTCGAGCGGCTGGAAACGGTGAGCCGAGAGTATTTCGTCCATTTCGCCCGCTTCCTGCCGGGCAGGCGCGATCCCGTGGGCATCACCGATCGCGCGGTCCTCGAGCGTGAGGTCGCAAGCGCAGTGGCGGCCGGGGATACGCAGTGACGGCGCAGGTCCCGCTGCTTGCGATCGAGCGATTGAAGGTGGTGTTCCAGGGCGAGCGCGGGCGCACCACGCATGCCGTGGATGCGGTCGATCTCACGCTCATGCGCGGCACCACGCTGGGCATTGTCGGGGAATCAGGTTGCGGCAAGAGCGTGACCGCGCTGGCCATCATGGGCCTGCTCTCGCGCACTGGCGCGGTCTCGGGTGTGGTGCGCTTCGACGGCACCGATCTCATCCGCCTCCCGCCAGCCCGGATGCGGGATCTGCGCGGCAGCCGGCTGGCCATGATCTTCCAGGAGCCGATGACCTCGCTCAATCCGAGCTACACCATCGGAGAGCAGATCATCGAGTCGCTGATGCGCCATCGCCGCCTGAGTCAGCGCGATGCGCGCAGGCGCGCCATCGAGCTGCTGCGCCGGGTGCACATCCCTTCGCCGGAAGAACGCATCGACGATCACCCGCACAAGCTTTCCGGTGGCATGCGACAGCGTGCGATGATCGCAATGGCCCTTGCCTGCGGGCCGGAGCTGCTCATCGCCGACGAGCCGACCACTGCGCTTGACGTGACCATCCAGGCGCAGATCCTCGATCTATTGCGTGAGCTGAGGAGAGAAAACCGGATCTCCATCATTCTCATCACCCACGATCTCGGCGTGGTTGCCGAGATCTGCGACGAGGTTGCCGTCATGTATGCCGGCGAGGTGGTCGAGCGGGCGCCAGCGGGCGCGCTGTTCGACCACCCCGCGCATCCCTACACGGTCGGCCTGCTCGGGTCGCTGCCGCGGCTCGATGGCGAGGTCGCGGAGCTTGCGGCAATCGAGGGCATGGTCGCGGACATGAGCGCGTTGCCGGCCGGCTGCCGTTTTGCGCCGCGCTGCCCATTCGCCGATGACCGCTGCCGTCATGAGCGCCCGCCGGTGGTGATGCTGGAGCCGAAGCATTGGTCGCGCTGTTTCTACGCGCCGCTGGAAAAGCTTGTGTAATGACAGCGCTGCTCGAGGTCGAGAATCTCCGCAAGCATTTCGTTGCGCGGCGTTCGGCGTGGGGGCGACCGCTCGCCCTTGTGAAAGCGGTGGATGGCGTTGACCTCGCGCTCGAGGCCGGAAAGACGCTCGCGCTGGTCGGCGAGTCCGGCTGCGGCAAATCCACTCTCGGCCGCCTCATTCTGCGGCTTATCGAGGCGGACAGCGGCCGCATCCGGTTCGAAGGCCGCGACATCCGCGCGCTCGACGAACGTGGCCTGCGCGCCTTCCGGCGCAATGCCCAGCTGGTGTTCCAGGATCCCTATGCCTCGCTGAACCCGCGCATGAGCGTGGGGCAGACCATCGGCGAGCCACTTACCTTGCACGACGTCGTGCCGGCGTCCGGCCGCGCGCGTCGCGTCGCCGAATTGCTGCGCCTCGTCGGCCTCGATCCGCGACTCGCATCGCGCTACCCGCACGAGTTTTCCGGCGGCCAGCGCCAGCGCATATCGATTGCGCGCGCGCTGGCGGTCGAGCCGAAGCTCATCCTTTGCGACGAGCCAGTGTCCGCGCTCGACGTATCGATCCGCGCCCAAATCCTCAACCTGCTGCGCGCTCTCCAGCGCCGGCTCGGCATCGCCTACATCGTGATCTCGCACGACCTTGCGGTGGTGCGGCACATCGCCGATGAGGTCGCGGTCATGAACCTCGGCCGCATTGTCGAGAGCGCGCCCAAGCAGGCGCTGTTTACCGCGCCCCGGCACCCCTACAGCCGGGCGCTGCTCTCCGCCATCCCGCTGCCGCGGCCGCGCGCGCGGCGCAGCCGCATTATTCTGGAAGGCGAGGTCCCGAGTGCCCTCGATCCGCCCGCGGGCTGCCGGTTTCACACCCGCTGCCCGTATGCAATTGCGCACTGTCGAATCGAGGAGCCGGTGCTGGCGCGCGATGCGGGCGGCCATGCCGCGGCGTGCCATCGCATTGCCGAGCTTCCCGCGGCCGAGGCGCTGGTGCAGGACAACGATCGCTCCCCTTCGCTCGATCGGCTGGTAGCGGCTTTCAGCCGGGCCCGCGGCACAATGCCGTAGGGCGGATTAGTTTAGGCGCGTCGCTTACGCGCCGTAATCCGCCGTCTTGTCGCGGCCGGCGGATTACGCTTCGCTAAGGTAATCCGTCCTACGCGCTACAATCAGGTGAGGGGTGCCATATGCGTTCATTGATGCAGAGATTACGGTTTGCGGCCGTAGCGATGGGGGTGGCGCTGATGAGCTCCGGGGCCTTTGCCCAGAGCACGTTACGCATCGGGCTCGCCGAGGATCCCGACATGCTCGATCCCACGCTCGCGCGCACCTATGTCGGTCGCATCGTCTTTTCCTCGATCTGCGACAAGCTGTTCGACATCGACGAGAAGCTCAATATCGTGCCGCAGCTCGCGCTCGCCCAGTCCACTTCCCCCGACGGCAAATCGGTCACCATCAGGCTGCGTCCGAACGTGAAATTCCACGATGGCGAGCCGCTCGATGCCGCGGCGGCCAAATACTCGCTCGAACGGCATCTCAATATGACGGGGTCGTTCCGCAAGCCGGAGCTGGCCGCGGTCGATCATGTCGATGTCGTCGATCCGCTCACTATCACGATCGTGCTCAAGGCCCCGTATGCGCCGCTGATCGCGCAACTGACCGACCGCTCCGGGATGATGGTGTCCCCGAAGGCGGCACAGGCCGCCGGTGACAGATTTGGCCTGCATCCAGTCTGTGCCGGGCCCTACCGCTTCATCGAGCGCGTGCAGCAGGACCGTATCGTGGTCGAGAAATTCACAGATTACTGGAACAAGGACGCGATCTCGATCGACCGCATCGTCTATCTGCCGATCGTCGATGGAACGGTGCGGCTTGCCAATCTCAAGTCGGGCGGGCTCGACCTCATCGAGCGGCTGCTCGCGACCGACATAAAGGACGTGCGCGCTGACCGGGCACTGAAGCTCTCGACCGCGCTCGAGCTTGGCTATCAAGGCATCGACATCAATGTCGACAACGGGCCCGCCGCGAAAAACCCGCTCGGCCTGCATGCCAAGGTGCGCCAGGCGCTCTACTACGCAATCGACCGCCAGGCGCTCAATCAGGTGGTGTTCGACGGCGAGTTCGTACCGGGGAATCAGTGGATCAGCCCCGAGCATCCCTATTTCCAGAAAAGCTTCCCGGTTCCTGCCCGCGATCTCGCCAGGGCCAAGGCGCTGATGAAGGAAGCGGGCGTGAGTGCGCCCTTCGATGTCGATTTCATGGTGCCGAAAGGCGAGGAGACGCAGGCGGTGGCGGAAGTGATCCAGTCCATGGCGGCCGATATCGGCATCAACATGAAGATCAGGGTGACGGAGTTCGCGACCTCCCTGAAGCAGGCCGAGGCCGGCGAATACCAGGCGTATCTGCTGGCCTGGAGCGGCCGCACCGATCCCGACGGCAATCTTTACATCTTCCACAAGTGCAGGGCGCCGCAGGATTATCCCGGCTATTGCAATCCGCAGGTGGACGCGCTGCTCGAGGAGGGGCGCAGGGTTGCCGACATGGGCAAGCGCAAGGCGGTGTACGAGAAGCTCACCGGAATCATTCTCGAGGATATTCCCAAGCTCTATCTCTATCACCGCCAGGTGCTGATCGCCCACACGGCAAGGCTGGAAGGCTACCGGCAGATGCCGGACGGCCTGGTGCGGGTGGTCGGGCTCAGGCTCCGGTGAGTGGCGCCGGCGAGACACACCGGCGGAGCCGGATGGACGCGGATCGCGTCGGTTCCGAGGAGCTCGTAATGATGCTCCGGCATATTTTTACAGCTACAACCCGAATGCCTCCGCCGGGTTGTCGATAAAAATCATATTGCGTGTCTTTTCGTCTGGAACCCATTCCAGCATCTGATCGAGCAGGAGGACATCGTTCGGCATTGGCTTGAAGTACTGCGGGTGAGGCCAATCCGAACCCCAAAGCAGGCGATTGGGCGCATGTTGCACAAGTTTCTGAACCAGTGGCAGAACGTCCGAGAATGGAAAATCGTCCAGCTTTGAAATCCGTGGCGATAGTTTGACCCAACAGCGTCCCGTATCCAAGCATTGCAGGACGAATTTCAACCCGTCGCCATTGACCCCCTTTGACGGATCGACCCCGCCCATATGTTCAAGCACAAATTTGCCGGGCGTGCCCAGAATGATCGGTTTCCACCCTTCCATTTGCGCCTCATCAGCCCGATGCAGATAGTGGATCGACCAGCCGCGATCCAGTACGCGCTTTATCATGGTCCGATCGATCTCTTTGGTGAGACGCCACGTCACCCGGTAGCCTACCACACCAACATCGGAAAGGATGTCCAGTTCGCGATTGGTGATCTGCGGCCAAGGCACGATGACCGACTTGATCCTGTCGCCCAGCAAGCATTGTGCGTGCAGCGCGATCTCGTAATTGTGCCCATACATCATCGAAAGCACGTGCAGGCCGCGGGAGAGACCCAGTGCATCCTGCATCTTGACCCAATCAGAAATTGGAGTGTCTTCAAATTCAAGATGGCTGAAAATGTGGCCTGGTTTCAGCGGGAACTGCTGTTGTGGACCAATGAAGTGGAAGTGACAGTCGCAAGCGCCTCGTGGCAGCTTTAGCTTCGGAGGCGGATAATTGCGGTCGATGCGTGGCGAGTAAGGGCGAGCAGTGGGCGATGTTTGTGAAGCGCCCTTGCTCATTCCGACACCTTGATGTTGGCTTTTTTCAGTACCTCGGACCATTTCACGGTCTCTTCCTTGAGAAAGGCTGTAAACTCAGCCGGAGAGCTGCCACGGGGCTCGGAGCCAAGCTCGACAAACTTCTGTATGGTTTCGGGGTCAGCCAAGGCCTTCCGGACCGCCGCACTGAGCTTCTCGACCGCCGCAGGCGGCGTTTCCTTTGGTGCGAACAACCCATTGAAAGTAACCCCCTGCACATCAGGGTACTCGGTCTCCACAATCGAGGGGACGTGCGGCAGGGCGCCGACGCGCTTCGGTCCCAGGACCGCCAGCGCGCGTAACGCTCCGGATTCGACATGCTGCTGGGAATCACTCACCTGCTGCAAGCCGATATCAACGTGGCCCGCGACCAGATCATTGATTGCCGGCGCATTGCCCCGGTAATGGACCTCCGTCCACGCGATTCCTGCACGCAGCTTCAGAAGCTCCGCCAAAAAATGGTTGATGCTTGCCCCGCTTGAGGTCGCCAGCGTCAGCTTGCCAGGGTTTGCTCTGGCATAAGCCACAAGCTCGGCAACCGACTGCGCGGGAAGCTGCCTGCGGGCGAGCAGCAGGTTGCTCGCATTAGCGAGGCCGCTGACGGGCGCGAAGGCGCTTTCCCATTGATATGGTGGTTTGGACATCGTCATCGGTCCCAACAGGATCGATCCATTCGAGCCGACGAAGATCGTGTGGCCGTCAGGCGCACTACGGGCTACGTATTCCCCAGCGATCAAGCCGCCTGCTCCAGGCCGGTTCTCGATGACAATTGGTTCCCCGAGGGCATTGCCTATCGCGGCCTGAAGGATTCGCGCGCTGATGTCGACATTCCCTCCAGCGGCGTACGGTACGATGAGCGTGATCGGCTTGGTCGGGAACTGCTGGCCGTTTCCGGGACTGACGGCGAATAGAACTGCCCATGACAGGGCGAAAGGATGCAAAAGGATCATGGAAGCCTCCAGGTGGAGCGAAGGTAGTAAGTCTCTCTTTCAGAATGACCTCTCACTGCTCCGCCCCTGGTCCGGTCTCTGTTATTTGCTGTTCAGGCGTTCGACCATCCTGGAGCTCGAGATCGCGGAATCATAGCGAAGGGCGGCTCCGGCAGGCCGTCACTGCAGAGCAAAGAACGAAAGCGCATTTCGATAGCAGATCTTTTCCTTCTCCGAATTCGACAGCTCCAGGGAAGCAATGACGTTCATGGTCGAGCGGATATAGCCGGCCCCGCCTTCGGGACCGAAAGGCGCATCGGATGCGTACAGCACGTGATCGACGCCAAAAAACTCGATGCCGCAGACCGTGCCAATGCGTCCGCCGCACAGCGCCGTGTCCCCGTAGAAGTCGCGAAAGCATTCGAGCAGCGGCTTGCCCAAACCCGGAAGCACGTGGCTGTAATCCTCGCCGGAGGTTCGGCTGCCAAGCGTCGCCCAACCCGTCTCGATGCGGGCATCGAAGAACGGGATCATTGCGCCCATGTGGTGGGTCAGGATTTTCAGTTTCGGAAATCGCTTCATGACGCCCGAAAAGATGAGGCGCGCCATGGTTGCGCTGGTCTCATAGGGCCAGCCGAAGATGGTCCAGATCTCGTATCTGGATTTTTCCTCGGCGGCAAAGTCCGGGAAATCCGGCTTGCGTGCGGGGTGGAGCAAGACAGGTTTGCCTGACTTTTCCGCAATTTCAAAAATCGGCAGGAACTGCGGCTCGTCCAGGCAGGCGCCGTTGACATTAGTATGAATCTGCAAACCGCTTGCGGTGCCATTGATCAGAATTCGCTCTGCCTCCTCGATCGCCGCATCCGCCGCGTTCATCGGCAGCGCTCCAACGAACCCCGCGAAGCGGTCCGGATGCCTCTGGCAGAGCTCGGCGAGCCCGTCATTGGCGACGCGCGCCAGCTCCGGGGTATCTTTGGGCCCGGCCATTCCGTCAAGGGGTGGCAGCCCCAACGAAATCACCTGCGTGTAGTCGTGAAATTCGTCCATCATTCTGAACCGGGCGTCCAGATCATGGATGGTGCGAACACCCTGAATGCGCTTGCCGATGTCGGTGGTCCCGCCTGTCGTTTTCGAGAGCGCGGCAAAAATCCCTTGCGGGAAGAAGTGGCAGAAAGCATCGATGTGGCGCATG
>Ga0306926_10003988_pt1 | contig 15413 bp, 13 predicted proteins | sample flu12Cox44000178_FD_203759 | JGI IMG/M metagenome (GOLD analysis project Ga0306926, IMG submission 203759) | Lab enrichment of tropical soil microbial communities from Luquillo Experimental Forest, Puerto Rico - flux8day.12C.oxic.44.000.178 (v2)... | ecosystem: Environmental > Terrestrial >...
CATTCGCGAGAAATGCGAGAGCCTCTACCACCCGGTCGGCACCTGCAAAATGGGCGGCGAGCCGATGGCAGTGGTCGACGAACGCCTGCGCGTGCGCGGCCTGGAAGGTCTGCGCGTCGCCGATGCGCCGATCATGCCGACGATCGTCGGCGGGCACACGCACGCGGCCGCGGTGATGATCGGCGAGAAGGCTGCTGATATGATCGCGGCGGACGCAACCGCGTCACAATGAAAAACAAAAACCGGAGGGAAACATGTATCGCCTGGCATCCTCGCTCCTGCTCGCAGGGCTCTTTGCGCTCGCCACGGCGACCTTGGTCGTCGCGCAGGACTATCCGACCAAGCCGGTGACGTTCGTCACGCCGGCTGCGGCCGGCAACAGCCCGGACGTGATCATCCGGCTCGTCGCCGACCGACTCACCCAGCTGTGGAAGCAGCAGGTGATCGTGATCAACCGGCCGGGCGCCGGCGGCCTGATCGCCGCGCAGGCGGCGGCGGGCCTGCCCAACGACGGCTACTCGCTCTATCTCACGCAAGCCTCGAGCTACACGGTGCTGCCGATTCATGAGGGCAGCAGAATGCCGGTCGACCTGCACAAGGCGTTCGTGGCGGTCGGCATGGTGGGCGAGCAGCCGATCGCGCTCGGCGTGCAAAAGGACGTCAAGGCCAACAACGTCGCCGAACTCATCGATCTTGCAAATAAAACTCCGGGCGGCCTGTTCTTTGGCGCCACCAACCGCGGCGGTCAGACGCATCTGACCGGCGAATTGTTCCGCGACCGCGCCAAGGCCAACATCACGTTCGTGCACGCAGCGGGTGCCGCGGCGTCGCTCAACGACGTGATCGCCGGCCGCATCCCGATGATGTTCGAAGGGCTCGCTGGGCTGATGCCGGGAACCGGGAGCGGCGCCGTCCGCCTGCTCGCCATCGCCACGGATAAACGCCTGCCCAATATACCGGATCTGCCGACCATCGCGGAGACCGTTCCCGGCGTGGTGTCGACCGGCTGGGTCCTGATGATGGCGCCGGTCGGCGTGCCCGCGCCGATCATCGAAAAACTCAACCGCGACCTGCGCACGGTGACGGCGCAGCCCGACTTGCAGGAGCGCTTTCGCCAGATCGGCACCTACTCGCGCGACTTTTCCCCGGCCGACACCGAAGCCTTCATCCGCAGCGAGGAGAAGTTGTGGTGGCCGATCGTCGAGCGCGTCGAAGCGACAAGCAAATAATCACCGCCCGCGCAGCTTGTACCAGGGATGCGGATTGCCCGGCACCTTCACGCGCAGCGTATAGACCGAGGTGTAGGCGCAGCAGAAAAGCGTGCGCAGGTCGGGGCCGCCGAAGGCGAAATTCACCGCCTGCTCCGGCCAGCGGATGATCCCTAAGCGCTTGCCGTCGGGCGCAAATACCCAGATGCCGCCGGGCCCGGTGCAATAGACGCGGCCGATGCTGTCGACCTTGAGACCGTCGGGAATGCCGGGCTCGCTGCCTTCGTTCATGTCGGCGAAGATGCTGCGCCCGACCTGGCGGCCGTCGGCGTCGAGCTTGATCGCGTGGATGTATTTCGACGAACGCGTGTTGGCGACGTACATGATGCGCTCGTCGACCGAGAGCGCGAGCCCGTTCGGGTATTCGCAGTGGGCAAGCACGCTTAAGCTCCCGTCCGGCGCGACGCGATAGACGCAGGCGCCGTCCCATAGATTGTCATCCCCGGCCGGCCCGGGAATCTCGCGCTCGTGATAGGCGCGCCGCTTGTCGGGATCGGTGAAATAAAGGCAACCGTTCGAGTGGCACACCACGTCGTTGGGGCGGTTGAAGCGCCCGCCTTTGTAGGTCTCGGCGACCGGCTCGACTTTGCCGTCGGCGTCCATGCGCGTGACCTTGCGGCCGTCGCCTTCGCACAGGATCAGGCGGCCCTTGAGATCGAAGGTAGTGCCGTTCCCGCCCTCGGTGGTGCGCACGACTTCCGGCGGCTTGCCGGGCGTCATGCGCAACAAATGGTTCCGGCGCAGGTCGACGAAATACCAGTAGCCGTCCGGATGCCACAGCGGGCCTTCGGTGAAGAGAAAGCCGGTGGCAAGCCGCTCGGCGTCTGTCGTCTCGAGCACGTCGGGCAGATCATTCGCTGGCATCGTTGACTCCCTTGTTTGCGCGCGGGCGGCCGCCGGCAGGCTCGCGAGCGCGCCGGCGGAACCGGCAACCCGCAACAGCGCGCGCCGATCGATGCGACGATCGGATTTCGCCGGGCCGCTGGCGGGGTTGATCGGATGTTTCATGCCGCTCATGGCTCCGTCTCACCGGACCGCAGCGGCCGGCAGGTCGGAGCGGATCACGCGCCCGCCCTTCATCACGAACACCACGCGATGCGGCCTTCGTCGATGGCGTTTCGCATGTCGACGTCGGCGTAGCCGTTGCCGTGGGAACTCATGTCGCGCGCCGCCGTGAAGCCCGCGCGCAGGTCGGCCTGCAAATTGTGCACGGCGATGAGCGTCGAGGTCTCCCGCGACATGCCGGGCTTGGGATAGTTGAACATATGGGTGTGAGCATCGACCAGGCCCGGCAGCACCGTGGCGCGGCTAAGATCGATGACCTGCGCGTCCACTGGGATTTTGACCTGCGCCGCCCCGCCCACCTCGACGACGCGATCGCCCTTTATCAACACGACCTGGTCGGTCAGCATCCGGCCGGCGATGCTGTCGAACAGCCGTCCGGCGTGGACCGCCACTGCTCCGGGCAGCGGACGGCACTGATAAGTTCCGCCTCCCGGCCGAAGCACGGCGGCGCGCCCGCCCCGCGCCACGGCGCGCCGGGGCCGGCCTCCTGGGCATCCGCCCAGGTCGCGAGCGCTACAATGCCGAACGCCGCAATCGTTGTTCCGTATCGCACGTGGCAACCTTTCCCGTTCGCCCGCTTGATCTGAACCTCGTGACACGTCACGTATCGGCGAGGCACACGCCGTGAAGCTCCAATCCGTCCTCACCTGCCCTCATTGCGGCACGGCCGCAACCGAAACCATGGCCACGGACTCCTGCCGTGTTTTCTACCAATGCGGCGGATGCGGCAGGACGCTGCGGCCGAAGCCGGGCGACTGCTGCGTGTTCTGCTCCTACGGCTCGGTCCCTTGTCCCCCGATCCAGGCGAAAAGGTTTGATCACCGTTCCGCGTAGGGCGAAGAAGCCGGCAGCGGCAGCGTCGGCGCGCGCATCTGCAGCGCCTTCGGCCATACCACGTAGGGCTTGTCGTCGACGTACTGGATGATGACCGGGAACGAGCGCTCGTTCTGCCCCGGCGCGCTCTCCTTCTCGTTCTCGAATTTGACGCCGAAGCCGAGCATGGTGCCGCCGTCGGGTATGTCGACTTCGAGCGCCGCCTTGCGCAGCGCCTCGGGATCGATGCCGCCCGACTCCTTGATGGCGCGCGGGATCACTTCGGTGAACAGCAGATAGGTGTTGCTCGCGGCCATGCCCACGTGGGCCGATTTGATCGAGGTACCCGGCCGCGCCTTGACGTATTCGTCGCCGATCATCTTGATGATTGGCACCAGCTCGGGCTTGAGCGCGTCCTCGTTGGTGAGCCAGATCGAGATCGGGTCGACGTTGAAGAAATAGTTCACGTCGCTGCCGACCGCCTCCTTGAGCTTGTCGTAGACGCCGTAGCCCGCGCCGTGGCCGATCAGCGCCTTGAACTTGAGCCCCACCTCGCGCGCTTGGCGCAGGAACAACGTGATGTCGGGATTGTAGCCGGTGTGGAAGATCACGTCCGGATGCGCGCGCTTGAGCTTGGTCACGAGCGAGGAGAGATCCGGCGCCGTCGCCGAATATCCTTCCTTGAGCACGACATTGAAACCCGCCTTCTTGGCCCCCTCCTCTGTGCCGCCCGCCACGTCGACGCCGTAAGCGCCGTCCTCGTGGATGATGGCGATGCGGACGTCCTTCGGTTCCTTGCCAAGCTTCTCCTTCGCATAGGCGGCGAGGAAGCCGGTCGAGGCGAGGCCGAATTGATTGCCGCTCGGCTGCGGCCGGAACACATAGTGCAGGTTACGGTTCACCAGGACGGCGGAGGAAATGCAGGTGGTGATCCACATGAACTTCTTCGCCTGATCAACGCGCGCGGCGATCGGCACGCATTGCGCGGACGAGAAGAAACCGAGCAGGATGTCGACCTTCTCCTGCTCGATTAGGCGCACCGCCTCGTTGATGGCAACGTCCGGCTTGCTCTGCGCATCGGCGTAGACGGGATCGATCTTGTAGCCGGCGACCCCACCGTGCGCATTGAAATAGTCGATCATGATCTTGGTGCCGAGCGCATGCAGCTCGGAACCGCCGGCGGCGAGCGGGCCGCTATAGTCGTAGACGACGCCGATCTTGATGGTTTTCTTCGCGTCCTCCGCGCCGGCCGCGGTTGAGCCGAGCGCCAGCAGCGCGAGCGCCGCGCCTGCAGTCATGATCCGTTTGCACAGCATCGAAGCCTCCCTCACTTCGCATTCGCGTAGGGCCGACGGCGAGCATCGCCGCGGGCAAGCGAGTGCCGAAATAGGCGATCATGCCGAAAATCCTTCCCACATCATTTTTTTTCTTTGCATGCTACGGCGCCCGCGCGCGGGTGTAAAATCGCGCCGGAGGCGCAGCGACGGCGCCTATTCCATTGCGCCGAACCGCGCCGTTGTGTTACCCTGTGTAACGCTACTCCAAGTCATGACACGAAGGAACCGATCGATGGACGCGAACCTGCCGGACCTGGGCGACCTCGAGCGCGAGGTGATGCAGCTCGTTTGGGCGAACGGCCCGGTGACGGCGGAAGCGGTTCGCGAGAAGCTGGAGCGGCGGCTCAAGGAATCGACCGTGCGCACGGTGCTGCGCCGGCTGGAAGACAAGGGCTACGTCACGCACACGGTCGACGGGCGCACCTATGTTTATCAGGCCGCGGCGCCGCGCGGGCGCGTCGCCGCCAAAGCGGTGCAGCGCGTTGTCGACTGGTTTTGCAACGGATCGATCGAAGAGGTGCTGGTCGGCATGGTGGATGCCTCGATGCTCGATCAGCGGCAGTTGCGCCTTCTCGCCGACAAGGTCGCGAAGGCGAAGGGAGGGAAGAAGTGATGCTGGCGCTGCTTCTCGAATCGGCGCTGCGCTCCCTGCTGTTGGGCGCCGCCGTATGGCTCGGCCTCAAATTCCTGCGGGTGAAAAATCCGCACGCGCAGATGACCGCCTGGACCCTGGTGCTCGTCGCCTCGATGGCGATGCCCGCGCTGATGCGGCTGGTCACCGTCACGATTTCCGATGCGCCGCCCGCCCCGCTGGCGCAGATCATCTGGCCGGCGCCCGCCGCGCTGCCCGTCCTCGAGCATGGCCTGGAGCAGGTACAGGCGTCGGTCGCCGCACATGTGCCGGACGCCGATCAGATCATGGTCCCAGCGATTGCCCCGGCGCCCCGACACGCCGTCGATTGGCGCGCAGCCGCGACCGCGCTCTATTTCCTCGTTGCCGGCATGCTGCTGCTGCGCCTGGCAATCGGGCTCGTGCTCACGTGGCGCCTTGTCCGCGCCGCGCGGCCGGTGCGCGCCTCATGGGCGATGGGCATCGACGTGCGCGTGAGCGAACTCGTCGGCGTGCCGGTGACCTTCGGCTCGACCATCCTGCTGCCGACCGAATACGTCGCCTGGAACACGGCCAAGCGCCGCGCGGTGCTCACGCACGAACGCGCACACGTCGCGCACGCGGATTTCTACGTGCTGCTGCTCGCCGCGCTCAATCGCGCGGTGTTCTGGTTCAACCCGCTCGCCTGGTGGCAGTCCATCCGGCTGGCCGAACTCGCCGAAATCATCAGTGACGACGCGGCGCTCGAAGCGCTGGAAGACCGGCCCCGTTACGCCGGCATTCTGCTCGACGTTGCGCGGCGCGGGCACCACGTGCCGGTGGCACTCGCCATGGCGCGGCCGGCGACGGTGCGGCGGCGGGTCGAACGAATCCTCGCGACGCGCGACGCGCCGGCGCGGGCGAATTGGCGCCAGCGCATGCTGGTGGCGGGCGCCCTCCTCCCGGTCGTCGCCACCTGCGCGGTGAGCATCGCCCATGGCACGGCGCCGGCATACCCCGAGTTGGCGGCGGCACAGCTCTCCGGCGATCCGGATCTCGATCGCTATGTCGGCGTCTATCAGGTCAATCAGTGGCGCGTGTTCACCGTCACGCGGGATGCCGCCGGACTGTCCGTGCAATACACCGGACAACCGAAGAGCCGGCTCGCGCACGGCAGCGAGGCCGAATTCGCCTATCAGGCTTTGCGCGCCCGCATCTCCTTTGCGGTCGAGGGCGAGCAACCGGCGACGGCGCTGATATTGCACCGCAGCCAGGACGGCGACAGCCGCGCGGAACGGATCGACGCCGCCAAAGCGCGGGTGATCGAGGATCGGTTCGCACGCTGGCTGGCCTCATCCCCCGAACGGTTCCGCGACCAGGCTCCGATGCCGGGCAGCAAGGATGTGGTGCTTCAACTGGTGCACGGACTGCAACAGGGCGCGCCCGATTATTCGCGCATGAACCCGTTGCTGGCTGAGACCGTGCGCCCCCGCGCTGCCAACCTTCAGGCCCTCCTGACGGCCTTTGGACCCGTGCAGACGGCGTTCTTCCGTGGCGTCGGCCCTGGCGGCTACGACATCTATGGCGTGACGTTCGCCAATGGCTTCGCCGAGTTGCGCCTGTCGCTGGCGGCGGACGGGATGATCGAAGATTTTCTGTTCCGTCCCAACGGCGACGACACCCCCGGGGACGTGCTCGCCTGTGCGCAGGAAGCGACTCTGCGGCCTGCTCCCGGCGGAGCTCCGATCAGAGTGAGTGTGTTCAACGAGACCGGTGCCGGCATCCGTTTGTTCGTACTTGACGGCGCCGGCACGCGGGCGCCGCGCACGAGCATCGAGGACAACCGCGGCGGCGACGTCGTCACGCGCGTGGGCAGCCCCGTGGTCGTCGCGGATGCAGCGGGACGCTGCCTCGAGATCGTGATGCCGGGATCGCACACCCGCTTCGTTCAGGTGCTCGCTTTTGCTGGCGAAGTGCCGCGTCGGCCGTCTGCCCCCCGCATGGGCCCGTCGCCGGGCAGCGAGGAGACGCTGCTGCGTTACATCGACAGTCTCGGCCGAGGCGCGCCCGACTATGCCCGCATGACTCCCGACATTGCGGCTGCCACGCAACGGAACCTCACGCTCGACCGGGCGATATTGGCGCAGCTCGGCCCGGTGCGTGCGGTCTCCTTCCGCGGCGTCAGCATGAGCGGGGTCGACATCTACAGCGTCCATTTCGCCAATGGCTCGGCCGACTGGCGGATCGGCCTCGTAAGAGACGGCAGGATCGGGCGTATCGCCCTCGGCCCGCAGTATTGATTTTTCCCTGCAGCCGGGGCTTGCCGGGCTGCAAGCAATATGCTACGAATCGTAGCGTTACTTGAAGTAAAGGGGTGGCGAACTGGGACCACGGAGGTCGCGCGGATGTCGCGCATCGACCTTGGGCGACGCCGTCTCGTCCTCGCAGGCGCGGCCGGTCTCGGCGCCCTGGCGCTTGGGACCGAGCCAATGCGGTCACAGGCTCAGGCGGAAACATCGCGCGCGCCCATCCCGCGCAGCGTGCTGTTCGGCGATCCTGAGCACTCGTTCGTCCGCATCAGCCCGGACGGTCGGCGCGTCGCCTTCCTCGCCGCGGTCGAGGGAGTCCTCAACGTATGGGTCGGCCCGATCGACGAGCCCGGCGCAGCCCGCGCGCTCACGCGCGTTGCCGACCGCAACCTCGGCCCCGGGCTGATCTGGCTGCACAACAACCGCCACGTTGTCTACTTCCGCGAACACGGCGGCGACGAGAACTGGCAGGTGCACCGGGTCGACGTCGAGACCGGCGCGAGCATCGCGCTCACGCCTGGGCCCGGGGTAAAGAGCTACGTGCACCAGGTATCCCATCATTTCCCCGATGAGCTGTTGATCGCTCACAACGAGCGCGACAAGCGCTTCTTCGATATTTTCCGCGTCAACGTCGCGACCGGCCAAAGCACCCTGCTGCAGGCCAACAACGGCTTCGTCGGCTTTTTCACCGATCCGCGGTTCCGCGTACGCTACGCCGTGCGTACCACTGCCGACGGCGGCTGGGATTATCTCCAGCGCGGTGCCGACGGCGATTGGCACCTGTTCGCCAAGATCGACATGGCGGACGCCATGACGACCAAGCCGATCGAGATCAGCGACGACGGCAAGGAACTCTACTGGCTCGACTCGCGCGGCCGCGACACGGCGGCGGCGGTCGCGCAGGATCTCGCCACCGGCGCGACGCGCGTGCTTGCGGAGGATGCCAAGGCCGACATGGTCGAGATGCTGCTCGAGCCCGGCACAGAGCGGCCGATCGCCAGCGCCTGTGTGCACGCGCGCACGACTTGGCGCGTGATCGATCGCGCCTATACCGGGGATTTCGCCAACCTGGCGCAAACCTGCGACGGCGACATTAAATATCTCGGCTGGTCCGACGACCGGCAGCAGGCGGTCGCTTATTTCGAGCGCGACGCCGGTTCGGGCCGTTTCTTCCACTACGACCGCGCGGCCAAGAAAGCGCGATTTCTGTTCAAATCCCACCCGGCGCTCGACGCGGTGCCGCTCGTCCCGCTGGAGCCGGTCGTGGTGCGCGCGCGCGACGGCCTCGATCTTGTTTGTTATTTATCGCGCCCGCGCGAGGCCGAGCACGGAAAGCCGCTGCCCATGGTGCTGTGCGTACACGGCGGTCCGTGGGCGCGCGACGAATGGGGCTTCCAGAACACGCACCAATGGCTCGCCGAGCGCGGCTATGCGGCGCTCAGCGTCAACTACCGCGGTTCGACCGGGTTCGGCAAAAAGTTCGTCAACGCCGCCAATCTGGAGTGGGCCGGGCGGATGCATGACGACCTCATCGACGCCGTCGACTGGGCGATCGGAGCCAGCATCGCCGAAGAGAATCGCGTCGGCATTTTCGGCGCGAGCTACGGCGGCTACGCCGCGCTCGTCGGGCTCACCTTCACGCCGGAGAAATTCGCCTGCGGCGTGGATCTGTTCGGCATTTCCAATCTCATCACGTTCCTGCGGGCGGTTCCCGACTATTGGAAGCCGTGGCAGACCCTGTGGAAGGTCCGCATGGGCGACTACACCACCGAGGCCGGGCAGAAATTCCTGCAGGAGCGTTCGCCGCTCAATCACGTCGGCCGCATCATGCGTCCGCTGCTGATCGGTCAGGGCGCCAACGACGTACGGGTGAAGCCCGCGGAATCCGACCAGATCGTCGCCGCCATGCAGGCGCGCGGCATACCGGTGACTTACGTGTATTATTCCGACGAAGGGCACGGCTTCCGCCGGCCGCAGAACCGGCGCGCGTTCACGGCGGTCGCCGAAATGTTTCTTGCCAAGCACCTGGGCGGGCGGTTCGAGCCTGTGGGCGACGACTTTGCCGGCTCGACCATCGCGTTCAAGGCCGGACGCGATCTCATTCCCGGATTGGGGTAGACATCGAGAGGGATGGTCTCCATGACGCAGGAATTAAAAACAAACGACGAGCGCCGGCGCGAAGCGGCGCTGGCGCTGCATCGGTTCGGCCTCGGGCCGAAGCGAAATTCGATCGCCGAGATCTCCTCCGATCCGCGCGGCGCATTGCTGGCCGAAATCGAGCGCCCGGGCGTCGGCCGCATCAACAATCCCGATCTCTTGAGCGCGCCGGCAGCGGCGCGCATGGCGTTCCAGGCGAGGGCGGAGCGCCGCGCGCAAGCAATCCTGGCGCAGCGCGCGCAAAAGGAGAGCGAGCGCCTGGCGGCGGCACAGGGTGAAATGCAAGCGGAGAGCATGACCGGCGACCTTGCCAACAAGGCAGCCGCCGCCAAAGCGGCCGACACGGCGCTCGCCGATCAGGGCCCCACCGAAATCGAACGGCAGAACTTTCTCAAGGAGGTCAAGGCGCGCCTCGACGCTTCGTTCGACGCCGACATCGGCTTTGCCGAACGACTCGTGTGGTTCTGGTCGAACCATTTCTGCATCTCGACCTTCACGATCTACAACATGGCGGGCGGCTACGAGCGCGAGGCGATCAGGCCGCACATCCTCGGCAGGTTCACAGACATGCTGCTCGCCGTCGAGGGCCATCCGGCCATGCTGATCTACCTCGACAACAACATCTCGAGGGGAGCGAACTCGGTCTCCGGCATCAACCAAACCCGCGGACTCAACGAGAACCTCGCACGCGAGATTTTGGAGCTGCATACGCTCGGCGTGCGCACCGGCTACGACCAGGACGACGTGATCCATTTTGCCAATGTGCTCACCGGCTGGACCATCATTCCGATCGCCGGCGATCCCGTGCACGGCATCGAGTTCATCTTCCATCCACGTATGCACGAGCCGGGGTCGCAGCGGGTGCTCGGCAAGTTCTATCCCGACACCGGCGTCGAGCAGGGACGCGCCGTGCTCGCCGACCTCGCCCGCCATCCGGCGACCGCCACCCACGTCGCGACCAAGCTCGCGCGCTATTTCACCGCCGACGATCCGCCGCCGTCGCTGGTCGAGCGTCTGGCGAAAACCTTTCGCGACACTGACGGCGACCTCAAAGAGATGGCCAAGGCCCTGGTCATGTCGGAGGAGTGCTGGGCGCCGGACCGCGCCAAGCTCAAGCGGCCTTGCGATTGGGTCACATCGATTGCGCGCACGACCGGCCTGCCCTCCAACCCGGATCGTTTCACCCGCGGCCAGCTGATGATGGGCGAGCCGCTGTGGCGGCCGTCGGCACCCCAGGGCTACGCCGACAACGAAGCGGCCTGGATCGACGGGGTGGGCCTGCGCCTCGACGTGGCCAACAACGTCGCCGAACGCGTTGCCGACCGGGTCGATCCGCGCGAACTCCTCGATACCGCGCTCGGCCCCCTCGCCTCGCCCGAGACCCGCCAGGCCGTCGCTCGCGCCGAGAGCCGGCCGCAGGCGCTGGCGCTCGTCTTCATGTCCCCTGAATTTCAACGGAGGTGATCATGGCTGCCCTCCCTCATCTCTCCACGCGTCGCGACATGCTGCTCGGCTCGGGCGCCCTGTTCGCCTGGGCCTATCTGCCAAAGCTCGCGCGTGCCGAGGGCCGCGATCCACGGCTCCTCGTGGTCGTTCTGCGCGGCGGGCTCGACGGGCTCGGTATGGTGGCGCCGGTCGGCGACCCCGGCTGGGTGAATCTGCGCGGCGATAAGGGCCTGGCGCTCGACGGCAAGCCGCCGGCTTTGCCGCTCGACTCTTTCTTCGCCCTCAACCCGGCCATGCCCAACCTCAACCGCCTCTATCAGGCGAAGCAAGCGACCATCGTGCACGCGACCGCGACGCCCTACCGCGAACGCTCCCATTTCGACGGGCAGGACATCCTCGAGAGCGGCTACGCCAGGCCGGGGCAAAGGGACAGCGGCTGGCTCAACCGCGCGCTCGGCTTGCTGGAGGCGGACGGGCGCATCAATCCGCACGGCGCGCGCGCGCTCGCGGTCGGCCCGGTGACTCCGCTCGTGGTGCGCGGCCCGGCGCCGGTGATGTCGTGGGTGCCACAGCGGCTATTGCCGGCGAGCGAGGACACCCAGGCGCGTCTGCTCGATCTTTATCTCCACACCGACCCGAAGCTCGCGCGCGCCTTGCAAGGCCGCCATGATCTCCTCGCTGTCGGACGCGCCGCGGGCATCAGCCCGGTGACCGGTCCCGAAGACGAGCGCATGGCCGGCTTTAAGCGCCTGCGCCAATATTTCACCGATGTCGCCGTCACCGCGGCGAAATACCTGGCGCGCCCCGACGGCCCGCGGGTCGGCGCGGTCGGGGTCGGCGGCTGGGACACCCACATCAACGAAGGGGCGACCGCCGGCGTGCTGGCAAATCTGCTGGGCGCGCTCGATGCAACCGTCCCAGCGTTCGAGCAGAACATGGGCGAGGTGTGGAAGGAGACGGTCGTCGTCTTTATCACCGAGTTCGGCCGCACCGCCCGCATCAACGGCACCGAGGGCACCGACCACGGCACCGGCACGGTCGCCTGGATCATCGGCGGTGCGGTCAAGGGCGGGCGCGTCATCGCCGACTGGCCCGGCCTCAAGGATGTGGATCTCTACGAGGAGCGCGATCTCAAACCCACCACCGACCTGCGCGCCGTGCTCAAGGGCGTGCTCCACGACCACCTGCGCGTCGATGAGCACGCGCTTGCCGCGACCGTGTTCCCGGGCAGCGACAACGTCAGACCGATGGCCGGATTGGTGTAGCTCGCGCCCGATCCAAACAAAAAACACGTGCGTGAGTCGGGTGCTGGGCAGACACGCGTTCGGGCCCGCCGGAGCATATGCCCATGCGTTACTCGGAAACGGAAGAGCGAGCTTTTTATCGCCGGCAGGCCACGCGCCTTCTGGAACTTGCCGATGGCTGCAAGAACGGCCCCACGGTCGCGCAGCTTCTCAAAGCAGCCGAATACTACATCGACAAACTCGAACGGCCGCCCGGCCCGGCCATTGCCGCGTAACAAAATCGTCAGGAAACGACCGGCAGTTCCTTTGGCCGTCAGCGCGGTCCAGGTTGGGCCGGTAGCACGGCCTGAACGTGCTAGGATGCCGTGCCGGGTGACTCAGTCGCCACACTGTTAGCACGGAGCCGACACATGCGCGGGCGAACCTTGCTGCGCGAAGCGATCGCGATCGGGGTCATGCTTTGCGCCCTGTCACCGCTGCGCACGATGGCGCAGGAGTGGCCAACCCGGCCGCTGAGCCTCGTCGTTCCCTTCGCCGCCGGCGGTGCGGCCGACGGCACCGCGCGGGTGTTGGCGGCAGGATTGTCCGAGGTCCTGGGCCAAAACGTGATCGTCGAGAACTTCACTGGCGCGGGCAGCACGATCGGCGCGAACCGCGTGGCGAAGGGACCGGCCGACGGGTATCAATTCCTGCTCGGCTCGACCGGCACCTTCACGCAAGCCCCGCTGCTCTACAAGCGCCCGCCCTACGACACCATCAAAGACTTCGCGCCGGTCGCGCTCGTCAGCCGGCAGGCGCTCGTGCTGGCGGTCCGCAAGGATTTGCCGGTGAACGATCTGCAGGCGTTCATCGCCTATGCCAAGGCCAATCAAGCCAACATGCAGTTCGGCTCCGCCGGTGCCGGCTCGGGGATCCATCTCGCCTGTGCGGTGTTCAACACGGCGATCGGGGTCCACGTGACCCACGTTCCCTATCGCGGGGGAGCGCCGGCCCTGCAGGATTTGATCGGCGGAAGGATCGACTATCTGTGTCTGACCGACCTCACGGCGCGGGCGCAGATCGAAAGCGGCACGATCAAGGGCATCGCGGTGCTCGGGGCCAACCGCTCACCGCACCTTGTGGGCCTGGCGTCCGCACGCGAACAGGGGCTGGCCGATTTCGACGTAGGGATCTGGTACGCGCTCGCCGCACCCAAGGCCGTGCCGGCGCCGATCGTGCGAAAACTTCAGGCCGCCACGGCTGCGGCGATGGAGCTCCCGCTCGTGCAGACCCAGACGCACAAGATGGGCGCCGATCTGGTCTCGGCCGACGAGCGGTCGTCGGAATATTTGCAGATGTTCCTGGAAAGCGAGATCGCGAAATGGGCGAAGACGATCAAGGATAGCGGCGTGACGCTCGATTGAAGAGAATAATGCTTTAATTGGAAGAAAGTTTTCTCCTTTGCCCGGTGCCACGCCGCCGAGCGCGGCCCAGTAACTCTCGAGCCCGTATCGCTGCAGCGCCGCCGGGTCACTCGGCGCCGCTCTGTTTTTTTTCCTCCGCGAATTCGCGCGCCCCGCTCTGCGATCGGCTCGACGGTCGCGCCCAAGCGCGTGCGCGCCCGTTCCGCGAGTGAAGACGCCTTCCGCTCGAGATCGCGCGGCGCGCGTCTTCGCCGCCGGTACCCGCTCCCATGCCGTCGCTGATGTCGCTCGTGACTGCCTCTTGGCTACCTTCATCGACGCGCAAATGCCCGTGCACGGCACCGCCGCGTCGAGTTGCTGACTTATTTCAACCGTGGGCGCGACACCGTATTCCCGCGCAGGACAAAAAAAGAACGTCACTCGTTGCTGCGAGGGGTGCGGGGGGTGCTCCACCACGCCGGCGGCCGGAACGGCCGGGCAGATGCGACGTTAACCGTCACAACCAGAATAGGAGAGCCCTATGCGCTCACTCATTATTCCGGCGGCCGCGGCCATCGCACTCATCGCCGTCGCACCGGCCGGAGCACTGCCGTCCTCGGGCGGTCCCGCCGTGAAAGCCGCGAGCGCGGTCACGCTGGTCGCCTATTATTACCGCCGCCATCATCGGCACGGTGGTTGGGTGCCGCCTTATCGGCGCGGGTTTGAGGATCCCGGCTATGCCTATCACGGCAACATCAACGGCTGCGCGGTCGACCTCGGCTACGGCCGCTGGGAGTCGTGCAACGTCGGGCGGTAACAGGCGATATTGTAGGGTGGGCCCACTAAGAATTTTTGCTTCAACTCTCAGCGAGCGGCCGATCGCGGCCCTTGCATTACAACCGCGAGCGGCAACGAAATTGGTGGACACGGCCGCTTCGCTTGCGCTTCGCGCCCTTAGCCCACCCTCCGATTTCGAGCGTCAAAGAGTCGCGGTTTGGCGGCCCGCGCGCAACGCTTGAACACCAACAAGCGGATTGCCAGTTGTTTGGAATAATCTCCTTCCGGCAGGTGAACGATGGCCCGTGCCCTGGGATTGATCCTGGTGCTGCTGTTCGCTGCGATGCCGCGCGACGCGCACGCCAGCGCGCGCGAGCTTGCCGGTCAGTGCCAGACGCTGCTCAAGGGCAAGCACGGCCACGGCGAGCAGATCCGCATCCCGCTCAGCAAACCGGCGCTCACCTGCTGGGGCTACATGCAGGCGGTCCAGGATTTCGCGACGCTCGCCGATGAGAGCGGGCACCGGGTGCTGGGCATTTGCCCGCCCGATCGGGCGACCATGCTCGACATTGTCCAAGCGTTCGTGCGCTACGCCGACGTCCGCGGCAAAGAGCTGCCCGACAACGCCGCGCTCGCGGTGACGCAAGCGCTCCAGTCCGCCTACCCCTGCACACCGGTGGCGGAAAAGCTGTAACACTTTCTCCACATTCGTCATGCCCCGCGAATGCGGGGCAGTAGGGTGGGCTACAAGTCGTTCCCGGTCAAAGTGAAGCATATCCTGCGTGCCTGAAGTGATTGGCGATTTCCTGAGGGCTGAGGGTACGCAAGTAGGAGCGGATTGCTCGATAGAGAGATCGGACACTGCGCGCAGAAACCTTGCGCAAGAACTCTTTGAACGAGTGGAATGGCGTCTCGATCGGGTTCAGGTCAGGGGAGTACTGCGGCAGATATCGAAGCGTAGATCCTGCACGTTCGATAGCCTCCTGCACGCCCGGCGTCTTGTGCGCCTGCAGGGGGTCGAGAATG
>Ga0306926_10003992_pt1 | contig 15405 bp, 15 predicted proteins | sample flu12Cox44000178_FD_203759 | JGI IMG/M metagenome (GOLD analysis project Ga0306926, IMG submission 203759) | Lab enrichment of tropical soil microbial communities from Luquillo Experimental Forest, Puerto Rico - flux8day.12C.oxic.44.000.178 (v2)... | ecosystem: Environmental > Terrestrial >...
AGAATAGCTTCGATCGTGCTGAGCATCCGGGGGTCGTTTGGAGCCATAAAAAATACCAGGGGCATGATAAGAAGGGAAGCGTCTAAGTCCTCGCTGCCGTAGAATTGAGTGAACGCGCGACGATTCGCGTTCCAGCCTTGCGTCATCACTTCCTCGTAGATGCGATCACGCTCCTCGATCCACCTCGCACGATTTGCGGGCAAAGCGCGCTTGTCCGCCAGGCGCACACCGCGATCCAGCGCAACCCAGTTCATAACCTTTGAGAAGACAAAATGCTCCTCACGATTGCGCATCTCCCACAGCCCAGCGTCGGGACGCTGCCAATTTTCACTGATCCAGTCCAACCGACGGCGAATCCTGACCCACGGATCGTAGGAGATAGGGCTCACGTACTTGTTGTACAAGTAAAACGCATCCATAAACTCGCCATAGACATCAAACTGGAACTGCGAAACGGCAGCATTGCCAATGCGTACAGGGCAAGATCGCCGGTATCCCTCCCAGTGGTCCAAACTCTCCTCAGCAATCTCGCAGTCTCCGTGAATGGTGAAGAGCACCGGCACAGGCTCATTCGGGCGAAGGTGCTTGGATGCGCGGCTCTCAATCCAATTCATGAACCCGGCAGCCTCTTCTCGAAAGCCAATGCGGAGGAATGCGTAGACCGTAAAAGCCGCGTCCCGTACCCAGGTGTAACGGTAGTCCCAGTTCCGGGTGCCCCCGACGACCTCTGGCAAGCTGCTTGTCGGAGCGGCAATGATCGCCCCGGTAGGTTCGAAGGTGAGAAGCTTCAGAGCCAAAGCCGATCTTTCGACTTGCTCTCGCCAGCGCCCTTGGTAGGTACTGGAAGAAAGCCACTTCTGCCAGAACTTCAAGGTTCGCTGGAAAAGCTCTTCGGCTTCCAGTTCGGGAGGCGGCAAAGGAACCGTGGCACCGGGGTCGTGAGCCCTCAGAATGAAGACTTGCGACTTCCCTTCCTCAAGGACGAACTCCGCGTTCACACCGCCCTGCCCGTCCTGCTTCAGGGGCACCGCGGTCGAAAGAGTAAAGGTCAGTTTGCCGGCATTGAAGCTTGCTCCATTGGTGTCGAGGAGAGTTTCGTGGCTCTCACGTCCGTAGTTGAAGGCAGGGCGGCAATGGAGCAAGAGTCGCACCGTCCCCTTGACGCAGTGGATGCGGCGGCAGAGATGGCGATTCCAAGGTGAGTCGGCAGGAAGCCCTACAGGCATGAAATCTTCCAGTTCCGCGATTCCATCGGGAAGCAAGAATCTCGTCACCAGGATGTTGGTGGAAGGCCAGTAGAACTGTTTGTGCCGTGCTTGATCGCCATCTGGGCAAATCTGAAAGCGGCCGCCCTTGGTGTCATCCAAAATTGCCGCAAAGAGGCTCGGGGAATCGAAGTGCGGATAGCAGTACCAGTCGATCGACCCGTTCATGCCAACCAGGGCGACCGTGCGCATGTTACCGATGATGCCGTAGTTCTCGATGGGCTGATAAGACATCGGTCTATCCTCTCACAACAACGGGGCTTCTCATTCAGCACGAGGGCTTATCTTGCGACTTCGGAGCATCGCGCTCAAAATCCGCTGCTCAAACGCCAAAAGACTTGCCGTCGCAATCCGCAACGAACGACCGCACGATCGTATCCAACTTTTGGACTCTTTTGGAAGAGAATGCCAAGCTGCAGAGCCGCTTCCCGGTTTAGGGTGTGACGGTAACCACCTTTTTCTAACGGCTTGTTCTCTTCTCAAACGATTCGAATTGTCGGATTGCCGGTTATTTAACTGGCATCTTTCGCAAGACTCAAATCGACGGAATAGTCCGTTTTTCGTCCGGGCGGATTGCCAGCCACCATCCAACCAGAGCGCTTCCAATCGATAGCCCGGCACAACAGAATAGAACTACGCGGAATCCGGAAGCAAAGCTTTCAGAGATTGCGCCCCGGATCGCCACAATCGTGTTCGCGTCAAGGCCCTCAGGTGGTTCAAGGCCGGCTAGCTCAACCTCTCTCGAACGGATATCCTGAACAATATTCGACGGCAGTCTAAGGTTCGCAAGACTTTGTTTTAAGTGGGAATCGAAGTTTTCCATCATTACACTTCCAAATACGGCGATCGCCAGGACTCCCGCTACGCGGGCAACCGCATTGTTGATCCCCGACGCGGTTCCCGCCTGTTGCTGGTCGACAGAATTCATGACCACCGTCGTGAGCGGCGCTACAGTGACCGCCATTCCCAAGCCGAACACCAACGAGGCGGGAAAGTCCGTTTTCCAGTAACTTCCTCGGGCGTGCATTTCGGCAAACAGCACGAAACCGAGCGCGACAATCAAAGGGCCGACTACAAGCGGGACCCTTGCACCATAACGGTTAACTAACCCACCGGACCATCGCGACAGAAGGAACATTAATAAGATCATTGGCAACATCGCGGAGCCGGTTGCCGTTGCCGAGTACCCTTGCACTTGGATTAGGTCCATCGGGAACAGAAAGAAGAAGATCCCAATTGTAGCGTAGAGAAACATCGTGAGAAGGTTCGCGCCGAGAAACGCACGAGACCTGAAAAGCGTGAGCGGCACCATCGGCGATAGCGAGCGAGCTTCAACCACCAAGAAAACGCCGAGAAAGAGCAAGCCGCCGGACAAGCTTGCCAATACCAGCGGGCTTGCCCAGCCCAGCCTCGCGGATTCCAGAAATCCGGTTACTACGCCGGCCAGCCCCACTGTAGCGAGCAGTGCCCCTAACCAATCAACCCGCTTGGCGTCCCCACCACGGCTTTCCGGCACATGGCGAAGAGAAATCGCCACGACGGTAACTGCTAGCGGCACGTTCAACAGGAAAGCCCAGCTCCAGGAGGCATATTGAATGAGCCATCCGCCAAGGAGCGGTCCGAAAGCGGTGGTTATCGCCGTGAAGCCGGACCATGTACCAATCGCTTGGCCGCGGGACGCTTCGTCGAAACACGAGCTAATTATTGCGAGGCTGCCCGGAACCAGCAATGCGGCACCAATCCCTTGCACGCAACGTGCGGTAATCAGTTCGTGGATGCTGGAGGCGAAACCGCAAGCTGTTGATGCTGCGGCGAATACTAATACACCGGTGAGGAACATCCGTCGGCGTCCAAACAAGTCTCCAAGAGCGCCGCCGGCAAGAATCAGCGACGACATGAAAATTCCGTAGGCCTCGACTACCCACTGCACATCGACAACGCTCGCGTGGAATGTTGCCTGGAGTGTGGGAACCGCAACATTAACGACCGTCCCGTCAATGAAAGCCATGCTCGAGCCCAGGATGGTCGCCGCCAGGATCCACGGTCCTGCCGCGGTTACTCGTCGTTGGACGCGCACCCTCCCTGACGCCATTACGCCTTCATCGCATGGTGTTTTCATGAACCTACGGATGCGTCGGTCTACGGGTTTGGTGCGAATTACGCGAAGGGCGGCAGGCTACGGTCGCGAAACGTCTTTCTTTGGTGCCGCTTGAACCGGATTCGGGGTGGTCGCGCCTGGTCCCGACACCTCTTCGTCCAATGGCTCAACCGTTCGTCCTCACCGGGCCTATAGCCGGCAATTCGTCCTGATGCTCCGCGACTTCCAGATTCGTCTGGACTCGCTCGCAATCACCTCAAACGCCCTGGAAAACGTCGCCGATGAAGTCTTAGGGCCCCTAACGTGGGCGCCGCACTTTGCGTCTGAGGCGACGGTAGGGTTACGGCGACGATTTCGTCGAGCGGTTTGCCTTGTTTCTCGGCGGCAGCGCGAATATCAGGATCCTTCGCTCTGCAAGGGAGCCGCCGGTCGTGGATGACCCGATACCCGTGCTGAGGAAGAACAGCGTCTGCGTGTCCCAATCGCCGGCTGAGAGCGGCCGGCCCTGCGTATAAAAAAAATGGAATTTCATGACTTCCAGGGCTTTTTTATATATCATGGGTGCGCCTAGCCTTCGGTTAACTGCTATTTGGGGGGAATGGCGAGCTTAGCAAGGGCGGCAATCGTAGGCTCCCAGCTGAAGGTGCGCTTTCAAAACGTTCGCGGCGAAGGTCCCTTCGTTGTGAATTGCGGATTCTTGTAGACCCATGGGCTCTAAAAATCCACATCTCTTCTAGTGCGAGAGGGCGAATTTATGCCGGCGCGCAACGGTCAATGCATCAACCTCGGCCTTTGTCACAAGGCCGATAGCAAGGAATTGCTTACCATCCCTGAGGGCAAGGACTTTTTTTGCCCAGAGTGCGGCAAGCCTCTGCGGCCGGCCGGCGCTTTGCCGCGCAAGCTCCCGCTCAGCCTCGTCTTCGGTATCGCCACGGGCCTCGTCCTCACTGTCCTCGGCTACTTCCTCTGGGCCAGGTCACATTCAAGCGGCATCGGGTCAGCATCCGCAAGTTCTGGAACCGTGGTTCTTCGGATTAGCGGGTCGAATACGATTGGCGCTGCCTTAGGGCCGGCGCTTGCCGAAGAGTTTCTAAGGGAGCGTCAAGGTGCCACGAGCGTCAAAACCGTGCGTGGCGACAAGGAAGACGAGGTCCGCGTACAAGGAATTTTGCCGGGCGAATCCGTTCCCAAGGCCATCGAAATTCACGCGCATGGTTCGGCCACAGCATTCGAAGATTTGAGCAAGTCCCTGTGCGACGTTGGAATGTCATCGCGCAAAATCAAACCAGAGGAAGCAACCAACCTCGCGACCTTCGGTGACATGACATCGGCTGCCTCCGAGCATGTCGTGGGGCTCGACGGAATCGCCGTTATTGTGAGCAAGGCCAACCCGGTGCAGTCGTTCACAAAAGACCAGATTGCGCGCATCTTCGCGGGTGAAATCGCGGATTGGCAGCAGTTGCACGGTCCGACCGCGCCAATCAACGTCTACGCGCGTGATGACAAGTCCGGAACTTACGACACGTTCAAGGCGCTGGTCCTCAGCGGCAAGAAACTTGTCCCTAATGCCAAACGCTTCGAGGATAGCCGTGAACTCTCCGACGCCGTTGCCAAGGACCCTAACGGGATCGGTTTTATCGGCCTCCCTTACGTACGGGACGCAAAGGCCGTTGCGGTGTCAGAGAACGGGACACGCCCTTTCCTGCCCAACCATTTCACGGTTTCGACCGAGGACTACGCGCTCTCTCGCCGCTTGTTTCTCTACACCGCGGTGAGTCCCACAAACGATCTGGCGCGCAAATTCGTGGACTTCGCCCTGTCTCCCCACGGTCAGGAAATTGTTGAGAAGATGGGTTTCGTCGGCCAGAACGTGGCTCCCACTCAGGGCACGACGATTCCGAGCGATGCCCCTGATCGATACAGACAGCTCACGACGGGCGCCACCCGACTCTCACTGGATTTTCGTTTTCGGACCGCCAGCTCAGACCTGGATAACAAGGCGCTGGCCGACCTCGACCGGGTCGTCACTTTCCTGACAGACTTGCACTACTCGGGGCAGAACATTTTGCTCTTTGGTTTCGCCGACAGCACCGGCGCCGCTCAAGTAAACGATGCGCTGTCGAAGAACCGCGCGTCTGCCGTAGCGCAGCAGTTTGAACAGCGTGGCGTCAATGCCTCAGCTGTGATCGGCCTCGGTTCTCAGCTCCCCGTGGCCTCAAACGAAACGGCCGAAGGCCGCGAGAAAAACAGGCGCGTCGAGATCTGGCTGAAGAGGTAACTCCGCGCACCTCCGAACGCAGTGAACCAGGTGTCCATCAAGCATTCTCTGACGTCAGTTATGTCGTGCAACTGGTCAGCAATATTCCGAACCAAAACAGCCAGAAACCCGCCGCAAAGCAGTAGCTGCCCGTTCGTCTCACCCCGCATCTTTCTGGCCGGGAGCGCTTGCCCGGACCACGCTACCGCCGATATCTCCCGAGGTCGGAACGATACCCTCCCGCCGCGGCGCACTCAACCCGCTAACGGTTCGTGGTCGGAGCGAAAGTTACTCTGACGGACTCAGGCGGAATCGGCTGTGGGGCCCGCAGCGCGATGGGCGTACCCCAACTGGTACGCCGTTTCGAGCCTCTTCCATCAGTCCGCTGGCACGTTGTCCTCTCGCCGGTCAGACGCCGCTGCAGGGTCCGTACGCTAAGCCGCAATTCGCGCGCCCCGTCGCGCAGCGCCGGGCGCCGCCCTGCCAGCAATGGCTTCAGCACGCCCTTCACTTTTGCAGGACCGCTGGAACCGAAAGGCCCATATCCTCGTCTTCCTAGTTGCGGTAGTCGCCGGGCTTCAGCCCGGTTCTCCATCCTTACTTCAGCGATGCCATGTCGATCACGAAGCGATACTTCACGTCGCTCTTCAGCAACCGCTCGTACGCTTCGTTGATCTGCTGAATGCGGAGCACCTCCACATCCGCCGTGATTCCATGCTCGCCGCAGAAATCCAGCATTTCCTGCGTCTCGCGGATCCCGCCGATCGCCGAACCCGCCAGGCTGCGCCTCTTCATCAGGAACCCGAACGCGGCTACAGGCAGCGGACGTTCTGGCGCCCCTACGAGCGTCAGCGTTCCATCGCGTTTCAGCAGGTTCAGATAAGCGTTCAGATCGTGGTTCGCCGAAACAGCATCCAGGATGAAGTCGAAGCTCGCCACCTGCTTTTGCATCTCCGCATCATTCTTCGATACCACCACCTCGTCCACGCCCAGCCGCTTCGCGTCTGCGCTCTTGTTCGGCGACGTCGTGAACAGCACCACGTGCGCTCCAAACGCCTTCGCGAATTTCACGCCCATGTGGCCCAGTCCGCCAAGCCCCACAATCCCCACCTTCTTCCCTTTGCCCACGTTCCAGTGGCGCAGCGGCGAATACGTTGTGATCCCCGCGCAAAGCAGCGGCGCGGTTGCGGCCAGTTCCAACTTCGCCGGCACCCGCAAAACGTACTTCTCGTCCACCACGATACTGTCCGAGTAACCTCCATACGTCACGCCGCCGAGATGCCTGTCGGGGCCGTTGTACGTCAGCACCATCCCGTTCTCGCAGTATTGTTCGAGTCCTTCAAGGCAGCTCGCACAGTGTCGGCAGGAATCCACCATGCACCCCACCGCCACCAGGTCGCCTTCCTTGAACTTATTCACGCCCGTGCCCGCTTTCACTACGCGTCCCACTATTTCGTGTCCGGGCACGCAGGGATAAACGGTCGGCATCGCGCTTTCCCACTCGTTCCTCACCGTGTGCAGATCCGAGTGGCACACGCCGCAATACAGTATTTGAATCTGTACATCCTGCGGTCCCGGCGCGCGGCGCGGAACTGTGAAAGGCGCCAGCGCCGCCGTTGGACTCGCCGCTGCGTAGGCACGCACGGTGAAAGTCGCAGTGCTTTTCGAAGGGGCGGCTTCCGTTACGGTTTTCTGTCGAGCAGCTTCGCTCATGGTCGATTCCTCCTGGGGCGGTCAACACAAGCTTAGATGCGGCGGGACCCGAACGCACTAGGAAAACGCACCATTGTACTTGCACTTCCCTCCATCGCCAGCGGGCTCCACCGCGAGCCCCGCCGGTTGCACCCTCGGTTGGCTCTCGAGGGTGGCTCCTGGGGTGCTCTTCCCCTCCCCGTTAATTCTCGCTTCCTTGCTGTCAATGAGGATCAACCTGGCTGCTTTGATTGCCGCTGAGGCTTTGCCCGGCAGCCAGGCCTTGGCGCCCCCTTTCCGGGTTCGTCATCCCGAGCCAGCCTGCGGCAGGCGGGCACAGCGAGGGCTCTTTCTCGGTTTTTTGCGGCTGCGTGCCACACGGAAAAACTTGCTTTTTACCATCCAATTAGTGTTATAGTTTTAAAATCAATATTAGACCTAGTTCACCTGCCTAATTAGGGAATCTGTCGTGGGGGCCTGATGCCAGACTGGGTACTTCTCCGGCAACTCGACAAGCTCGAACGCTTGTTTCTCCGCCTACCTTGTCTGCACCAGCTCGACGATTGTCCTCACTGCAAAGCCCTGAAGACCGTCAAGAACCTCAAGGTCTACGCCGCCGACAAACCGTCTCGCAAGCCCGTCGAGCAGCCGACCCATCGCGGATGAGTTGCTGCGGCACCTCTCTTGACAATCCGGCCCTCTATTACTAGCTTCTTTCCCCAACGCCACTTCCAGGAGCACCTCCGATGGACCTTCTTCAAAAGCAGCGCGCCGCTGTCGCCGATCACATCCGTCTCGAAAACGAACACCGGTGGGCCGACGTTCCACCGACGCTCGTTCAGGATGATCGCGCCTTCTTTGATTTCGTGCCTTTGGGGCAGTTCAACGGAGCGGAAGGAGTTCGACAGCTTTATCAGACCATCGCCACGGCTTTTCCGGACCTGCACATCGAAGTCACCGCTGCTTACGATGTCCCAGGCTGCTCCATTCGCGAAGGATTCCTCAGCGGCACGCATAACGGCGATTACCTCGGCATTCCCCCGAGCGGCGTCTCTATCCGCATCGCCTTCGCCGCATTCTTCGTCTTTGATCAAACCTCCGCCGACCTCCTCGGTGAGCGCCTCTACATGGATCACGCTGCCGCCACCCAACAACTCCGGGCAGGAAAATCCGCCGCCGCACCGTAGCCGGGGCGCCTTCTCTTCGTTAGCCGCCGCGTCAGGCCGGCTCCATCCGAACTCAGCCCGTCACGGCTGGGTTTCACTCCGAAGCTCCGCTTTTGCTGATTACCGATCACTGATTACGGGTCAGCGACTCCGGTTCGCCGCCGCGCCATCATTGTCTCCTGAGCACGGCTCTTGCCTCTTCCGCGTACTTGTCATTCGACGGCTCCTCGCCCCGCGACTTGCGCGACCGCAACACGTCTAGGCAAACCCGCGCCACTACTGTCGTCAGCCATGCACCGAGATTTTCGATCCTGCCGGCGTCCGAACGGCTCAAGCGCAGCCAGGCTTCTTGGACCGCGTCTTCCGCCTCTCCGAGCGATCCGAGCATGCGATACGCCACGGCTCGCAAACGGCTCCGGTTTTCTTCGAATCGCTCGGCCAGCCATTCTTGTGGGTTCATGCCGTCGCGTTCCTCCTTCACGCGATGACCGGCTTCATATCCACCACCGGCGTCCCATCAATCGCTTCGATCGGTTCGACCCTCAAACGATTCCGCGCGATCTCTAGCACTCTAACCGGGTGAAGTCCGAGCGGGTTCGGCCGGTCCGGAGATCGAGTCGCGAAGACGCCCGTGAGCGCGCGTTTTGGATCGCTCCGCGGATGCACTTGCAGCACATCACGATCCCCCTGGTGAAACCAGGTGATGACCCAAATCTCATCGCCGACTCTCATGCGATGCAGTCCGGCCGATGCCCAAGGTTCGATCTCGATCCATGCGTCCGGAGCGCCCTCCGATCCTTGCTTCGGCGCTTCGCTCCTCTTTTTGAGAGTCGAGCGAATCACCCCGATCGCCCGCAGATAAAAACGCCCGCTTCGTTTTGGTTTCATGTTTCCTTCTTACGACGATAAGGTGCGGACGGAAAAGAGAATTTCCAGCGCACGGCTCGGCAGCCGTAGCGCCCACGGAATCACCGCGAGCGCCGCTAAGAGGTTGTTGCCGCCACGTGCCCGCTCCTCACAACATGAGAAGCGGCGGCCCGTCAACAAGTATGCCGGGTAGCCCACGCGCATGATGGTCTCGACCGTTTTTTTCTGGCCTACGGATTGCGCCGCCCCAGCGGATCGCAGCGGGAACGCCACCAATACCGTAGCCGTCCAATGACCAGTCGTTTTCAATCTCAACCCGTCTCCTTGCGCATAATTTGATCCGTCACGACTCTGACTAAGGAGGTCCGGCGGATGTGACCGGACCGATCACTAAACCGCTGGCATCGTCCGGAACATCTTAAGCCTCCTGCTTCGCAGTGCGGGACCCCAGCATGCGATTCGCGACCGCACGCAGGGCACTCGCTTGGCCTCAAGGGTCTGCGCCAACCATTCCGCTTGCCTCGAAAAGGCGTTTTGATCGGTCACATTTCCTCAACGAGCTTCGTCATGGTGGTGGTGGCGCACGGTTCTCACTCGGCGTGAAAAGGAGGCTTCAGGTCATGAACCACGGTATCAGAACCATCATCTATCCGGTCAAAAACGCGGGCCGCGCAAAGGGCCTTTTCGGCAAACTGCTGGGCAGCGAGCCTTATGTTGACCAGCCTTTATTATGTCGGCTTTAGACTTGGCGAACAGCAGATCGGCTTGCTTCCCAACGGGCACGTCACGGGAGTGAGCCGGCCGCTCGGGTATTTCCATGTGGACGACATAAAGAAATCGCTGCAGGCCCTGGTGAACGAAGGTGCGGAAATTCAGCAGCCGGTTAAGGATGTCGGCGCGGGCAGGCTCGTCGCAGCGGTCAAGGATGCCGACGGCAATCTCATTGGCTTGCTTCAAACCGCCTGACCGCTTCGGCCGCGGAATTGAAGTACGGCGTCGGCATTCGCGCACTCGGCTGCACGGAACTTTTTCAAAGTTGTGGGGATTGCCGCCTGGTTAACCACGCACCCGATCACGGTGCACGTCCTCGAAGCGACCGTCGGGAGCGAGCCACAGGTCGCTATTTTGGGGCGAAGAAGAGGTAGTCCGCGGTGTACGGGACGCGAACTTCTTTGTCGACGTGAGCTTTGTCGCAGCCGTCCGCGGGAGCCTTCCCTCCCTTGGTATTCAGCCGCTGGATCGAGGTGACTTTCGTGAGCGCGCCTTCGCCGCCGCTATGGCTCGCAACCGAGACCAGCAACCACGGGATTGAATCCTTCTCGGGCGAAGGATAATTGGCCGCCGCTTTCCCCGTGATGCGGCTGCCGTCGTTCGCTTCCCACGTCGGTCCGGTGTAATGCTTGCCGAACGGCTTCCCGTCTTTGCCGGTGAGCTGGGCCTCGACGCCCTTGAGCGTCCAGGCGAATTGCGCGCCATCCGCCTTGCAGCTGTAAATCTGCTCTCCCTTCGCGTGCACCTGCGAAAGAAGCTGTTCATTGGCGGGCGGCCGCAATGTTTCCGGCGTCGATTGCGCACTCGTTACGAAAACCGCTGCAAGGAACATCGTAAACCCTGTAAGAGCAGGGATGCATCGACGCATGGTGGTATCTCCCTCAAACAACCGCCGTGAGCGAAGGAAGGATACCACTTTACCGCTTCTTTCACGTGCTTCGATTTGTTCATAACGGCTACGGCGGCGAAGGCAGCGTTCCCGGCCATTCGGTCACGAAGAACCGTTCGTTCGGGCCTCGCTCGAGCGCCGGAGCGTACAGTCCCAAAAACTCGCGGTGCCACCACATCCCCGTTGAGCGCTTGGTGGCAAGGTCCGTGAACCAGTATTGCCACAGCACGGCGCGAATGTGTTGCGGCGGTCCCTGCGGAAACGGATTGCTCGCGAACAATGCGAGCACTTGCGGATCGCCTGCGAGCAGCAGCTCCTCGGTATGAAGCACGAAGGTGTTTTCGCGCCAGTAGCCGAGTGAGGCGAACCACAAGTTCCAATCAAAACGAGGCTGGTATGGCGCGTAAATGCGCGGCGCGGCGGCAGGATTTTGCGGCTTATTCCGGAAGGGGTAAGCGATCCAGTTCTCGGCGTCGTTGGATCCTTGAAACTCAATCTCAAATCGCTTCCAGGTCATGCGCCCAAACAAGCCGTATTGGTTGGCCACACGAAAGGGCTCGAGAAGAGCCACCGGTTTTGACGGTAGCGGAACACCGCGAAAAGCCCGGGCCAGGAGAAAAAAGACGTTCGCATAAAGAATCCACGCGAAGAGAAAGCCCGCGACCCAAAGACCTGCGGCCGATGCAAACTCCCGCGCACGGACGCCGAGCGGGATGGTGGCGGCTTCCGGAACCGGCACCACCTCCGCCCCTCCGGAATTCGCGCTCCCGGGATTGGCTCCCGTGGCGTTCAGGTCTGGTTCAACGAGCTCTTTTTTTCGCTCTTCGCTGGCTTCACGAACCTGTTTCAGATTTTCGCAAACTTCCCTGGCCCACCCTGCGGGCAGGAACTGCACGAGAAACCGGTCATCGAGCAGAAGGAAGCCGAGAGACAGGACGATGTAATTCAAGAAGGCGTAGTTGGCGGTCAGGATGATGCCGATTTGAAGAAACGTCACAGTAAAGAAGCAGACGATGCGGAACAGCCGCGGAAGGAAGACCATCCACACAACCAGCAGCTCGACGCCCACCGTCATCGCGGCGCTTGCCGCGTGGAACCAGTGCGGCAGTTGCTGGGCGTACCAGCCGATCCACGTCGGCAGCGGGCCGTTCTGATAATACTGGTCCATTGCGGTGAAGTCTCGCCACGACGGATCTCCTCCAAAATATTTCGCGAAGCCAGACTCGAAATAAATCGTGAACCAGAGCAGCCGCAGGAGGAAAAGACTCGCGCGAGAAGGAGGTTCGCTCGCTCCCCAGCCGGCACGAAATCCGCCGGGAGCAAAAAAGAAACTGACAAACCCGGCCGTGAGCAGCATGCCGTCCGATTGATAGCCGGAAAAATCCTGCGCCGCCGAAACAAACGAGAGGAAGAGCACGAAACAGGTCACGAGCATCGCGCGCGACCAGATATTCAGCAAGAGAAGCAGTGAGGCCAGCATGCCGATCCAGCAAAGCGCGAGCAACGCTCGGTCGCTGCTATCGAGCCAGAGAACCGTGGGCGCATACCAGTAACGCGAAGCTCCGAGAAAATTTGCTACGTCCTTGAGAAAAACGCCGGCAGGCAGAATTCCGCTGGGACCGAGCAGGCCGCGAATTTGAAACACCAGGGAGTAGAACGCCGAAAAATAGATGAAACCGAGCGCCCGCAAAAAGAGCCAACGCGGAAGTAAATATCCTGGCGGACCCGCGGGACAGGGACCGGCGCACCAGCAGAGAAAGCGTGGCTTCCAGGGGTTCATGGGCAGAAATCATAACGCCAGGCGCGTTCGTGGAGTCGAGACGCTTGGGAGTCCCGGCAGAGGAGATATCAAGCTGAGGCGTCACGGACACAGAAAACAAAGAACTTAGCTACATGTCTGCTCTGACCACGAACCGGGAGGACCTAAGCCGCTTAGTCCTACTCCGGTTTTGGTACTTTACAAACCCTTGACAACGAATCATTTTCGACTTTCAATCTCCTAGACGCCTGGGGCGCCGAAGTACCAGCAGCCGACTGACCGCAGCAGCGGCTCCTGAGCTTACCCCGTCGGCAGCTTTTCATTTCCTTTGCCCAGCCTTCGAAGAAGCGGCCGACAATGTTGATTCCGTTCCAAAGCTATGAATTATGAGTACTGAACGCCGCCAACAAGCCAGAAAAGTGCCGAAAGACTTCACGTATATTCGCGTCGGAGAAGATTCCGGCGGGCGCGTGCTGAATGTCTCTGAACAAGGGCTGTGCTTTGAAGCGTTGTCGCCGATTCGCTACACCGAGTCGTTTCCCTTCTGGCTCTCGTTCAATCTGATCGACCGAATCGACGGCGAGGGCAGCGTCGTCTGGGTCGATACCGCCAAGCGAACCGCGGGGATCCGTTTCATGGAGCTCAGCGAATTCGCGCGCGAGCAGATTCGCGCCTGGATGACTGACACGCTTACGGAGGAAGCGGCACTCAGCATGGAAGGCACGGAAGTGATCGAATTGCCACTGGGCGGCTCCGAAACGGCGGAGTTGCCGGTGTCAAAGTGGGAGAAACGGGCGTCCGCTTTTCGCCCCGAGCTTGCGAACGTTGCGGAACGCCCGGACGCACCTGCGTTGTCTGCCGAAGACACGACCGTCGGGGAAGATGGCCGTGAAGAATGGGAGAGCTTGCCGGCACGTGAGGAATCGTCGGAACTGTCTGAGCTTGTGCCTTTGCGGCGTCATCTCACGGCGGCGCGAATGCAATTTGTCCGGGGAATCTTGGTCGGGGTAGGAGTTGGAGCCATAATCGTGCTGCCCCTGTTTAAATACATGAGCATGCGGCAGAAAGATGCGGTTGAAATTCCGGGAACGACAACGACGGTGAGCGCTGGCTCTCTGACGGAACCACCGTCGTCGAGGCCTGTGTTGGAGGTTCCGAAACCGCTGAGTGTCACGCCTACGCCAGTCGGTAACAAGTCGCGAGCGGGTGGGACGAGCACGTCACGCGGCAATTCTGGTGACCCGCTTGGCGGCAGGCAGCCCCTGGCAGCTCCGGCAAATTCTCCCGGAGTGCAAGCGGATCCCGTCGTGCGGCATGGAGCGAACTCGCCGACTAATACTCAAGTGGCAGCGGGCGCAGCCCCGCCGCCAGCTAGCGCCAATACCGTTTCCGCTGGAGAGAGAGAGCGCCCTCCCGTCCAGACCACGCCTCCCGCGAATCGCGATGTACAGCGCGCGGCTGAGGGCGGCGCCACGGTCACGGCCAATACAGTCGCGGCCACGCCGGCTGTGGGCACGGCCGCCGGGAGCCCGGAGGTGCGCCGCGGAAACGCGGCCCAGCCACCGCCGCTCGGAGGTGACGTCAGGCCGCCCAAGCTGATCAAATCGAACACTCCTGCTTATCCTCCGCTGGCGAGGACTCAGCGCGTTTCAGGCGATGTCCAGCTGGACGCATTGGTCGACACAACTGGCAAGGTTGGCGACGTGAAGATCTTGTCAGGCCCTCTGCTTCTTCAGCGGGCCGCCGCGGATGCCATCAGGCAGTGGAAGTACACCCCTGGGATGCTTGACGGCATACCGACCCCAATGCATGTCACCGTCGTTTTGAAATTCCGCATTCCCAATCTGTAGCTGCGTGCTTGCCAGTGTCTGCATCGGCCGCGGGAATGCCGCGTCAGATGTGGCAGGATTCCGCGCCGCGCTTTTCGAGGTAGCGCTGATGGTACTCCTCAGCGCGCCAGAAAGGACCGGCAGGCGTGAGCTCGGTAGCGATGGGCCGGCGGAGCTTGCCGCTTGCTTCGAGCGCCTGCTTGGACTTTCGCGCGGCGGCTTCCTGCTCGGGCGAGTGGTAGAAAATTGCGGTGCGATACTGCGTGCCGAAGTCCGGACCCTGACGGTTGACCTGCGTGGGGTCGTGAATTTTCCAGAAGATGTCGAGCAATTGTTCGTAGGTTACTTTTGACGGATCAAAAGTAACTTGCACAACTTCGGCGTGGCCGGTGCGATCGGTGCAAACATCCTTGTAACTCGGATTTTCGGTATGGCCTCCGGAATAGCCGGAGACGGCATCGAGCACGCCGGGAACACGGCGGAACGCGGCTTCAACGCCCCAGAAGCAGCCCGCGCCAAATGTAGCGATCTCAGACATGGATTTCTCCCTTCGAGTATTGTGTATGGATTGCACACGCGGTTAGATGCGCCGCGCACGAGTTGAGATTCACTGACCTAGTCAAGTCTATTCAAGTGTGGATAAGATGTCGCCGGCTTCCCTCCGCTGCGAGCCGCGAACGACGTAGCTGTCCGGTCGGCATGACAGTCGTGTGATTCTGCGTGGAGAGCGCGTTTCAAAACCTCTGACTGATCTCTTGTACTTGCGCGGTCGACTTGGTACGGTCGCGCATGGCACAGCCTCTCTTGGACGA
>Ga0306926_10003995_pt1 | contig 15401 bp, 10 predicted proteins | sample flu12Cox44000178_FD_203759 | JGI IMG/M metagenome (GOLD analysis project Ga0306926, IMG submission 203759) | Lab enrichment of tropical soil microbial communities from Luquillo Experimental Forest, Puerto Rico - flux8day.12C.oxic.44.000.178 (v2)... | ecosystem: Environmental > Terrestrial >...
TTCGAACTCACAAAGACCGAGGAGCGTCCAGGTATCAGCCTGTTTTGATTCCATCGCGACAGATCGCTTGAGAGCGGTGGCAGCTTCGGAAAAGTTTTGCTGCATGTAGAGCAATGTGCCGAGTTGACGCCATCCTTCCTGCCAATTAGGGCGCAACTGGACCGCGTGCTGATAGACAGCGATTGCCTCCGTGACTTGGTTCGCCGCGCGCGCTGCATTCGCCTGGTGAGCGATCGCGTCGAAATCCTGGTGTGCGGCACTCGTTGCCGGAGACTGATGCTCCAGTTCACTCGGCGGACCAGGATTCTCCGGAGATTCGGTGCCATGGTTTGTCGCGTAGAACTTCGCTTGGTCCAGATCCGGTTTTGCCGGCTGGCTCGCAAGTTGCTGCGCCCGTTCCTCGGCAGCGGTTGCCTGATCGCCATGCAACGCCCGTAGGGCGCGAGCCAACGCCTGGTGAGCCTCTACCGACTCAGGATTCACCTTGATCGCGCTTTTAGCATCGGCAACAGCCTCGTCGAGGCGGCCGCGCTTCAAGTTCAGCGCAGAAAGGCCGACTTGCGCCATCCCACTGCGAGGGGTGATGAGGCCCTCGTCACGAAACTGCGACTCGGCTGGCTCGAACTCTGACTTCGCGATCAGTGTCAGGCCATAGGCATAACGCAAGTACGGTGTCGAAGGGAATTCCTTGAGCGCGTGCTGAAATCCGAGGCTGGCACGATCCAGGTCCTGATGAGCGAGCGATTCGGCAACCTCCCCCGCTACGTGGAGAAGGCCGTCGCGTGCGGGGTCAAGTTCGGAGGGCAGGAGAGACACGCGGAGTAGAGCCAGGGCCAGCGCAACCTTGATCTGGTCGGGAAGATGGCTCGCTCCGAAGGTATTTGCGAGCAGGCGAGCTGAGTCCTCGAAGGCACCTCGTCGGTTCAGAAGCAATGCCAGGTGATAGACGGCAACCTTCTCGACATCGGGATCCTCGGCGAAGCCCAGGTCTTGGGCGCGCTGCAGATGGCTGAGAGCGTCGTCGTAGGCTTTCGTTTCGAATTCAGAGAGGCCCAGAAATGCCCAGCCTGCCCCAATGTTGGCATCGAGCTCTACGAAATGCTTCAAGGCTGGGATCGCTTCGGAAAAGTGATCGGCGTCGTAATTCAGCGTGCCGAGATACCACCATCCTTCTTCCCAATCGGGTCGAGCCTTGAGGGCAGCCCGATAAGCCTGCAATGCCCCGCTGATATTCCCCGCTTCACGGGCAGCGGTGGCGCGGGCCGCGTCGGTCGTAAAGTCTTGCTCGCTAGCTTGCGCGAAGAGTGTACCGGCGTGGTTGCTCCAGAAGGATAGAACCACAAGCATCGCGGTGCGTAGCACGGGATGACACGCGAACAGGTTTCGTCGGCGGCACTCCCTGCTGTGCGCGGTTCTGATCCGATTCGGCTTCATTCACGTTTGACTTCGGAGGCTGCGGAGCGAGCGACCTGAGGTGGTGCCCGCTGCATTTTATGGTAAAAGGGATGGCAATGGGCGTGTTTCTAGGGGATTCTGCACTTTTCTTAAGTTCTCGACGCCGGTTTCTGCGCGGACTCGCCGGAGTCCTAGGTTGGAGTACCCTACCTGCGAGCGGGCGGTCGCTACTCCTACCTGGCCTTCCAACTTTCGAAGAAATCTCGCCGAGCGCAAGCGGGATTCACTGGGTGCATAATGCGGCACGTTCTCCGCAAAAGTACCTTCCTGAATCCACGGGCCCCGGATGCGCGTTCCTGGACTACGACAATGACGGGTGGATGGACATTTATCTCGTGAACAGCGGGCAATGCGATTTCTTCACCCCGAAGCCACCTCTGCGGAATGCTCTCTATCGCAACAACCGCGACGGAACTTTTACCGATGTTACCGAGAAGGCAGGTGTGGGCGGAGGAGGTTTCGGGATGGGTGTCGCGGCGGGAGACTACGACAACGACGGCTATCCCGATCTGTACGTGACGCAGTACGGACGCAGCATCCTGTATCACAATAACGGCGACGGGACGTTCACGGATGTGACCGAGAAGGCGGGCGCGGGAGTGAAAGGCTGGGCGTCGAGTGCGGTGTGGTTCGACTATGACAATGACGGGCGCCTCGACTTGTTCGTCGGCCAGTTTGCTGAGTTTGACAAGGCCACGGGATGCGGGATCAGTTCCGACGGAAAGCGTCACTACTGCATTCCGAAAATCTTCCGCCCAATGCCGAGCTGGCTGTTCCACAACAATGGCGATGGGACTTTCACGGATGTCAGTCGCGAGTCGGGAATTGCGAAGCCACTTGGCAAGGCCTGGGGTGCGGTGGCCGCCGATGTGAACAACGATGGACGAATGGACCTCTTCGTCTCCAATGACACCGTCGGCAATTTTCTTTTTGTGAATCAGGGCGAGGGACGCTTTGAGGAGAGTGGCCTTGCCGCTGATGTGGCCTACAGCGCGGACGGGCGAGCGCGCTCCGGGATGGGCGTCGATGCTGCGGATTTCGATGAGGACGGCTGGATGGATCTCTTTGTCGCTAACATCGATCAGGAGATTTTCTCGCTTTATCGAAACTCGCATGACGGATCTTTTGAGGATCAGGCGATGCGCTTGGGCGTCGGAATGGCGACTCGCTGGATGAGCGGGTGGGGACTAAAGTTTCTCGACTACGACAACGACGGCAATCTGGATCTGTTTCTGGCAAACGGCTTTCCCGACGATCTAGTTGAGGATTTCTCGAGCCAGGTGAAGTATCGCGAACCGCTGCTGCTGTTTCACAACACCGGCGGAAGATTTCAGAACGTGAGTGCCGAGAGCGGTCCGGTTTTCGGCAAATCGTTCGCGGCGCGCGGAATGGCCGTGGGAGACTTCAACAACGACGGCGCCATCGATGTTCTGGTCGCCGTCAATGACGGGGCGCCGGTGCTTCTGCGTAACAACGTCGGAGCGTCGAATCACTGGCTGGGTGTGAAGTTGGTCGGGACAAAGTCGAATCGTGACGCGATAGGCGCGAAAGTCAGCTATCAATCGGGCGATATGAAGCGAACCCGGATTAGAATTGGCGGTGGGAGTTTCTTGTCGTCGCACGATCCACGGCTTATTCTGGGTCTCGGTTCCCGGACAAAAGTGGATTCGCTTGAAGTGCTGTGGCCACAGCCGGGCGGTGGGGTCGATCGGTTCAGCAATCTGCCAGTCGACCGATACATCACGATCGTTGAGGGCAGTGGTAAGTGGAAATGAGTTTTCTCAGTAAGAGCCTTGACCCTGGATCAATGCGATGGGATCGTGCGGTGAGAACTCTGTTTTTCGCGCTCTGTGCCTTTCTGAGTGCGAACTTCGCCCGCGGACAGACTTCGGCGTCAGATCTCCCGGAGATCCGGATCATCGTGGTGGGCTCCGAAACGGAGGCTCGGCAGATTCTCGAGCGTCTGCGCGCGGGTGAAGACATGGCCGCCCTTGCACGGGACAAATCCTCCGATCCGAGCGCGACAGAGGGCGGATCGCTTGGGCATATGGATCCCGGTTCGCTCCGAACTGAACTGCGAGATTCGCTTCGAGATGCGGGGCCGGGTGGTATCGCCGGTCCAATCAAAGTACCCACAGGCTTCGCCATCTTGAGAGCGGAAGGCACGGGATCCTCCAGTTCGCCTGCGCCGCCGCCAACGGCCGGGAGACCGCCGCAGGCAACAGCAACCGGTGGCACGGGACAAGGCATGACGCCGACTGGGCTTCTAGCAGTTGCTGGCCGGGGGAAGATTGCATACCCCCCAGACGTTTCGGGCGCGGTCGAGGTAGAGGTTGCGTTTCGAAATCTTCCAAAGCCCCCAGACTGGGCAAAGGATCTACGTTCCGTTTGCCAGACGCGGAAACAGACCCTGCAACTCGCTGTGAGCCACTTGCAGCAACTGCTCGATCCGAACGATCCGGAAAGCTTCGTGAAGAGCAAGCCAGACGCCGTAGGCGTGGTTCGGTTTTCACTCGCGCAGTTGCTTGCCTATCAAGGTGAGATGGCGCCCGCAATCGACGAGTGGCTTAAGGCGCACGAGTTTGCCAAAAAGAACTCGCCTCAGATGGTGCCTGAGTTGGAAGAGGTTCTGGGCACGGCGTATCTTCACAAGTCCGAGATGGAAAACAACGTGTACCGTGCTCCCGGCGATCGTTGTCTCTTCCCGCCGCGTGGGCCAGTTGAGTACACGAAAAAGCAGGACTCCGAGAATGCAGTCGTTTACCTAACGCGCTTCCTTGAGAAGAAACCAGACTCGCAGGAAGCCAGATGGCTGCTCAACCTCGCCTATATGACTTTGGGCAAATACCCGGCGGGCGTCCCTGCGAAGTATCGCATCTCGCCCTCAGTATTCAAATCCGAAGAGGACGTTGTTCGGTTCAAGGACATGGCGCCGGCCGCGGGGCTAAATAACTTCTCGATGGCCGGCGGAGTGATTGTCGACGACTTCGACAATGATGGATTTCTTGATGTGGCGACTTCCAGCTACGATTCTTGCGCACCGATGCGCCTTTTTCACAACAACGGCGACGGTACGTTTACCGATCGTTCAACTCAGGCGGGCCTTGAGGACCAGTTAGGCGGCCTCAATATGATTCAAGCCGACTACAACAACGACGGCTGCGTGGACATTTTCGTCTTGCGCGGTGGCTGGCAATCCGCGATGCGGCCCTCGCTGCTCAGAAACAACTGCGATGGCACGTTTACCGATGTGACTGAGCAGGCTGGCTTAGCACAGATGATGGCGTCGCAAACAGCGGTCTGGACCGACATCGACAACGACGGGTTGCTGGACTTATTTATCGGCAATGAGCAGGGCCCCAGCCGCCTCTATCACAACAAGGGCGACGGAACCTTCGAGGACATTTCACACTCTGCGGGCGTCGATCGGGTTGCGTTCTCGAAGGGCGTGGTTTCAGCCGACTATGATAACGACGGTTACCCCGACCTCTATGTATCGAACCTCGGCGGCGATAACTTTCTCTATCACAACAACCACGATCGCACGTTCACCGAGGTTGGCAAGCAGGCTGGGGTTCAGCAGCCGTGGATGAGCTTCGCGACTTGGTTTTTTGATTACGACAACGACGGCCGCCCCGATCTCTTCGTAACGAGTTACTACATGTCGGCCGAGGAAATCCTTCACAGCCAACTCGGGATGCCGCATAACGTGGAGACGCTCAAGCTTTATCACAATGAGGGCAACGCGAAGTTTCGCGATGTGACGGCGGAAGTCGGGCTGGCCCGCGTTTACGACCCGATGGGGTCTAACTTTGGGGACGTCGACAACGATGGCTTTCTGGACTTCTATCTCGGCACGGGAACACCGCCTTACGGCGATATTTTGCCGAACGTTTTGTTTCATAATCAGGGCGGAAAGAGGTTCACAGATATCACTGCTTCCTCCGGCACAGGCGAACTGCATAAGGGGCATGGCATAGCGTTTGCCGACATCGACAACGATGGGGATGAAGATCTGATCGAGGTGATTGGGGGGGCAGTTCCGGGCGACGCACACGCTCTGCGGCTTTTTGAGAACCCAGGAAACGGCAACGATTGGATCAGCCTTCACTTGGTAGGGACAAAAAGCAACCGGTCGGCGATTGGGGCACGCATCAAGCTCACTGTCGAAAACGACGGCCAAAAACGTCTTATCTTCCGCACAGTCGGAAGTGGCGGATCGTTTGGGGCCTCCCCCTTGCAACAGCACATCGGGCTCGGTAAGAACGCGCATATCGTGAGCCTGGATATTTGGTGGCCAGCGAGCGATACGCACCAGAGCTTTTCTGACGTTGCCAAAAATCAGTTCCTTGAGATCAAGGAATTTGAGAAGGAATACACTAAGGTCGAACGGAGGCGTTTCAAGCTAGGCGGCACAAACCCTGCTGCACTAAAGCGGGCGACGCCGGCCAAGAACAGCACGCCCCAAGGTTCTTCTCCGCAAGCGAATTGAGGCCATGGATCGCAGATTAATTGCTGCCGTTAGTGTGCTGCTCGTGGGACTACTGTCGACTTCCGCCCTTGCGCAGCAACGATTTTCTGTCAAAGGGCTTGTCCTGAGCGTCGACCCACCGCATAAAACGATGGTCGTTTCGTGTGATGAAATCCGCGGTTACATGGACGCGATGGTCATGCCATTCAAGGTTCTGGATGCAAGGTCGCTGAACGGCCTGACGCGAGGCTCGATGGTGGAGTTCAGTCTGGTTGTTACCAAAGACGAATCGCATGTGGAAGATGTAAAGATTCGAAGTTACGCGAGCACAGAAAGAGAGCCGGCCAAGGCCAGCCGGTTAAGCGTTTTTCGGGAGGCGCTCCGCGGTAAGAGTTCGCAGCTCGGACTTGGACAGAGTGTGCCCGATTTTTCGCTCGTCGATCAGAAAAGCCGCACCGTGCATTTTGGACAGTTCGAGGGGAAGGTAGTTGCGCTGAATTTCGTATATACGCGTTGTGCGCTACCCGACTACTGTTTTCGGCTTTCGAATAACTTTGGCGTGCTACAGAAGCGCTACAAAGACCGGCTAGGCCGCGATCTGGTTTTGCTCACCCTTACGTTCGATCCGGTCCACGATCAGCCGGAACTGCTGAGTACCTATGCCCAAACCTGGAAAGCAGATCCGGACAACTGGCTCTTCCTCACGGGGCAGCCGCAGGACGTGCAGCGCGTCTGCGATCTGTTTGGCGTGAACTTTGTGCCGGATGAAGGGCTATTCATCCACTCGCTGCACACGGCCGTGATCGGCCGCGACGGAACGCTCGTTGCCAACCTTGAAGGCAACGAATTCACGGCTGAGCAACTCGGCGATCTGGTTGCCACGGAACTGGACCGATCCAAGTAGGTTCGCCGACCCGTTCTTTACTCAGCCACCAGCTTTACTGAGCCACTACCGTAAGGCGCGTTTCGATTAAGTCTCTTGAATTTCCACCCACCATCACCTTGAAAGTGCCCGGTTCCACTACGCGCTGCATCTCGCGATTCACGAACTGAAGCTCGTTGGGTCCGAGCGCAAAGTCGACCGTCCTCGTCTGCCCTGGTTCAAGAGCAATCCGTTGGAAACCGCGCAATTCCTTGATTGGTCGCGTGACAGAGCTTACTTCGTCGCGGATGTAAAGCTGCACGACATCCTCGCCACGGCGGGATCCGGTATTCGTAACGTTGACTTGCACGCGCGTTTGTCCAAGGGGACCTATGGAGTCTGGCGACAGCCGTACATTACCGTACTTGAAGGTCGTATAACTCATGCCGTAGCCGAAGGGAAAGAGTGGCTCGGTGGTGGTGCCGAGATACTCGCGCTTGGCTGAGGGCTTCTGATAATAGTAATCGGGTAACTGGCCCACCGTCCGGGGAACCGTAATGGGTAACCTGCCTGCGGGATTGTAGTCGCCGAAGAGTACGTCGGCCGCAGCTGTGCCGCCCTCCTGGCCGAGATACCAGCCATCAAGAATCGCTGGCACATTCTGTGCGATGAAGTTGATGGAATTTGGCCGCCCGTGCAGCAGCAAAACTACAACCGGCTTTCCAGTGGCGAGGATGGCTTTTGCCAGGTCATCCTGACTGCCTAGTAGATCGAGGTTGTCTCGATCACCCGGGTGCCGCGCTGCCCAGGCCTCCCGGGACGTCTGCTCGTTCTCACCCAGTACCAGGACGATCACATCGGCCTTCTTGGCCACTGTGACTGCATCTGCAATACGCCTCGAGTTGAGAACAGGATCGCCCAGGACAACCTTGTCGGCATCCCAGTCGGGCTGAGTTTCGGTGATTTTGCAGCCTTCGGAATAAAGGACTTCAGCGTGGTTGGCGACCTTGGTCTTGATACCGTCGAGGATACTCATCCCGCGGCCGGGGTGATTGCTGTAGCCGCCGAGGTGAACTTCGGCAGCGTTCGGTCCTATCACAGCGATCTTTTTGTAGCGATCACTCGAAAGCGGCAGCAGGCCCTGGTCGTTCTTGAGCAGAATGATGGCTTCGTGTGCAGCGCGCAACGCCAGCTGCTGATGCTCTGTACTGTTAGTAACTCGCTCGGCTCGGGCGAGATCGACATAGGGATCGTCAAACAAGCCGAGCAGAAACTTGGCGCGCAACACGCGAGCGGTGGAGCGATCGATGGTAGCCTCCGCAACTTTTCCTTGCCGAATCTGATCGACTAGGCCTCCGTAGGTCGCGGCGTATGGGAGTTCGACGTCTACGCCCGACTCGATGGCCAATTTGGCCGCCTGTTCATCGGTCCCGACCACGTGGTGGAGGTTGCGCAGATCAGTTACACCGAAGTAATCGGAGACAAGAATGCCATCGAATCCCCATTCGTGGCGAAGGATGTCATCAAGCAGGTGCTTGTTGCTATGGGAAGGAATGCCGTCGATCTCGTTGTAGGAGGCCATCACGCTCTCGACGTGCGCCTCCCGGACCACCGCCTCGAATGGCTTCAAGTAGGATTCGCGAATCACGCGCTCGGAGAGATTCCCAGGCGCAACGTTGGTGCCGCCCTCCGGCTGCCCGTGGACGGCAAAGTGCTTCGCGGTGGCGATGACATGATCCTGATCGATGAACGGGCCAATCCCCTGGAAGCCTTGTACGGCGGCCACTCCCATGCGCGAAGTCAGATATGGATCTTCGCCATAGGTCTCCTCGGTGCGTCCCCATCGGGGCTCGCGCGCTAGGTCAAGCACAGGCGCAAGGCATTGCTGCGCTCCCCGCGCACGGACCTCCACTGCGGTCGCGGCAAACACGTCATGAACGAGAGACGGGTCCCAACTGGATGCGAGCGCGATCGCCTGAGGATAAGAAGTGCCCTGCGGCGCGACGTGGCCGTGCAGACATTCTTCATGAAAGAGAATGGGGATGCCGAGACGAGTGTTCTCCTTCACCCATTTCTGGAGCACGTTGGTGAACTCGGCCATTTGCCGAGGACTGCCGCGATTTTCACTGGGCCGCGACATTTCGCCTAAACCGTTCTTGAAGATCGCCGCGACCCGATCGGGCAAGAGATTACCCTTGGCATCGATGAAGAACAGAGATTCCGGCACATCTGGCAGAGACGCATGATTCTGCCAGGTGCCTTGTAACTGCGCGACTTTTTCTTCCAGCGTCATACGGCCCATCAGGTCGGCTACACGCTGCTCGATTGGAAGGTCTTTGTGCTGGTAAGGAAACTTTTGAGCTTGAGCAATGCACGGAAAAAGGCTGACACCAACCGCGAAAGAAATGAGTAGGGATGAATGTAGTCGACTGGCTTTCAACGCTGCCTCCAACGAGGGGTAGCTTGCCTTGCAATCGGGCAAACGAGGGCCTTACTATAGCACCCGCCCTCAATAGCGCACGCGGAGTGCGCCGTTGGGATATTCATGCATCTCCGCAGTTTAGCTATCCCATGCAGAATTCCTGGCCGAGCTTTGTCGCGTGCCTGCTGTCGGGCCTGCTCCTGACGACATTGTCGTGCCAACAAGCTCAGCGCAAGTCGGGCGTCGGGCCGGTCCGCATCGGTATTTCCTTCGACTCGCTCCAACTGGAACGGTGGCAGCATGATCGCGATCAGTTCGTAAAGCGGGCCAAGGAACTGGGCGCAGAAGTGGTCATCCAGGCGGCCGATGGGAATGATGCGGCACAGGTCCGCCAAGCCGAAAATCTACTCACGCAGGGCATTGATGTGCTGGTTCTTGTCCCGCACAATGCGGAGATTGCGGCTTCGATCGTAGAGAGCGCAAAGCGCGGGAACATCCCGGTACTCGCCTACGACCGCCTGACCCGCGATAGCGATGTCGATTTCTACATCTCATTCGACAACGTGAAGGTGGGCGAGCTGCAAGCGAAATATCTGCTCGATCGAGTGCCCAAGGGGAACTATTTGCTGATCGGAGGCTCCCCAACCGATAACAACGCGCGCATGTTCCGCGAGGGGCAGATGAACATGCTGAAGCCTGCCCTTGCCCGTGGCGATGTTTCGATCGTGGCTGATCCGTGGGCAAGCGACTGGTTGCCGAGCGAAGCACTGCGCGAGACCGAAGATGCGCTCACGCATGCTCAGAACAATGTCGCGGCGGTGGTTGCCTCAAACGACAGCACGGCAGGAGGAGCGATCCAAGCGCTCGAAGAGCGCGGCATGGCCGGCAAAGTTCTGGTGTCGGGACAAGACGCCGACCTTGCGGGTTGCCAGCGAATCATCGCTGGCACGCAGGCGATGACGGTGTACAAGCCGATTGCGCCGCTCGCAAATCAAGCTGCGGATCTTGCTGTCGCGCTCGCCAGGCATGAACCGATCCCTGCGAATGGGAAGGTAAACAATGGATTCAAAGATGTGCCGGCATTGCTCTTGGACCCACTCGTGGTAGACAAAGGCAATATCGATTCGACCGTAATTCGTGACGGATTTGTGAGACTGCAGGACGTCTATCGGAATATCCCCAAGTCTCAGTGGCCAAAAGCAGAAACGAAATAGGCCAGGAATTCTTCACCGGGAGGTGAGGCCGGGGCTATGAGGGCATCCGTCCCTAAGGCCGGGAAGGTGGACAAGGAGCGTTTATCGCGACCGAATCAAAACCGCAGTTGATTCGCTCGGGACCGCAGGAGCTTCCGCGTGCCCCGGTGGAAGACTCTCCCTGGCGGGCGTATGTTCCGATCGCCGCATCGGTTGCAGTCTGGATCGTCTTCGCGTGGAGTACGAACGGGATTTTCCTCACGCCAAGAAACTTCTCCAACTTGATGCGCCAAACAGCGGTGACTGCAATGCTTGCAGTTGGCATGCTGCTCGTCATGCTGGTGGGGCAGATCGATCTCTCCGTAGGTTCGATCGCTGGGCTGGCTGGGATTTCCGCGGTGATGGTGCAGGCCGGATTGCACACCGGATTTCTGATGTCACTGCTGACTGGCCTAATCGCAGGATTCGTTGTCGGAATTGTTCAGGGCTCGCTCGTTGCTTATGCACGCATCCCATCCCTTGTTGTGACCCTGGGCGGACTGCTTATCTGGAGAGGACTTGCGAAAGGGATGAGCGGCGGCAACACGTACCCCATCGAAGTGCGGGCGTTCAAGCGCATCGGGCAAGCGTACCTCAGTCCAACAGCTGGGATTTTCGTCATCATTGTTGGAGTCGCCGCTGCGGCGTGGCTCGCGATTCGGGCGAACCGGGAACGCGTGGCGAAGGGTGCGGTCGCATGGAGTCCTTTGGCATTCCTGCTCCGCGTGCTTGGTCCGGCGGCTTTGATCGCCGTGTTCGTGCTGGCATTAAACGAATACGCGGGTGTACCCGTGCCAGTGCTCCTCGCGGCCGGAATTGCCCTGGCGGTCGCGTTCGTGTTGGGCAGCACAGGTTTCGGGCGCAATTTGTACTCGATTGGAGCAAGGCCGGAGCGTGAGTCCGAAATGAACGTGCCGATGCAAGTCCTGTGGGTGTTCGCGGTCATGGGAGGGATGGCCGCACTCACTGGTATGATTCTTGCCGCGAGCGTTGGCAGCGCCGCACCCGACGCGGGCAGTCTGCTGGAAATCGATGCCATCGCCGCAGCCGTAATCGGAGGCGCGAGTTTCGGCGGCGGACGTGGAACAGTCCTGGGCGCATGCCTCGGTGCATTCTTGATGGCGAGCCTCGACAACGGCATGTCGCTTAAGAACGTTCCCGACTTCGCTCAAGAGATTGTGAAGGGCGGCATATTGATTTCAGCCGTGGGGCTGGACCGCTTCGGCCGTTTCCGCAAGTAAGAATCCATCCTGGGAGCAAATCCATTCACGTACTCGGAATCGACGTAGGCACTGGTGGGACACGAGCGCTCGCTCTTGATCAGCGTGGGTGCGTTGTTTGTTCTGCTACAGAAGAGCACCAACCATTTGCTTCGCCACAGATTGGCTGGGCTGAACAGGATCCGCAGGATTGGTGGCGAGCTTGTGGGATCGCAGTGCGGAAGGCTTTGGCGGTGGGGGGCATCCGCGGAGACGACATCGCCTGCGTTGGATTTTCCGGGCAAATGCACGGGGCGGTGATGCTGGATGAACGTCTGGATGTCGTGCGTCCCGCGCTTATCTGGTGTGATATACGGACCGAAGCCCAGTGCCGTGCGATTACCGAGAAGATCGGGCCAGACCGACTTATTCAACTGACCTGCAATCCTGCGCTCCCGAATTTCACGCTCACCAAACTTCTCTGGGTGCGCGAACACGAACCGCAAAACTGGAAACGAGTGCGTCACGTCATGCTGCCGAAGGACTACGTGCGCATGCGGCTATCGGGCGACCGAGCCATTGACATGGCGGACGCTTCGGGCACTTTGCTGCTCGACGTAACGAACCGACGTTGGTCGCAAGAGGTTCTCGATGCGATGGAGCTCGATCAACGGCTGCTGCCCACGTTGTATGAGTCTCCTGACCTGTGCGGAATGGTATCCACCGAGGGCGCTGCTGCTACCGGACTCAAAGCGGGAACGCCTGTGGTGGCCGGCGCAGGGGATCAGGCGGCGGGCGCGACGGGCATGGGCATCGTGTTGCCGGGCGCGGTGAGTTCGACCATTGGGACCTCCGGCGTCGTGTTCGCGGCGACGGATCGCCCCGCGCTCGATCCCAAAGGGAGACTACACACGTTCTGTCATGCAGTCCCAGGGCGGTGGCACGTTATGGGCGTAACACAGGCCGCGGGCTTATCGTTACGCTGGTTTCGGGATCAGTTCGGAGCCGGGCCTGACGACGGGCGCGACCCTTATGCGCGGCTTAGCGAAGAAGCGGGGCGGATCAAACCAGGAAGCGACGGGCTTGTCTGGACTCCTTATCTGATGGGCGAGCGAACTCCGCACCTGGATCCGAACGCGCGAGCGGCGTTCATTGGGCTGACGGCATCTCATACGCGGGGTCACTTGGTGCGCGCAATTCTCGAGGGCGTTGCGTTCAGCCTCCGCGATACGTTCACGATTTTTGAAGAGATGAAGGTACCGGTAAATCGCATTCGCCTCGGCGGTGGCGGGGCGCGTTCACCACTCTGGCGGCAAATTCAGGCCGATGTCTACGGACACGACGTCGAGTGCGTGGAGGCCGAGGAAGGCGCTGCTTATGGGGCTGCGATTCTGGCCGGGGTTGGTGTAAAGATTTGGCCCTCGGTCGATGCGGCGTGTCAGGCGATTGTTCGAGTGTCTGACAGCGTTGCAGCTTGCGAGCAGGTCGCCGACATTATGAAGGGCATGTATGCAGCCTTTCGACGCGCTTATCCGGCGACAAAAGCGATCTTTCGTGAGCCCTAGGCCTTCGCCGGAAAGGCACGATTCCGGCTCACGAGCCCCGTGAAGGTGATGTAGAGAATCGCCGCCAAGGGCACTAGGAACGCAAGCTGCATTGAGTGTGTGCGGTCTGCTACGAGGCCCATCAGCGGAGGCAGGATGGCGCCGCCATCAGCAGAAAACCAACTAGGGCGAGCGTCGAGTTCGGCGCAAAGACTCCAAGCAACCCTAAAATCGAAAGGCCACAGGTTAATACAAAAAATGCTCTCGCTTGCATCCAGTTTAGAATCACGCCACCTGAAAAACGCCCGATCGTGAGCGCCAGAAAAAACAGCCCTGTGCCAAGCAGCCCGATGCGATTGATGTCAATCGCAAAACGTTCTTTCAGATAGAGCGGGATACCGGAACTCACCGAAACTTCGGCCCCGACGTAGAGGAACAAGGCGAAAACCATCATCGCGACATAACCGTTTTTCAAGAGCCCTAGGGCTGAGCCAAACGATGTGGGCTTGTGATCTGGAGATCGACGTTCGTCGACTTTGAGTGGAACAAGAAACGCGAGCGTAACGAGTACGGCAACGCTATAAATGGGAAAGATCACATTCCAGCTCGCGCCGAAGTAGCGCGCAGCGATCACGGGAATCAGTGGGCCCGACAAAGATCCGATGGCTTTCACAAATTGCGCCAAAGAAAGATTGCGCGAGTATTTTCCTTCGGGAGATACATCCCGCATGATCGGGTTGCCCGCAACCTGCAGTGTGGTGGCACCCGCGCCGAGTAGCAGGATTGTGATCAGGAATACCGGGAACGTGGACAAGCCCATGATCGCGGGAATCAGGAGGCCGGCGAGCATGATACACAAACCCAGCAACAGAATGAACTTCTTGCCCTTCTGATCCTGATACACCCCCATAGGGATCGAAAGAATTCCGAACATGGCGAAACCGACAAAGGGAATCATCTGGGCCATGAAATTCGAGAGTTGAAACTTCTCCCGGGCAAGGCTGACGAACGGCCCAACTGCGTCCCCGAAGCCCATGGCCAGAAATGCGAGAAACACGGGCAGTACGGCACTCTTACGATTCATGAAATCTCCCAGTGTTCAATTCGCAGAAGTTTTTTCACTCGCAGAGAGCGGCCGCGCCGGCAATGCCAGCTTCCTCGCCGTAATGCGCGAGCAGTAGTGGCACCTTCTCGGGCCACGGATTGACAACATTCCCGGTCCAACGCCTACGAATGTCTTCAAGGTATGGGGCGAGAGCGGTCGAAACGCCACCGCCCATCACGATAACTTCGGGCTCCTGGAAATCAATGACATTCCCCAACCAATAAGCCAGCACGTCCAAGGTCTCGTCGATCACTTCTCTGGCGAGCGCATCGCCTTGTTGGGCAGCACGGCTTACGATTTCGCCGTTCACGGCATGCAGGTCTCCGCCGGCTAGCTGATGCATAACCGAGTTCGAGTGGGAGCCGAGTTTTTGCCGGGCCCGGCGGCCAATGGCGGGTCCGGATGCGAGCACCTCGACGCAACCTTTCTTTCCGCAAGGACATTTGGGACCATGCATGTCGATTCCCATATGCCCGGCTTCTCCGGCTGCACCGGTGCGGCCGTGGAGAATCTTTCCATCGAGAATGATGCCGGAACCAATACCCGTGCCTACCGTTGCGTAGAAAACATTACGGTACCCGCGCCCCGCACCCCATAGGACCTCGGCAAGGGCGGCGGCATTCGCATCATTGTCGACCCTGACGGGCACGTTGTAATGGGCACGCACTCGTTCGGCCAGCGGAAAATTACGCCAACATGGAAGATTCGGCGGATTGATGATTACGCCGCGCCGCGGATCAAGAGGACCAGGGGAGCAGATGCCAATGCCGCGAACAGATCCTGCGGAAGCGGGCAGCAATTCGCCGATCGCGGACAGAACAGCCGCCAAGCCGTTCTCGGCGTCGCCTGTAGCTGCCATCGGAACACGGGAGCGTTTCACAATCTTGCCGCGTGTGTCCACCAACCCGGCAGCAACCTTTGTGCCGCCGATATCCACACCAAGCGCAAAAGCTTCAGTCATGAAGGCGAGAACACTCCTCAAAGGGCGCGATTATACGCGCGCGGGAGAACTCATTAGAAAAACGCTTTCTTGGGATGGATATTGATGTTGCGAATGAGCTCATGCCGCGACTGACCCCGTCGATCCCCGTCTCGAACTGGGTGGCGCGGT
>Ga0306926_10003997_pt1 | contig 15397 bp, 13 predicted proteins | sample flu12Cox44000178_FD_203759 | JGI IMG/M metagenome (GOLD analysis project Ga0306926, IMG submission 203759) | Lab enrichment of tropical soil microbial communities from Luquillo Experimental Forest, Puerto Rico - flux8day.12C.oxic.44.000.178 (v2)... | ecosystem: Environmental > Terrestrial >...
CGGTCCGATTTGGCAGTGCTGCCGCCAACGTCTTGTCCAGTGGTTACTGGATCCCGGCTCTCGCCATAGCGCGTCGCAGACGCGCGTAAACGCGCTTTAGGCTCGGCCGGGATGACAAGCAATGGGCGTAGGCGCAATATGCGGGAAAAGCCAACGCAGAGGGACGGTGCCATGTACAGAAAGATTCTGGTTCCGATCGATCTCGCGGAGCCGTCGCTTGCCAAGCCGACGATCGCCAGCGCCCTCATGATGGCGGGTCCGTCGGACGGCACGATCCGGCTGGTCAACGTGCTGCCGCTCACGCCGGTGATGCTCGCCGAATACGTGCCGCCCGACTTCGAGGTGCAGCAGCGCAAGGCCGCGGAAGACGCGCTGTCGATCGTGGTCAAGGAAACGGGGCTGGCGCCCGGGCGCCTCTCCTCGACCGTGCGCCAGGGCGGCATCTATCAGGAAATCCTCGAGGAGGCGGCGAGCATCGGCGCCGACCTCATCGTCATGAGCTCGCATCGGCCGCAGCGCCACGCGGTGCGCACCTATTTCCTCGGCTCCAACACCGGCCACGTGGTGCGCTACGCGAAGTGCTCCGTGCTGGTGGTAAGGAATTGAGCGGGCGGTGCCGCGTCTTTCTCCCGTCGTCCCCCCGCCGGGGACGACAGCATCGACGAAATCAACGGCCTGACATTCTTGCACGGCGCGCCCGCGCCGCCTCCCGCTCCAGATACTTCGCGGCGCGCCGCGGCGCGCGGCGCGGTGGCGCTCGCGATAATCGGGATCGTCCGCATATCGTTTCCGCGCACGCGCGTTGCGCGCCTTGCGGCATTTGTCCGCGGAGCGCCGCTTCGTTGCATCGATCTTGTCCCGATAATCCGGGTCTTCCTCATAGCGCTTGCGCTGGCGCCCCAGGATCTCGTCCTTGTTGGCGGCGTAGGAAGCGCGGTTCGATGCGAGAATCTTTTCGCGGAATTGCCGGTCGTTCGCGTAGCGCTCGCGGCGACGACGGCGGCGCTCGGCAGGGGTGAGCGCACGCGCGCGCTTGCCGCGACGCTTTTGGCCACGGCTCCGCTTGCGCCCGCAATCTTTGCGCGCGCGCTTGCGGTGGCCGGCCATGGGTGGAAATTTCCAGACGCGGAAACGCGCGCAGCGGCGAAGCGCGGCCGCAGTTGCGACCACGCCGCCACGCAAGTCGGCTGTGGCCGACTGGCGCGCTCAACCTGCCGATCGCGGGTAAACCCGAGATCGGGTGCGGCATTCCAAGCGTAATTTGGGATCGTACCCAAACTATACCCGAATCGTGTTACATACACAAGCACAAAATGTGGGCGTTGATTAGATTTTTAGGGATTTCGAGCGAAATCAGTACGTTAGTTGTAGCAAGACGAAGCTGGCGAAACCGCGGGAAGCTCGCCGCGCGCGTCCCAGAGACAGCAAGATAGTCAAAATTGCGATAGTGCAATCAGCAACTTAGAGCATATCCTAGCCCGGATTGAGCGAAGCGAAATCCGCGACTTAGGCCAACTGGCACGCGCGGCCCCGCGTTTCGCCATGGCGCGTCCATAAGGGCGTTTACGCCCGTCCATAGCCGGTCGAAGACGGGCGTGAACGCCCTTACGGACGGGCTATGGACGCGCGTAAACGCGCTTATGGCTCAACGCGGGCTACGATCCCCTCCCCTCGCCCGCGAGCTTGTCGACCTTGCGCAGCTGCGGGAACGCCAACATCCAGATCAGCATGACCAGGATCGCGCCGGCGCCGCCGATCAGCGCCGAGGGCACCGCGCCGAGCGCGGCGGCAATCGTGCCAGCGCGAAATTCGCCGAGCGAGCCGGAAGCGCCCGTGAACAGCGAATTGACCGCCGCCACGCGGCCCAGCATGTCGTAAGGCGTGCGCAGCTGAATGAGCGACTGACGGATCACCACGCTTATTGAGTCAGCTGCGCCATAGACGGCGAGCGCCGCGAACGAGAGCAGCATCGAGGTGGACAGCGCGAAGACGAGGCTCGCTACTCCGAACGCGCCGACCGCCGCGAACATGATCGCGCCGGCGCGGCCGGCGATTGCGTGGCGCGCCAGGAACACGGTCGTGGTGAGCGCGCCCACTGCCGGCGCCGAGCGCAGCACGCCGAGCGCCCACGGTCCGGCGTCGAGGATGTCGCGCGCATAGATCGGCAGCAGCGCGGTCACGCCGCCGAGCAGCACCGTGAACAGATCGAGCGAGATCGCGCCCATCAGGATTGGGCGGCGGCGGATATAGGCAAAGCCCGCGAACAGGGTGGCAAGGCTCAAGGATTTGCGCGCGCCCCCGTCGCTATCCGCTTCCTTCGCGCGGGGGCGCAGGGCGGGGGCGAGTTGGACGAGCGTCATCAGGAAGCTGGCGGCAATGAAAACGAGCGTGCAAGTTGCATAGACTGTGCCCGGTCCGAATGCATAGAGCAGGCCGCCCAGCGACGGCCCGCAGATCACCGCGGTCTGCTGCGCGGAGGCCGAGGCGGCGATCGCGCGCGGCAGGATGGTGAGCGGCACGATGCCGGGCAGGATCGCGTGCATGGTCGGCACCTCGAAGGCGCGCGCGGTGCCGGAGAGGAGCACGATCAAGAGCATGAGGTCGCGGGTGAGCCAGCCCTGCAAGCTGCCGAGCGCCAGCAGCAACGCGCCGAGGGCCTTGCCGAGCTGGCATGCGGCGGCGATCTTGCGCCGGTCGAACAGGTCGAGCAGTTGCCCGACGACGATCGCCATGACGATCAGCGGGGCGAACTGCACCAGGCCCACGAGCCCCAGATCGAACGGATCGTTGGTGAGCGCGTAGATCTGCCAGCCCACCGCCACGCCCTGCGTCATGAAGGCGCCGTTGCTGAAGGTGCGCACGCACCAGAACAGCACGAAGGAGCGATGATCGGTGAGCCGGGTCGAGGTGGCGGGAAGTGGGGGCATTGCAACTCTTTATTTCGTGCTTCGAGTTGATGCACAACAGCGCGGCGATCTCGGTGCGTTCCCCTCCCCAACCGAACCCCGGCCTGCCGGGGTTCGGTCAATTTTAATTTTGCCGGAAGCGGGCAAGCCCGCAGCCGGCTGGGGAGGGGCCAGGGGTGGGGGTAGTTGTTGAAGGACGCATCTCGCACAACAACACTGACCCCCCTCCCCAACCCTCCCCCACAAGGGGGGAGGGAGCACACCGAGTCTGCGGGTCGTTTGTTCGTTTACCGCTACAGCGGCAGCGCGAGCAGCGTGTCGATCAGGCGGCTGTCGAGGATCACGAGTTTTTCGGCAAAGCGCGGCGCACCGTCATCGATGACGATGCGGTCGTGGTAGCGACCGGTGGCGAACAGCGTCGTCTCGCCGGTGTGCATGACGCGCGCCACGATGAAGCTCGTCCGTGAAATAAGCGCGCTGCCGGCCCCCGCCTCGACCAGCGGCGCGCCGAGCACGTGGCGGTAGCGCTGCGCCTCGTAGACATTGGCGTCGCGCAGCGAGCGCACGCGATCGCGCAGCATGGCGCGCGAGGTGGCGTGGATCAGCGCCAGCGGCAGATCGCGGGCAAAATTTTCCGCGGTTGTGACGCGGTAGCGGCCGTGCTCGGTGAAGAAATCCGGCCACGCTTCGAGCTTGCCGTCGTCGATCGCCTCGACATAGCGGGCATTGAGATTTTGTACGGTGAGCTGCTCGTCGATTGTCATGCGCCCAACCACGCGTGTCATGCCCGCGAAAGCGGGCATCCAGTAAACACAAATGCGCGATGATGCACAGCCTGAGCTCACACATCTTGCAGTGATTACTGGATCATCCGCTTGCGCGGATGATGACAGCGGAGAGGAACGGCGCGGTCCTCACATCCCCATGTGCGCGCGATACGCCTTCCAGAAGCCGCGCACCGCCGCCTCGGTGACGCGGTTGTCGTCGGAGGCGGTGCTGGCGCCGCCCATCTCGACGACCGAGAGAAGATCGGGGGCGGTCGTGGTGGCGCGCTGCACGAACGCGGGCGCGGCGCCGTCCTCCATGGAAATGTAGCCGGCCGGCCCGATCAGATTGGCCTGGCGCAGGCGCCGCTCGGTCATTTCATCGTCGTCGTCGGCAAAGCCGAAACACGTCCAAATGAGCTCGGTGCGATCGACGCCCTGCGGCACGAGGCGGCGCACCGCCAGGCTGTTGCGGGTCTGTTGCAGTACGAAGCTCGGGAACACGGAAAGAATCTGCAGGCCGATGCCATCGCCGAACTCATCGACGGACTCCAGCAGGATCGGCGCCTCCAATCCGAAGCCTTCCTGCGCCGCGCGCATGCCGGAATACTCGTCGCTCGCCACACGATCGGTGTGTTCCCCTCCCCCTTGTGGGGAGGGGCTAGGGGTGGGGGTAGCTGTTGCCGGACGCATCTCGCGCAACGACGGCGACCCCCCTCCCCACCCCTCCCCCAGCCGGCTGCGGGCTTGCCCGCTTCCGGCAGAATTAGATTCGACCAAACCCCGGCGGGCCGGGGTTTGGTTGGGGGAGGGAGCAGACCGAGTATGCGGCACGCTCTCCTCCACAACGACCGAGGGAGCAGACCGAGTCTGACGCGCGACCTCTTCCGCGAGCGCGTAGCTCACGTGGTGGCCGCCGCAATCGCTGACGATGACGCCGCCCTTCTGCGACAGCCGGTTGAGGCGGAAGGTGGTGAAGAAGGTGTGCAGTAGGCTCGCATGGTAGGTGTCCTTCACGTTTTCCATGTAGAGCTTCCAGTTGCTGTGCAGCACCTGGCTGTAGCCGCCGAGCAATCTTGCCGGCGCGCGCATCACCCGGCGGATGCGCGCCGAGATTTCCCGGCCGAGGTAATTCTCCAGCGCCGGCGCGTCGTCCGCCAGCGTGCCGAACACGAGTCCCCCGATCGTTTCGAGCCTGAGCCTGCGCGGACCATGCTGCTCGGGACGGCACTCCGCGGGCATGCCGCCCTTGCCGCCGAGCCCGCGCCGGAACGCGACGCCGGTGAGATTGCCGGCAAGGTCGTAGCTCCAGTTGTGATAGACGCAGATGATGTTGCGCGCTTCGCCCGCCTCGTCGAGCACGAGCAGCGAGCCGCGGTGCGCGCAGCGATTCTCGAACGCATGGAGCGCGCCGTCCTTGTCGCGGGTCACCACGACCGGCATCGCGCCGAGGTTCGAGCGGCGATAGGTGTTGGGACCGGGCAATTCGGCTTCCAGGCAGAGGAAGCTCCAGGTCGGACCTTGGAAGATGCGCGCCTGCTCCTCCTCGTAGATGCCGGGATCGGCGTAGATCCAATACGGAACGCGCGTGAGGCCTTCCGCCGGCCAGTGGTGATTTTGAGCTGCAGTGGTCATCGGGGTTTTCCCCTTGCCACAATCTCGGTGCGCTCCCCTCCCCAATCGAACCCCGGCCTGCCGGGGTTCGGTAATTTTTTATTTTGCCGGAAGCGGGCAAGCCCGCAGCCGGCTGGGGAGGGGTTGGGGGTGGGGGTCGTTGTTATCACGCTCTGAATTTCCTCAAGCACCCCATCGATGTTCGAAAGCACGTCGTTGTTCCAGTACCGCAGGACGCAATAGCCGTTAGCCGCAAGTACTTCTGTGCGTTTGGCATCAGCGGCCGATGTCACTCCGTGTTGCCCGCCATCGACTTCGACGACGATCCGTTTTGCGTGACATGCGAAATCCACGATGAAGCGTCCAATCTGAACTTGCCGCCGAAAATGGGTATCCGGCACTGAGAGTCGGTACCGCAGATGCCACCACAATTTCCGTTCCGCTTCAGTCGGCGCGGCACGCATCTGACGGGCTCGCTTTCGTTGCCCAGGAGCTCTTGTGCGATCACGGATGGCCCAAACGCGCGGTTCGTCTTTCGTCGACATGCTCTGCGTCCTCGCGGGACCCCCACCCCCAACCCCTCCCCACAAGGGGGAGGGGAGTACACCGAGGCCGTGGCTCGTCCGAACCGATATCTCACTCCAGCTTGACGTGGGCGGCGGTGATCACGTTGCGCCAGCGCTCGATCTCCTCGCGCATGTAAGCCGCGGTGGCGGCGGTGGTGCCGCCGATCGGCTCGGCGGAAAGCTGCGCGAGCCGGGCCAACACCTCGCCGTCGCGCAGCGCCGCGTTGACGTCGGCGTTGATCTTCTCGGCGATCGCCTGCGGCGTCTTCGGCGGCGCCACGATCGCGAACCACGCCGCCGCCTCGAAGCCGGGAAGCGTCTCGGCAATGGTCGGCACATCGGGCAGTGCCGCCATGCGCTTCTGCGTCGCCACCGCCAGCAGCTTGAGCTTTCCGTCGCGCACCAGCGGCAGCGACACGCCGAGATTGTCGAACATGATGTCGACGCTGCCACCGACCAGATCGGTAAGCGCCGGCGCCGAGCCGCGATACGGCACGTGCTGGAATTTCACCTGCGCCATCATCTGAAACATTTCCGAAGTCAGGTGCGAGGTGGTGCCGTTGCCTTGCGTGGCGCAGCTGATCTTGCCCGGATTGGCCTTGGCATAGGCGATCAGCTCGGCGACGGAGTTGGCGGAAAATTTCGGATTGACGACGAGCGCGTTGGGCACGCGGCCCATGATCGCGACCGGCACGAATTCGGTCGGATCGTAACCGAGCTTGGGATAGAGATTCTGATTGATCACCAGCGGCGGCGGCGGCGCGGCGAGCAGCGTGGTGCCGTCGGGCTCGGCCTTGGCCACCGCTTCCGCGCCGATATTGCCGGCGGCGCCGGTGCGGTTCTCGATCACCACCGGCTGTCCCCAGTGCCGCGTCAGCCAGTCCGCGAAGATGCGCGGCATCACGTCGGCGGTGCCGCCGGCGGGAAACGGCACGATGATTTTCACCGCGCGCGCGGGGTAGTCCTGGGCGTGGGTGGGGGACAGTGCCGAGAGCACGGCGAAGAGCGCGACGATGATGGTGATGAAAGCACCGACCTCAATCGGCCTCATGCTGAGGAGCGCCCGAAGGGCGCGTCTCGAAGCATGGGGCCGCCCGCGCGGGGCCGCCCTCGCCCTTCGAGACGCTCGCTGCGCTCGCTCCTCAGGGTGAGGGCGGGTCGAGTGCGTTGGTTGTGACGACCGAAACATCAGCCACGTTACCGTTGTACGCGTTCACTCCACCGCGATGTGCGCCGCTTCCACCACCGGGCCCCAGTTGGCAAGGCTTTGGCGGATCAGCTGGCGCATCGCGTCAGGCGTGCTGCCGAGCGGGTCCGCTTCGAGCGCGAGGATGCGCGCGCGCAGCTCCGGTTCGCGGAAGCCCTGCCCGATCGCGTCGGAAATCTTCTGGGTGATCTCCTTGGGCGTGCCGGGCGGCGCCGCCACCGCCATCCAGGTGTCCGCGTAAACGCCGGGCAAGGTCTCGGCGATGGTCGCGACCCGCGGATAATCCTTGAGCCGCTCGCGCGAGCCGGTGGCGAGCATCTTGAGCTTGCCCGCGTCGATATTGGCTTTGTTGGCGAGCAGATAATCCGGGACGATGTCGATGGTGCCGGCGAGCAGATCGTTGATGGCGGGCGCCGAGCCGCGATACGGGACCTCGGTCATGCGGAAATCGCCTTTGAGCATCAACAGCTCGCCCAAGAGATGTCCGGTGTTGCCTTTGCCCTGATGCCCGTAATTGACCTTCCCGGGATTGGCGCGCGCATAGGCGATCAGCTCGGGCAGGTTGTTGGCGGGGAGACTGGCGCGGGCGAGCACGATCAGCGGATAGGTGGCGAGCACGCTGATGGGCTCCATCGCGCGGGTGTCGAAGGCGGCCTTGGCGAACACGAGATGGGTGATGCTGAAGGTCAGCTGCGGCGCACATAATAATGTGTAGCCGTCGGCTGGCGCGCGCAGCACCGCCTCGGTGCCGACGCGTCCCCCTGCCCCGCCCGGCCGGTTTTCCACCACTACCTGCGCCCCGAGCGCGGCGCTCGCCTTGTCGGCGGCGAACCGGCACAGCAGATCCGCCGTGCCCCCGGCCGGCAGCGGCACCACCATGGTGATGGGGCGCGTGGGGAAGGTTTGCGCGGAGGCGGGGGTGATACTGAGTGCGAGAAGCACAGATGCGCATGCTGCGCGCGTGCCACGCACTCGGTGTGCTCCCTCCCCCCTTGTGGGGAGGGGTTGGGGGTGGGGGTAGCGGTTTGTGGCACTTGCGGTGCCACACGAACCACCCCCCTCCCCAACCCTCCCCCACAAGGGGGGAGGGAGCGCACCGAGTCTGCGGCTCGGCAATGGCCTTTCATCAACTAGCAAAGTCACAACTCGCAAACCCACATCACTGATAAAGCTCCGGTGACACCGTCACTCATAAAACTCCGGTGCCATCTTCAGCGTGTCGCGTTGCGCCTTGTCGTGGTTGATCCACAGCTGCGCCTTCTCCTTGGCCATGACCTCGGCCATGCGCTGCATCGAGGCGGTGGTCTGCTGCTTGTCGGTGTTCTGGTCGGGAATGCGCCGGTTGTCCCAGTTCTCCTTGAAATGCGCCGCATCGCCTGAGAGCAGCAGCGCGCCGGTCTTCGGCAGCTTGACCAGCAGCGACTGGTGTCCCGGCGTATGGCCGGGCGTAGAGATGATCGTCACGCTGCCGTCGCCGAACACGTCGTGGTCGCCGGACAGCTTCGTCGCCGGATGCTCCGGCTTGAAGCGGCCGACGCCGAGCGGATTGGGCCACTCGTATTCGGCCTTCTGCACCAGCAGCATCGCCTGAGGAAACATCTCCACGTTGCCGATGTGATCGGGATGGGTGTGCGAGATCGCGACGTATTTGACGTCGGCAGGCTTCACGCCGAGCGCATCGAGCTGCGACGCGAGCGTCTTCGGGCGGCGCCAATGGGTCGCGCGCGGATCCGATGGGCGCTGCCCGTCCGGCATCGCGGCGATCGCGTCGGTGACGCCGGTATCCCACAGCATCCAGCCCTGCGCGTGCTTGATCAGATAGCAGTTGTCGACGAAGTCCATCGACTTGCCCACGTTCACGCCCGGCGACCAGCGCGAAATGTCGCCGGCGAGGCCTTCGCCGCAGTTGAGGATGTAGAGCCGCTCGACGCCGGGCTTGCCTTGCGCGGAGGCGTGTTCGGACGCGGGCAGCATCGCCGCGAACGCCGCGGCAACGGCAAGAGCATGACGAATGGATGACATGGCGTTTCCTCTTTTTGTCATTGCGAGCAACCGAGCGAAGTTATTGTCATTCCGGGCGAGCGAGCGAAGCGAGCGAGACCCGGAATCCAGTAAACACCGAAGCCTGTTGTTTGCACAGTGGCGCAAAACCGCACCGGCGGTGGTTACTGGGTCCCCGCTTTCGGGGTCCCCAAAAATTCGCGACGCGAATTTTTGGGGCGCCCCTCGCGGGGACGACATCTCGTGAGGCCCGCTTGCGCCGCGGCGGCAACTCAAGTAATCCCGAGCCAATCTGTGATTTCCCATCACCCTTCTCCGCAAACCCGAGGGTTCCCATGGATCGTCATTGCTTGCGCAGCGCCATTGCCGCGGCCGCATTCGCCGTCAGCGCCGTCCTCGTCGCTCCCGTCGCCTCTGCGGCGCCATTCGACGGACCATGGAGCGTGACCGTCATCACCCGCAGCGGCCCGTGCGATTCCTCCTACCGCTACGGCGTCATGATCAGCGGCGGGCGCGTAGGCTACCTCGGTGGCGGCGGCGTCGCGGTCTCCGGACGCGTCTCGCCGTCGGGTGCGGTCAGCGTGAGCGTCGCCGCTGCGGGCAACCGGGCGCACGGAACGGGACGGCTGCGTGCCAACGGAGGCGGCGGCACCTGGCGCGGCAGCGGCCCGAGCGGCGCCTGCGCGGGCGTGTGGAGCGCCAGCCGCGGGTGACGGCTGACGCGGCTCTCGATCGGCCTCATGCTGAGGAGGCGCGAAGCGCCGTCTCGAAGCATGGGGCCGCCCCCATCCTTCGAGACGCGTTGCTTCGCAACGCTCCTCAGGATGAGGGCGGTTTGAGTGACCCGCCTGTTGCATGAAGCCGACCCGCCCCAGAAATGCTGGAATCCTGTTAGATTGCGGCGGCGACTGATCGGAGAGCTGCGTTTGCTGAAGCTGCGCCTAATCGCCGGTTGTGCGGCGGGAGCGATCGCCTGCGCGGCGCTCGTGTGCGCGCCGTTGCGCGCCGTTGCGCCGGCGCACGCGCAGCAATTTGCCGAGGCGAAGAAAAAGGCCGCCAAGAAAACGCCGGCGCCAAAACCTGCTCCGAAGGAGCAGCAGGCACGGCCCGCGTTCACGGCGCAGGACGAAGCAAGCGCCGCCATTCCCGGCATTGCCGACGCGCGTGCCTGGGGCGATTCGGCGAGCGAATTCGCGCGGCTCCTGCCGCAGGCGAGCGGACCGTGGCTCGCGATTTCCGGCGGCGGCTCCGACGGCGCGTTCGGCGGCGGCGTGCTCGCCGGCTGGACGCAAACCGGCACGCGGCCGGAATTCGCCGTGGTGAGCGGCGTGAGCATCGGCGCGCTCATTGCGCCGTTCGCGTTTCTCGGCTCCCGCTACGATGATGCGATCCGCCAGAACTTCACCAGCATCGGCGCCGCCGACATCTTCGAGGACCGGCTCACCCGCGACAGCCTGTTCGACTATTGGCCGCTCAAGCGACTCATCGAACAGCAGGTGACGCCAAAACTTCTTTCGGAAATCGCCGCCGAGCACGCGCGCGGCCGGCGCCTCTACGTGACCACCACGAACCTCGACAGCGGCCGTCCCATGGTGTGGAATATGGGCGCGATCGCCGCGCGCGGCGACGCGAGCGCGCTGAAACTGTTCCGCGACGTGCTGCTCGCCTCCTCGAGCATCCCCGGATTTTTTTCGCCGGTCGCCGTCGCGGTCGACGCGAACGGCAAGCGCTTCGAGGAGATGCACGGCGACGGCACCTTGACCGCGCCGTTCTTCATCGTGCCGGAGGCGATGCTTTCGCCGGGGAGCACGACGCGTGCGCCGCTCGAAACGGTTTATCTGCTGGTGAATTCGAAGCTTGATCCGGAATTCAAGATGCCGGACCGCAACATTCCCGAAGTGCTCGGCCGCGCGATCGCGGTGGCGCTCACCTCGGGCCTGCGCGCGCAGCTCGCGCTGATTTCCGTGGCCGCGCCGCGCCACGGCATCGCCTTGCACATCGCGCACGTTCCCGGCAGCTTCGATCATCCCTCGCACGGGCCGTTCGACGGCAAATACATGCAGGCGCTCTACGCGCTGGGCGTCACCGCCGGCAAGCAGGGCACCGCGTTCCAGGAGGCGGCGCTGCGCGGCGGCAAGAGCGCGCAGTAACCGGACAAAAGCCTGTCGTCCCGGCCGACGCGAGCGCAGCGAGCGGGGAGCCGGGACCCATGCGCCGTGTGCTGTCGAGAGGACTCGGAGTATGGGTCCCCGCTGTCCGGGTCCCCACGAAAATCGCCGGGCACAGAAGCGCGGCCAGGATGGTCTCGCGTCGGCGATTTTCGTGGGTGCCCGGCGCGGGGACGACAGCCTCAAGACCAATCACCTTACCCAACAGCAGGGGTGTGATAGCGTTTGCGCCGGAGCGATTCTTCCGCCTGGCAGGGCGCGCCGCAGCGACCGTCCCATGACGAAGATTCTCTACGTCGAGGACAACGAGGACGACGTTTACCTCTTGAGAATGCGCCTCGGGCAGATCGAGGGCTTCGATTTCGGCGTGGCGAAGGACGGCGCGGCGGCGATCGCCGCGGTCGCCGCCGATGCACCCGACCTCATTCTCATGGACCTGAACGTTCCCGTCATCGACGGGTGGGAGGCGACGCGGCGGCTCAAGGCAAACGCGAAGACAGCGCAGATCCCGGTCATTGCTCTCACCGCGAACGCCATGGCGGGCGACCGCGAGCGCGCGCTCGCCGCGGGCTGCGACGACTTCGACACCAAGCCCATCGAGTTCGACCGGCTGCTCGGCAAGGTGCGGCGGCTGCTCGGCAGGCGGTCGTAGCAGTCGTAGCCCGGGTTGAGCTTTAAGCGCGTTTACGCGCGTCTTCGACGCGCTATGGCGAAACCCGGGATTTAAGCGGCGCGGTAAGCCCACCCCGGATTTCGCTGCGCTCAATCCGGGCTACGAAGATGCGGCGGCTGCTCGGGGATCGGCGCGGCAATCCCGGCGCCGCTGACTGATCCCGCGCAATTCGGTATGCTGCGCTCTTGCCCCGAATGGGTTGGGCATCCGATGCCACGCAATCGATTGAAACGGCGCGCGTTCGTTGCGCTGCTCGGCGGCGCGGCGGCTGCGCCTTTATTTCTTTCGCCGCGCGCGGCGCGCGCGCAGCAGCCGGCAATGCCGGTGGTCGGATTCATGCGCGCCAACACGCCGGAAGAGAGCGTGGCGACCTTGGCGGCGTTCCGCCGAGGCCTGAGCGAAACCGGCTATCGCGAGCAGCAGAACGTCGCAATCGAATACCGTTGGGCGGCGGAGCGCGAGTACGGCAAACTTCCGGCATTCGCCGCCGATCTGGTGCGCCGCAAGGTCAGCGTTATCGCAGCGACCACCACGCAGGCAGCACTTGCCGCCAAAGCCGCTACCGCGACCATCCCGATCGTTTTCGAGACCGGGCTCGACCCGGTCAAGCTTGGCCTGGTGGCAAGCCTCAACCGGCCGGGCGGCAATATCACCGGGGTGACCCAGCTGAGTGCCGAGTTGCTGCCGAAGCGACTTGGGCTGTTGCACGATGTGCTACCCGCGGCCACGGCTATCGGTTTGCTCATTGATCCGCGTTATCCGGGAGCCGAGTCGCAAGCGAGCGACATGCAGGAGGCGGCGCGCGCGCTTGGGCTGCAAGTCCACGTCCTCAATGCCAGCACGGACAGTGAAATCGACGCGGCATTTGCGGACCTGGCAAAACTGCGGGCCGGCGCGCTATTCGTCGGGGCCGGCGCATTTTTCGTCACGCGTGCCGAACAATTTGCGGCGCTGGCGGCGCGCCATGCGCTGCCGGTTTTTTATCAGTATCGCGAGTACGTCGCGGCGGGCGGTCTGATCAGCTACGGCGCGAGCCTCACCGATTCCTATCGCCAGGCCGGCGTCTACACCGGCCGTATTCTCAAGGGCGAGAAGCCGGGCGACCTGCCGGTTTGGCAGCCGACCAAGTTCGAGCTGGTGATCAATCTGAAAACCGCGAAGACGCTCGGCTTGACGATTCCACCGGGCGTGCTCGCGATCGCCGACGAGGTGGTGGAGTGAACCCGGGCCGCACACTCGGTGCGCTCCCCTCCCCCTTGTGGGGAGGGGTCGGGGGTGGGGGTGGGAGTTTGTTGCCGCGTCTCGCGAAACAACAACTACCCCCCTCCCCAACCCTCCCCCACAAGGGGGGAGGGAGCACACCGAGATTGCCGCTCGGCTTCTCAATGAACCGCCGCGCGTTCATCATGCTGATCGGTGGCGCGGCGGCGTGGCCGCTCGGAACGCGCGCGCAGCAGCCGGCAATGCCGGTGATCGGTTTTCTCAACAGTGAGACGCCGAGCGGATACGCCCCCTTTGTCGCCGGTTTTCGCCAAGGGCTGGCCGAAGCCGGCTTCTTCGAAGGCCACAACGTAACGATCGAGTATCGCTGGGCCGAAGGCCGCAACGATCGTTTGCCCGCGCTGGCGGCCGATCTCGTGCGCCGGCAGGTGGCGGTGATCGGCGCGGCTGGCAACCTGTCGGCGCTCGCGGCCAAGGCGGCGACGACGATACCGATCGTGTTCTCGACTGCCGCCGACCCGGTTGCCGAGGGACTGGTCGCAAGCCTCGCCCGGCCGGGCGGCAACATCACCGGCGTGGTCAATCTGGGCGTCGAGCTGGGGCAGAAGCAGGTCGAGATGCTGCACCAGATCGTGCCCAAGGCAACCGTGATCGCCGCGCTGGTCGACCCGACGCAATCGTTTGCCGAGGTAGCGACGAGGGACGCGCTGGCCGCCGGCCGCGCGCTCGGATTGCGGATCCACATCGTGCATGCGAGCAGCGCACGCGACATCGACGCGGCGTTTGCCAGATTGCCGCAGGTCGGCGCGGACGGCCTCGTCATCTGCCCCAGCCCGTTCTCGTTCAGCCGGCGCGGGCAAATCGCGGCGCTGGCGCTGCGCCAAGGCGTGCCCACGATTTTCTACACGCGCGAATTCCCGGCGGCCGGCGGGCTGATGAGCTATGGGGTGAACATCGCCGACGGCTATCGCCAGGTTGGCGTGTATGCCGGGCGAATTCTCAAGGGCGAGCGGCCGGGCGACCTGCCGGTGCAGCAGTCCACGAAGTTCGAGCTCGTCATCAATCTCAACACCGCCAAGGTAACGGCCTCGACGTGCCGTTCTACCTGCAACAGCTCGCCGACGAGGTGATCGAGTGAGCGCGCGCCACACACGCGGTGCGCTCCCCTCCCCCTTGTGGGGAGGGGTCGGGGGTGGGGGTCGATGTTGGCGGACGCGCCTCGCCCAACAACAACTACCCCCCTCCCCAACCCTCCCCCACAAGGGGGGAGGGAGCGCACCGAGATCGTGGCTCGAGCCCACAACAACCCGGCGCGCGTTCATCACAGTGCTCGGCGCCGCAGCCGCGTGGCCGCGCGCGGCGCGCGCGCAGCAGCCCGATCGCGTGCGGCGTATCGGCGTGCTCATGAATGTGGCCGCTGACGATCCCGAGGCGCTGGCCCGCGTCGGAGCGTTCTCGCAGGGGCTGGCGGAACTGGGCTGGACCATCGGCCGCAACGTGCGGGTCGACTATCGCTGGTACGCGGGCAATAGCGACGCGGCTCGCAAATACGCAGCGGAATTGCTCGCGCTGGCGCCCGACGTCGTCGTTGCCTCTGGCATCCTGGGGGTAACGGCAATCCAGCAGGTCAATCGCCCCGTGCCGGTCGTGTTCACACTCGTTGCCGATCCGGTCGGCGCCGGGCTCGTCAACAGCTTGGCAAAGCCGGGCGGCAATGTCACCGGCTTTATGTTGTTCGAATACAGCACGAGCGGGAAGTGGCCGGAATTGCTCAAGCAGATCGCGCCGCGCGTCACGCGAGCCGCAGTTCTTCGCGATCAGACCAATCCTTCCGGGATCGCCCAGTTTGCCGCCATCCAGGCGGTGGCGCCTTCGCTCGGGGTAGAGGTGAGCCCGGTCAATATGCGCAACGCGAACGAGATCGAGAGTAGCATCGCGAGCTTCGCGCGCACCGCGAATGGCGGCCTGATCGTAACAGGGAGCGCGTTTGCGTCGGTGCATCATCACCTGATCACAAAGCTCGCCGCGCAGTACAAGCTGCCCGCGATCTACGCCAACCGCTCTGGCGTGCTTGACGGCGGCCTGATCTCCTACGGACCTGATCGGGTCGACCCGTACCGGCGCGCCGCCGGCTATGTCGACCGCATCCTCAAGGGGGAAAGGCCCGCCGACCTGCCGGTGCAGGCGCCGACCAAGTATGAGCTGGTGATCAATCTGAAAACCGCGAAGACGCTCGGCTTGACGATTCCACCGGGCGTGCTCGCGATCGCCGACGAG
>Ga0306926_10003999_pt1 | contig 15396 bp, 13 predicted proteins | sample flu12Cox44000178_FD_203759 | JGI IMG/M metagenome (GOLD analysis project Ga0306926, IMG submission 203759) | Lab enrichment of tropical soil microbial communities from Luquillo Experimental Forest, Puerto Rico - flux8day.12C.oxic.44.000.178 (v2)... | ecosystem: Environmental > Terrestrial >...
GCGAGAGTGAGGCTCGCGCGTTCGGCCACATCCTCGACGCTGCGCTCGCCCTGCCCGAGATGTTCGAGCAGTTCGAGCCGATGCGCATGTCCGAGAGCCTGCGCGATCTGGGCGAGACTGGCGAATATTTGCTGTTTCGGACCTGCGCTTGACATCTCATCCAATTTAATGATCATTCAGCAGAATGATTGAATAAGTCTGACGGTCAGAGGATACCAAACCGCAGCGCGCCTGAGAATCGCATGGTCGTCGGCTTCTTCCCGGCAACAACGATGCCCGATGCCGATTGGTGGCAGGCGTTGTGGCCGAATCCCGCGAAGGTTCTCGCGGAAGTGAGTGTCGAGCCGGGCATGGTCGCAGTCGATCTGTGTTGCGGCGACGGGCTGTTCATCGTTCCACTGGCGAGTATCGCAAAGCGCGTCTATGCGATCGACATCGACCCGGCGATGCTGGATCGGGCGCGGGCGCGCGTCGCAGCGACAGGTGTCGCTAACTGCGAGTTTGTCGTCGCAGACGCAATGACGGTCGACGCGGTCGTGCCGGAGCCGGTCGATTACGTTTTCCTCGCTAACACCTTCCACGGCATCCCCGATCAGCTCGGCCTGGCGCGCGCCGTTGCCGCGATGCTCAAACCCGAAGGGCAATTCGCGATCGTGAACTGGCATCGTCGGCCGCGCGGGGAAACGGTGGTCCTGGGAAAGCCGCGCGGCCCAAAAACCGAGATGCGAATGGAGCCAAATGATGTGGCGGCGATCATCAAGCCGGCCGGCCTGTTCCTGAACCGTGTGGTTGATCTGCCCCCTTATCACTATGGCGTAGTGTTTAAAATGAGGAGAAGAGAATGAGTGAGGGTTTACCCGTTGACACGCTCGCGCTGCGCGAGAAGGTCAAATCCAAATAGCGCCCCGTCGCGGTCGATTCGCACGGCCACTACCACTTCCACACCGGACGTCCGCTGACCCGGCGGTTGGGCTATGACGCGGCGGTTGTCGCCGCCTTGCCGGACAACGCCGTCGACGCTTTTGCCGGTGTCGGTAACCCGTTCTCGCTTGGCACCCTGAAATTAGGCGAGCGGGTCGTCGATCTCGGCTCTGGAGACGGCTTCGACTGCTTTATCGCGTCCGGTCAGGTGGGACCGGAAGGGCGCGTCGTTGGTGTCGACACCCGGCGGAGAGAGTAAGCCACGGCTGTTCGAAGTGTTTGGGTACGCCTCTCTGTCACACAAAGCAAAATAAAGGATACTGAGAGCGATCTCTTCCGGTCGCGCTCTCAATTATCCATGTGTACCCAAGGTAGGTGCTCCTCAGGGAATACGTGCCGGGTTGGCCGAAATTCGCCCGCGCGGTCGAATGCGCCGACAGAGAAATGCGTCTCGGTCGGCAGCCCCGCGCTTTCACAGGTCAATGTCGATCCGCAACGGGTGCAGAACCCGCGGCGGGTTCTTCCGGGCGTAGAGTCGAATTTTGTGATTTCACCTTTGGTGATCGTGTAAGCCGGATGTTCGAATGCCACAAAAACCGAAGCAGGCGCACCGCTATGCTTGCGGCAACTTTGGCAATGGCACCAATAAACTCCCTTCGGTTGACCAGTCGCCGTAAAACGGACGGCGCCGCACAAGCAGCCGCCTTCGAATTGGTCGGTCGTGCCAGTCATAAATCCGATCCTCCCGCTACGCGGCGATGGAGCTCTCGCCGCTCCTCCGTTAGTCTATATCTTGTGGCGACGAATTGGGCGCCGGACCGGCGGTCGTCGCCCTCGCAGCAGCTGCGAAGAGATCATGTCCGCTTGAAGAAGCGGCTCGCGTTGTCCCACAGGAGCCGCTTGCGCGTCTCTGGCGTGAGGCTCGTCCAGGCGAGGATGTTGTCGATCGAGTTGGGGAACTGGCACTCCGAGTGGGGGTAGTCGGACGCGTACATCAGGACGTCGTCCCCGAGAAATCTGGTGATCGCGTTGAACATGTCCTCGCCCTCCTGGCGCTCGATGCTACAGAAAAAGCGGCCATTGGCCAGGTATTCGCTGGGCGTGTGTTTCAGCGGCGCCGTGCCGCCGACATAGCGGGCCTGCTCGTCCATCCGCCGGCCCCAGAACGGTAGCCAGCCAAAGCCGCATTCGAGCACGCCCATGCGCAGGTTCGGATAGCGGTCGAGGATCCCGCCGCCGATAAACGAGGCGACAAACCGCATTGCCCCCCAGGGATGCGAGGCCATGCGGCCGAGGAAGATGTTGTCCCAGACGTCGCGGTAGGCCGGATAGTAAGGCGGGTTCCAGGTCGAGCTGTGATGCGCGATTGCCAGGTCGTGCTCCGCGGCGGCACGCCAGATCGGCTCGAGGTCGGGGTGGTCGGGCGGAATCTCGAAGGGCATCAACGGCTTGACCGCCACCGCCCATTTTGAATCTCCCCACTCGCGGATCTCGCGCGCCGCCGCCTCGACGTTGCGTGTCGAGGCGACGATCAAGCCTTTGAGCCGGTCCGGGAACTCGGCGCAGAAATCGGCCATGTGTCGGTGATAGGCGCGGATCAGCCCGACCTCGAACGCCGGATCTGCGAGTCCGACGAGGCTCATGAACGAGCCGGGGATCAGGAAGTGGATGTCGGTCCCCTCATCGTCCATGTCCTTGACACGGTTCTCGGCGTGATCGTTCTGCACTCCCCGCCGAGGCAGCTTGCCGCCGCGCCACCGCGACTCGCGTCCGGTGAAGCCCTCGCGCGGCGCCGCCTCGCCCAGCACCCGCCGGTAGAATTTTCGGCCAAAGGTGTAGTGATGGACACCTTCGTCGTTGGCTTGACGATAGGGCGCCAATTCGGCCAGCCGCGTCCGAAAGCCCGGGTCGACGTAGCGCTCCAGCACTTCAGCAGCCGGGCTGACATGCGTGTCCGAATCGTAGACGCGAAAGCCGTTCCTCATTCTCCGTCTCCTTCGCCCGAACACACTGTAGTATCGGCGGGGCGGAGCATATCACGGGACCCACATCATGATCAGTCAGCTCGACCGGGATCTCGAAGAATTGCAGAGGGCAAGCGGGGCCTATGGCACCCGGCATCGGCGCATTAGTAACTTCGGCTACCCGCCAGGCATCCGGATCGCGGTCAATTTCACGCTCGACTTCGATTCGATGCTGTTGCGCCGCCTACTGAACGAGCCGCCGATGCAGCTGGCAAAGGGCGAGTTCGGCGGCAGGGTCGGCATCTGGCGACTGATCGAATTGTTCGACTCGCACCGTGTCAAAGCCACGATCTTCACGCCGGGCCGCGCCTGCGAACTCTATCCGCAGGCGTTGCGCGCCGCGGTCAAGAGCGGCCACGAGATCGCCGACCACATGTGGGAGCACCGCGTCCCAAAAGAAGCAGGCCTCGAAGAAGACCACCTTTCCAAGACTGTCGCCGCGATCGAAAAGATCAGCGGCCGGCGGCCGGTCGGCACGCGCAGCGGGCACAGCGCTCTCCTGTTACGGAAGTACGGCTACATTTACCGGTCCGAGGGCTCGGCCGATCAGCTCCCGCATTACGTGGTCGACGAAGGCGGCGAGAATTGCCTCGTCCATCTGCCGTTTCACTACGTGATCGACGACGCGATGTTCTTCAGCTTCGCTTGGCTCGGCAGCGAGAATGCGGCGCAACGCATTACCGACCCGGAACATGTGTTCGACATCTGGTGGGCGGCGTTCCGGCAGCAATACCGCGAGGGCGGCTATCTCAACATCTGCATGCACCCGTTCGTTTCCGGCCGGGCATTGCGCGTCGCGATGGTGGACCGGCTGATCACACGGATGAAGAGCCTGCCCGGTGTGTGGTTCCCGAGTTGCGAGGAAGTGGCGCGCTGGTGCCTCGAAAAGTTCCCACCGCTGGCGCAAGCCGCTTGAGCCCGAGGAGCCGAGAACTATGCCTTGGAAAGAACGCTATACGATCTCGGACGAGAAGAGCCTGGCCGACGACGAAATCCGCTGGCCCGAGGGCGCCCGCTGCTGCGTCGGCATCACCGTCGATTTGAGCGTCGCGGCCGGCCCCGAAGGCATTCGCGCCGCCGATCTGACGACACCGGAAGCCGAGTTTGGCGCTAATCAGGGGGTTGCTGCACTGCTCGCCGTGCTAAAGCGCAACGACCTCAGGGCGACCTTCGCCGTCCCGGCGGTGCTCGCGCACATTTGCGCCGAGCAGATCCGCGCGCTCGTTGCGCAGGGCCACGAGATTGCCGCCCATGGCTTCAAACACGAAGACGTCAGTGCTTTGGCGCGCGAAGACGAGCATGTGCGGATCGCCCGCGCGACCGAGATCCTTGCCGAGGTTACGGGACGACGGCCGGAGGGTTGGTTCTCGTTGCCGCGGCAAGGCGATCCCTTTGCCGGCGGAACGATCAGCCCGAACACGATGGATCTCTTGATGGAGGCAGGCTACGCCTACATGGGCAATGGGCTGGCGGACGACATCCCGCATTACTGGGTCACCGACTTTGCCAGCCGGCGCGCGATCCTAACTCTGCCCTATTATTACCATTTCGACGACCAGTTCTTTCTAATGTTTCCGCGCAAGGGCACCGGTCTCGAGCATCCAGACGCGCTATTCAGGAACTGGAAGGCCGAATTCGACGCGCAATACAAACGCGGCCGCCATTTCCATATGACCTTGCACCCGCGCCACATCGGTTGGTGCAATCGGCTCCAATTGCTCGAGGATTTTCTTGCCTATTTGCGGGAGTTTCCCGCCCTGTGGAACCCGACAGGTGCCGAATGCGCGCGCTATTGGCTGGAGAGGTATCCCGTGAGCGACTATCTGCGCCTCGAACCGAGCATCTGGCGGGATTACCCCGGCAGCCTCAGCTGATGGCGACCGATCGCTTCGGCAATCGGCACGCGCCGAACCTCCCCTATGCGCGCGGCCGGATCCTTGCCACCACCGAGGATGATTTTTGCAAATTGCAGCGGGCCTGGGCCGTCATCCGCGGCCGTGGGCCGGAACATGTGTTCGTGTTCACCGGGCTCGAACATGCGCTGCCGATGACCGATGAAGATCTTCGCTTTGCTGATGACGAGATCGCGCCCGCGCTCTATTTCGATCGGTTGACGACGCTCGCATTGCAGCATCTCGGCGGGTCTTCCGACCGGCACGATGTCGCCCTGTTCAACCGCCTGACCGGTGCCACCTTGGCGACGCATCTGACTCTGGTGCGCCCGGGCGATGTCGTGATCGGCGCATCGGCCAGCTACAGTCACCCCTCGGTGGTGCGCGCGGCGAACCATGTCGGCGCGCGGTTCATCGACACCGCCGGGCTTGCGATGTTCCGGGCGGCGATCGCCGGCGAGCCGAGGGTAGCTCTCGTGGACCTGACCCGGCTCGCCGTCACCTACGATCTGATGCCGGTCGAGGAGATCCGGGCCATCGTCCAGATTGCCCACGACAAGGGCGCCCTCGTCTACATGGATGATGCCGGTGGCGCGCGGGTCGGGCCGGCCGGGTTTGGTCAGCCCCGCATGCTCGAGCTCGGCGTCGATATCGGCGCGACCGGTCTCGACAAATACGGCACGGTCGGCCCACGCCTCGGCCTATTGGCCGGGCAGGCCGATCTCGTCGCACGGATTCGCGCGACCGGCTTTGAGTTCGGGCTTGAGGCGCGGCAGATGCTCTACCCGGCAGTGGTGCGCACCCTCGAACAATACGATCCGGCGCGGGTGCAATCGTTGATCGACACCACGCGGCAAATCGCCCGCGAGCTGCGCCCGTTCGTCGGCAACCGGTTGCGCGAGACCCCGACGACCGTGCAGATCCCCGCAGACGACATCCTGGACATCGCGATGCAGCGCGGCAGTGTCGAAAAGACGCCGATCGTCCCTTACGAGGCCACCGCGGCGCTCGCCATGCTGTTGTTGCAACACCACGGGATGCTGATGGTGCATTTTGTCGGGGTGCCGCCAGGCACCGCCGACCTGTTGATCAAATTCGTGCCGCCCGAGACCTTGGAGCGCTTCGGCGGCGCCGGCCGGTACGCCCGAGCGATCGACGATAGCTTGACTCGCCTCGGGGCGCTGTTGCGCGACCCAGTATCGTTCGCCCAACTACTGCTGGGCGACAATCACCAAGGCTGCGGCAAGGGCGGCGCCTGACGCGCACAGATTTGCCGCATTCTCCTCGGACATTCCGATCGGAAGCGAAGCATGGGACTGTTTTCAAAGCGCCTGGTGCCCTTCCAGGTGACGATTTGCGGGATCGATGAGCTGGGGTTCCATTGCGAGGCGCGCGTTACTCATGTCCTGTCCATCCTCGATCCTGGCTGGCCCGAGCCAGAGGTCTTGGGCGCCTTCGACCCGCACCGCCGGCTTGAGCTGCGTTTTCATGACGTGATCGAAGCGGGCCCGGGCTGCATCGCGGCGGAAAGTCTCGATGTCGAACAACTGCTGACCTTCGGGCGCGACCTGACCGAAGCGCGGGGCAAGCATCTTCTCGTCCATTGCCATGCGGGCGTATCGCGTTCGACCGCGGCGGCGACGTTGATCCTGGCACAGTCGCGCCCGGACCGGCCGGCCGAGGAGGCGCTGCAGGCGGTCGTCCGGCAGCGCCCGCGGGCTTGGCCCAATCTGCGAATTCTCGAACTCGGCGACGCGCTCCTCGATCGCCGGGGTGAGATCGTCAGCGCGGCGCGGACGCACTACCGCCGCGTCCTCGAGCGCGAGCCTTGGCTGATCGAGCAGATGATCGATGGCGGGCGGGGCCGCGAGGTGGCCGAAGCCGGCAGGACCTGAATCGCGTTACCGAGCGTAGTCAACCTTGAGCACGACGAAGTAGTTGTGATCCGGGTCGAGGACGACCCCGTCGGGCCCGGCGAGGTGGCCATCGGCGGTGGCCGGGATGTGCTTCATCGCGACGGCATTGTCGACATTGCCGCCGATGACGTTGAGCTCGCCAGGCTTGATTTCGACGACGATGTCGCAGTGGCCGCCGAACTTGCCGGCCGGCAGGTCGTCATAGGTGATGGGTCGCCGCCCCCGCCAATAGCAGATCAAATCGCCGCGCTGTGGGGCGTAGACGTCCATCCGCTCGGTCGTCAGCACAATGTTGGGCTCTTCGCCCAGTTCGTGGCGACGTGCGGCGTTGATGTAATCGGCGTGGGTTTCCGTATAGGGGAACCCTTCACCGGCGCCGGCCGTCCGCATCACGTAGGAGATGAAAGCGGCCGACCACGCGTAGTTGCCGTCCTGGCTTTCCGGGAAGACTTGGCCGTTCTCGTTGTGAATGCCGGTCCAGGCCTGGCTCGGCCAGCGCGGGTCGAGGCCGAGCCACCAATATTCGCCGACCCGCTGCCACATCCCTTCCTGCCGCTCTTCGTCCACCGGCAGCTCAACGTTCGGAAATACCACTTGCTGGCCGAAAGCGCGCCATTCGCGCAGCGCGATCTGCACGGCGGCCTCGCGCGAGAACGGTTCGTAGGGCCAGCGCGCAAAGGGCGGCACATGAGCATTTAGAGACGTCGTGACCCCCGGCTTGGCGCCGGGCCCCAGTCCTTCTTCCGGCGGCGCCGGACACCCGGCCAGCGCCAGTGTCGCCAACAGCACAAGTCGTCGCAGCGCCGGCTCTCCCGACGACATTCAGCGGCTGATCGAGCGAGTGTTAAGTCGGGGTCTCGGCGATTCGATCCGGCTCACCTGGCGATGATTGGATTGCTTCCGCCTTCGGTTCCTCGTGCCAGAGCCTGATACCGCCGGTCAAGCCGTCGGTGTTCGACACGATCGTCACATCGGGTGGTAGCGGGAAGTCGAGTTTCTTGGCGTTGCCGCCACCGAGATAGAGGTGATCGAAGCGGACGACTACGCGGAGGATTTCAATCACCTTGGCGACCCGTTTGCTCCAGGCCTTCCTTCCCTTCTTCCGAAGGGCGGCGTTACCGATGTATTCGTCGTAGGTCTTGCCCCCGCTGACCGGATGATGGGCGAGCTCGAGATGCGGCATGATCTCGCCGTTGCGGAAGATCGCTGTGCCGGCGCCGGTGCCGAGCGTCAGCACCATTTCCACCCCTCGGCCCTTGATCGCGCCAAAGCCTTGCACATCGGCATCGTTGAGCACCCGCACCGGCTTGCCCCAGTGCCGGGCGAGCTCCGACTGCAGGTCGAAGCCTGCCAATACCTCGCTGCCCAGATTGGGGGCCGTCAGCACGCGCCCGTCGCGCACATAGCCGGGAAAGCCGACCGACACCCGTTCGAAGTCACCGAGTGGGCCTGCCGCCTGGTCAATGGCGCGCACAAGGGCTTGGGGGGCGACCGGTTTGGGCGGCGTCGGCACCCGTTGCCGGTCGCCAATCATGCTTCCGTCATTGTTGAGCAGGGCCGCCTTGATCCCGCTGCCGCCGATATCGATCGCAAGCGTCCGAGCCTGGGTCATGTTCTGCATCCCCTGCCTACATGGGCAAGCTCACGATAGCGCACGCCCCGGTTCACTGTCATCGCCGATCGGGGGTGCGACCACTGGAAGCGCCTTCGGGTAGCCCTATTTTGTCATGCTATAGTGCGCGGGCAAAGTGCTCGCAGCGGAGCAGGAATGGGAACCTCCTCGGCCTTTTGGGGCGTACCGGCGTACGCCCTAGCGGTGGCGCTCGCCGCGGCATCGTCGGCATCGGCTGACGGCCCGCCCGATCCGAAGGATCTCGTTAAGGCCGAGCTTGTCGCGGAGAGCGCGTCAATTGCTCCGGCCTCGACGCTGTGGGTCGACCTTCATCTCACGATCAAACCCGGCTGGCATGTCTACTGGCGCAATCCCGGGGATTCTGGCCTGCCGACGGCGATCGACTGGAACCTGCCGCCGGGGTTCTCGGCCGGTGATATCCGTTGGCCGGTGCCCGAGCATTTCGTGCGAGGCGGCATCGGCAATTACGGCTATGCCGGCTCGGCCGATCTTCTCGTTCCGATCAGCGTGCCAAAGGAGGTCACCACAGGCGACACCGCTACCCTAGCTGCAGACGCGTCCTGGCTCGTCTGCGCCGAGATCTGCATCCCCGGCGGCGCCAGCCTTTCGTTGAGCCTGCCTGTCGCCGCGGGGCCGGTTGCCCCCGATCCTGCTGTTGCGGCGCTCTTTGCCGCCGTTCGCCGGCAACTGCCGCTCCCGGCTCCGTTCGAGACCCGCTTTGTCGCCGGTGCCCATGATTACCGTTTGCTGGTTCCGGAGGACGCCCTCGCCGGGTTGAGCGATCCGACCGGGACATTTTTTCCGAACGATAGTTCGCTGATCGACCATGCCGCCGAGCCGCGCGCGAGCCGTCGCAATGACGGCCTCGAGATCGTGCTCGAAAAGGCCGCAGCGACTGCCGCCGCGCCAGCAACCCTCGACGGCATGCTGGCTTTGCGCGGCAAGGACGGGGTCGAGCGCGCCTTTGAGATCAGTGCCAACCCTGCCGCAGGGCTGCCCGCCAGGAACAGCCTCGCCGGATGGCAGGCGCTGCTGCTCGCTTTTCTCGGCGGCGTTGTTCTCAACGCCATGCCCTGCGTCTTCCCGATCCTGTCGCTGAAGCTCCTGAGCCTAACGAGGCAGGCGCATGGCCACCGCTCGGAGCAGCTGGGCCACGGGCTCGCCTATACGGCGGGAGTGCTGCTGAGCTTCGCTGCACTCGGCGGCGCGCTGTTGGCGCTGCGCGCCGGCGGTCGTGCGATCGGCTGGGGCTTTCAGCTGCAGACGCCGGTCTTTGTCGCGGTGATCGCCTATCTGTTATTCGCGATGGGGCTGAGCCTCTCCGGCGTCGTCGATTTTGGGGCGCGCCTCGCCGGCACCGGCAGCAGGCTGTCCGGCCGGTCGGGCCTGACGAGCACGTTCTTCGCCGGGGTATTGGCGACGGTCGTTGCGACCCCATGCACTGCGCCGTTTATGGGGGCTGCGCTCGGTTTTGCGCTGATCGCCCCCGCGGCGGTCGCGATCGGGATCTTTCTGTCACTCGGCTTGGGCCTCGCGGCACCCTACCTTATTGCGACCGTCACCCCCGGCTGGCAGCGCCTATTGCCGAGGCCGGGGGCCTGGATGGAGCTGGTCAAACAACTCCTTGCCTTTCCGCTTTACGGCACGGTCGCCTGGCTCATTTGGGTGCTGATCCAGGAAGCTGGGCCGGCCCAGTCATTGGGCGCGCTTTTTGGGTTCGTGCTGGTCGGCTTTGCCGTCTGGATCTACGGGCGGACACGGCTCGCTGCTCCGCTCGGCCGGCGGCTCGGCGTCGGGCTCGCCGCCGTTGGAACGGCAGCGGCAATTTTTCTGGCCGCGTCCCTAACTGAAACCGACGCTCGAATGACGAACGCCGCGCATGAAAGGCTCGCTTACGAGCCTTTCACGGCGCAGCGGCTTTCGCTGCTCGAGGCCATGGGCAAACCCGTCTTTGTCAATCTGACGGCGTCTTGGTGCGTCACCTGCCTGATCAACGAACGGGTCGCCCTCGACAGCGACGCGGTGCGCCAAGCCTTCGCAGCGCGTGGCATTGTCGCGCTCAAGGGCGACTGGACGACACAAAACCCGGAAATCACCGATCTCCTGCAGCAATTCGGGCGCAGCGGGGTGCCACTCTATCTGCTCTATGGCGGCAAGGGTGAACCCGTCATCTTGCCGCAGATCCTTACCGCGGCGAGCGTGCTCGACGCGCTGGGAAAGGTGTGATCCCGATGGAGGTGGACTATGGGTAAGCTCGCTCCGACCACCGCCATGACCGCCGCGCTCGTCGCCGGGGCGGCGCTGTGGATCGATCGCGCCACCGCGATCGGCCCGAACGCCGCGGCCAAGCCGGGCCTGGCGGCGCCCGCCTTCAGCGCGCCTGGTATCAGCGGCCGCACGGTCAGCCTCAGCGACTATGCCGGCAAGATCGTGATACTGGAATGGACCAATGACGGGTGCCCGTTTGTCGGCAAGCACTACGACAGCGGCAACATGCAAGCGCTGCAGCGCAAATACACCGGCGAGGGTGATGTCTGGCTGACCATCGCTTCCTCGGCGCCTGGCGAGGAGGGCTATGTAACGCCGGCCGAAGCAAAAGCCGATATCGCCCGGTGGCGGGCCGTTCCTAGCGATTTTCTGCTCGACCCGAACGGCGTCATCGGCCGTCTCTACGACGCGCGGGCGACGCCGCACATGGTGGTGATAGACCGCAATGGCAGGATCGCGTATATGGGCGCGATCGACGACACGCCTTCGACCCGCCTCGCCGACGTCAAGACCGCCAATAATTATCTCGTCGCCGCACTCGACGAGATCGCCGCCGGCAGGCCGGTGACCGTCGCCTCCACCCAGGCCTACGGCTGCTCAATCAAGTACAAAGGTACCTGACCGCTACGCGACCCCGAAATTGGTAAGTCGCGATACCCGCCACGCCGAATTCCCGCGGAGGATACAGCGCATTTGACAAAATGACCCGGGCGAACCACCGATGGGTCGAGCAAGTACCCAAATATCAATGGGACTTGGCCTCCGACCCCTTAGTTTCATGAACAGAAGAACTGGTCCCACGGATCGGGGAAAGTTTTTCGACCGAACAGCAAGCAGATGACGCGGATTTGCGGCCGATCAGGGAAACACTAGGGAACCAGCGGCCTTAGCGGGCGCTGCCTCAGCTCTCCATCGTCCGGGTCACCGCGCCACCAGTAGCCCGTGCGGGGCGCCGTCGACGGCGCCTCGTCGACGACCGCACACGGAATAAAACGCCAATTTGCGCGTCGTTGAGACTAGCTGGACGCGAAGCGCGCGCCCCGCGGCCGAGACGCGCGTCATTGGGGGCTTCACGATTTCTCGTCAAATCGTCGGCTCCACGACGATCCTGAGACAGGAATCGCGAGTGCGAAGGGGAGGCGCGTGCGTAACCGGGCATAGAGGATTACCGCAAGGGAGGATTGCGAGATGAGCAACTCGTTTTCAAAGGCGTTAGTGCTGTCGGCCGCCGTCGGCGCTCTATGCGCCGGTGCGTTACGGGCCGAGGAGGCCAAACTTGTCCAGACCAATCTAGTCTCGGACATCCCGGGGCTGGCCACGATCACCGATGCCGAGCTCGTCAACCCTTGGGGCGTTTCGCACAGCCCGACGAGTCCTTTCTGGGTTTCGAACCAGGGGAAGAACACCGCCACTCTCTACGCCGTTACCGACGAGACGAACGTCACCAAGGTGCCTATAAATGGGACCGGCATCGTCAACATCCCGAAAACGGCCGCCGGACCCCAAGGACCGACCGGCCAAGTCAACAATGCCAACACCTCTTCCTTTCTGGTCAAAGGGGGGGACGGCAAATCGGCGCACTTCATCTTCGCTAATTTGAACGGGACGATTTCGGCCTGGGACGCGGGCCCGACGGCCTTTATCCAGGTTACGACCCCCGGAGCGGTCTACACCGGGCTGGCGATCAACGGCGCACAGACGCGGCTATATGCCGCCGACGACGTACCACCTGGCCGCATCGACGTGTTCGACAGCTCCTTCAACCAGGTGAATCTCGGGCCCGATGCTTTCAAGGACCCTTCACTGCCAGCTGGGTTCGTCCCGTTTAACGCCCAGGACATTGGCGGCGACGTTTACGTGACTTATGCGCCGGCCGGGCTTCTAAACATGAGACAGGCGCCCTTGGGGGCAGGGACTGTGGCGATCTTCGATGAAGACGGCAACTTCATCAAAGAACTGGTCGCGGGCAGCCGCCTCGCGGCACCTTGGGGGATTACCATCGCACCACCCGGTTTCCGCCGGTTCAGCAACGATGTGTTGGTCGGCAACTTCAGCTTTCTTCATAGCGAGATCAACGCCTTCATCCCGAGCAACGGAAAGTTGCATGGAACGATCCCGATCGACACCGGCGGCCACCCCCCGGGCGGCCTTTGGGCGATCGAGTTCGGGGTCGGCGGCAACAACGGCAGCCCCGATGTTCTTTACTTTGCTGACGGGATCAACGGTGAGGCGGACGGGCTGTTCGGCGCGATAACCGCCCACTAGGGCTTGCCGATCAACCCTGCATCGCCTGGGTCACCGCACCGCCGGTGGCGGTACGTGCGCCGTCGACGACATATTGCGCGCCGGTGATCGCCGAGGCGAGGTCGGAGCACAGGAACAGCACAGTGTTGGCGATCTCGTCGGGCGTGACGTAGCGGCCGATCGGGATGGCCGATTGATAGCGCCGGCCGACACTCGCCGGGTCGGTCGGATTGAGTTGCGCCTCAAGCGAATGGATCATCCGCGTGTCGACCGGACCGGGACAGACCGCGTTGACGCGGATGCCTTGGCGGGCGACCTCGCCGGCCGCGGTCTTCGTCAGACCGATCACAGCATGCTTCGAGGCGACATAGGCTGGCATTCCGGGCGTTGCCACGAGCCCCGCGACCGAGGCGGTGTTGACGATCGCACCCCGCTTCTGCTGCAGCATGACCGGCAGCACGTGGCGCAGGCCGAGGAAGACACCCTTAACGTTGACGCCGATCACCGCGTCGAACATGTCCTCGTCATATTCGGCGGTGTGCGCCCATTTGCCTTCGATCCCGGCATTGTTGAAAAAGCAATCGATCGCGCCATAGGCGTCGAGCGCGGCTTTGACATAGGCGCGCACCTCGGCTGATTTAGTGACGTCGGCGGCGACGAAATGAGCCTCGCCGCCCTGCTGACGGACGACCCCGGCGGTCGCCTCACCGCCGGCCGTATCGCGGTCCACGACGACGACCTTGGCGCCGCTTTTGGCGAAGGCGAGTGTGGTGGCACGGCCGATGCCGTTGCCGGCACCGGTGATCAGCGCGACCTTGCCGGCAAAATCCAAATCCATCGCGTTTCCCTCCCTCTCGGGTCAGTTTTTTCGGCCAATCTGCCGGGTCCACTGTTCGAGTGCGACGAGCAGATCGCGAATGAGCCCGCGCCCGACCTCGTCGGTGAAACGGCCGGCGGCGTCAAACTTGGTCTGCGCCTGGCCGATCAGCACCTCAGGCTTGTTTAAGGGGTGCATGTCGAGAAAGACGCAGCAGCGGCGCAGATCATATTGCGCGCGCGCGGTGCCGGCCATCCCGGCGCCGGCGCCCATGATCGCCACGGGCTTCCCGGCAAAGGGCTGATCGGGCGGGCGCGAGGCCCAGTCGATCGCGTTCTTCAGCACACCCGAGATCGAGTAGTTGTATTCAGGAGTGACGAAGAGCAGCGCATCGGCTGCCGCGATCTGCCCTCGAAATGTCTCGACCGGCGCCGGGAAGCCTTGGGCGCGCACGTCTTCGTTGTAGAGCGGGAACGAACCGATATCGGCGGTGTCGATTGTCATCCCTGGCGGCTTCAGCTCGATTGCAGTGCGCAGCGCCGCGCGATTGTACGAGCCCGCGCGCAGACTGCCGCACATGGCGAGCACAGAGATCCCCTTCGCATCGCTCATTCGCTTCTCTCCTGGGTTTGCCGGCGACCCCTTATCGCACTGCTAGTGTACGAGCAAGGCAGTCACGCGGCGAGACGCGGGATCAGGCGGGTTGTGTTGTCGTGCTGAATCGCGCCGAGCATTTCGGCTGAAAGACCGTTTTTCTCTAGTGCATCGGCTTGCAGCGCAGTTGGCACATACGGAAAATCGGTGCCGAACACCACCTGAGACGCCGGGACCATCTTTAACAACCCCGCCATCGATGTCGGCCAGGCGGCGTTGGCGGTGTCGTAATAAAGGCGCTGCAACTCCGCCAGCACGCCATTCGGCGCGATTTCGGCTATGTCCTTGCGGGCTCCGGCGAAGAACGCCACGCGACCGGCCAGCATCGGCATGACCCCGCCGCCATGCGAAAAGAGCCAACGCATGTCGCGCAACCTCGCCAGGCTGCCGCTCAGTAGAAGGCTGGTAATAGCGCGGCCGGTATCGTAGGGAAACTCGAGAAGCCCCGGCGGCACGCCCGAATTGAGACCACCGCAGCAATTGGGTGCGTAGGGATGAAAGAAGACGACCGCCTTACGCCGGTTTAGTTCCTCGAACACCGGCTTGTAGGCCGGGTCGCCGGGCCACCGGTCGCCAAAGCTCGTCGACAGGTTGATGCCGTCCGCTTTCAAGGTGTCAAATGCGTAGGCGATCTCTGCGAGCGATCCGTCGACATCCGGCATTGGCAACGAGGCGAAGAGCCCGTACCGACCAGGGTGATCCTGGACCATCTTTGCCGCGAACTCGTTGCACAGCCGCGACATCCGGCGCATGCCTGCGGCATCGAGGCCGAACCACACGCCGGGGATCGAGGCCAGCGATAGGATCGAGGTTTCGACGCCGCTCTTGTCCATCTCCGCGAGCGAGGCGGCGGGCGCCCAGTTGGCGACATTGGGCTGCAGCCGGCCTTCGCCGTTCCGGCTCACATAGTCCTGCCAGGCGTCGATGATCTCGCGCGGATAATAGTGGTGGTGCGTATCGACGAGACGCCGAGCTGGCGGCGCCGGTTGCGCAAGCGACCCGCATAGGGGGACAAGCGCGCTCGCCC
>Ga0306926_10004000_pt1 | contig 15393 bp, 18 predicted proteins | sample flu12Cox44000178_FD_203759 | JGI IMG/M metagenome (GOLD analysis project Ga0306926, IMG submission 203759) | Lab enrichment of tropical soil microbial communities from Luquillo Experimental Forest, Puerto Rico - flux8day.12C.oxic.44.000.178 (v2)... | ecosystem: Environmental > Terrestrial >...
GGCGAGAGCTAGAGAGTTCTACGTGGATTTTCTCGGGTTTAAGGTCGACTGGGAACATCGGTTCGAACCTGGACTCCCCCTGTACGCTCAGGTATCGCGCGAAGGCTGCGTCCTGCACCTGTCTGAGCACCACGGAGATGCCAGCCCGGGTGCCGCGATGCGGATCGAGTCAACGGATCTCGATGCATGCGGAGCTGGCCACGAAGAATTACAAGTATGCACACCCAGGGATCGAGCAGACGCCGTGGGGCACAAGAGACATGTCAGTCAAGGATCCTTTTGGCAATCGACTCACCTTCACGGATGGCGTTTCGAGCACCGCAGACCGCATCTGAAGGAACGAAAACGCCGGTATCGTGGCCCCAGATCGCAGAAGGGGAGGCCGACCGGGACGATGCGTGCCTCGCTGGCAGAAGCGACGGCGGATCTAAGGGCGATTGAGAAAGGCGCTCGGTGCGCGATGAGAATGCTCGCCGTTGCCGTGGCGTTCTGCGCCGCGCTCGCCGCCCAGCCAGCCGCTGATCTCGATCAGCTGTTCCGCGCGCGCCAGTGGTTCGAGCTGCGATCCGCGGTCACCGATCGTTCGCCGGTCTTGATGCGCGCGGCAGTGGCAACCGCGTTCAACGATCCAGAAACCGCTGAGCGCCTCCTGCGCAACGTCATCAAATCGGCGCCGGCGTCGAACGACGCGGACGAGGCGTACGGCATGCTTCTGCAGATCTACTTGCGGTCCGGACAATACGGTCGCTGGGTGACGACGTACCGGCAGGAAGCAAGCCGATGCCGAAGCATGATGTGATGCGGATTGTGGTGCTCTGTCTCGGGTTCGTTGTTGCGGATGCTCGATCTCTGTTCTCGCATCAAGTCACCGAGCCTCGAGCTGACGATTGTGTTCGAACGGCGACTGAGAATCGTTTGAGCGTCGTCGGTCCGATGGCGGGAAGCCATCCAATTTGGCTCGTCGATGGATCATGCGGCCACTGGGATAGCCGACTCGTGAAGACTTTGTGGGTGCTGTCGCGCGACGTCACTGGCAGCCTGCGCCTTCACGGCCGTCGTTTGGACGGACCTGGTCTCGTGGCCTTTCAAGACGGACTCGATGGAGTCCCGACCAACGCCTTAACGATTCCGGACCCAGAGCGGCGGACTGTGACACCAGGCGGTGCCTCTGCCGGAGTCATGAACTCATACATTTTTTCCCAATGTACCTGATTTATCCGAGCGCTGGTTGCTGGGAAGTCACAGCCCAGCGTGATGCCAGTGAAGTGCGGATCGTCCTCGACCTCAAATTGCCGGACCAACATCTTCGGCGCTGAACCGATGTCCGGGCGCTGATTAACATCTTCGCTCGCCTTCTGCGGGCCGGCGACCCACCAAACCCGGGTGCAGGTGGAAGGCCGCCTGACATTGGAAGAACTCATCGTCGGGTCGATGGGATCATCGACCGATGCCTAGCACCCTCACCTCGAACCCACTGAGCAGCGTCGTCGACGTGAAGTACTTGAGCGCCCACGCCTCTGGCCTATTAAAGTCGACGTGCTCCACCGGCGCCACGACCTGGGTCTGAGCGTAGACCCGCGCTGCCGCGAACACCACGAGCCCACAAAACATTCCCGCCACACCAATCCTCGACCTCGCCGCAACGAGCGAGCGTGGCGCAAAGGCGCACGGCAGGCCACTTGCTGCAGGACGTGTTACAGAGGAGATGAACAAACGATGCGAAACCTCATAAGCACAGCGATTGGTCTCTTAGTGGTCGCTCACGCTATGGTCCACGGTCGCGAGATCGACCGCGAAAGCTCGACGATCACCATCCAAGTCGACAAAAGCGGGTGGCTGGCGTCGTTCGGAGATCGCCATGTCATTCGAGCGCCCATCACGCGCGGATCGATCAGCGAGCCGTAACAACCGGCGATCGAGTTCGAGATCGAATCGCGTCAATTGAGAGTCGTCGATCCGGATCTCTCGAACGAGCGGCGCCAGGAGGTCCAAGATCGAATGCTCGGGTCGGCGGTCCTCGATTCCGAACGGTATCCGACAATCACCTTTCATTCAACGGGGATCGACGTGGCCGGCCCGAATCGCTGGCGAGTCACCGGGGATCTGACTCTGCATGGCGTCACACGCGCCGTGGCCGTGACCGTCTCCGCGTCATCCGATCGATACGTGGGATCGGCAATCGTTCATCAGCGCGACTTCGGCATCGAACCGGTTGCCGACGCCGGCGGTCTCGTCAAGGTCAAGAACGATGTGCGAATCGACTTCGCGATCGTCGGTCGTTGAAGAACGGCGCGGCCGCTCTTTCGTCGCGCGTAAATCAGGCACGTTGATCGAACAACCGGTCGAGCTCCTGCCTCGAATGAAGTCGAACAAATCGCAGTTGATCACATGGCAACGGAGTTGCTGTTGTTTCGGAGACGGAGGAAGAAATGTTTTCAGTGCGTGTTGGTTTCGTGGCAGTTATTTCGATGTTCGCGATCGCATGCAACGGATCCTCGTCGAGTTCTTCACCGATGCCCGTTGCGCCGTCACCCACGGCGCCCTCGTCTGGATCGCCGACGATTGTTGCGATTCCGACTGGCGCCGCTACGCTCGGATCGAATGCATTCAATCCCAATCCCGTGACCGTTGCTGCCGGCTCGACGGTGACGTGGACGAATACCGATTCGATTCCGCATACGTCGACCTCGGACGCCAGCGGGTGGAACTCAGGAACGGTCGGGCCCGGACAGCAGTTCAATTTCACGTTCGCCTCGAGCGGCACGTTTCACTACCACTGCGCGATTCATCCGGGGATGGTGGGGACGGTGATCGTCCAGTAAAGGGCTGCCACCGTTGCCGGTGCTATTGGAAAACGTTGTTGTCAGCGCGCCGAAGTTGGTGGCCTTCGGCGCGCAGGTTATCAATCGATTTCAAGACGATGTTGGCAGCGTCGCTGACGACTCGGCAACGGCCGAAGCCGCCGGGAGACGGTTCGGAGTCTTGGCATCACCTTCCAGATCGTGCCGAACGTGCTTGGGAAATGGCATCCACGCGGCTCGCATACTGCTTCTGCGGCGCCGGTTTGACGCGGCGAAAAGCAGCAACACCGTCTGGAGGCGCTACAGTTCAAGTCTGTGGGTTCAGCGGGATCCAAACGGCGACTCGCCATTATGTGGGACAAACCTATCCGCAGTCACCTCCGGGCGCTGGGCATCGCGGTGTGCTTCATCAGCGGACGCGCTTCGCGATGCCACCGAACTCAACCTACGCGAACAGGACTTGACCCGGGGACGTAGTCGAGTTGCTTCCGCCCGACGCCACGTTCGTCAGCGTGGTTGATTTCAAGTCGCCTGACCGTTCGCGGGTACACGATTCTCTTGAGCATGGGCGATCACGAGAGCGAGGTGAAGGGCGGCGACGCCGAGCGGACGTTCAAGCTGCCCAACCCCGTTTACTTCCTTCCGTACCAGCGCTATCACCGGTTTGAACAAGGCGACGATGAGCTGCAGGAGATCCTCCAGGTCCACGGCGCGAATTATCTCAGCGCTAGCGACGTCGGCCAGCGACCGCTGACTCCGATTGCGGTCTGGATCGTCGATGTATGTTCTGGATCGTCGATGTATGTCAGCGGCGGTTTCATGCCGGGATGCCGGCTGAACAAACGGTGTCGACCGATACGCGGGGGGACAGTCCCAAAAGCATGTGATTGTCCAACTGTTGGCACGCCGACCCTTCGTGTTGATTCGTTCGGCTTTCTGGACATCGGGAGGCGCCGAGTGGACAGGGTTTGTCCCACGCAAGAGCAAAATGACCCTCCCGAGCGCGAACGCTTGGCGCACATTTCCACGACCACCGCACCAACCGCCGTATTATTCGCCAACCTTCAGAGTCACGTGGCGCTGAGTGCTGGCACGCGGCTCGGCCCGTACGAAATTCTCTCGCCAGTCGGTGCGGGTGGCATGGGAGAAGTTTACGAGGCCCGAGACACCCGCCTGGATCGGATGGTGGCGATCAAGATCCTGCCGACAGCCGTGGCAGGTGACCCGGGGCGTCGTGAGCGCTTCCAGCGGGAAGCTCGTGCGATCTCCGGCCCTGACGCATCCACACATCTGCACGCTGTACGACATCGGCGAGGCGGACGGTACCGACTTTCTTGTTATGGAGCACTTGTCGGGTGAGACGCTGGCGCGTCGACTACTCCGCGGGCCGCCGCTCGCGGACCTCCTGCAGATTGGCGCTCAGGTCGCCGACGCGCTCGATGCCGCGCACGCAAGGGACATTGTGCATCGTGACATCAAGCGGCAAATATTTTCGTCACCGGGCGCGGCAAGGCGAAGGTAATGGACTTTGGTCTGGCGAAGGCACTGAAAGCTGAAGCTGCTGCCGCAGATGCCACGACGGCGAATGACGTGACGCGATCTTCGGTGCGATTCTGCACGTCGCGCCAACGCCAGCGTTGATAGCGAACCCGAAGTTGGCGCCGAAGCTGGGTGATGTGATCTCGAAGGCGCTGGAAGCAGAAGCATGGTCTCATCCCGCATGCCTCGGGCTCGTCGGATGACACCTTTGATTGTCGTATTCAGCGACTCAACGACCCCGAACCGCACGTGGTGGTCACAGAAGGCTGCAATACCGTCGAAGTGTTTCACCAAGAGGTCGCCCAACTTCTCCATCTCGGGCAGCCGCTGCCAGCGCAAGGCTTTCAGCCACCCCCACAGGAACGTTGCCACTCCATCTCGGTCTTATAGGTCCAGAGGCGATCGAAAGTTGCTCGCGCAGCACGTAAGCAATTCCCCGCGTCGGCGGAGCAGGCGTGTGCCGCGCGCGCCGCGGATGCGCCGCCGATTCGCATAGACCGCGTCCCATTCAGCTTCTTGATTCATCCAGGTCTGGCGGCGGCGGCGGTTGACGTGCCGGCCGAGATCCGGTTCGCTGATGTATGTCCGGTGGTGCGAGGTCTCGGGCCATCCTTCATCATTGTGATCTTGGCATCGGCATCGTGGGATGGGTTCAGAAAGGAGCAATACCGTGAATTTGAACTTATTCGATCTTACTGGTGAGGTGGCTGTGGTGACGGGCGGCAACGGAGGAATGGGTCGCGGCATTGCCCTGGGCCTGGCGAGCGCCGGCTCAGCAGTGGCTATACTCTGCCGCAATGTCGAAAAGAATGCAGCGGTACTTGCAGAGCTGCGCGCGTTGAACGTTCCCGCGCTTGCCGTCCGAGTTGACCTGTCCGACCGTGCGCAGCTCCAACCGGCATTGGCTGAGGTGGAGAGTGGTCTTGGGCCCGTCACGATCCTCGTGAACAACGCCGCGATCTTAGTCATCAAGGGTATGTTCGAGCACACGCCGGAGGAGTGGGACCAAGTCATTGAGACTGACCTGAATGCCTGCTTCTTAATGGCGAAATACGCTGCTCAATCAATGCTGGCTCGCAAGGCGGGGAAAATTATCAATATCGCGAGCGAGTATTCGATCTTTGGTTCCGCCCTCGTTCCCTCGTACGGTGTCGCCAAGGGTGCTTTGATCCAGCTCACCAAGTCTCTGGCTATCGAGCTCGCGCCTTTCAATATCCAAGTCAACGCGATACTTCCGGGTTGGTTCAATACCGACCTTACCCAACCGATGAAGACGCCAGCCTTCGAAGCCCTCTACAACGAAGTCATCACCCGAACGCCCGCTGGTCGCTTCGGGAATCCGGAAGAGTGCGCGGGAGCAGCCATTTTCCTTGCCTCGCGGGCTTCGGATTTCGTGACTGGCTCTACCGTCACAGTCGACGGCGGCTACATGATTCGGTGATCAATCGCATGCCCGACCGGTCCCACGTCAGGCATGACGGCATCACAGCGGATCGAGGTCGTCCTCACCGGACAAGAAAAGCTGAAGACGCGGGTGCCGACGAAATAGCGCAACCTTCGGGCGGGTGCGCTGGGGGTGCAGGCCCCGCGCGAAGACAGATCCGTCGCATCAAGAACTGTCGATGCACGCGGATCCAGCCACGCTGGACTCCACGACATCTAGCCGTCGGATGTTTTGTCTGGTGATCGAATTTCGTCTCGCTCAACGCAGTGTGCAGTCGAAGGAGAACACATCATGTTTCGTTCACACCAGTTCACTGCACCCTGTCTTTCCCTGATCGCCTTGTGTTCGACAGCGCCGGCCGCCACGCTCGAAGCTCGACCGCGCGCGGATGTCTCTGCAACCGCACGGTCCACGCGGGCCAACAGCGCCGATGAGGTGGTCACGGAACTGCGACCGTTCACGCACATCGCGAACCTCCCGGAGGGGGCGGATCTCTCATCGCTCAAGTTCAACGGCATTAAGATGGTGAAGGTTGCGACTGAACAGCGCTTGCGAATGAAGCTCCGCGAGTGCAACCAGCCCTGGTCAGATCCGGGTGGCTCGATGTATTGTCCGCGCGTTACGGATGAGTCACCGGTCTCAGCCTATCAGGTCAGCTATTCATTTCAGGGCCAGCCGATGGTGTCGGATGAGTACGGTCGTACGGACTTTAGCTTCAGCGTTTACTTCCGACCGAGCGAAATCAGCCCGGACCTGCTTCGAGCCCTCTCCTCGCGGAGAATTCACCCAACAGCCGCTGCGGAATTTCTCCGCTTCACGATGTCAAGGAACACCATTCGACAGGTCGTCATCGACCGGGCGAACTCGACTTTTTGCGAGGGATATTATGCGGATGGCACTTGGTCTCACACGAATCCGAGGTGTCAAGACAGCATAACGTACACGACGACCACGAGCCTTGCCCCCTACATCACGGTGAGAGTCGACCCTGCTTCGTCCCAGGTCGAAGCGGTTGCGGCGCTTCGAGAAACGTCGCGGAAATAGATCCTGTCCGAAGCCTGGTGGTCCTTCTTGGCGCCGGGCTTCACTATTGAGCAGATGGAATCGTATGGTCACGACGGCGACCTTTATTGAGGCCGGCGGTTGACGAGTGGCGGCATGCCCGAGTCATAGGAGCTTGGGAGTTGGGCCCAAAGGTGGTGGCGAAGCCTCATTCTGCAAGACGGTCACGAACACTGCAGATCTACAGCCCCGTAAACTTCGGAAGCTGGGAGCTGGCGCCTGCGGACCATGTTACAAGTCGTTAACAAGCTCAGAACTACAATTGTGAAAAACGACTCAGTGAGTCCTACACAGCGCCTCGGCAGAACCTTTGACGTTAGGGGTAGCCCATGCCTGAAATTGCCGAAAGAGCCCTGCACACTCGAGTGGCCCGTTCGGTCGAAGCGATTCGACGCTCGTTCCTGGATAACCTTTTCTACGTCGCGGGCAGAACCCTCGCTAACGCTTCAACGCTGGACCACTACACAGCACTTGCCCACACGATCCGCGATCGGATGCTCGCGCGGATGGTTGCCTCGAACGAGCTTTATCAGCGCCAAGGCGCCAAAACCGTGGCCTACCTGTCGGCCGAATTTCTTCTCGGCCCTCATCTTGCGAATAACATCTTCAATCTAAAGCTCATGGACAAAGTCCGTGAGGCCTTGTCGGAGCTCGGCCTGGACTTAGAGGGCATTCTCGAGGCCGAGCAGGAACCCGGCCTGGGCAACGGAGGCCTCGGCCGTCTGGCGGCCTGCTTCATGGATTCACTGGCGACGCTGGAAATCCCTGCGACGGGATACGGCATTCGCTACGAGTACGGCATCTTCGAACAGTCCATCCATGACGGGTGGCAGGTTGAGGTGGCGGACGCGTGGTTGCGACACGGCAATCCCTGGGAACTTCCCAGACGGCGACGCTACCCGGTGCGGTTCGGCGGCCACGTCGAGCTCTACCATGATGACTCGGGCAAGAAGCGGTTGCGGTGGCTGCCAGAATCCACAATCTATGGGATCGCGTACGATACGCCCATCCTGGGCTACGGCGTGCTCAACGTCAATATGCTGCGGCTGTGGAAATCCGAGGCGCGAGAGTCCTTCGACCTGCAGGCCTTCAACGTAGGCGACTACTACCGCGCGGTCGATGACATGGTGATAGCGCAGAACATCACCAAAGTGCTCTACCCCAACGACGAGCCGGAAGCGGGCAAGGCTTTAAGACTTCGACAACAATACTTTCTTGTGTCCTGCTCGCTCCAGGACATGATTCGCCGCACCATACGCGATAAGGGCGGCGTGGAGCGTTTCCCGGACCGGTTTGTCGTGCAACTCAACGACACTCATCCAGCCATTGCGATTGCCGAGTTCATGCGTCTTCTGGTCGATGAGCACCTGGTCGACTGGCGCGAGGCTTGGGGCATCACCCAGCGCAGCTTCGCATACACCAATCACACGCTGTTGCCAGAGGCACTCGAGACCTGGCCCGTGGAGTTGTTTCAGCGCACGTTGCCGCGCCACTTGGAAATCATTTACGAGATAAACGCGCGGTTTCTGGACGACGTGCGCGCCCGCTTCATCGACGACCCCGCGCGGATCGCCCGGATGTCAATCATCGACGAGGGTAAAAGCGACGGTGTCCGACGCGTGCGCATGGCGAATCTCGCCTGCGTCGGAAGTTTGGCAGTCAACGGCGTCGCCAAGCTGCACACGGAGCTACTGGAGCACACGGTTTTTCGGGACTTCCACGACATGTGGCCCGAAAAATTCCGGAACAAGACCAACGGGGTGACGCCGCGACGCTTTGCGGCGCTGGCAAACCCCTGGCTGGCTGCGCTGTTGGACGCCACGATCAATGGCGATTGGTTGCGCGATCTGGATTTGCTTCGGGGGCTAGAGTCCTATGTCGACGACAGCGCCTTTCGCGAGCGCTGGCGTGGGATCAAGCGCCTGGCCAAGGAGCGCCTCGCGGAATACATCCGGCGCACGTGCGGCGCCGCGGTCGATCCTGACGGGCTTTTCGATGTTCAAGTGAAACGCATCCACGAATACAAGCGCCAGCACCTGAACGTCCTGCACATCGTCAGCTTGTATCACCGCCTGAAGCAGGAGCCTTCTCGAGATCTTGCGCGGCGCACGTTCGTGTTCGGGGGAAAGGCCGCGCCGGGTTACGTCATGGCGAAGTTGATCATCAAGTTGATCCACTCGATCGCCGAGGTCATCAACCGCGATACCCAAGTCAACGACGTGCTCAAGGTGGTGTTTGTGCCGGACTTCAACGTGAAGACTGGCCAACTCATTTACCCCGCTGCGGACCTCTCGGAGCAGATCTCCACCGCGGGCAAAGAGGCGTCCGGCACGGGAAACATGAAGTTTACGATGAACGGGGCACTGACCATCGGCACGCTCGACGGTGCCAACGTGGAGATCCGCGAGGCAGTCGGCGAGCAGAACTTCTTTCTATTCGGCAAGACGGTGGAGGAGGTCAAGGAGACCTGGGCGTCCGGGTACCGGCCCCGCGACTGGTACGAGCGCGACGAGGATCTGCGCGACGCCATTGACCTGATCAACTCGGGCCTCTTCGCGCACGGAGACCGAAGCCTTTTCCGCCCCCTCACAGATAACCTGCTTGACTCCGACCCCTTCATGGTATGCGCCGACTTCTGCGACTATAAGGATTGTCAGGCCCGCGTAGGCCGAGTCTGGTGCGACCCGGAACAGTGGTCTCGGATGTCAATCCTAAATGTGGCGCGCTGTGGCCCCTTTTCGTCTGACCGCGCGATCCGCGAGTACAGCAAGGACATCTGGAGAGTCACACCGCTCCCGCTGGAAACGTAGCGAGGGGAGGAGTCGAGCCAGCGCCAATCGACAAGGTATTGTTGCGCAATGGCGTGGCCGCGAGCTCTGTGATCGCCTGGCAGCGCACGTCTCCAACCGTCACCGTTGACGTTCTCGTCGCACAAGCTTTGCGTTTTCGATGCACGGCGATCACAAAATCTTCAAACCCACGCTCTATTCGGTAATTGTGGGTTAACGCAGCGCATGAGATGGTATCCTGCGGGAGATGTCTATCAGGCGCGCGTGTCTGTTCATCTGTCTTCTAGCATCGTCGGCGGCCACCGCGGCTCAAGGTACTTCGCAGTTCACACCGTTCTCGTCCGACTCGAGGAAGATTCTCGACGGCAGCTGGTGGTCGTGCCGCGAGTCCGACGGACAGTACGGCGAGCGAGTGTACGACCATGTAGTGAACGGCGTCGGGAAGTTCGAGGTGCATCTCGGGCCGCGACGCGAGTTCGCGATCTTCAAGGGGGTGCAGGACGAGCACCGCGATCACGATTCGCCGGACAATCTGCTCAAGCCGTACCGCGTTCCCATGGAAGGAGGACGCGCGAAGCAACGGTGGGAAATTCCGACCCTCAATCTCGCGTTCACGGTGGCGCTGGCCGGCGGCTCCCACACCGATTGCGAAAGCTGGTTCATCGTTCTCGAACCACTCGACACGACGTCACACTGACGTCACCTCATCGTCGCGCCGGCGTCACGCAGCCCCTGTATGTTGTGGACGATGACGGCAACGGTCATCGTCTGCGCCTACAACGAGGCGCGCCTCCTCTCCGCCTGCCTGTATTCGCTCAAAGCCCAGACGCGCCCACCCGATTCGATTGTGGTCATCAACAATGCCAGCACCGACGAGACGGCCGCCGTGGCGCGCGCAGTACCCGGCGTGCAGGTGGTGGACGAGCCAATCAAGGGCCTGGTGGTCGCGCGCGAGACCGCGCGCCGTGTGGCGCGCTCGACGATCCTGGCGTATGTGGACGCCGATTGCCGCGCGCCCATCACCTGGTTGGAGCGCGTGGTGCGGCGGTTCGAGCGCTCCAATGCGCCCATCGCGGTCACTGGGCCGTACCGCTTCTACGACTGGGACACGACGGGTCGCGCGCTGATCCGCCTCTACGATTGCCTCGTGGCGCCTCCGGTCCACGCCCTCGTGCACCACGGCTTTTCGCGCGGCGCGATTCTCTACGGCGGCAATTTCGCGGTACGCAGCGCAGCGCTCGAGAGAATCGGTGGATTCGACCGCTCGATTGAGTTCCACGGCGAGGACACGAACCTCGGCCGGCGACTGACCGCCGTCGGGCGCGTGAAGGTCGCGCGCGACTGCTGGGTCTGGACGTCGGCAAGGCGGTACCGTGCCATGGGCAAGGGCGCCGTCTTTCGTCTCTACGCGCGGAACTTCTGGTCCGAGATCCTCCGGCATCGGCCGGCCGATCAGGAGCATCTGGATGTGAGGGCCTGACGTGCCGGGTTACGAACCGTTCCTCCTGTGCGACTTCCACGTCCACACGCAGTGGAGCGACGGGCGGCTGACGCTCCGGCAAGTGATCGACCTCTACGGAAAGACGCGCCGCTTCGATGTCGTCGCGATCACCGATCACATTCTCATGAGACGGGATGTGCTGGCCCGCGCAGGCCGGCTCGTCTCGCTCGGCCGGCGGGAGTTTTCCGTGACCGAGGATCGGTTCGCCGCCTATCTCGAGGACATCCATCGCGAAGCCGAGCGCGCGAAACGCTTGTACGATCTGCTTGTCATCCCGGGTGCCGAAGTCACGCAGAATTACTTCAGGAGCAAGAAGAACGCGCATATCGTGGCGCTCAACATACGGGAATACATCAGTGCCGATCAGTCAGCTGAGGAGATCCTGCGCGAGATCCGGCGCCAGGGGGCGCTGAGCATCGCGTGCCATCCACATCACCGCACGACGCGGCGCATTGAAATCTCCACGTGCTACCTGTGGGAGCATCGCAAGCGCCTCGTGGATCTGGTCGATGTCTGGGAGGCCGCCAACCGCGACGATCTGTTCTCGGTGACGAGCCTGAAGCACTACCCGTACGTCGCCAACAGCGACTTTCACAAGGCGAAGCACTTGTACTCGTGGAAGACGCTGTTGCGAAGCGAAAAGAACTGGGAAGCCATTGCGCGCGCGCTTCGCTCCAACGTCGACGTAGCGCTGACGCTGTACCGCAGCGGATCGTGGGCCGCAGCGTGACAGGTGCGGGCAGAGTTCGGTGAGGAATGACCGGCGCCGAGCGGCTTCATGCCGCTGTCCTCCGGTCCGTACGCTTCTCGCCGAACGCTGCGCGTGCCTGGCCTCGTGATTGATTCGGATGAAGGGCTGCGGGGCTACGCGTCAACCCAGCCTTGGCGGCGGAGCTCCGAAATCTCACGCGTGAAGCGCGTGAGCGCCCGCTCTACGCGATGCCAGTCGGAGTACTGGCGCTGAACCACGTCATGATCTGACCGCACCGACACTTCCCATCCGACGCTTCGCGCCGGCGTCACCTCGAACGATTTGATTTCCCTCGCGCGCACGAGCGTCTTGGCAAAGACCCGATCCATCATCATCACCAGTTGTTGACCACTCGGGGGCACGTCTCCAAGGATCGCGCTTCCACGCCGTGGCCGCGTTTCGCCGCTTACGCCGAATCCAGAAAGGCCGAGGGTGGAGCGCGTGATCATAGTGCAATTACGCGCAGACATCCAGGAGACAATGTTTCGCCCGCCGGTTCACCTATCTGCATTTTACATTTACGTTACTTGGAGACGCTACTTATCCCGGCCGCCGCCAGCCTCGCTTTTGGGTGCATCTGACCCACCGCCCACTCTCAGAACAATTTACAGACGATTGAAGTCTTCGACACGCGTTTGTCGGCCAGGTGGGACAGGCTGTCGGTGTTGAGCGACCAGACCAAGGACGTCAGCACGGCAAGGGCGAAGGACACCATGGGGAAGGCACAGAAACGGTGGCAAGCAGCGCACGTGCGGGTCGATCAGGGTGATCACCTCGAGCAGGAAATTGCCAATTACCCGTCCGTGGATCAGATTGCCGAGCGTGCTCACGAGCTCTTCATCAGCGGAGGACGTCGAATCGCGCGTATTCCCGACTATTGGCGAGCGGCGGAGGCCGAGCTTCTCGCGCAGGCGGCGCAGCGAGTCATCGTCGCCGCGCGGCGTCGCTGAGGGCTCACCCGGGCGCGCCCCCCCCGGTGGGCTCTCTCGAAGGTCCATCTCCCTGCGGCTCGCCGCACGGCGGCGTTGAAGGAGGCGGCAGCAGCTCCCACAAGTACAGTCGAAGGCCAACCTCATGGCGGCGGTTGACGCATGACAGTCCCTTGGACTGGAGGATTCGCGTGTGGACGATCCGAGTGGCCGGGTTCTGCGAGACGTAAACGACGCAGCCGCACTGTAGCGTCAGGGTGTAGGACATGCCGCTGATCTACTCTTCGGAAATGACGCTCCCGAGACTCCTTCATCACGTCGGTGTAATCCGAAATCTGCCGTCCGAAGTCCCTGGGCCCCCGAGGCGGCAATCGTCTTGGGGTGGAGTCAGTTATGGAAGCTGCCCCTGAGGTGTCCGTTATCCTGCCCGTCTGTCGCGCGGCCGGCAACGTCGCCGGCGCGCTCGACTCGGTGTTCTCGCAGACCTTCAGCGCTCTCGAAGTCATCGTTGTCAACGACGGATCGCCAGATACGCCTGCTCTCGATGCGGCGTTGTCGCCCTTCGCCACGCGCATTCGCTACTTTCAGCTCGCCGTCAATCGTGGCGCAGCGGTCGCCCGGAATACCGGCATCGCCGCGGCGCGCGGGAGGTACATCGCCTTCCTCGATGCGGACCATCGCTGGTCGCCCGCCTTTCTCCAACGGCAGGTCCAGTATCTCGACGCGAACCCGGGCTGCCAGCTGGTCTGCGCCGACTGCACGGCGCGAGCAGCACGGGCCCTCGTGCGGAATGCGCTCGCGGCCCCCACACGAGATACCTACCGGGTCCCCGCAGGGCAGGAATTGACGGCTGAAGCGGTGACCCTTTTCGGCCTCGTTCAGCAGCGCGGCACCGTCGTTCTGTCGACGGTCGTCGTTCGAAGAGAGGCCATAGTGACGGCTGGAGTCTTCGACGAAGGCCATCGTCGCGGGCAGGACATCGATCTCTGGCTGCGCCTTGCGTTGCGAGGCGCGCAGATGGTCCACCAGCCCTACGTCCTGGCGGAGCGGGTCGTTCGCGGCGAGCCTCCCGCGGACGAGGCCGTGTCGGAGCTCGAGCGGACCCTCAGCGTGCTCGAGCGGTTCGCCCGCCGTCACCTGCTCGACGCGCGCACGCGAACCGCGCTGCGCATCCGGACGATGCAGCTCATCGATCGGCTGGAGATCGAGCAGGGCAAGCTCAGAATCCTGGAAGGAAACTTCGCCGCCGCGGAGTACCACCTTGCCGCGACGCGCGAGCGCCCGTTCAAGCTCCGTCTTGCAATCGTCGCGCTGCGGATTGCTCCGCACCTGGTGCGCGCCATCTACGTTCGAGGGCGGAGTGCGCTCTGGGGCAACGCGCAGACAGCTGCGGCGTCGAGCCGGTAGCACTTGGTGGGGCGTCCGCCCAAAAATGCCGCAGATCTGAGCCTGATTTAACCGAGGCGTAACATCCTATTAAGGTTGCCGAAACATGACGCGCATATGCTCGTGCGGCTGAACTTGCGGTCTTTGCCCCGCGTGAGGAGGCTCACTTGACTCGATGGCTGCGACGCGTGTGTTTCACCTCATCTTTTTTCACAGCTTTTCTGGTGTTCTTGAAGGTGTCAGGAGTGGTCGGGCCGACCGTGGCGGTCGCGCAATCGAGCGACCCCGGCCGCTCGAAGTCTGGGGGTGGCTCTCTGCTGGAAAACGCGTCGGCTGCGGTGGCTTCGGTTGCAGCAACGACGCCACCGGCAGTTGCACCGGCAGACCCAGCAGCAAAAGACGATCAGCAGCCGGCCACACCAACCTCGCCGCTGGCCATCCATATCGGGGACGCCGACCTGCTCCCCGGCGGCTTCATGGATATGACCGCGATCTTCCGGTCGACCAACACCGGCAACGGCCTCGGCACCAACTTCTCGAATTTTCCATTTACACAGGTCGTCACCGGTGGCAACGTTGTCAACAACCCGGTGGGGAACTTGAGTGAGACGCGGTTCTCAGCGCAGAACTCACGCCTCACGCTGCAAGCGACGAGCAAAGTCGGCAGCGCGAACCTGAAGGGCTACCTCGAGGCTGACTTCCTCGGCAACACGGCGCAGAACCTCAACATCACGAGCAACTCCAACGGCTTGCGCATGCGCCTCTATTGGGCGCAGTATCAACAAGGCAAGTTCGAGTTCCTCGCCGGCCAGTCGTGGAGCTTGATCGTGCCGAACAGAAACGGGCTTTCCCCAATGCCGGGCGACCTCTTCTACAGCCAGGACGTGGACACGAACTACCAAATGGGCCTGACTTGGCTCCGCACACCGGGATTCCGATTCGTCGGTCACCCGAATGATACGCTCGCGTTCGGCGTGGCGCTCGAGAACCCGGAGCAGTATGTTGGAGGCGCGGTAGTGCTGCCGAAGAATTTCGTGCCTGCCGAAGTGAATACGGGCTCGGGCGGCAGCAGCGTCGGCTCGTCGAGTCCGACGCCGAATCCCTATCCGGACATCATCGGCAAAATCGCGTGGGATCCGAAGACCCACGACACGAAGCAGCACATCGACGCGGCATTTCTCGTGCGTGGAT
>Ga0306926_10004001_pt1 | contig 15391 bp, 15 predicted proteins | sample flu12Cox44000178_FD_203759 | JGI IMG/M metagenome (GOLD analysis project Ga0306926, IMG submission 203759) | Lab enrichment of tropical soil microbial communities from Luquillo Experimental Forest, Puerto Rico - flux8day.12C.oxic.44.000.178 (v2)... | ecosystem: Environmental > Terrestrial >...
GAGCGTCACTACACCATCACCGATTCGTATGTCCTGCCCGTGGACGTGCAGGTGCTCGCGCTCCAACCCCACGCCCACTATCGTCTGCGGGAGGCCCTCGGAGAAGCCAAGCTGCCCGACGGCACGTCAAAACAGCTGCTCCGGATCAAGGACTGGGATTTCCGATGGCAGCATGTCTACCGGTACGTGGCTCCGCTCGAGTTACCCCGCGGCACGACGCTGTCGATGCGCTACACGTACGACAACTCGCCGGACAACCCGCGCAACCCGGAACACCCTCCGAAGCGCGCCAGATGGGGCCAGCGATCCGCAGACGAGATGGGCGATCTCTGGATCCAGACGCTGACGAGGAGCCAGGCAGACCTCGTGGCGCTCGAAACGCAGTTCAGGCGGAAGGTCGTCGCCGAAGATGTCCACGGTTATGAGATGGAGATCGCTCGTCATCCAGACGACGTAGGCCTCAGGGACACGGCTGCCATGTTGTATCTGGAGCTTGGGCGCGCGGAACCCGCTGTGGAGCACTTTAGGAGGTCGCTCGCCCTCAAAGGCAAGTCCGCCCCCGCACACTACAATCTCGGCACCGCGCTGACGCTTGCGCGCCAGCTCGACGAGGCCGTGTACGAGTACCAGCGGGCGATCGCGATCGATCCGAACTACGCGAACGCGCACAACAACCTCGGCAACGTCTTCCTCGCGCAGGGGAGAGTAGACGAGGCGATCCGCGAATTCCGTGAGGTCGTCCGGCTGCAGCCGGATTCGCCGTCCGCGAAAGCCAACCTCGCCGCCGCCTTGCAGCGCAAGGCTCCGCTCTAATCTCTCGCCGCTGATTGACCGACTGAACCCTGCAGTATAGAGTGCCCCACCGGAGGCACGTATGCGGCGCTCGCTGGCGATTCTTGCGTTCAGTTCCAGCGCCCTCATCGGCTCGATCGGCACCCGCGCGCAAACCGACGGGGGCCACAGGCTGTTTACCTTCCTGACGTCCTAATTGGGCCTAGGGATGGATGACGGTGACCGAGTAGGTAATCGGCGCGGTTTCTTGCCCGATGTCGGAGACCTTGACGCAGTAGATGCCGGCGGCCTGCACCGTGCCTTGGATTTGGGGGTTCGGGCCGGCCGCGGTCTGCACCGTCGCGCCCGTGCCGTTCAGCGGCGTGCACACCGGACTGCCTGCCGCCGCGGGCTGGCCGATGGCGAGTCCCACCATGATCGTCGGCGGCGGTCCCGCGGCGGTGAGCGTGATGCTCACCTGCCCGGAATACAGAACATTGAAGACGTTCGAGTCGCTGCCGCCCACTTGCACGGTCCCCATGAACGACTCGGTCGTTGGAGGAGGGGTCACCGGCATCGGCCCGTTCTCCGAGCCGGTGATGCACGCCACGACGGTCGCCGCGGCAAACAGCGCGGCGCTCGTTAAGAGAAATCCTCGCATGCGGCAGAAGCCGTCCTTTCCGCGAATTATAATTCACGCATTCATTCGACCGCGAAATCGTCCCTGATTCTGGTCTTCATCGTCGCGATTGCGTCTTCTCGAGCGCCGGGTCAAGCGCAGCCGCCGTCCGAGGGTGCCGTCGTCTACCACCAGCACTGCGCGAGCTGTCACGACGGCGATGACGGCCGTGCGCCGTCGCGCGAAGCGCTCGGCCTGCGGGCTCCGCAGGCCGTGATCGACACGCTGACCTCCGGCGTCATGCGCTATCAGGGTCTCGCTTTGACGGGCGCGGAACGCCGTGCCGTCGCAACGTTCCTGACCGGCCGGACGGCTCGTGGATCCCTGACGGGCAGTAGCACCGGCCGATGCCGCCATCCTCTGCCGCTCTCCGATTCGCTGATGTCGCCAGCGTGGAATGGTTGGAGCCCCGCTCTCGACAACACGCACTTTCAATTGGAGCGTGACGCAGGCCTCACGGCCGGTCAGGTTCCGCGCTTGAAGCTCAAGTGGGCTTTCGGATTTCCAGACGCCGCATCCGCCTGGGCCCAACCAACCATCGTCGGCGGCCGCCTGTTCGTCGGCAGCCAGAACGGGACCGTGTATTCACTGGACGCGCAAAGCGGCTGCATCGTGTGGACGTTTGCCGCCCGGTCCGGCGTCAGGGCATCGGTGACCATTGCCCCGCCGAGCACCAGGCGCGACCGGCACGAAGGCGTCGATCGGTTGGACGACGCCGATCAGCGTCGCGCCGCCTACGCCGCGTTTTTCGTCGATCAGGCGGGCTACGCGTACGCCGTGGATGCGGCGACCGGGAAGCTGTTGTGGAGCCGCAAGGTCGAAGAGCATCCGTTGATCCGCTTGACCGGCTCGCCCGTCTTCCACGCCGGCCGGTTGTACGTGCCGACGTCATCCTACGAAGAAGGCGGGCGGCCGCCGGGCCACGGATGCTGCACGTTTCGCGGGAGCCTCGTGGCCCTCGACGCCCGAAACGGTCAGGTCGTGTGGCGACACTTCACGATTGCCCAGCCGCCGGGACTGCTGCGCATCTACGCCGACGGGAGTGAGTTGTGGGGACCGTCGGGCGGGGCGATCTGGTCTGCCCCGACGATTGATGTCAAGCGCGGCGCCATCTACGTCGGCGTCGGCAATACCTACAGCGGCGCCGCGCAACGGACAACCGACGCCGTTCTCGCGCTTGATCTCCAGACGGGCGCGCTGCGCTGGGCGCAGCAGATGACGCCGGGCGAACGCGATGTGTTCGGCTGCGCGCCGGGCGAGGTCAACTGCGGCGACACCGCGGGGCCTGACTTCGACTTCGGCGCGTCACCGGCGCTCGCGACGATGGCGGGCGGGCGGCAGTTGATCGTTGCCGGGCAGAAGTCCGGGGTCATGTACGCCCTCGACCCGGATCGCCGCGGACAAATGGTGTGGCGGTATCGAGCAGGGGGCGGTGGCGGGCTCGGGGGCATTCAGTGGGGTGTGGCCTCGGACGGCGTTCGCGCATATGCGCCGGTCGCGGATATCTACGCCGCGGAGCCTGGCGGCCTGCATGCGGTGGATCTTGGTACCGGCCAGCGCGTCTGGTGGGCGCCACCGCCGGGCGAGCTCGCGTGTGGCCGGCCGAGCCGTGCGTGCAGCGGCGCACAGTTCTCGGCAGTGACGGTGATACCAGGCGTTGTGTTCTCTCCATCGAACGACGGCGCGATCCGTGCGCATTCCGCCTCCGACGGCTCCGTGATCTGGTCCTTCGACACGAACCGCGATTTCCGGACGCTCAACGGCGTCAAAGCCCGGGGCGGCTCGATGAATGGCCCTGCGCCTGTCGTCGCGGCAGGGATGCTGTATATCAGCTCGGGATACGGCACGTTCGGGCTCCGTCCCGGCAACGTCCTCCTTGCGTTCAGGCCCGATTAGGCTGCGGGTGAGGTGCGTTCGATCGGTCCAAAGGGGAACGCGTCGGCGGAATGTCACAAATTGTCGTCGGGCGGTTCGCCATAAGTCCTGCTGTCTGAATGAATAAGACAGACGATTTGCCCCCAGGTTGGCCCAGGTTCGGTGTAAAATTGTTGTTGGATTTATTGCAAAAGTCGGATCAGTAAAGTCGGACCAGTGGTGACTCGAAAGGAGCCCGTAATGAAGGGTGGGTGGCTGGCGCTTGCGGCACTGACAGGACTGATGGTACCGGGCGGTGCAACAGCGGCCGATGCTCCGAAGCAGGTGACATTCACGAAGGACGTCGCTCCGATCTTTCAGGCGAAGTGCGAGTCGTGCCATCGGCCCGACAGCATGGCGCCGATGTCGCTACGTACGTACGAGGAAGCTCGGCCGTGGGTGCGCTCGATCGCACAGCGCGTCAGCTCGCGGCAGATGCCGCCGTGGCACATCGACAAGACCATCGGCATCCAGCAGTTCAAGAACGATCGGTCTTTGAGCGACGAGCAGATCGACACCATCATGGCGTGGGTCGCGGCGGGCGCGCCGAAAGGCGATCCGAAGGAGATGCCGAAGCCGAGGGTCTGGAACGACGACACGGGTTGGACGCTGGCGGCCAAATACGGTCCGCCCGACCTGATCATCAAGTCGCCGGAATACACGATGCCCGCGGTCGCGCAAGACGCGTGGTGGCGGCCGTCCGTTCCGACCGGCCTCACCGAGCCACGTTGGGTCCGCGCGATTGAGATTCGTCCGGTGGGCAAGGACGCGCGCAAGATCACGCACCACGCGCTCGCCCGGCTCCAGCAGGACGAAGACATGCCCAAGGAGCTGTTCACCAACGATCCGAACGTCGCCGGAGACGGCCTCTTCATGGAATGGGCTGTCGGGAAGAACGGCGACGAGATGCGCCCTGACTCCGGCCGCCTGATGCTGCCGGGCTCGAAGATCGTGTGGGAGATGCACTATCACGCGGTCGGCGAAGAGGTCATCGCGCATACGGAGCTCGGCGTGTACTTCTATCCGAAAGGGCAGGAGCCGAAGCATCGCGAAGTGCTCGCGCTCTTCAACACGTTCTCCACTCCCAATCGCGCGCTCGACATCCCGCCGAACCGGGTGACGACGACCGAGAGCTTCGTGACGCTGAGGGAGAACGCGCGTATCGAGAATTTCCAGGCGCACATGCACCTGCGCGGAAAGGGCATGTCGATGGAAGCGATGTATCCTGACGGCCGCCGCGAGATGCTCAGCCAGGTCACCGACTTCAACTTCAACTGGCACAACATGTACATCTACGCGGATGATGCGGCGCCGCTGCTACCGAAGGGCACGATCCTGCACTTCCTGGCGTGGTACGACAACACCGCGAACAACAAGTCCAATCCCGATCCGGATCAATGGGTCGGCTGGGGCGACCGCACGGTCGACGAGATGGGCCACGCCTGGCTGAACATCACCTACTTCCACGACGATGAGTTCAAGGCGGAGGTGGCGAAGCGGAAGGCCGTCACGACGACTGAAGATCGGCAGCAGTAGAACAGGCGTTGGTTCGAACCAACCGAGGCGCCGCTCCCGATTCGAGGACGGCGCCTCTTTTTGCGAAGGGCAAGTGCATGGGTGGCGGGCAAGGCGTGCGGAGAGTGATGACAGGGGTGCTGCTGGCGGGGACGGTTGCGGCGTTTGCGGCATTTCCGCCGGGAGCAATGGTGCACGGCCAGCAGGGAACGGGGCAGACACCATCACCGTTCCCGCTGTCCAACGCGATTCGGGAGCGCGGATCGAGCGTGACCGGCGCGTTCGAGGGCTGGTTCTACAACAAGGACGGGAGCGTCGGCCTCCTCGTCGGCTACTTCAATCGCAACACGAAGCAGGAGTTCGACATCCCCCTGGGGCCGAACAATCGGATCGAGCCGGGCGGTCCGGACATGGGACAGCCGACGCACTTCATGACAGGCCGCCAGTGGGGCGTGTTCGTGATCAGGGTCCCGAAGGACTTCGGCACCAAGAAGCTCACCTGGACGATCGTCTCCAACGGCCAGACGAACGCGATCACGCTGCACACGAAGCCCGAGTACATCGTCGAGCCCTTCGAGGATCCCGCGAACAAGAACACGCCACCGGTCCTGAAGTTCGCCGAGGACGGGCCTGGCTTTACCGGTCCGCCCCAGACCATTGCGGCGACCTACACCGCAACGGTCGGCATGCCGCTGACGTTGACGATGTGGGCGAGCGATGAAGGCCCCAAGATCAACGTTCCGGAGTCGGGACGAGGCCGCGGGCGCGGGCGTGGCGGCGATGCCGCCGCCGCAGCCGCAGCGGCAGCGGGCTTCACGCCGCCTCCGCCACTGGCGGTCGTGTGGAGCCTTCTGCGCGGACCCGGCGCGGTGAAATTCGACCGCGCGCGTCCGTCCATCGACAACGACGCGAACGGAAAAACGACGGCGACCGCGACGTTTTCCGAGCCGGGCGAGTACATCCTCCGCGCCCAGGCCAACGATTCAACCGGCGAGGGCGGCGGCGGGTTTCAGTGCTGCTGGACGAACGCGCACGTGAAAGTCACCGTGAAGGCGCCCGTGCCGTCGGGCGATTAGCGGCCGGCCGCCTTGGCCGTGCCTGGCCTCCCTTCCGTTCTCGTCATCGACGATGATGCGGCGGTTCGCCGTGCGGTCGCGCGATTCCTGCGCGCGGAAGGACTCGCGGTGTTGGAGGCGACAAACGGCGCCGAGGGCCTGATGCGCTTGCGCGAAGCCGGCGACGTCTCGGCCATTCTGCTCGACCTCCGCATGCCCGTCATGGACGGGTGGGCGTTCCGCCGGGAGCAACGGCTGGATCCGGCGATTGCCGATATCCCCGTTGTGATCATTTCCGGCGCCGACGTCGATCGGTTTGGGGAGCTCGGCGCGGCCGCGACGTTTGAGAAACCCGTCCAGATGTCCGAAGTGGCCGTCATGCTCCATCGCCTCTGTAATCGGACGAGCTAGAGTTGGTCCGGTCTCTGCAGGAGACGGTCGATAGCCGCCAGGAGAAGCGCGCCGCGGGGGCCATCGGTCGCACGTTGGTCGACCGACAGAGTGGCCGTCAAGAGCGGCCGTGCTTCGACGCGTCCGGCCACGACCCACGGCCGCTCCGCGATCCTGCCGAAGCCGACGAGGGCGACCTGCGGCGGAAACACGGTTCCGAAGGCGGCGTCCACGCCTTCATCGGTGAAATCGATCACGGTGATGGTCGGGCTCGATAGCTCCGAGCTTCTGAGCGATCCGCTCTGCGCGCGGGTAGCCAAGTCGGCCAGCATCTGTGCGAGCGTCTCGAGATCGAGGCGATCGACATCGAGCACCGCGGGCGCCACGCGTCCCCGGCCTCGTGACGGACACGAGTACCCAACATGGATGCCCGCACCGCTCCGAAATCCGCCTTCGAGCCAGTAGCCGTTCAGCTCTGGCGCGTCGCGGAGAGCGAGGCCCACTGCTTTGACCAGAACCGCGATCGGCGGAACGTTGCGGTGCTGCGCCGAGGAGAGGGCGGCCGTCATGTCGATCGTCGTGGAGACGTGGTCATGCGGGACGTCGTGCCTGGATCCGACAAGACTCGCGGCGATCGCGGCGTGAAGGTCGCTCTCCTTCGCGGGCGACACTGTGAGAGGCCGCGGGGACGGTGGAGGAACGGGCGGAGGAGGAGGTGGGGGCGGTGGGGCGCGCCGGTCGAGCGCCGCGTCCGCGCGTTGTACATCCTCGCTGGTGATCGCCCCTTCAGGCCCGGTGCCGATGACGAGATCCAGATTGACGCCAAGATCGGCAGCGAGCTTCTGCGCCATGGGCGATACGTTGCGTCGCCTCGCTGACGAAACCGGACTCGAGGGGAGGACAACTGGCGGCTCGTACTGCGCGGGTTGGTCGAGCCATTCATCGAGTGCGTGTCGTTCATCTCGCCGGATCAAGGCGAGCACCGTGCCTGCGAGGATTCGATCGCCTGGGTTGACGTGGACGCTGTCGATGACCGTGTCGAAGCCGTCCTCCCCGTCGTCGAACACACTCGCGGGCACGTCAACCTCGATCGTCGCCTCTTCGGTCTCGACGATCGCGATAACGTCGCCGCGGGTCAACGGATCGCCGGACCGCTTGAGCCATCTGACGAGGGTGGCCGCTTCTACGCCGGCGCCGAGCGGCGGCATGCGGAACTCAACGAGGTGACTTCCCATGCCCGATGAGTGTAACAGCCTCTGCGCTTATTGGTTCCTGGCCTTGGCGAGACCGTTCCAACCGGGCTAGGATGGGAGGCGCCGGGTGCGTCAAATGTTTGAGGCGCCGTTTCTGACGCGGAATCGCGTGCGGCTGGCCTATGGCACGGCGGTGGTGGCCGACGCCATCCAACTGCTGCTCGGGCCTCTCGGATGGCCGTTCGCAGACGACATCATCGATCTCATCGCGATGGTCCTGCTGTGGCGCATCGTCGGCTTTCACCCCTTGCTCCTTCCAACTTTTGCGCTGGAACTCGTCCCCGTCGCCGACATGTTGCCGACGTGGACGGCCTGCGTCGCGCTGGTCGTGGCGCTTCGCCGAAGGCAACAGACCGCGCCTCCGCCTCCCGGTACAACCGTGATCGACGTGTAGGCCACGGGACCCCCCTGCTATGACGTTCGCGAGCGCTGTCCTTCGTCGGCGTTTGACCCTGGCCGCGCTGTTGTCTGGGTTGACGATCCTTGCGATGGACCAAAGCCCGCGGATTCTGGCGCAAGGGCGCGGGTTCGGCGGGTTTGGTGGTCGCGGCAGGTTCCGGATGCTTCCCAACGTTCCGTACGACGGACGCTTCACGTTCGTTCGCGTGAACTACGAGTCCACGCCCGACGGCTATTGGTACGGCGGATGGCCGGCCTGGTCGCACGGCTATCCTGTCGCCGAGCGAAACCTGATGAAGATCATGAACGAGGTCAGCCTCCTCGGCGCGCACGATGAGGAGGTCAACACCCTGACCTTGGACGACCCCGAGCTGTTCAGGTATCCAATCGCGTACATCATTGAGGTCGACTGGTGGGCCATGACCGATCGCGAAGCGGTCGCGCTCCGCACGTATCTTCAGAAGGGGGGCTTTGTCATCGTCGATGACTTCAAGGTGCGCGGGTTTCGGGGCGGCGGCTTCGGCCTAGGCGGCGGCGGCATCGGGTCAGCCGGCGGTGGAGGCGGGTGGGAGACCTTCCTTGGGCACATGAAGCGGGTGATGCCGGAAGCGAACTTCGTCGATCTGCCGCCCTCGCATGCGGTCTTTCATACGTTTTTCGAGATCAAGTCTCTCGACGACTTCCCGCAGGCGTACATCGCGGGCCGGCCCATCTTTCGCGGGCTGTTCGAGGACAACGATCCGACCAAGCGGTTGATGATGGTGGTCAACTACAACACGGACATCTCGCAGTACTGGGAATGGTCAGGACGGGGGCTGCGGCCGTTCGATGAGACCAACGAAGCGTACAAGCTCGGCGTGAACTACATCGTGTACGGGCTCACCCACTGACGCACTTCCGAGATCAGGCGCGGCGGGAGGATCTCCTCTCAGAGCTGCGAGCGGACGGCCCACAGATCTGGAAAGATCGGGCGTCCCACGGTCTCGCGCAGATAGGCGGCGCCCGTCGAGCCGCCGGTCCCGTGACGCGTCCCGATCGTTCGCTCGACCATCTTCACGTGACGATACCGCCATTCCTGGAGCCCTTCGTCGAGATCGACGAGACGCTCGCAGAGCTCCGCGTTCTTCGTGTCTCGCCGATACATGTCGATAAGGATCCTCTGAATCTCGGGTGAGGCCTGGACCGGAGCCACAACCGGCCGCGCCAGCTGCAAGGGCGGAACATCGCCGCGCTCGCGCGAAAGGTAGCGAAGAAACGCGTCCCAGAGCGTCGGCGCGCGGTATCGCCGCTCGAGGGCGACGCGAGCCCGGCTCCCTTCGGGGAAACGCCGAAGCGCGTCTTCCGACTTGATGCCCAGGAGAAACTCGATCTGCCGGAACTGGTCCGACTGAAAGCCGCTCGCCGCGTCAAGCCGCTCACGAAAGCTGAGGAATTCGAGCGGCGTCATCGTTTCGAGGATGTCGAGCTGCGCGACCATGACCTTGAGGATCGTCAGAATCCGCTTCAGCGTGTGCTGCGCCCGATGAGTTTCCGCCTCTTCGAGAAGCCGGACCACACGGTCGAGCTCGTGCAGCAGCTCCTTGAACCAGAGCTCGTACACCTGATGGATGACGATGAACAGCATCTCGTCGTGCTCGGGCCCCTCTGACCGTGGCTGCTGCAGCGACAGGAGCTCCTCGATTTTGAGGTAGGCGCCGTAGGTGAGGGCGGCCGGCGTGTTGTCAGGCATTGCGCGCCGCAGTATATGCCGGCACGGTTGACATGTTACTCAGACGTCTATATATATCGAACCAGGGACCAGGGACCCACGATGCCCGACGTGCTTCAAGGCTCGCTCGATCTCCTCGTGATGAAAATCCTGTCGCGGCGGCCCAGGCTGCACGGCTACGCGCTCATGTCGGCGATCCTCGAGAGCTCCCGCGAGGTGCTCCGGGTCGAGGAAGGCTCGCTGTATCCCGCTCTGCATCGTATGGAGCACGCGGGCTGGGTGCGCGCCGAATGGATCATCAACGACAGCGGCCGGCGCGCGCGGGTATACGAGCTGACGGCGGCGGGCAGGAAGCAGCTGGCTGCGGAAGAGTCGCGATGGCAGGCGGTGACCTCGGCGGTCAATCGCGTGCTGAGGACGGTGTGATATGGCGCTCTTGTCGCGGTTAGTCGCTGTGCTTCGCGCCAACCGGACGGTCCACGAGATCGATGAGGAACTCGAGTCGCACATCCATGAAGCGGTTGCGGCCGGCCGCGATCCTGTCGAAGCCCGGCGGGCGTTCGGATCGGCACTCCGGTACCGCGAGCAGAGCCGGGACCTCAAACTGATCGGGTGGCTCGACGACTTGTTTCAGGATCTGCGCTTCGGGGCGCGCATGCTCGCGCGGAGCCCCGGGTTTTCCTTCCTGGCGATCTTGTGCCTCACGCTGGCCATTGGCGCCAATGCCGCGGTCTTCAGTTGGATCGAAGGCATTCTCCTCCGGCCGTTTCCGCTCGTTGCCGACCAGGATCGCCTGATGGCTGTTGCCAACACGAATCGCGGCAGCGCCGACACGTTCGACATGTCTTGGCCCGACTTTCAAGATCTCGCGCGGGCGAGCACCCTCATCGACGCGTTCATTGCCGAAAAAATTACCGGTACGACGCTGAGCATTGGCGACCGCGCCGTTCGCGCGCCTGGGAGCATGGTCTCGGCGAACTACTTCGACGCGATTGGCGTGCATCCAGTGCTCGGGCGGGGGTTCGAGCCAGGGGAAGATTCCGGACGGAACGCTCACCCGGTCACCGTCATCAGTTATCAGATGTGGCAAGAGCGCTTTCACGGCGATCCGGCGGTCATCGGGAAAACGCAGGTCCTCGCAGGCCTCCCTCACACGATCGTCGGGGTCGCCCCGAACGGCTTCTTCGGCACCTTTGTCGGATACGCGTTCCAGTTCTGGGTGCCCGTCTCGATGCAGACGCAGTTCGACGCGGGCGTCTACAAGCTCGAAGACCGCGGCGCGCGCTGGATTGAAGGGTTCGCACGCCCCAAGTCCGGCGTGACGATCGAGCAGGCACAGGCGGAGAGCTCTGCGATCGCGGCCCGTCTCGAAGCCGAGTATCCAGAAACGAACCGTGGTTGGGGCGTCCGGCTGTTCCCTCTTTGGCAAACGCCGTTCAACAACGCCGCCACGTTCCTTCCGACGCTCGGCATTGCCCTGCTGGTCGTCCTTTCGGTCCTGCTCATTGCCTGCGCCAATGTCGGCAATCTGCTGCTCGTGCGGGCGTTCGCGCGCCAGCAGGAAATGACCATTCGACTGGCCGTTGGCGCCGGCCGTCGGCGGCTGATCAAGCAGCTCCTGACCGAAGGGTTGATCCTGTCGGCGATCGCGGCCGCAGGCGGCCTCGTCGTTGCACACTGGCTTCGCGATGCTGTTGCGCTGCTGACGCCTCCGCGCGGCGGCATCCTCCTCCGTCTGCCCGGCGAGCTTGATTGGCGCGTCCTGGCGGTCAGCGGCGGCGTATGCCTGATCTCCACGGTCCTCTTTGGACTTGTGCCGGCCGTGTTGGCGAGCCAGGTCGACCTCGCCGGTGCGCTGCGGTCCGAGTCGGGCGGGATCATCGGAGCGAGAAGCAAAGCCTGGATCCGCTCGACCCTGGTGGTCGTTCAGATGACGCTCAGTTTCGTGCTGCTCGTTGGCGCTGGACTGCTCATCCAGAGCATGCAGGCGATACGGCACGCGAACCCGGGGTTCTCGACCCAGGGGGTGGTGACCACGTCGGTCGATTTGTTCACCGCCGGATACGATCCACAGCGCGCCAAGCTGTTTCAAGACGAGCTCATCGACCGTGTCCAGTCGCTCGGCGGAGTCGAGTCGGCCGCGTTCTCGCGTCAGACGCCGTTTACGTATCGAAGCTATTCGTCCGCGGCCATTGCGGTAGACGGCTACGATGCGCCGCTCGACCAGCAGCCGAGCGCCGACTACAACGAAATCGGCCCGGGGTTCCTCGCGACGATGGGCATTCCGTTGGTGTCCGGGCGCGAATTCACGCGCGCCGACAACGAGACCGCGCCTCCGGTTGCGATCGTCGATGAGACCATGGCGGCGCAGTTCTGGCGCGGCCTGGATCCGGTCGGGAGGCGCGTGCAGGTGAAGGGCACGTGGATGCAGATCGTGGGTGTCGCCCGCACGGCAAAGTACCGGAATCTGCTGGAGGCGCCGAAACCGTTCTTCTACGTCCCGCTGCGCCAGAACTTCTCGGCCTCGGCGGGGTTGCAGATTCGGACCCCTCAATCGACCGCAGCGCTTGCGCCGGCATTGGTGCGCGAGATCCACGCCCTCGATGCCAACGTCGCGCCCGGAGAGCTCATCACGATGCGGGAGCAGGTGGAACGCACGACCGCCTCCCAACGGGTCGCATTCACCATCCTGGTGGTCTTTGGCGGGCTCGCGTTGATGTTGGCCGCGATTGGGCTCTACGGAGTGATGGCGTCGACCGTCTCTCAGAGCACGCGTGAGCTGGCGCTGCGGATGGCGCTCGGCGCGGGCGCCTCGGATTTGTTGCAACTCGTGCTGTCGAAGGGGCTCCTGCTCACTGCGGGCGGCGTAGCGCTCGGCGTGGTCGCGGCGCTCGAGGCGACGCGACTCATGGGCTACCTCCTCTACAGGGTCAGCCCGCGCGACCCGCTGGCTTTCGCGTGGGCGGTTGTCGTCATCGCGATCGCCTCGTTGACCGCGTGTCTCGTGCCCGCGTGGCGCGCGACGCGTACGGATCCACTGCGCGCCTTGCGGGGCTAGCAGCCGAGCAATTTGTCGCGAATTCGGACGATGTCCGTCTGTGGGCAATTTCCGTGCGGGTCCGGCCCCTTACGATGCGGATCCGCCGTCATGATATAAAAGCGGATTATGTGGCAAAGCGTCCCGCGCCGGAGCTTGCGAGTGAATCGTCGCGTCGTCATGGCGTCCGCGCTAGTCCTGATGGCCGTCGCGTCGTCTCGCGTACAAGGACAGCAGACCAAGACCGCGGCTCAGATCATCAGCGGCTATTTCACGAGCGTGAATCAGCACGTCCTCGAGATGGTGAGAGATTTCCCGGAGGACAAGTACTCGTACAAGCCGTCGCCGGAGGTCCGCGCGTTCCCGGATGTTGCAGTGCACGTCATGTCGGGAATTGTCTACGCGGCAAAGGCGGGGCGGGGCGAGAAAGCGTCGTGGGACGAGCTCGATCCGAAGGGGTATCGCACCAAAGCGCAATTGGTTTCCGCGTTCGAGAAGTCACTCGCGGACGCGACCACGGCACTGAAGGCCATCCCGCCGGACCGTCTGGCCCAGGCGCCGGACCCCTGGGTGTCCGTGATGGAACACTCGGCCGAGCACTACGGGCAGATCGTCGTCTACTACCGGGCAAACGGGCTGGTGCCGCCAGCCTCGCGCCCCAAGAAGCCGTAAGCGGCAAACACCTGCGGCGATCTGACAACGGACCATCAACCTGCGCGCAGCACACCAGTTGGCCGTCGGTCAGCGGACGCCGCTCCCGCCCGGGCGTCGGCATCTTCACGAGATGCGCAAGATCGACGTGGGGATCAGCCTGAGCTTGAACGCGGCGATTCGGGATAGACTGCTGACACGATGATCGAGCAGCACTACCTGGACGACACCCTCGTCCAATTGCGAAAGCTGAAAACGCAGGCCGACAAGGCGATCGCCCAGATCCAGAAAGAAACGATCTTCGCAGTTCTCGACCCCGAGGCGAACAGCATCGCCGTCATCATGAAGCACATGGCGGGCAACATGCGTTCGCGTTGGACCAACTTCCTCACCACCGACGGGGAAAAACCGGACCGGGATCGCGACAACGAGTTCGTGGCCCGCGGTGAAGACACCTACGAGAAGATCATGGCGATGTGGGAGGACGGATGGAACCATGTGTTTCTGGCCGTCTCCTCGCTTGCGCCAGAGGATCTTGGCAAGACCGTTCGCATCCGCGGGGAAGCGCACACGGTGATCGAGGCGCTCAATCGGCAGCTCACCCACTACGCGGCTCATGTCGGCCAGATCGTCCTGCTCGCCAAACACGACGCCGGATCCGATTGGCGATCGCTCAGCATCCCGCGCGGCAAATCCAGAGAGTTCGACGTGTCGAAGAGCGGCGCGACCTACGACATCGCGCCAGCCAGCAAGAAGAGATGAAGTACATCCTGATGATGCAATCGCCGGGGAAACGGCCCTATGCCATCGCAGCGTGGCCCAAGTCGGCCATCCAGGCGCATGTCTCGTTCATGCAGACGTTCGGCAAAAAGCTCAGCAGGTCAGGTGAGCTCGTGGCGGCCGAAGGTCTGGCCGGTCCAGATCAGGCGAAGGTCGTCCGAGCTGGAAAGGACGGGAGGCCGATCACCGACGGCGTCTTCCCGGAAGCGAAGGAGTTCCTTGCCGGCTACTGGATTGTCGACGTCGACAGCGCCGAACGCGCTTATGAGATTGCCGCGGAAGCGTCCGCGGCGCCCGGACCTGGCGGAGCCCCGCTCAACATGCCGATCGAAGTACGCCAGGTGATGAGCGGTCCTCCCGACGATCTCTTGTGAACTCGCTCTCGTTGGACGCGCATGTCGAGGATCTCCTGCGCGAGCTCGCGCCGCAGGTGCTGGGCGCGACCGTCCGCCGTTTTGGTGACTTCGCCGCAAGCGAGGATGCCGTCCAGGAGGCGCTCGTCGCAGCCGCCAGCCAATGGCCGCGCGAGGGACTGCCCGGCAATCCACGCGGCTGGCTGATTCAGGTCGCCGCGCGGCGCATGACCGACCATCTCCGAAACGAGCTGGCCCGGCGGCGCCGGGAAACCGTCGCAGCCTTGCAGCGCGACCAGGTGGCGCCCCCGCCGGACAACGCCGAGAGCGCCGATCAGGACGACACACTCGTCCTGTTCTTCATGTGCTGTCACCCCTCGCTGACTGCCTCGTCGGCCATCGCCCTGACGCTGCGGGCGGTGGGGGGGCTCAGCACTGCAGAAATCGCCAGCGCGTTCCTGGTTCCGGAGGCAACCATGGCGCAGCGGATCAGCCGGGCCAAACAGACCATCAAGGCGTCCGGAGTGCCCTTCAGGCTGCCCTGTGCCGACGAGCAGGCGCAACGGCTCGGTGCCGTGCTGCACGTGCTCTACCTGATCTTCAGCGAGGGGTACACGGCCAGCTCCGGCCCACACCTTCAGCGCCATGAGCTGTCTCGTGAGGCCATCCGGCTGGCTCGAGTGGTTCACCGCCGGCTGCCGGGCGATGGCGAGGTCGCAGGGCTGCTCGCGCTCATGTTGCTCACCGACGCGCGCCGCGCCGCGCGAACCGGCCCCAGTGGCGAGTTGATCCCGCTCACGACGCAGGATCGGACGTTATGGGATCAGCAGGAGATCTCCGAGGGCGTGGCCTTGGTAGCGGCGACCTTGTCGAAAGAGTCGATTGG
>Ga0306926_10004006_pt1 | contig 15378 bp, 18 predicted proteins | sample flu12Cox44000178_FD_203759 | JGI IMG/M metagenome (GOLD analysis project Ga0306926, IMG submission 203759) | Lab enrichment of tropical soil microbial communities from Luquillo Experimental Forest, Puerto Rico - flux8day.12C.oxic.44.000.178 (v2)... | ecosystem: Environmental > Terrestrial >...
ACCGAGCCCGCCTCGAACTGTACCGAGATCCTCGCCGCGCGTGTCTCCTTATCGCCCTCCGGATTAATAGCAATGACCTCAATATTCTTCGCTCTTAAATCCTGGATGAGGCTAGTGCCGGATCCCCTGTCTTCGATCAAAAGAGTTGCACCCGGGTATTTTTTCCGAACCCGACTTATGGCGTCCCCGAGCTGGGGATAATCAACACGGTCGCGCCAAAGATCGAGCAGGTAGCTGTTTTCGCCGCGGCTAAGCCAAACGGTGGCAACAGAATAGTCCGCGGCGGGGGCGCCCTTCATCGCGGTATCGATGCTGATAACCAAAAGGTCTTTGTCACCAATCGTCGGAGCCACGTCGTATTGTTTGAACCACTTAGCCTTGATCAGATTGCCAGCCACTGGGATCGGACGCTGCTGATACTGGGCCGAAAAGAACAGCTCACCCATGCTCCGCTTCATACGATCGAGGATTTCAAGCGAATCACGCCGGGGATCAATTACGGTGCCGATCTTGCGCTCGTAGAAAGTGTCGCGGCCAATCGCGATCGTTTCGTCTTGTTCCGCAATCGCCGCGATTTTCAATTGCTCCCAGCCGCCTTTATCGAGCAAGCGTCCGGCCAAATCGTCTTCGTGAAGCCGCTGCATGACAATCACCACCGCGCCATCAGACTTGGAGTCGAGGCGTGATAGCAAAGTCGTGTCAAACCATTGTGCAGCGCTGTGGCGATGCGCTTCCGAAAGGGCCTCGTCCGGCTTTTGCGGATCGTCCAACACGATAATGTCGGCACCGCGTCCCGTCAGGGTACCATTTACTGAGGTGGCGTAGCGTAAGCCGCGATCGGTCGTCATAGTCTCGTATTGGGTGTCCTTCTCCCGACTGACCATTGTGTTGGGAAACACACGCCGATACCAGGGGGAGTTCATGACGGCACGAAAATCATTCGCATGCTTGACGGCGAGTTCGTTGGAGTAACTCACACATATGATGCGCTTTTTCGGATCTAGCCCCAGTAGAAACGCCGGCAGCGCGACCGAGAAGATGATGGACTTTAGATGCCGCGGCGGCATCGTCGCTATCAGCCGCTTGATGGTGCCATCCATCACGAGTTCGGCGGCATAGGTCATGGCCTCAATATGCCAGTTAGGAAGAAAGTCGTCGCCGGGCGAGACGGTCTCGAAAACCTTCATGACAAAGGCCGGAAAATCTTGGGCTAATCGCAAGTCAAGATACCGGCGGCGGCCCGCCGTGCTGAGCCGGGCAATACCGCGTTCGGTGGCGGTCCGAGATGCAGCCTGATTTGCGCGGCTTTTCCATTTTCGCGTGTTCATCGACGTCTCTTTTGGTCATGGCGGAACAGTTGTTGCAGAATCTGTTCATCTGTGGCGCTCAAAGCGGTGGCCTCGGCAGGCTCGCCGTGAGGTTCTTCCAGGAAACCCAATTGCATTGCCATCTTGACTACTGCCATGGCGGACCGATCATTACCTTTGAGCGCGCTCTGTAGCTGCCGCAGTACAACGCCTTCGATCTTGCTGACTCGTCGACTCTTCGAGCCTTCCTGAACGGTGATCGTCTCCGTCATCGCCTGTCGGATCAGCGTCTTGATGTTCTTGCTACCTTTCTTTCGACCCTTCGGATTACCCGACGTACCCGGGCGGAACCGCGATCCGACGGGTGGCCTTCCATAGCCGACGACATAGGCACTGCCAGAGTGCTCGGCGGAGGACACTGTGCCCCCCATACCACGGGCGCTCTTTCGCGATCCATCATTGCGCCTCATGAGGCATCTCCGGCATGCTGGAGATTATCAACGTTGTCGAATGCAATACCCGTGTCTGCATGCACGGCCTTTTGTCCGGTCAGTTTCTGCCACCGCCGCACGGTCTGGTCGCAATAGATCGGATCGAGTTCAATCAGGTGTGCCTTCCGCTGCGTCCTCTCGCATGCGATGAGGGTAGTGCCGCTCCCGCCAAAGCTGTCGACAACGAGATCGCCACGGCGCGAACAGTCCCGAATGGCATCGGCTACAAGTGCGACTGGTTTTATGGTCGGGTGCATGCCGAGTTCATCGAGTCGCTCGGTCCCAAACGCGTTCGATCCGGCATAGGTCCAAACGTTGCTGCGATTGCGTCCATGCCGGCCAAGCTCGATGTTGTTCAGGTGCCTTCCGCGACCGTGCTTCCAGGCAAAAATCAGCTCGTGCTGGCTCCTGTAAAAGGAGCCCATCCCGGCGTTGGTCTTCGCCCAAATAATGAGATTCTTAAGTTCGCGATAAACCCGCCGACCGGCGGCGAGCATCTCGTCAAGATGTCGCCAGTCAGAGCATACGAAATGAATCGAGCCATCAGTCGAATGCTCGGCAAGAAGCCCCAAGGAATCCTCCAAAAATTTCGTAAACTGCGCGCCGGTTTTTTCACCGCTGGCCTGGAGGAATTCGCGATGCTTGATGCGGCCCTTGCCCGAGGCGTGACCGCGGATTTTGACATTGTAGGGCGGATCGACAAAAATCAGCTGTGCCAATTTCCCGGATAGTAATGTTGCAAATGATTCCCGCCGACGGGCATCACCGCACAGCAGTCGATGGTCTCCCAGAACCCAGAGGTCATTTGGTTTTGTGATGATACGATGTGGCGCCGGATCAGGAACCTTGTCGTCAGCAGAATTGTTGGCCGGAGGATCCGCGACGTCGAGGACCATCTCTATTTCGGGAATCTCAAAACCAGTCGTTTCGAGATCGATGCCTTCGGCCTGCAAAAAATCGATCTCCTTGGCCAAAAGCTGGAAATCCCAAACTGCCTCTTGGGCAATTTTGTTGTCTAGGATAGTGAAGGTGCGCTTCTGCGCCTCGCTCAGATGATCAGCGCGAGTACAGGGGACGCTGCGCATCCCAAGCTGCTTTGCCGCCTCTATTCTGGCATGGCCAGCAAGGACAGTGTTTTGGCCGTCGATGAGGACCGGAATCAGAAAGCCAAATTCTGTGATTGCACGTGCGAGCTTATCGATCTGCGTTTGCGGATGAAGGCGAGGATTATTCCGGTGAGGCCGCAGATCTTGGATCGGGAGGTCCTCAATCCTCAAGACGGTGATAGCGGCCCGGTGGCCCGAGCTCTCAGAGACCGACGAGCGCCGCGGTCGTCGCGTGTGAAGGGTTCTGCGCTGACGTGGGGCCGCTTGCACTCTTGCCCTCCAAAATGGTGCACATCCGGGGCAAGATAGGTGCAGGTGGAGGCTGAAAAAATTCGTCTAAAGAAGATGGATAGGGTTTAGCCGTACTTTTTCCGGGGACGCCCTGCCGGCTTGAGCTCCGCTATCAACTCCTTGGACAACGTGAGGCGGGGAATCATGCCTGTTTTGGGCCAGCCTGACCGGCGCGCCGGCGATTCCCATCCATCGGGGACGCGCCAGACGTCGGGCGACAGTGGTGGTCCGCTCTTTGCTCGCGGCTGTCGCCACGTCTGTCCCCAATGCCGAAGGATCTCCGCTTCTGCAAGAAACATCTGGAAATCAACAGAGGCGTCATATCCAGCCTCGGGTTTCTGGAAGGATTTCCCTTCCCGGATTGCTCGAGCGGCCCAGAGATGAGCGACGGAGAGAAAACGATCTCTCGCTTGCAACAGTTTTGTGCGTCCACCTTTCACCTTATTGCGCTTCGCGGTTTCCTCAACGATCTGGATCGCGTGTTTCCAGGAGGCGAGTGGAGGGTCGGTATTCGCAAGCAGGAATAGCGTCTTGAATACCTCGCCGGTTGCTCTGCCGCCCCACCAGCGCTCTTCAAGGTCATCCAGAGGTTGACCCGCATCCAGCAAAATACGACCGAGGGCTTCAAATGGGGGGTCTCCGCCTTCTTCCTGAAAGCGCCGAAACGTCTTGGCCAGAACTTGCGACGCATAGGCGCGTGCCTTGACCGCGTCGGCCTCGTCCGTTGCTGGATAAAGCATGACGCCGAGAGTTGCGGAGAAGGGTTCAGGATGGTCGAGCGGCAAAATCGGCATTGAATGCAATACTCAACCCTGGATTGACCGGAACGCGTTGCGGCGAATCACCGCAAATTCAGCAACACCCTGTCCTTTCCGAAAATACCATACAGCAGGATTCGCGTCGTGAGCCTCGAACCGTCGCATGATTGCGGTCGATGTTCGCGGTCCTGCACTTATGTTCATCGTCGACTTGTTCAACCAGCGGCACCGCGGTTGCTCAAAAAATCAAAACTGAAGAAAGACGGTGAGTTATCCGTTCCCGACATAGCCTCACCGGGTGCCGCTAAGCTACGATTTTGGGGCAACAATCGGCTGGCGGGGAGGACAAATGGTTTGGTAGCGCATTCTGGCCTTCGTCACGGGGACGGTGGACCATGAGCTGCTGGCGCGGATTGAAAATCGCATCCTGAAGGCCCAATCGAAGGGGCGGCTGAAGCTCCACGGACGCGCAGATGGAGGACGGCAGCATCGTCCCGCGCACGGCAGGAAAGCTGCAAGTGAAGTCATCAGCCCCTTGCTGGCGAACCTGTTTCTGCACTAGGCGTCCGATCGAGCCACGCTCGGTGAGATCGGCCATCGATTGGGAGGTTCTCGCCGAGGTGGCCAATGTCGCCCGGCCGGCTTGGCTTAGTTCCGCAGGCTCGTGGCCCGCAAATTCGATGGCTCAAAAGCTCGTCGAGGCCCCCGATCAAGTGTGAGAGATTGAGCAGCTGCTCTGGGGTGTGAGGTCTGCGATCAGACAGCGGCAATGTCCTGCAACGGCATGGCCTGCCGCCGACACCAGAACGCAAGCGCGCGACAACCTGGTTAGCGGATGAGGGTCCGGCCGCGTCTACGAATAGAAAGAGCGGGGACTTTTGCATCTCCGTTCAGTTTTTTTGACCTTACGAGGTTACGAGGTCGAATTCGCTGATACGAGAGCCTGAATTCCCTGTTCATTGAAAAAATTCCCTATACCCTTCGCAGGGAATTTCACTAGAAGTTATTGAATTTGCTCGTGTACTGGACGTCAAAATTGCCTGCTGAGGGCCAGAACCTTCGAAATTAACCCTGCTATTTTCCCTGTTATCAGGTAAGTTGGATGCTGAGACAGGTTCGACCACGACTGCGTCCGCCGCCACATATCGTCGGGTCCGTTCCGGACACATGGGTTACGGTTTATTCCGGAGACACGGGTAACACTTCAATCGATAAAATCGTGACTTCCTTCAGCGGCACTACGCAGGAAGCGGGTTGCGCCAGGAGAGGCCCGGAAAGCGGGCAAAGTCCCCGTCGGTCGAGCACAGGATCAGGCCGTGCTCAATCGCAAGCGCGGCCAGATGCGCGTCGGTGACAAGGTTGCCATGAACCCCGGGGAGCGCGAGCAACTCCGCGAGCACCTTTGCATGGCGCTCGGTCGGCTGCGGTATCCAAGCTGGCTCGCAGGCAAGCCATGCTGTCACCTCCTGCCAGGCAGCTGCGACCGACAGCGGTCGCGGCATTATTCGCGGATTGGTCGACAACCGCAGGAACCCGAGCAGAGAAGGCCACGGTAGACCGACTGGGACCACACCCGCCAATTGTCGATCGAGCCATTCCAGTGCAGCGTCGTGCTGCTTTGAATCATCGTTGCTCGCATAGATCAGAATATTAACGTCGACAAGGATCACTTGTATCCTTCGCCTTCCGCATAGGCGATGGCTTCGGCAACATTGTCGATGCTGATGAAGGGCTCGCCCATGCGAAATGTTTTCGTGCGAAACTGCTTGCGCTTCTTCGGCTTCGCGGTCAGCTCCCGCAGCCCCAGCCGTAGCGCCTCGTTGACGAGATCCTTCAGGTTCGCGTGACGTGCCTTGCGCAGCCGCTCCAGCTGAACCGCCACGTCGTCGTCCAGAGTAAGCGTCGTTCTCATGCGTCAATACATAACAATCGTGATGTCCTGATGTCAACATGAGCCCTGCTCGGCTGCCGAGGCCAGGCAACGATGCATCGACGACGATCACCGTCGATCACGTTCAGTGCGAATGATGTCAGCCGGAGCAATGGAAGGCGCCACGCCGGGGCGGCGCTCCAATCGCGCACGCAGCTCCTCCAGGGACGGTCGCTCGGCCACTTCGCGGATTTCCCGCAAGAGGTAATCGGAAAGCGACATCCCTGCCAGGGCGGCCCGGGACTTGAGCCGCCGATGCAGGGCGTCGGGCACATTGCGGATCTGAATCATGGCAGCCATGCCAAGAACATGAAAACATGTGCAGTGCATGTCAAACTTTCGCGGCACGGGCCGCCAATCCCTCCCCGAAGGGGAGGGTGGGTAAGGCGGCCGGGTGGGGTGAAGCGGCCTGCTTCGCGCCCAAGCGGTCACACCTTCTTGCGGGACAGGGTGAGCGGGAGCTCCAGTTCCACCCGGTCGTGCATCACCTTCGGCGTGATTCGCCCGTGGTCGCCGCGTTCGAGGCGGACCAGGCCGTAGCCTTCCATCGTGCGCAGCGTGCGCGACAGGTTGGACTTCGCCTTGCCCGTGATCCGCGCCAGCTCGTCGAGCGAGCCGGGCGCGTTCTGAGCGATGACGCGCAACAGCTCGCGATTGCCGGCTGAGAGGACCTTCGCAAAGGACTCGGTCGAGGCGAACCACACCTTGGGCTCGTCGGGCGCAACGCGGCGCTCGCCGCGCGCCACGGCCATGGTGCGGGCCTTCATCTCACCGTAGCTGGCGATGCCGACCTTCAACGTCGTCATGGGATCACTCCTCTTTCGCGCAGCACCGCGTCCACTACCGTCCAAAAATCGGCGAGCAGGGTCGCCGCGCCCCGGTATTCATAAGCCCCTGACCCAGCGGCTCCAAACAGAGGGCAATCCCTCCCCGAAGGGGAGGGTGGCCGCCGAACGAAGTGAGGTGGCCGGGTGGGGTGAAGTCGTGAGGCTCGCGAGATTGTCGCGAATTCCCCACCCGGCCTCCCTCCCGGGGAGGGATTCTGGTCCTCGGTGACACCGCCAGTCCAAGGAGCACGAGCACAGCCTGAAGCTGCAGCGATTCGCTCTACAGTTAGGAGGCCTGGCGTGGTAGAGTTCTTCTCTCGCTTTTTGTGAAGATGCTCGCCATGCCCGACGCGCAGTCCGTTCCCGCAACCGACAGGATCAGCATCAATCCGGATGTCTGCAATGGCAAGCCGGTGATCAGGGGAATGCGCATCACAGTCGAGAGCATACTCGATTATTTGAGCGCCGGCGAAACGCCGGACGCGATCCTGCGCGAGTATCCGATGCTCGAGCGTGAAGACATCTCGGCCTGCCTCGCGTTCGCAAGCCGGCTGATGGCTCACCGATACAGCATCAAAGAAACGGCCCCGGTTGCTGATGCGCTCGCGCCTTAAGCCGGCCGCCAAGCAATGCCTCAATTCGACTTGATATCATCCCGGCCTAAGCAGCGCGTCTGACGCGCTCGACCTTGATTTGCTTCTTCTTCCTCATGGCTTGCGCGAGGTCATATGCGGTCTGCAGGCGGAACCAGGTATCGGCTCCGCCGCCGAATGCCTTGTGGAGACGTATGGCCATTTCCGGCGAGATTCCGGCATGTCCGTTGAGCAGGCCTGAAAGCTGCTTCCGGCTGACCCCAAGCCTCCTGGCCGCCTCCGTTACGCTCAGGCCCAGCGGCTCCAGACAGTCATGACGCACCGACAGACCCGCGTGCGATGGGCGCTTGATCGGCATGTGGTCTCCTTCTTGACGCACGAATCAGTTACAAACCTCTGCATAAGAGGACGCCATGGCCGATTCAACCTACAATCTGAACGGTGGTTTCAAACCCACAATGAAACGATTCGCTGACCTTGACGGGCCGGATTTTTTCCCGACCCCACGATGGGCAACGTTTGCATTGATCGAAAATGAGAAATTCAAAGGGGAGATTTGGGAGTGCGCGTGTGGTGACGGAACCATGTCGCGCGTGCTCGAAAAAACAGGGTGCACGGTTACAAGCTCAGACCTTTACGAACGCGGTTACGGCGAGCCCGGGTACGATTTTCTGAAACCGCACCGTTCGGCCGACAACATTGTGACTAATCCTCCATACAACTGCGCTGAGGGTTTTGTCGCAAGCGGCGTGAAGCACGCGCGAAGTAAATTTGCACTGTTGCTTCGACTTGCTTTTTTGGAAGGGGCAAATCGAGCCAACACCATATTTTCGCGCGTTCCACCCTCGCGCGTGTGGGTATTCAGCGAGCGGATTACTTTCTACCCGTCCGGCGCAATACGCAAAGGGACCGGCACGACGGCGTGCGCTTGGTTTGTATGGGACAAAGCTGCGCCAACTAAAACCGAACTGAAATGGTTCAAGCCGGGCTACAGGGCTAAATACTCGTAGGCTACTTAGATCGTCGATCAGTTGTCGGTTTCTCAAATACCGCCATCCTGCCTCCGATAGCCGATACCGGCCCCAACCGACGTGTTGAACGTAACCCTCCGCGATGACATTCCCTCGCGTTTTGCCGTGCGATTTCAAATTCCGGACTTGCTGTTCCCACATTTCTTCATTTGGCCGAGTCCAGGACCGCTCCCGATCTTCCTTCATTAGTGTCACGTAATCTGGCACATGCTGAATCAAATAACGGACTGTAGCTTCGCCGTTTGGGCAGGTAGCCAGAACCCGCATTACCGCTATTCCGATAAGCCACTCCGTCGTCTTCACCATGGCATCCTCAATCGAAGGTGAGTGAAGGGGCTTATGACTCAAGCCATTCTTTCAACTTTCCCTTGGGCTTGCCGCCCCAATGCCGGTAGACGTTGCGCAGATCGTCTTTATACGCTTGGACTTGCGTCTTATTATTCGGATCGATTGTGATGCTTTGTGCTCTTGCTCCGCGCGAATTGTATCGTCCGAACCAACTGCCTGAATAGTGTGGGATTAATGTCAAGTCGGGGCGCGGTGGTTGAGCACTTATTTCTGTTTGATAAATTGGGTTTAGGCAGTCAGCGAGAGACTGCCGACCAATGCCAAGAGCACGCATTAGGTCGCCGTAGGTTATGCGGTCGCCCGATTTTGCCAGGTTCTCGAGAATTTTTTGGCACTGCGCAATCGTGTGTCCTGAAAAGGGCATGGTACGCACTCCGGTCAGACCTTTAGCTTATTTCGCTCGGGGCGGACCCCTGCCCTACGTCGGCCTTTAACAACCGATCATAGACGGCTTCGTCCAATTCTTCGGCTCTGACGCCCTTCAATTTCAGCACGTCATTGTCGAGCACGTTCTCAAAATTTTGTTCAGCGTCTTCATCGGAAAGCACCTCGCGCACCTTTGCCTCGTCCATCTCCTGAATGCGAAGTGCCGCACGGGACGCTTTAAGAACTTCTGTCTTTGTGATATCCACTAGGGCGGCAAGAGCCATTTGTTCCATGAATCTCCGATCCACCTGTTGGGGAAAGGCAACATACACAACCACCGCGGAGAAGCGGTTCTCAAACTCACTTGCCCCCAATCCTTATTGATCCGCTGCCGGAAGTAACGAAGAAGGGCTGTCTTGCCCATCCCACGACCGCTTTCCTGATCGCCCTTCGACCACACGTATGCCAACCGGACACGATTGGGGAAATCGTCAGGTCGGATTAGAAGGCGCTCAAATTTTTCAATCTGCGGCCTCACGATGTTCTCGGCATAGATTGCGCCGTTTCTGCGTTCGTCGTGGCTGTATGGATTAAGTACAGCTTCGGTGGGAAACGGTAGGTCCCGCAGTCCTAACGCTTCGTAGGGTGATTTAAGAGTAGTCGTCGTTCGTTTGGGATAAGCATCACGGTCTCCTGATAAGATTGTAGATTTGGGTTGACTCGCGGGTGCGCACTAGCGGCTTTCGGCGTCCCGAAATATGTTCGTATTGGAGGCCAAGGGTCAAAGGAGACGGCCGCCTATCAAGTAGCTCGTTTATACCTTCGTCAAATGCGGCCTCAGGAATCATAAGTTTGTCGCAAACAAAGTCACGCACATCCGGAAGATCATAATAACCGGCGGCATCGCATAGCGCTGTGAAAGATTGGTTCACAGCGTCCAAAAGCTTCTGTTGCATAACCGAATCGGTCATGTCCGGCTCGCTGAGATAGAGTCGAACAGGTGGCACCTCCTCGGGAGTGACAAGCAATTCCCTATGCCAATTTCGGGGTGAGTTTTCGACACATGGGCTGTAGCTTTTCTCAAACTCACAGCCTGACAGCTGCATTCGCATTACGTTTACAAGCCGCAGGCTGACCAACCGATCTCCCATCGCGCGGAACAGCGGTACACTCAGCTTGGTATCCGATAGACGGTGAGATAAGATGGCGGCTCGCATAGCGTCTTCCACCTTCTTTGGACTTGCTGCGCCGATTTCAGAAGCGAGACTCTCCAAAATCTCTTCTGAGCGTTCCCCGAACGTCGGCCGCAATAGAGCCGTCAGATATGAGCGGTCCCGTCCACGGGCAGTTTCCACGATGGGGTACATCAGCGGTCCGCGGCGGATATAGTGAAGCACTACATCTCGCAAGTTATCGTACGTCTCCAAATGAGCCTTGGTCATGAGGCGACGCAAGGAAGGAAAGTTTTTTGCGTTGAGCGTCTCCAATGCCAACGTGCCAAATTCCGTCAACTGATAGCCCTCGCCACGGACCGGGCGAGCGAGATTCAAATGCTTTAGTTCTTGCAACACCTTCTCGCCCACTGATGTGAAGTCACTGCGCGGTTCCGGCAACAAGAGCCGAAGTGCCCGTTCCACAGAGTACTTGGCAACGTTCTTAGATACGGCAGCGAATTGGCTCTCTCGGCTAGCATCCGGCATAGCCGCCACTACACGCAGGCCGATGTAGTGGTAGCCCACATCGGTGATATTGTAGCTAGTGATGTTCATGGCCGCGCTTTCTGTCGCCGAAACTGAGTCAGGAGTGCGGAGCAATTTGTGCTGAGCGTCTGCATCTCTTGACCTAGTTGCACCGTCTGTAGGGGCGACACGGCTTTGACAACGATGCGGCTCTCAGATACTGCGCCAAACCGCGTTGAAAACCATGTCTCCTCTAGGGCTACGGTGAGGGCATTGATCTGCGCACAGTGATCATCGAAAAGCTGCGCAGTTGAAGTGTCAATTCTGAGTCCTCTATCCATTTCGGCCTGCATCCGACGAGCATAGTCAATCAGTAGCGGCAGTGGCCTCAGGCCAGGGGCGATAGGGTGAATGCCAAGACCCACGCAGGCGGCAAGTGCGTGAGGCTCAAATGTGCTTGTGGAAATGAATGCGGGACACAGTTCACGCTCTAGCAGGCCCGGATTCGCCGCAAGGTAATCAACGAGCTTAGCGAACAGTACAATTACTTCATTCTTGTTTGAGGGTATCTGCCAGTTCTTCAACTCAACAATACGTTAAGGTCTGAATTCCGGGCCACGATATCTATCTCATGCAAAACGCCCGACGCCGTATCCAGACCATAGCCCAATTGCATCTCTCGATGTTGAGAGACAGTCCAATCCTGAGGAAGTCTGCCAATACACGCTTCGCGGAACTGTCGCTCAAATCCTTGGTCCGGCAGACTGATATCGCGGGTGGCATGTTGCCAATCCGCAGCGACGAACTTGTAACAGTGCGCAAGGAATTGGATGCAGAACGCGGCAGGATATCGCCAGCCCTGATCGCCATGTCCGCCAACGACTCCCCTCACAACAGGTACGACCTGTCTTGTCTCAACCACAGCCGTATATGCCGAATCCCGGCCGGTTCGGATGCCGATAGACACGCGTCTGCCACCGCGCTGGGAGGAAATCCACTAATCCGACCATTGGCCAGCTCCGATATTGGCGACGGCCCGGATTCAACCCCGGTTCATAGACCGTAGCTGCGGACCAATCATGCCCAATAAGAACATATAAAGAACCCTCGTCATAGGCACAGAGGCGGGTGTACATTACGATTCTGCATCGGGAGGGGGTGCCCCCTCGAAGGGTCATTCTTGCTCGCCACGACTTCGCCCCCGTGCGGCGTACTGCTGTGGCACACATGGGTGCGTGCTCTCAGGAGGACGATGGATGGCGATAGCAGAGGGTAATCTAGCCGCCGAGATGGCGAGTTTCGATGCCGAGGTCGCGGGCGCGGCTTCCAAGCGACTCGTGGCCCTGATTAGGCCTGAAGACCTGGTCGGAGACCTCCTAAAGATCGACTATGCAGAGGCCGAGGTTCTAGTTCATGACCACCTTCGCCAGAAAGTCGGTGGCCTACCGCTTGGATGTTTTCTCCTTGCAACAAGACTTGCACCAGGAAGCGGTGCTCCTCCCGCAGACGAGGACACAAGCCTCATTCTGCTGCGGGTGACCGGTCAATGTAAGTTGCCAAATGCCGCGGAGACTGACCTCAACCGGTTCTTGGCAGGGCAGCGCGTCGCAACAGAAGACGACGTATGGGACGCAGAAGGTAAAACAGATCAGTTCACTCTGCATCAGCTACGGTACGCTGGCGTCAAATGCCGAGTTCTTGGCACCTATCGCATGCGCGAGAGTAGGCCGAGTGATTGGAGGCTCACCTTCGGAGCGGACATCTCAAACTTCTATTCAGGGAGGGGAATGAAGGTCTACAAACCGGTCGGAACCCGGTTATCTCAGATCGTGAATTTTGCAAAACCCGGAATGGATGATGCCCATCCACTCTCTGGCAAAACGAGTTCCTGTTGGGCGGCTTCGATATGCGTCTTCGGAGTGTGTGATCGATCCCGAAGGAGAGGGCGTCGAAGTGAGTCTTGATCCGACTGATTTGATAGCAAGACGAACTGCACTTTTTGGTATGTCTCGCACAGGTAAGTCGAATACCACCAAGGTCATTGCCGCTAGCGTATTCAAAATTCGAGAGCAAGACCCATTGCGAGGACGAATTGGTCAACTGATCTTTGACGTGAATGGTGAATATGCAAATGAGAACACCCAGGATGGAGGCGCTGAAAATCCATCGTGTTTAAAGAACGTCGCACAACACACTCGGGGTGCAAAGCCCGACGACGTTGTGACATACGGAATGTGGCCGCACCCCAATGGTCCAAATCGGAGAATTGTAAAAATCAATTTCTTTGGAAACGCGGCCAATTGGACGGATAGAGATGCAGTGATCGAGGGTCTTGAAACGCTCTACATTGGCAAGACTTTGATCGATGCTAAATTGGCCGAATACGGAGACAAATACATCAAGAGTTTCCAAACAACATTATTGGAAGCGCCAAAGGAGTGGGATAAGGGCACGGCCATTCGGTATCAGCGCCTAATCCTTGCCTATCGAGCTGCCCTGGCCGCGGCTGATTTCGAGCCGCCTACTAATCTATCACGACCAATGTTTAAGGGGCTTTTCAGTGTAGAGCTACGAAATGCAATGACTAACTCCGCTTCGACGGATGGAAACGATGTTGCGCTCTACCAAGAAGCAGCTACCATCTTCGTGAAAGATACCGGCAGTTGGTCAGAAGCGATTCAGGGCATGAAGGGTTTGAGACGCTTTATGGAAGACTCGCGCTCAGGCTTCCAGGCCTTCAACACCAACTACATGCGAACTCACGACGGTCGGAAGTTGGGCTGACCCTAGCCTAGTCAATCTCTTGAAATTTTTGCGTATCCGAATGGAGTCCGTGCCATTTCGCCGGTCCGAATTAGCCACGATCCGAACACAAGGGGGGACTTCGCGCAAGCAGTCGTCAACGATCTGCTACAGGGCAGACTAGTAATTTTCGACCAGTCTCTTGGAGACCCGGACCAAAATAAGCAAGCCTCTGAACGCATCATGTGGTCGATATTCAATCGCCAGAAAGAGGCGTTTATCGCTCCCGAAAGGGATCAGACGGGGGCCATCAAGCCGCCTTCGGACGTTCTCGTTTACGCGGAAGAAGCGCACAATCTACTTCCGGTGAACACGCCATCTGGCATTCTGTCGATTTGGTCTCGAATTGCGAAAGAGGGATCTAAATATCGAATTGGGTTTGTGTACGCTACCCAAGAACCCTCTTCGATCCAGTCAAATATAATGAAGAATACTGATAATTGGTTCGTCGCTCACCTCAACAATGCGGATGAAACAAAGGAGCTCCGTAAATACTACGACTTTGACGATTTCGTTCAATCCATTTTGCAGGTGCCTGATCCAGGGTTTTTGCGGATGCGAACCCTCAGCAATCCCTACATTGTGCCGTTGCAAGTAAATCGTTTCCGGACCGCAAGCTGATGCCATTCGACAAGGAGATAGCGACAGGCGAAAGCCTGCTGGCTACAAAAAAGCGCGGCATTGCGCGAGTTCGAGGGCGTCATCGCGATTCTCGACGGGGCGGTCCCACGCGATGCAGCGCCGCTTATGAAAGTACAACGGAATGATTGGCTGCCCCGCCGCATCGTAGCGATAGATGGGTCTACGATTACCCATAAAGTAAAGAACGGCTTTCCGGGCGCGGAAGCTACACTTCTGATGCTATCCGTCGTCTTCATTGACGTTTCAAAACTTGCTGCAATCACCCCGAAGGAAATTCCCTCTCCGCGGATTTTCAACGAAATGGATCGCGCAAGTACTTTGGATGCCGTGTTACCGGGGTCCAATATCCACCGAGGAGGCAACGACACCCCGCGGAGATTCTTTCGGAAGCAAGTTTTCGATGCTATCGGAGGCAAGCTTGACCCTACTCATGAAACGCTACTCGACACATTACGCGAGATAACGGCAGGCAGAAGGGCCGATCAATGCCCAATCGAGGACTGTTCAAGACGGTACGCGGCCGGAACAAGAGAGTACGTTTGTGCGTGTGAGAAAAAGCAGCCGTTATTCGAAACCGACGCATTCCGCTTTCATGAACGATTCAATGAACTTGGTTCTAATGGTGAAGTTCACGGCGAGGTTCGTCACGTCTTAGAGGTGTTATCGCTAGTAAACCTGTTGAGATACTTTGAGCACGACAGTCGTATTCATTATCTGAAGAGCAGTGCGTTCATTTTGGATGGCCCGCTAGCCGTTTTTGGGCAACCTGCTTGGCTAGCACCATATGTCCGTCGCGAGATAATGAGGCTGAGTGAAAAATCACGCGTCAGTAATAATTGCGACATCTTGTTGATGGGCATTGAAAAGGGCGGCCAATACGTCACGCATTTTTTCGACATCGATTGGACCGACGAGCAAGGGCCTCGCTCGAAATATCGAGCAGGCACAGTGATTGTACCAGATGCGCGTTATGTGAATAGGAATATCGTATTTCGCCCAGAGGATGCGAAGCCTTCGGGAGTTGATACCTATTTCGGTCGGAAAGTGTTCTACAAGAACCGAGTTGGAGCGCATTCGGTTCTCAACTTGGGCGTTGTGAATTCGGAAGGTCTAGACTTCAGCAATACCTCTGCTGCCGCCTTCCCACGGTTAGCCGATGCGCTGAACGTTCTCGACCATCTCTCTACCTATCCTTATCAAGACGCGT
>Ga0306926_10004007_pt1 | contig 15378 bp, 13 predicted proteins | sample flu12Cox44000178_FD_203759 | JGI IMG/M metagenome (GOLD analysis project Ga0306926, IMG submission 203759) | Lab enrichment of tropical soil microbial communities from Luquillo Experimental Forest, Puerto Rico - flux8day.12C.oxic.44.000.178 (v2)... | ecosystem: Environmental > Terrestrial >...
GTCAACTCTGCCCCCGGCGGATGGCGTTCGGCCCGGAATAAACGATCCAGCTCGTAGGCGATCAATGGTTCGCCGGCGGTGGCAACCGCAGAGCTGCTCGGCTCAACCGCCTTCGATGTAATTCCTGCGACCGACGCGGCGATGATGATGCCACTGATTACTGCCGCAATGGCCCATGCCAGTACGCCGTGCGCACCATCGCGAAACTCGACGATGCTGGCCGGTGCGGTCGGATGCCAACGCTCGCGAAGACGCCCCGCCACATATCCGCCGAGGCCAAAACTGACGAGCGCCGTCAACAGCAAGTAGATCCCGGAGCCAACCGCCAGCGCTGGAGAGGCATCTCTCCAGGTCGGTGATGACGAAACAACTCCCAGACCCAGCGCCGACCCAAAGGCGATCAGGACGAAGGACAGCGCTAGGGCCACCAGTGCGCCGCCGATGACGGCGCTCCATTGCACAAAGGACGTCGCAACTTCGATGGTTGCGGTTGCAATGGGCTCCGCAGCTTCGACGCGCCGCGCCGCTTCGGTTGAGGCGAGCATCAGCGCAGCCCGAAGAACGACAGAATGAACATAATAACGACGATCAGCCCGACCAGATAGATCAACCCGTTCACCATTTCCTCCCGTGGTTTTGGCCTCTCATCGCCAAACAGACGAAGTGATTCGAACGTTCCCTACGCGCGCACGTGAGCTGCAAAAAGGTGGAAGCCGAGTTCTCGGCTCGGCCGGGGCTAAACTTGCTCCGTCAACAAACGAAGACGGGCGGCCAATTCAGGCCCGCGCGGCACCGATCGTGTCGGCCATTTTGGCGCCGCGTCGGCCGAGCGGTTTTGGCGGGCCGACGGTGCTTTCATGCGCCGTCTGGTGCTCGATTTCCGCATTGAGCGTAGCGCCGAGCAGAACCACGATTATCGACACCCACATCCAGGTCATAAAACCAATGATGGCGCCGAGCGACCCATAAGTCTTGTTGAAGCTACCAAAATTCGCGGCATACCACGAGAAGAGGGCGGACGCGGTAAGCCAGAGTGCCGCGGCGAGCGCCCCGCCCCAGCTGATCCATTGCCACCGCGGTTCTGTGCGGCTCGGGCCGTACCGGTAGATTAGGGTCAGCCCTACTGCGACAAGCACCAGCAGCGCGGGCCACCGAGCGATACTCAGAAGCTGGCCCGTCAGACCAGGTGCTGGGAGATGGTTGAGCATGAGCGGAAAAGCGACAACGCAGGCGAGCGCCACCAGCAGAAACCCGATGGTCGCGATAGTGAAGCACAAAGTCACGGCGTTGAGCCGAATAAAACTTCGCTTTTCCTCCTCCTCATAGACAACGTTCAGCGAGTCGAACAGCGCCTTGATCCCTGCGTTGGCGCTCCACAATGAAATCGCGAGTCCAATCAAAAAGCTCACTCCGAGCTTGGTGCTGCCCTGCGCGGAGAGCCGGGTCAGCTGATCGCGAATGACGTCGATCGCCCCGCCTGGCGCGAAACCCGCCATCGTATCGACATGGCTAATGATTGCGTTGGGGTCAGCAAAGAGTCCGTAGATCGAGACCATCGCCGCAATACCGGGAAACAGCGCGAGCAGCGCGTAATAGGTCACACCAGCAGCGTTCGCCAAGATTCTGTCGTCGTTGATGCCGTTATAAACGCGCAGTAAAATATCTTTCCACCCCAACGCAGGAATCTCAGACGGCCCGTGGGCGAACCGGCCGCGTCGGGCGTCGAGCCCAGCGGGATTGTCTTGTGCGTGAGTTGGATGGCGCGTGCTGGTTTTATAACGCCGAGGACCAAGGGCGACCAGCAGTGCGCTCAGTCCGATCGCCCATAATGGCTCCCGCTCGACTGGCGCCGAGATAGCCGCCGTTCGTCCGGCGGTATCACCGGCGCTCATCGGCGTAGGCGTCCTCTTGGTAAGTGACGCTACTCGGCCGGTCGATATCCTCCTCCGCTGACTCCCCAGTAATCGAGCGCTTCGCCCGCTCGAATGAGGTCACAACGACGGCAGAAGCCGATCGCGCCTTGTCCGCCACTCCTCCAGCCGCTTTGCCCGCGAGGTCAGTGAGCTCGCTCGCCGTATTGCCAACGGCGGCCGCGACATCGCTTGTCCGATCAGTGAGGCGTGCCGCCATCTGCTGGCCCCACTCACTGGTCCTGGTCACGGCGGCGCTGGTTGCCGCGCCGATGTCCTCTGCTTTCGCCGTCACCTGATCCGCCGCCGTCGCGATCACCGCGCGCGAGGTACGGTTGGTCGCCAGGAGCAGCCACAGGATCCCGATCCCGGCTACAACGAGCGGCATCGGATTCTCGCGCACTTCCCGTCCGAGATTGCGGAAGAATTCGCCGGCCGGGCTACCCCGTGTATAGTCGATCACCTGATCGACCACGCGACCCGGCGTCATACGACCGCGTAACTCGTCTAGAGTTCCGGATAGCTGCCAGAGGGTATCCTCGGCTTCTCGCTCAAGCCGCGCGCTCTGGGATTCCATGATCATTCCTCACATGCTGGGCGGCTACGGCAGCGTCATGCTGTAGCCGCGCGATAGTCCGGGTCGGGACGAAGCGTCCTGCCTTTAGCCGTCTGACGCCGATCGCCAACACTACCAGCCCGATCACCAGGACGACGCCACCCACGATCAGACTGGCCCAGCCCACTGCAAGGCCCGCCGCGGCCAAGCCGGCAACCGCCGCCAGCAGAAGAATCACAAAGGCGGGCATCATCAGCACCGCGCCACCGATCACAAGACCGGCTGCCATGCCGATCTCGCCGATTTTTTCCGACATCTCGGCACGAGCGAGCTGGCTCTCTTTACGAACCAGTAAGGTGAATTGGTTGATCAGATCCGCAAAAATCGCCGAAATCGGACGATTGGTTTCAATGTACGCCATAGGCGCCACTCTTCCGGCCGTCGACCCCGAAATCCTCCGAGGGGTTGCCGGAGTTCCGTAGGAACCACGACAGCCCGACGGCTACCAGAAAAACTCCCGCAACAATCGCGGCCGGCTGCTTGCGACCCAAATTGCCGACGAAATTCGCTACCTCGTCGAGATTGGGGTCACGTAAAAAGCTCGAGATATGCTCGAACCCGGCCGAAGCGTCATGGATGTAACGGGCGATTTGCGGAAAATGCTCTTCGAGGTCGCCGGCCGCATGATGACCGGCGGCTGCCAGGCTGCCGATTCGCATCGCGGTCGCCCGCCTTTGCTGTGCGGTGGTTTCCTGCCCCTCCGTGGGCGTTAAACTCTGGCTTACGCCCTCGTGTAGTTCGTCGACTGCCATCGGACTGCTCCTCCAGAACGCGCTGGGCGCAACCGAGAGATTGCCGCCCAAATTACAATGCTAACCATTTCGCCTTACCTCAAGTTCCGGCGCAAAGAACGGCGGTCGTCGCGGACTTTGCTATGATCGCGAACCGTTGCAGTTCGCCGTCTCAAGCCGCAACCGGGATCAAGCTGCAGATACTTTTTGATAGGCCTTGCACGTTCAATGGCAATCCAATCAAACTGACCAACGGTGCGGTGTTCTTCACGCCGGTAAACGAATCCGATCAGCCTGCGTTTTGGCCCGTTATCTAGACGTACGGTTCACCTCTGCGTACACCATGCAGAATGTCTTTGCCGAACGGTCGCCGTGACATACACCATGGAAGGCGCGTGTGCTGCCGGCAATCGAGGAAATTGTGGGGTACCACGCCAAGCAGTCTGTTTACCCGCCTCATCCCGCCTGCGAAGGCTGCAGAATGCAAGGCACATGGCAACGGTATTTCTGGCGGTGGGAAGAGATGACACTCGAACGCATCAATCGCCGGCTTCTCGAGCTTGTTCCTTCTTTAAGCGCGATCGGTGCCGCCGGCGGTGGGCACCATTTTGGAATGGTTCAGGGGTTGCAAAGGTTAGCTCCTGCGAACGGATCTATGCGATTTGGAGGAAGAAGATGTCTCGGCGGCAGGGGCGAAAAGCATCGGCTGGGAGCCAACCTATAACCTGCAGGGCGGGCGAGAGGGTTAACCTCGCCATGACTGCGCGCCGCATCGTCATGAACATCATCGTCACCATCAATGCGACCACGACCACGCCGTTCAAGACCGCGCTGCAATTGAGCGCTTTGATTGGATCGATCCGCGAAAAATTCAGCGCCACACCACTGGGTCGTCATTAGCTGCTGCGGTTACCATCCCCGGCGCCAACACCTGGAACAGCCTCGCATCGCTGGTGTGGCAGTTTTCGTCACCTGTCGTTTCACGCGTCACGCTTTGTCTCCCATTGGGCCTGCGGTCGGTGGGAGCGCCGAGACAATGGCAACCACGGTCGTCGCGAGGTTGAAATAGTCAAAGCCTTGGCTGCGGCCTGAAGCGCGCGGCCGCCCGGCCGCGCCTGTCACGCGGTGGTGATTTGGCATCTCCTCGGGGAACCCAGCTGCTTGGTAGTAGTTTTCTCGTGTAAGCGGAGGAGAAACGATGGCAAGGCAACGACCCGGCCGCAAGTGGTCGGCGAAGGTCACCGAAACCAGCGACGCGCTCGACCTCGAAGAGGACATCTTCAAGTCACGCAGCGCCAAGCGCATCGCCGCCTCCTTAGAGCGCTCTGCCGAGCACAGCGATAGGCGCAAAACGAGCGCGTTCCAATCGGCAATGTCGATGCTGACTTTTTACATCAACCGCGCTGGTACAAACCTGTCGGCGTCTCGAAAGCACGTGTTGGAAGCAGCCAAGGCCGAGTTGCGCCGCCTGTTCGGCCGTGCGGTGTCGGAGAGATAGTGCCGGAACAAGCTTCAGGTGCAAGAGGATTAGAATATGGGTCGCGAAGTCGAGCTGAAGCTGCAGGTTCCGCCGTCTGCCATAGACGAAGTCGCACGATTGCCGTGGCTGAGCGAGGCGGCGAACGCTCCAGCAAAACACGAAAACCTCAACCTCGTTACGGTGTATTTCGATACGGCGAAATCCAAGCTTCGCAAGCACGGCCTGGCGCTTCGGGTCCGCCACATTGGCGCGGACCGCGTGCAGACCATCAAGGCTCTGCAAAAGGCCGCCCGTGGTGCGTTTGGCCGGGACGAATGGGAAGAGAAAATTACTGGCGATAAGCCCGACCTAAAGTTCGCCAAGGGTACCGCGCTCGAGCCTTTGGCTACCAAAAAACTGCGGCGAAAGCTGCAGCCGATGTTCGAGACCGTGGTCGAGAGCGCCGCCTTCCCGATCCATGTCGGCGACGCTGACCTCGAGCTCGCAGTCGATCGTGGGCATATCAAGGCCCGTGAACGGCATGAACCGGTCAGCGAGATAGAGATCGAGCTGAAACAAGGCGACCGCGGCGCCATAGCGACGATTGCCGAACGACTGGCACAATCGGCTCGTGTCGCCTATGCGGCCCTATCGAAGCCGGAGCGCGGCTACGCGCTCAGCGCCGGGCAGTCAGCGAAAGCCGTTTGCCGCGGCGCGATCGCCCTCGATCCGGAGATTTCGACGGCGGCCGCCTTTCAGGCCATTGCATTGTCCTGTCTCGACCATACCGCAGCCAATGAAAGGGCCGTGCGCGAGGGCGACACCGAAGGGGTCCACCAAATGCGCGTCGGTCTGCGTCGACCGCGTGCGGCAATTTCGATATTCAAGGAATTATTGCCCGGTTCGGAGACCGAGGCGGTCCAGTCGGAGCTGAGATGGCTCACCGAGCAGCTCGGCCCCGCCCGCGATTTAGATGTGCTGCTCGAGCACCGCGTCAGCAAAGAGCGCCGCGTCCCGCCGATTGGCCGCGACATCGATCTGCTCGAAAGGGATTTGCAATGGAGGCGGGATGCCGGGCTGCAGAAGGCCAAAGCGGCGATCGACAGCGATCGCTATCGGGCACTCGGTCTCCGCACCGCGCTTTGGGTCACCAATGGCGAATGGTCGAAGAGCACCGAGCCCCTGAGGGTTGCCCGCCGGGAAAGACCGGCGCTCGAATTCGCGGCGGACATTTTCGACACGCGCTCAAAGAAGATCTCGAAGAGGCTTGAGGAAATCGAGGGCCTCGACGCTCGCCAGCGGCATAAGCTGCGTGTTGCCGTCAAAAAGCTGCGCTACGCCTGCGAGTTCTTCGCTGGACTATTCGATAACCGCAAGCAGACCAGAGAGCGCTCGCGGTTGACGGCTATCCTCAAAACTTTGCAAGGGTCGCTTGGCGCGCTGAACGACATCGAAGTTCACAAGCGTCTTGCCGTAATGATAGCGCATCCTCGAAAGCATACAAGAAAACAGGCCGAAAAGGCGCTAGCAATGGGGTTCATCGCCGGCCAGGAGCAGCAGCAGATCGCGTCCCGCATCGCCGTAACCGAAAAGGCGGGCGGGAAATTGCCCAAGTCCGCGAAATTTTGGAGGGTGTAGCGCGGTAATAGTCGACAGCCTGTCGAATGGAAATCTGAATCTGATCACTCGTTCGCTCGCGCGCGGGCGCGCGCGAGATCGTAGACCAACTATGAGTAGGAACGCGCAGATGGAACCCCTCCTGGTTGTTGGATTGTTCCGCTCGAGCGGCATTGCCGAGGACGCCCGCAATCGGCTGAAGACCGAGGGAGTGCCCGACAGCGAAATTGCCGTGACCGTGCTGGAACCCACCGCCCCTGTGCTTCCCACGATGATCCTTCGATCGCGACGGCAAATTCGGAGTGATTGCCGGGGGCAGACTATTGGGTTGCGGCCTCTCATCAAACTAATTTGTGGCTGCGAGTAACCGTGCCGAGGAACCGGAGTCGCTCCCAACCTGTTTGTTCTTCGAGTTTCAACTCACTGGAAGGAAGACAGTATGCAGAGCGACACGGTCACAATGGTCCGTCAGCCGGTCGACACGCACGAGACCAATCGGCTGATTTCATCGGAGAAAGTCGATGGAACGGCGGTTTACAATGGGGAAGGTCAGCATCTCGGCTCGATCCATCATCTGATGGTCGATAAGTTTTCCGGGCATGTGGAATACGCCGTAATGTCCTTTGGGGGTTTCCTCGGTATTGGCGAGAGCTATCATCCGCTGCCCTGGCGCTCGCTTACCTACAACACGAGCCTCGGCGGATATTGCGTGGATCTCGACCGTGACCGGCTCGAGCGCTCGCCGTATTACACGACGAGCAGTCCGCCCGACTGGTCCGATCGCGCCTACCGCGACCGGATCGACGAGTATTGGATACCCCCTGTCTGATTGACATTGTTGCGGGCCGCCGCGACCGGCGGCCCGCCCGCTTTTGATAGTAAGAGAGAAAGACGCAACAGCTATGGCCCGTTCGACGCAAAGGGAAAAGTTAACAAAGTAATGCACGAATACAAGGAGGGCAAGCTGAAGAGCGGCTCCGGACGCAAAGCAAACAGCCGCAAGCAGGCCGTCGCGATTGCGATGTCGGATATCCGGGCAGTCGAACCGGCGTAAGAAGGCGAGCTGAGCGCCGATGTGAGTGCTCGTCAAAGATGGGGAAAGTTCCACAGCTAGTCGCGGCGCTTGACTCGCTGACTGCGGCGAAACACGCCGGCGAGCGTTCGAACCTGGGCGGGTACCAATTTGGCCGCGCTTGCGCTCCGCGAGTTCGAGCATGTCGACAGTGATGCCATGCGTAAACGCGCGGTCGTTCCGGCGGTGGAGCGAGTGGCGAAGCATCTCGGAAATACACCTGCAGTCTGTCGCCGATGCTATATCCATCCGGAGATTTTCGAAGGCTACTTTGGTGGGGCTTTGCTCGCCACTCTGGCCGAAAAGACCGGCCTCTACTGACTGAAGAGATCGAGGGCATGAGTGCCGAGAAGGCTGCAGTCGTGGCCTTTTTGCGGTTACGCTTGGGCGAGCTCGCTGAGAAAACGGCGGCCTAACTAAGCCGCCAGGTCTTTTTTCGCCCAACCCGGTCAGAGGGCCAACGCGGCGCGTCCAGCAGGCACTCAAGCGCGCACCCCATTCGAACATGAACAAAAGAGAACTCGAGCAAGCGTTAGCTTAGGCGCGGGGGGCGCTGCGGGCCGAGCTTTGAGAGATTTCCCAAGTCGCAGGGGTCACTCAGGGAGCGTTTTGGCCGATAAACTTGTTTAGCACTTGATATGGGCAAGAATGCCATTGCGAGGGAGTAATAGTCGATGGATCAGCAACAAGGAGAGGCTGTCAGTGAGGCGGTCGTAAAGGTCGGGGATACCGTCAGTGACGTAGCCGCCAAGTCGGAGAAAGCTGTTCAAGATAAGATCGATCAGGCGACGCCGGTGCTCCGGGACCTGCGAGAGAGGGCCGAAACGGCCATGGACAAGGCAACAGACCTGGCCCAACAAGCGGCAACAGCGGGAGCTGAGACGGTAAATAGGATCCACGGTGTTGCTCACGACATGGCAAACCAAGCTAGTCAGGCCGCCACAGCGATTTATCAGCAGGGTGCGCGCGCGGGGGGATCTGTCAGCCGATATGCAGCAGAACAGCCGCTTACGGCTCTGCTTGTCGCCGCTGCGATCGGCTATGGAATCGCTTATCTGATCCATCGGCCCTAAACCATTCCCGTTCGCGGCTTGCGTTCGCCGCAGCCGGCTTTCCGCCCAGCGTCTTGCTCCCGCTGCGTGGACTGTCGAGGCTGAGTGATAAATTATGCTCGCACCGCAAAGTCGGAATGGAGCGATCAGCGTGGCCGACCAACCCCCGAAAGCACGACGGTCTTCTCCAACTTCTTCCGCCTTTTTCGGAGTATTGACCTGTCTTACCGTCGGGTCGGTCGTCGCGTTCTTATATTTCGCGCGCGATGTCATCGTCCCGATTACACTTGCTATTCTTTTGAGCTTTTTGTTGGCACCGGTTGTCCGCCGGCTGCTCCGATGGCATTTTCCCAGAGTCGCGGCGGTAACACTCACGGTGGTGATCGCTTTTGTAGCGTTGCTAGGCTTTGCCGCAATCGTCGTGCAGGAGATATCGTCGCTCGCACAGCAGCTACCGGAGTATCGGTCGAACCTCGAGACCAAGATCCGCTCGCTTCCCGCAATCGTGCCCGGCGGTGGGGTATTTGGGCGCCTCGCATCAATGGCCGAGCAACTCGGTAGGGAACTTAAGCAAACCGAAACCGCGGCCTCGATGCCAACAGGCGACCGGTCGGCCATCGGCGCTCCCTCAGATCAACTCGCGAAGCCCGTACCGGTTGAGATCCAGCGGCCCGAGTTCGGATCCCTGCTAATCGTCCAAAGTATTGTCGGACCACTGCTCCAACCGCTGGCGATGGCCGGTCTCGTCATCGTCTTTGTAATCATGATCCTACTCGAGCGGGAGGATCTGCGCGATCGGGTACTTAGACTTGCCGGCCGCGACCTGCAACGGACAACCGTGGCAATGGATGATGCTGCACAGCGGATCAGCAGGTACTTGTCGCGCCAGCTCATCGTCAACGCTTGCGTGGGTCTGCCGATTGGTTTCGGTCTCGCCATAATCGGTATCCCGAATGCTGCGCTTTGGGGAATTTTTGCCGCCTTGCTGCGCTTCCTCCCGTATCTCGGGATCGTCATAGCCGCCGGCTTTCCCATTGCACTCGCGGTCGCGGTGGCCCCGGGTTGGACGCTGCTGGTCTGGGTAATCTTGCTATTTGTGAGCACCGAACTGGTCGTCGCCAACTTGCTCGAGCCCTGGGTTTACGCCGCGAGCACTGGTCTTTCGTCGGTCGCGCTGATCGCCGCAGCGACCTTCTGGACCTGGCTGTGGGGGCCGATCGGGCTGCTATTGTCGACACCGCTGACGGTCTGCCTCGTCGTTCTCGGTCGACACGTACCGCAGCTCGAATTTCTTGATGTTATCCTCGGCAACGAGCCCGTGCTCGCACCCGATGAGACTTTTTACCAACGCTTACTGGCGAATGATCCCGAGGAAGCGACTGGCCAAGCTGAAGACTTCGCAAAGGAACGCTCTCTCGCCGAATTTTTCGATGGGGTCTCGATCCCATCCCTAATAAGGGCGCAAAATGATAGTGACGAGAACGCACTGTCTTCCGAACGGCGTCTGCTCATCAGGGATGGTATACAGGCGATGCTCGAGGACCTATCCGACGACGCGCCGGCGGATGCGAGTTCCGACCGACCCTCAGACCCGCCGGTTATCGGAGGAGCCTCGAAGATCGTTTGCGTAGCCGGCCGCAACGAACTCGACGAGGCCGCGGCGTTGTTACTGGTGCATCTCCTCCGCTCGAAACACCCCGGCACGATCGTGGAAGCTCTTCCTGCGGAGGCACTGACATCGAATCGTTATGGAGCCGCGCTCGAGGATTCGACAGCGATATGCCTTTCGCTGATCAGCACCCGCTCGCCGGTTCGAGCCCGCTATCTCGTCCGGCGGCTTAATCGGCGTGCACCGCACGCGCAGGTTTCGGTCGGTTTTTGGAGATTGGACCCGGGCGATCTTGAAGATGCGGTCACGACAATCGCTCGGCCAAATGCTGCCGTCGTGACCTCGCTTCGCGACGCCGTTACGAGCCTCGAAGCCGACGGGACAATAAAAGGCTATCGGCACGCTTCTGATACCGGCTCGGGCCGTTCGGGGTCGAGATAAAGGGTGCGGTGCGCAGGGTTCGCACCCCCTCAGGAGGCCATTCTTCGTTAGCTCGAGGACATCGGACGGCACGTCTTGCTCTCGGCCAACTCTAGGACCGACTTCGGAGAAACCCCATCCCCGCGTGATATTACTCATCAAACTTTTTTTGCCTGTACGTCAGCTTGCTTCCTGATCTGCCTTAGACGGTCACGTGTTCGCTGAATCAATTCATGAAGAGCCGCAACCGCTCTTCGGTCGTTCGTAAGCCGTAAAACCGCGCGGTGGCGAGCCAACTTTTGTCGCAACTTGTACTCTTCACCCATAAATCCGCAAACAACCACTCCGGCTGATCGTCCCCGCCCGACAAGCATGCATTGTTTCCATGATCGGCAAATCGGGCGGAACGAATGCTGGTTAGATGTGTTGTTCGTAAGCGAGATGGACCGAGCAACGGGCGCGGATGGTAGAGGCGTGTTCAGGATTGTTATCACTCGGGTCTGCGTCGGCCGCGCGGGAACTTGTGCGAGGCCAGCCCAATGTTTGCCGGCAGCGATTTAATTTATTGCCGACAGGGGGAAAGGTCGGTGATGGCGGCATGAAAATCGGATCTGGGCGCCGCGGCATACCTTGCCGGAGGCGGCGAGATGAGTGCGGTCATGCGCGCGACGGACTGGTCGAAGACCCCTATCGGAGCAGTCGAGACCTGGTCTCCTGCGCTGCGGATGATGGTCGGCTTTCTGCTCGCCAACCGCTTTCCTCTGCTGCTCTGGTGGGGTCCCGAATACATCTCGATCTATAATGACGCCTACCGGCCGATTCTCGGCTATAAGCACCCCAAATCCATGGGGCAGCCGGTCAGCGAATGCTGGTCCGAGATCTGGCATATCCTAAAGCCGCTGATCGATACACCTTTCAATGGCGGTCTCGCGACCTGGATGGACGACATCCCGCTGGAAATTAAGCGGCACGGCTTTGCCGAGGAGACGCACTTCACGATTGCCTATAGCCCGGTGCCGGACGAGACAGCCCCGCGCGGCATCGGTGGCGTGCTGGCGACGGTGCATGAGATCACCGATAAGGTAGTCGGCGAGCGCCGTGTCCTAGCACTGCGAGACCTCGGTTCCCGATCAGCCGACGCGAAAACAGCCGAAGCAGCGTGCGCAGGCGCAGCGGCAACACTTGGGAATCATGCCAAAGACATTCCCTTCGCGCTTCTGTACCTGATCGATCCGGATGGCAAGCGCGCCCGCCTTGCAGGCACCGCCGGGATCGGCATGGGTGCCGCAGCGAGCCCATGCGTGATCGAACTCGCGGGAAGGTGTTCAAGCACTGTCTGGCCACTGCTCGAGGCGGTCCGCAGCGAGGAGATGGTTATAGTCGACAACCTCGGAGGCCGGTTTGAATATGTGCCGCGCGGACCCTGGTCTGATCCGCCGGACAGCGCGGTCGTGGTGCCGGTTCGCTCGAACAAGGCGCACGAGCTAGCGGGGCTTCTGGTTGCCGGGGTCAGTGCCCGTTTGCGCTTGGATGACCTATACCGGAGCTTTTTCGATTTAGTGGCCGCGCAGATAGCGACCTCGATCGCCAATGCGACCGCGTACGAGGAAGAGCGCAAGCGCGCCGAGGCGCTGGCGGAAATCGACCGGGCAAAAACCGCGTTCTTCAGCAATGTGAGCCACGAGTTCCGCACCCCCCTGACATTGACGCTCGGCCCACTGGAAGATGCGCTGGCAGGATCGCCGGATGCTTTACCGAAAAGACGCGAGGATCTGGCTCTTGTCCATCGCAACGGCCTGCGTCTATTGAAGCTCGTCAATTCGTTGCTCGACTTCTCGCGGATCGAAGCGGGCCGCGTGCAAGCGTCCTATGAGCCAGTCAATTTGTCGAGCTACACCGCCGAGCTCGCGAGCGTATTCCGAGCAGCTGTGGAAAAAGCGGCGTTGAAGCTGACAGTCGACTGCCCGTGCCAGCGCGAGCCGGTGTGGGTCGATCGCGATATGTGGGAAAAAATCGTCCTCAACCTGCTCTCGAATGCATTCAAATTCACCTTGTCAGGTGGCATCACGGTGCGTCTGCGGCAAACACGCGGCAGCGCAGTACTCTCGGTCACGGACACCGGGAGTGGCATCCCCGAGCATGAAATCCCGCGCCTGTTCGACCGCTTTCATCGCGTGGAGGGAGCCCGCGGTCGCACACACGAAGGCACCGGCATTGGTCTGGCCCTGGTGCAGGAGCTCGCAAAGCTTCATGGCGGAACGGTTCGAGCCGAGAGTGTGTGCGGCAAGGGGAGCACCTTTACAGTGTCCATTCCGCTTGGGACCGCTCATCTGCCGTCCGTCAGGCTGCATACGGAGCGGACCGTCTGTTCAACTCTGCTCGGCCCCAGTCTTACGTTGCGGAGGCGCTGCGGTGGCTTCCCGACGGGAATGGCCGCGACGATGCAGGCCCCGGCATGGAACGGCCTATTCTTCCCGAGCCGCGCCTGGTTGCGCCCGGCTCGCCCGGCCCGCGTGCGAGAATTCTTCTCGCCGATGACAACGCCGATATGCGCAGTTATGTGCACCATTTGCTGAGCGCACGCTATGAGGTGCGTGTTGTCCCGAACGGGGAAGAGGCCTTGGCGGTGCTGCACGCCGAGGCTCCTCCCGATCTGTTGCTGAGCGACATCATGATGCCGCGGATGGACGGTTACGCGCTGTTGCGCGCTGTCCGTTCCGATCCGGCGCTGGCCGATTTACCTGTCGTGTTTCTGTCAGCTCGCGCCGGCGAGGAAGCGAGCGTCGAAGGGCTCGAAGCGGGCGCCGACGACTACCTCGTCAAACCTTTTGGGGCCCGCGAGCTTACCGCTCGCGTAGCCGCCAATTTGGAGAAGGCACAGCTTCGCCGCCAACGGAGACAGGCAGAAGCCGAGTATCGGCGCCTTGCCGCGATAGCCGAGAATTCGACCGATTTCATTGGTATTTCCGACACACAGCTACGTCCTATCTATGTCAATCAGGCAGGACGGCGACTGGTTGGCCTCGACAGTATCGACCGCATCCGTCAAACCGATGCTCTGCAATACTTCACCCCAGAGGAGAGAGCGCGGATTGCCCGAGAAGTCTACCCCCTGGTTGTCGAGCAGGGGCGATGGCGAGGCGAAGCGACATTCCGCCATTTCAAGACCGGGGCGCGAATACCGGTCCTTTGTGACGTCTTCCGCATTGACGATCCGGCGACGGGAGGGCCGGTTAACTTTGCCACCGTTACTCGCGACATCTCGGAACGCAAGCGGGCCGAAGCGGCGCTTCGCGATATGAACACCGTCCTGGAAGAGCGAGTCAAACAGCGCACGCGGGAGCTGGAAATAGCGATGGAGCGGCGTCGCAAAGTCGAGGCGGCACTGCAGGAAGCGCGGCGCCTGGAGGCGATCGGTCAGTTGACAGGCGGGATCGCCCACGACTTTAACAACCTGCTCACCATTGTGATCGGCCAGACAGAAGCGATTACTTTGGCCGCCAAGGACGACCCTCGCATCACCCGGATGACCTCCGCGGCGCTCCGTGCTGCCGAACGAGCCGCGCAATTGACCAGCCAACTTCTGGCCTTCTCCGGACGTCAGCACCTGCGGCTGGAAACCGTCGAACTGGACCAGCTGTTGCTCGAAGCCGGCGATCTCGCGCGCCGAGCCGGTGGCGAAACCGTCACTGTCAAGGTTTCCGCCAATCCGCGCCTATGGCAGTCTCGTCTCGATCCGGCGCAGTTCGAGTCGGCTATTCTGAACTTGGCGATCAACGCGCGGGATGCAATGCCGGATGGCGGGCATCTGACAATTGCGGCGCGTAATGCAACGGTTGCAAGTGACAATGCAAAGCGGCTCGACCTGACGCCGGGCGAATATGTTGTCGTTCGAGTATCGGACACCGGTATCGGTATGTCTCCCGAAGTGCAGCTGCACGCGTTTGAACCGTTTTATACGACCAAAGACGTCGGCGAAGGGACGGGTCTTGGCCTCGCGCAAATATATGGTTTCGCGAAACAGTCGGGTGGCACCGCGACGATAGACAGCGTGCCCGGAAAAGGCACGACCGTCCGAATCTATCTTCCCAGGGCAGCCTCTCAAACCACCAATGATGAGGTTTCGTCTAGTCAAAGGAAGATGTTGCGAGGACACGGCAAGACTATCCTCGTGGTCGAGGACCAGCCGGACGTTCGAGAAATCATCGAGATGTCTCTCGGTGATTTGGACTACCGCATTTTGACAGCTGCTGACGGTATAGCAGCGCGTCAGGTGCTCGAGAGTGATGAGACGATCGACCTACTATTGACCGATATCGTAATGCCTAACGGGGTCAGCGGACTCGAATTGGCACGCCAGGCGCGGCAGCTTCGACGGGACCTCGGGGTGGTGGTCGTGTCCGGCTATCATCGCGAATTCGAGAGCCAAACGGATAGCGACCCTGGGCTGATCTTCCTGGAAAAACCGTTCCGACCAACAGAGCTCGCCGACACGATAGCCGACGCGCTTGTCGGCGGCGGGAAGTGAGCGCGCGCCCTCGGCAGTCTCGCCATCCTCGGAGTGCTCGCTAACCTGGTCAAGCGCGAAACATCGATGACTGTGGACCGTCAAATGTCTGCTGCCTGACAAGGCGCTCCACGCGCACTGTTGAGCACGCGCTGGACTTTGGCGGCGAGCTGCTCGCGCCGATAAGGCTTGCTGATCAGCTCGACGCCGGCGTCAAGTCGGCCATTATGGACGATGGCGTTCTCGGGGTAGCCCGAGGTGAATAGAACCTTCAACGTCGGAACGATCTCGATAGCCCGCTCGGCGAGTTGCCGGCCACTTATGGTTCCGGGCATCACGACGTCGGTGAACAATAAATCGACCTTGGTGCCACTCTCGAGGATCG
>Ga0306926_10004010_pt1 | contig 15374 bp, 14 predicted proteins | sample flu12Cox44000178_FD_203759 | JGI IMG/M metagenome (GOLD analysis project Ga0306926, IMG submission 203759) | Lab enrichment of tropical soil microbial communities from Luquillo Experimental Forest, Puerto Rico - flux8day.12C.oxic.44.000.178 (v2)... | ecosystem: Environmental > Terrestrial >...
CAGGAAACGGAGGAAACGTGACCCGACCGCGCGCCGCTGATGATTTTGCTACGAATCCGAGCGCGCATGAAGGAGCTGCGCCGCGAGCGCGCTCAAATGTCAGCGGCGCGAGACACCCGGTCGCTCTGCCCGAGCCTGACGGCCGACAGCGACGTTTTCTGGCGTGCAATTCGTCCAAGGGTCCGCGACGGAATTAGCCTGGTTAGGGCAACGCGTAGCGGCGCCCGCGACAAGCTCTACTATGCGTCGGCGACCGCGAGGCGCGCGCCGATTGTCAGTGCGGCGAGCTGATAGACCGCATTGCGGCCCGCGCGCCAGTCCGCAAGCTCCTCTTCGTCGAGGCGCTCGGGCATACGCGGGTGCCATTCGCCGGGTACTGGTCGGATCACCGCGCCGGGGTCGAGCTGGCCGCAATCGACACGCATCGTGCAGCTGAAGCGGCGGCCGACGTCGAACGTGGATTCGATGATGGTATTGCGCGCGAGGCGCGGCGGGACCGGTTCGAAATACGTGACTTTGCGGGGCGGGGTGCGGCGGGCCATTCCGTTCCTCCTCGTTAGGTCAAGTGGGTGCGCAAGGTCCTCAATTCTATAAGGACAAAACGACAAAACGGTCTTGCGCGCCTGTCTATTGCCTGGCGAAAAGGGGAACTCCAGACAGCAAGGCGGCTCCCGCCCCCTTCGCGCCGTTGACATCGAACGAAGCATCAAACCTCATCGATCCTCTACGTGATAATCCGGTTTACCGCGTGGAGGTCAAGAAACCGCTTATCTAAATACCGGTACTAAAAATGTTCTCTCATAGCTAGAGAAGCATTTCGTCTCGTTGAATCTCGCTGTCGCCTCCTTACAGCCTTCATCAGACGAAACAGCCGTACGGTATCGTTCGTATTCCGCTATACTGGGAAAGCTAAAAAGAGCGACGGCAATGTGAGGTGGTCCTTCAGTTCCCAGACCGGGAAAGCTAAAAGCAGCGCTTGGTAACTCGTCTTGGTCAGTTCCAGGAACAAAATAACCGTGGTGAATGCCGCCGTACTTGTTGATTAACGCAATCCATGAGTGAGCGTATTCGCGGAATTCTGCCAATTTAGCTGGATCGACCTGATACCGAATGAAGCATGTGAACATCATCTTCCCCTGTGGTCTTTTGAAATACCAGGCGTGTCCAAGTGACCCCCGGCAGCCGAAATGCAGACGCCGCCGTCTGGTGTAGCGCGCAGGAGAGGTTCGAGCGACGACCCAGCGCGATCGTCTCCTCGGCCGAGACTTCGAACATGCGCCGCCCTGGCGGAACCGGACCGTGGCGAAGCGACATCACCACAATACCGCCATTACGAACCAATGCTGCGACGTTCGGCATCGCCAGGCGGCGCTGGATCTCATCGAGATGCATCCACACTGCCGACAGCATGACCAGGTCGAACTCTTCCCCGCGAACTCGCACCGCGGTCAGGCGCGGCAGGCTGTCATGGAGCCATTCGATCATCGGGGAGGGATGCAGCAGCATAGCGCCCTGGCGAAGCTCTTCGGTCGGCTCGACGGCGACGACCGAGTGCCCGAGCGTCACGAAGCCCGCCGCGTCACGCCCGGTGCCCGAACCGATATCGAGAACCCGACATGGGGCTGGCGGGATCAGGTGCAGGACGGGAGCATGGGCGTCGGCAAAAGAGATGCTTTCGTAGCGCTTGAGCAGCTCCGGGGCCTCATCGGCGTAGTTTTCGGTTCCGCTGATTGAGGCCGCCTTCATACTGTGACCTCGGCTTCGAGCGATCTGTCACACTGTGGACCAAATCACGATCCGCTTGACCTCATCGAGACGAGCCTCAGCGCCTCAGTTCCATGCCGATCGACATGCCGCTAGCGCGGCTCGTGGCAGCCGAACCGGGGATGTCGCGAAAGCCGAGGCGCTCGTAGAGGCGACGGGCGGGATTTTCGGACCGCACGCTGAGACAAAGGCCAAGCCCGCGGCGAGCGGCATCGCCGATCAACGCGTCCATGAGCTTCTCGCCGCCGCCTTGGCCGCGCGCATTCGGTTTGACTCCGATCGACACCTTTGGAGTCTCTTCGTCCCCGAACGGGACCCTGAGCTCGTCGGCTGAAAGGCGCCGTGCCCAGGCTGCACCGATGATTTCGCCGTTCTGTTCGGCGATGAATCCGAAGTCCCCCGGTCGCTGCCAGCCAACGAGGTATTTGGCAACACCCGGGACCGCCCTCGCCGCCTCCGCATCGGGTTCATAGGCCGCCATCGCGAGAAAATCCCACAGTGCCTCGATGTCATCCTGGACAGCCGGACGGATCACTAGATCGGGCATTGGACCTGTTCGGTATTTATTTGAGCCTCAAATCACAATTCGCTCGACCTCATCGAGGCTGACCTCATCGCGCCGGCGATCATAGAGCTGCGTGGTGCGCGTCGAGGCATGATTCGCCATCGCCGCCGCTTTTTCCAGCGTACCGCCATTCTTGAGGTAGGCGGTGATCCCGGTCGCTCGGAAACTGTGGTTGCCGAGCTTGGTTGCGATCGCGGCCGCCGCGGCGCGTCGGCGGATCATCGCATAGGCGTTCGCCTGCGGCAGCACCGTGCGGGTGAGCCGACCGGTGCCGCGGCCGATCGTGCGGAACAGCGGCCCCTTGGGATCGTCGCGCAGCCCGGCGCCGTCGAGACAGGCGCCGAGGTATTCTTCGAGGTTGTGGTGACAAGGCATCGCGTGCCGCTTGCCGCCCCTCTCGCGCAGCCGAACCCAGAGCCCGCGGTTTTGCGTGTAGACATTCTCGACCGTCATGCCGAGCGCGGCGCCAATTCGGGCGAAGGAATAGACCATGAGCCCGATCAGGGCCCGGTCGCGCAGCCCGGCGACGGCGCCGGTGTCGATGCTGTCGAGCAGCACCCGCGCCTCGGCGGGATCGAGCACCGGTGTCAGACCCGATGTCACGACGTGCCTGGGCCCCCGCACCGTGTGCGCCGGGTTGACCGGCACGACCTGGCCGTTGACCAGCCAATCGAACAGGTGACGCAGCGCCGCCAGCCGCTGCTTGACCAGGGTGCCGCCAGCTCGCGCGCGACGCCTCGATCCAGGTGGCGACGTGCACTCGATGCACGGCGGCGATCGACGCCACGCCGGCGCTCGCGCACCAGGTCAGGAAATCCTCGGCCGCCCGGTAATAGGCCCGACGCGTGTGCGGATTGCGGATGTTGGCCGCGAAGAATTCGAGGAAGTGCATCGAGGCGCGCTCGCCGGCGGCGGCAACCAGGGGCGGTAAGGTCGGCGAGCTGATCGAGACAAGGCCTTTCATGATCTTGCCTCCGACAGCGGGCGCTCGCCGACATCATCGGCGACCATGACCAGATAACCGTCTGGGTCCAGCACGAAGATTTCGCGCTGCCCGGCTTGTCGATCGCCGACCTCGCGCCATACCTCGCGGGGCCCGGCATAAAGCGGCCAGCCAGCGACTTCGAGCGACCGCTGTACCGGCTCGATGCTGGTGACGTACACCTGAAACATCGCGCCGCGCCCATAGGCCCGATCGCGCGGTGCGGTCTCCCATTTGCCGCTGCGTTGCGACAGCATGATCTGTACGCCTTCCGGCCGCTCTAGATAAGCGAATGCCTCCTCCGGCCGCCGGTAGGCGATCGCAAAGCCGAGCCGATCGCACCGGAATTTCAAACTGGTGCCGATGTCGCTGACGAGCAGTTCGGGCACCAGCTTCGCCCAACCGCTTTTCGGCGGCGCTCCGAATCCGGTCCACTCGTACTTCACGTCGGGCTCGTTCTCTTCATTGCACTCATCCGTGTAGGCGACCGCGCGAAACCCATGCGCCTCATCGAAGGCCCTTGCGTTCGTGTTGCGCTGAAACGTCCACAGTTCGAGCCGCTGTGGGCTCAGCGCCTCCGCCGTGGTAAGCAGCGCCAAACCGATGCGGCGGCGTTGCCAGCCAGGCCGCACATAGGGGTGATCGAGATCTGCGCCATCAATCAGCATGTAGCCAACGATCTCGTCTCCGATCCGACCGACCCACCAGGCCGATTGCCGGTCGCCCGTCTGGCGCCTCGATAACCGCCTCGATCGCCAGCGTTAACGGATGGGTGGATTGATGGGAAGAAGTCTTTTAATTCGCTCGAAACATAATAATATCAATATGTTAACCATCGCACGCTGTGTCCCAGCTCTGCACGACGCGGTCGAAGCTCTGCGGCAATTCACTGGGCACGTAATGCCGGAACCACGCGGGCTTGACGAGACCGCCGCCTAATGGCGAGGGCGCCTGCTGGTACTGGCCGGCGAAATTGTATTCGCCGATGGTGCGGCGGATCTGCTCGAGCATCTCCGGCGGCTCGCAGTGCCTCGCCGGGCCGCCGCGTGAAACGCCGCTTCCCCCACACGGTCTCCATCACAAAGGTCTCATCTTCCTCGGCGATCGCCGGGAAGCGCACGATTTCCCACTCTTCCTGGGCCAGCACGTGACCGACCAAATCGTCCTCGTGCAGCCGGTGCATGATCAGGACGATCGCACCCTTCCGCTTGTCGTTGAGGCGAGAGTAGAGCGTGTGGTCGAACCAGTCGTTTGCCGCCCGCCGCTGGCTTTGCGACAACGCCTCTTCTGGTTTCAGCGGGTCGTCGATGATGATCAGGTCGGCGCCGCGGCCGGTCAGCACTCCGCCGACCGAGGTGGCGAGCCGGCACCCTTGCGCCGTCGTCTCGAACTCAGGCACGGCCTGCCGCTGCGGCGAAAGCCGGGTCGGGAAGGCGCGCTGGTACCAGTCGCACATCATGATGCGCCGGCAATCGCGCGCCAATTTGTCGGCGAGGTCCTGCGCATAGCTGACGCAGAGGGTCTGCGTGCCCGGCTCGCGTCCGAGGCACCAGGCCGGAAACGCCACCGAGCCCAATAGCGATTTCAGATAGCGCGGCGGCACATTGACGATCAGCCGCCGGATCTTGCCTTGGTACACTGCGGTAAGCTTTGCCGCCATGACCTCGACGTGCCAGTTCATCGCGAACGGGGTCAGCGGGTTCAGCTCGCGAAAGCAGCGCTGCGCGAAGGCGGCGAAATCGAGCCGCAATTGCGCGTCCTCCTCGCGCTGGGTCAGTGCCGCTCCCCTCACCCCACCCCTCTCCCCGCGCGCGGGGCGAGGGGGCAATAGAACCGTCATTTCTTGGTGGCCATCTCGTCGCGGATGGCACCCTCGAGCCGCTCCTTGAGCTGCGCCAGCACCTCTTCGTCGTCCGGGCCGACGGCGGGGGTGGTCGAGGCAGCGGAAGAGCGCGCCCGTGCCTCCAGGTTCAGCATCAGGTCGAGCAGGATCTTCAGCGAGCGCGCCTCGGCCGAGGCGGATTTGTTGACCAGCTGCTTGATGACCGCCTCGCGCTTGGTGATCTTGCGACGCCGGCCGTTCTCGGTGATCGTCACCGTTTCGTTGAGCGTATCGTTCAGCAACGTCGTCAGGTTCTTCGCACCCGGCGGCCGGCCGCGCGGGTTGCCGGATTGGCCCTTCTTGAAGCCGCACCCCCGCGGCGGCTTGCCGTAGCCTATCTCATAGTCGCCCTTCGTCCGGGTCGGCATGTCGTCCTCTCATGTCAGCGAGGACTTGATATAGCCGAAAAGACGGTATATTGTCAATTAGAAAATTGCTATTATCGTATGCGCGTCTATTCCATTGTTATTCGATTGCTAGACCTCCGAATTCAGTTGATCGGCGGCCAAAATTCCATTGTTCGGCACGAGTAGCGAATTTTGCATCCAACCTTTTGATCCGGGGCGCTGTTTTTGCCGCCGAATCGGCGGCTTCGGGTCGAAAATCGCGATTTTCGCTGTATTTGCGCCCGTTTGTGCCGTTGCTCAGTCCTCGGCGCGCACCTTGACGTAGGACCCGGGGGCGTCCTCGAGCGGTATGAGCTTGCCGCCGCCGGGGTGGCGCGCCGGCACCTCGCCGCCAGAATATTGGGAGACCCAATGCTCCCAAACCGGCCACCACGAATCGGGCACCGCGGTGGCGGTGGCGAACCATTCCTCGGGTGTCGGTGGGTTGTTGTCGTTCTCCCAGTGCCCGTACTTGCTGCCAGGAGGGTTGACGACGCCGGCGATATGGCCCGAAGCCGACAGCACGAACTTGACCGGGCCCTTGTAGAGCTGGGTGGCGGCGTAGGTCGACCGCCACGGGGCGATGTGGTCCTCGCGCGTCGACAACAGGAAGGACGGGGTTTTGATCTTTCCCAGATCAATCGGCACGCCGTCGAGGGTGATGCCGCCCGGCTTAACCAACAGGTTCTCCTGATACATGTTGCGCAGATAAAAGCCGTGCATTGCCGCCGGCATGCGTGTCGAATCGGCGTTCCAGTAGAGCAGGTCGAACGGAAAGGGCGACTTGCCGAGCAGATAGTTGTTGACGACAAAGGACCAGATCAGGTCGTTGGCGCGCAGCATGTTGAAGGTCGTCGCCATGGCGCGGCCTTCGAGATATCCCTTGGCGTTCATCCGTTCTTCGAGGGCGGCGAGCTGCTCCTCGTCGATAAAGACCGAGAGCTCGCCGGCCTCGGCGAAATCGACCATGGCCACGAAATAGGTGGCGCTCTTGATCCTGGTGTCGTGCTTGACGGCCATATAGGCGAGGGTGCTCGCCAGCAACGTGCCGCCGAGGCAATAGCCGATCACGTTCGCCTCGCGCTCACCGGTTGCCTCTTCGATCGCGTCGAGGGCCGCAAGCAGGCCTTCGCGCATGTAGTCGGCGAACGTCTTGGCGGCGAGCCGCTCGTCAGGGTTGACCCAGGAAATCACAAAGACCGTGTGGCCCTCGTCGACCGCCCAGCGGATGAAGGAATTGGCGGGTCGCAAATCGAGGATATAAAATTTGTTGATCCAGGGCGGGATGATGAGCAGCGGCCGCCGCTTGACCGTCGCGGTCGTCGGTTCGTATTGGATCAGCTGCAAGAGGTCGTTCTGATAGACGACCTTGCCCGGCGTCACCGCGATGTTCTCGCCGATGCGGAAGGCCGCCATGTCGGTCATCTTGATCGCCAGCCGGCCTTTGCCGCGTTCGAGATCGTCGAGCAGGTTCTTCAGCCCGTTGACCAGGTTCTGGCCGCGACTTTCGATCGTCGCCCGCAGCACTTCGGGGTTGGTCAGCAGAAAATTCGACGGCGCGATCGCATCGACAAACTGGCGCGTGTAGAAATCAACCTTGCGCGCGGTGCGCTCGTCGATGCCGTCGATCTGCTTGACGGTTCCTTGCAGCCAGCGCGCGGTCAGCAAATAGCTCTGCTTGATGAAGTCGAAGAGCGTATTGTCGGTCCACGCCTTATCACGGAAACGCCGGTCGCCGGTCGGCGGTTCGATCATCGGCTCCGTGCTGCCGCCGAGAAACCGCTGGGTAGTGCGCTGCCACAGGGTCAAGTAGTCGTTCCACAACGACAGCTGCGCCTGAACGAGCCGCGAAGGGTCCGACATCATCCGCGCCGTCATCTCGAAAAAGGCGGCCCCGATGCTCAGCGGGTTGGCCATTCCGACGCCATTCTCGGCGGATTGCCGCTTGAGGAATTCCGTGACAAGATGCCGGCTCTTTTCGGCGATATCGGATATCTGCTGCGACAGCTCGGAGAGATCCGGCGGGAGATTGTTCGCCTGATCTTTCCGATGCAGCGCGGCTTCCCCTCCGGGTTCGCCCCGGTTCTTCTCCGCCATGGTCGTTTTCGGCTCGCGCGATCGATTTTTCACGTCATCAAATGTAGTGACGCGGCGGGACGGATCTAATACATCAGCGCCGCGAGAGTGTGCAGCGGCTGGAGGGCGTGCGCCCGCGCGGCATTCTGCTGCTCCGTCGGGAATGCGGTCATGATGATAGGCATACCCCATTTCTCCCGGTGTGAGGCACGCCGGCTCGCCATTCTGGCGTTGGTGCTCGGGCTCGGCGCATGCAACCCCGTCGACACCTGGCGTGATTGGACGGGCTCCAGCAAGAACGACCCGGATCCGGAAACGACACCCAACACCCAGAATCTCGCCGCCGGAGAGGCGTCCGATTACCCGAACCTCGCCACGGTGCCGCCACCGCCCAACCGCGCGATGACCGCCGCCGAGCGCGAAAAACTTACGCAGAGCCTAATCGGCGATCGTACGAATGCAAAATACAGCGATGAAAAATTGCGCGCGGGCGTTCCGGCTGTGTCGGCACCAGCGCCGCCGCCTCCGCCGCCCGTGCCTGCGGCAACCGATGCGGCGCAAGCCAATCCCGCCTCGGCCGCCGCTCCTCCCGCTCCGGCGCCGACGGCTTCACCGGATATCGGGAACTCCGCCGGCAAGACCACGGCGGCACCGGATACCGGGAACGCAGCCCCCACGACCGCGGCCGCCCCGGGACAAGGTCTACGCAAAGCGGGCGAGCCGCCCGAGCCTCCGCCGATGGAGACGAACCTCGAAGTGCCGAAAGTGCGCTCCGTGCCAAACCCGGAGCAAGTCCAGTCCTCCCCACCGCCGCCATATCCGGTGCCCGCGCCGACCGCGGCGAACGCCCCGCCCGCCACGCCACATCTGCCATCGCCCCCCGCTCCGGCTCCGATGCCCGAGGCGATCGGCTCGGCCGCCTACCAGCCGCCACCGCCGCCGCCGGTACTGGCGCCGCTGGCCAGCTCGGGCAAAAGCAGCCAGAAGCCGCCGGCTGCGACAACCGGTACGCCGATCGCCGAGGTCAAGTTCGCCGTCGGTTCGACGACCCTCAGTGAAGAGGATCGCCAGACCATCGAGAAAGTCGTGCCGCTCTATCAGCAAAACCCGGGGAAGGTGCGCGTCGTCGGCTACGCCGGCGCCGGCAGCGGGGCAGCCGAGCAGCTGAACAGCTTCCGCGCCGCGCTCGATCGCGCCCAAGCCGTCGCCGCCGCTTTGACCACGGCCGGGATCCCGGCGGACAAGATCGCGGTCGAGGCCGCGCCGTCGGGGGCCGATCCGATCGAAAGCCGCGCCGAGGTGCTGCTCGAGCACTGAGCCGATTCGCGTCGTACCGCGGTATACGGTAGGTTGACGTAAACCGCTTGTTTGGGCCGTCCGGCTAGGCTGCAGGAAAGCTCTCGGAACAACTCTATGCTCAGGCTCCCGTCGCCATCGTGAAACCGCCGTTGAAGATCGCCGTCGCGGGCCTGGGGACGGTCGGCGCCGGCGCCTCGCAGCTGCTCGACCGGCAGGCTGACCTCCTGGCTCAGCGGGCTGGACGCAGGCTCGTCGTCGTCGCGGTTTCCGCCCGCGATCGGCGCCGCGATCGCGGGGTCGATCTGTCTGCGGTGCGCTGGTACGAAGATGCGGCGGCGATGGCAGCCGATCCCGAGGTCGACGTCGTCGTCGAGCTGATCGGCGGCGCCGACGGCATCGCCCGGCAAGTGATCGATACCGCACTCGACCATGGCAAGCACGTCGTCACCGCCAACAAGGCGCTGATGGCGCATCACGGAACCACCCTCGCCGCCCAGGCCGAGGAAAAGGGTGTCACTCTTTCCTTCGAGGCCGCGGTCGCCGGCGGGATACCGGTGATCAAGGCGTTGCGCGAGGGTCTCGCCGGAAACCGGCTCGTGCGTCTTTATGGCATTCTCAACGGGACCTCGAATTTTATTCTGACGACGATGCGCGAGACCGCGCACGAGTTCGCCGAGGTGCTCGCCGAGGCGCAAAAGCTCGGCTACGCAGAAGCCGATCCGAGCTTTGATATCGATGGCATCGATGCGGCGCATAAGCTCGCCATCCTTGCGAGCGTAGGGTTTGCTCGCCCGGTCGACCTCGCCGGGGTTTATGCCGAGGGAATCCGCCATGTATCGCGGCTCGACATCGACTTTGCCGAGGAGCTCGGCTATCGCATCAAGCTCCTCGGTATTGCCCGGCTGACCGAGGAGGGGCTCGAGCAACGCGTCCACCCCTGTATGGTGCCGCGTTCAACGCCGATCGCGGCCGTCGAAGGCGTGTACAATGCGGTCGTCGCCGAGGGCGATTTCGTCGGCCGAGTGGTATTGGAAGGACGTGGTGCCGGCGCCCAGCCGACGGCCTCGGCCGTCGCCGCCGATCTCGTCGACATCGCCGCGGGGCGCCACACGGCACCGCTTGGCGTGCCGACCGCCAATCTGCGCGCACTTCCCGGCGTGCCGATAGAGCGGCATCAGGGCGCCTATTACATACGGTTGATGGTGGTCGACCAGCCGGGGGTAATCGCCGATGTCGCCGCCGCCCTGCGTGACGAGCAGGTGTCGATGGAATCGATGATCCAGCGCGGTCGCGCCCCTGGGGAGGCCGTGCCGGTGGTGCTGACAACCCATGTCACGGTCGAGGCGGCGATGCGCCGGGCGCTCCAGAAAATCGAGGCGCTCGATACCGTCCTCGAGCCGCCGCACATGATCCGCATCGAAGATTTCTGAAAAGAATCGCCACAGCGAAACAGGAGGAAAGCCGTGCCCGAGACCTCGAGGATGGATCGCAATCTCGCGCTGGAAGCCGTCCGTGTAACCGAAGCCGCCGCTCTCTCGGCTTCGCGCTGGATGGGCCGAGGCGATGAAAAGGCGGCCGACCAGGCGGCGGTCGACGCAATGAGAGAGGCTTTGAACAGCCTGTCGATCGCCGGAACCGTCGTGATCGGCGAAGGTGAGCGTGACGAGGCGCCGATGCTCTTTATCGGCGAGAGGGTCGGCACCAGAAATGGTCCGCCGATCGACATTGCGCTCGATCCGCTCGAAGGAACGACGATCACCGCCAAAGGCAGCGCCAATGCGCTCGCGGTCATCGCTATGGCCGACGCCGGCGGTTTCCTCAACGCCCCCGACGTTTATATGGACAAGATCGCGGTCGGCGGCGGACTGCCCGATGATTTGGTCGATCTCGACGCAGAGCCGGCGGCCAATCTCAAGAACCTCGCCAAGGCCAAGAAGGCCGAGGTCGCCGATCTCGTCGTCTGCATCCTCGACCGGCCGCGTCATGCCGAGCTGATCGCTAAAGTTCGTGCGGCCGGTGCGCGGATCGCGCTCATCGGGGACGGCGATGTCAGCGGAGTCATCGCGACCTCGGATCCGGAAACCGGGATAGACATGTATGTCGGCTCGGGCGGCGCGCCCGAAGGCGTGCTGGCGGCGGCGGCATTGCGCTGCATCGGTGGGCAGATGCAAGGGCGCCTGTTATTCCGCAACGACGACGAGCGCGGCCGCGCGCACCGTCTCGGCGTCGTCGACCTTGATCGCAAGTACAAGCTCTTGGATCTCGCCTCGGGCGATGTGATGTTCGCCGCGACCGGGGTCACCAACGGCTCGATGCTGCGCGGCGTGCGGCGGTTTCCCGGCGGGGCCTCGACGCATTCTGTGGTGATGCGGTCAAAAACCGGCACCGTCCGCTACGTCGAGGCGCGCCACGACTTCACGCGCAAACAGAGCTTTGCTCCGTTCGCGCGATGAGGCGCCTCGCCGATGATTCTCATCGAACCACTGGAGCCGTCATTCTCGATAACGCGGGAATCCATGGGTATCAAGGACTTGTGCCGTGGGTCCTGGACCCCCGCATTCGCGGGGGTGACGATGGGAACGTGGAGAGCTTGGGTTAGGCACGGATATGTGCGATGGCGCGGGGGGTGCCGGAAATTTTCTCGCGGTGGAGCGGTCGATTTGCGGCCGTCGTTGGCGGCTGAGGGCGGCCGACGATTCGGAGGGACAGGTAATCGCTGCGCGCTTGGCGTTGCCCGAAATTGTCGGCCGGCTGCTCGCTCAGCGCGGCATCGACCATGACGATGCGCCGGGTTTTCTAGCACCGCGCCTGCGCGACCAGCTCCCCGACCCCTCGCATCTGCGTGACATGGAGGTGGCGGCGGCGCGGCTTGTTCACGCCGTGCGCGAGGGCGAGACGATCGCCGTTTTCGGCGACTACGACGTCGACGGAGCGACGTCCACGGCGTTGCTGGTGCGGTTTTTTGCAGCCGTCGGAGGCCGCACGCGGGTTTACGTGCCGGACCGTCTGCGTGAGGGCTACGGCCCGAACACGCCGGCGCTGTTGCGGCTGCACGCGGAAGGGGCGCGGGTCGTCGTCACCGTCGATTGCGGGACGAATGCGCATCTGCCGCTCGCCGAGGCTGCGGCAACCGGGCTCGAGGTCATCGTCGTCGATCATCATGTGGCCGAACCGCTGTTGCCGCGCGCGGCGGCGATCGTCAACCCGAACCGGCTCGACGAGGAGAGCCCGCATGGGGCTCTGGCGGCGGTTGGCATCGCTTTTTTGCTTGTCGTTGCGGTCAATCGCGCGCTGCGCCGGGCGGGCTGGTATGCTGGAGGCCGCGCGGAGCCCGACCTGATGGGCTGGCTCGATCTGGTGGCGCTCGGCACCGTTTGCGACGTCGTCCCGCTCGCGGGGTTGAACCGCGCCTTCGTCGCCCAGGGAATCAAGGTCGCACGGCGTAACGCCAATCCCGGTCTCGCAGCGCTGGCGGCGGTCGCCGGCGTCAACGAGCCGCTCGAGGCCTACCATCTCGGCTTCGCCCTCGGTCCGCGCGTCAATGCTGGGGGGCGGGTAGGGGCCGCCGATCTCGGAGCGCGTCTGCTCGCGACCGACGACCCGGCGCTCGCCGCCGATCTCGCGCAGCGGCTCGACACACACAACCGCGAGCGCCGCGATATCGAGGCGCGCACTCTGGAGGCGGCGATCGCGATGGTCGAAGGGGCGGCGCAATCGCCGGTGCTCGCCTTCGCTGCTGCGCAGAACTGGCACCCCGGTGTGATCGGCATCGTCGCGGCGCGCCTCAAGGAACGCTACGAGCGGCCGGCCTGCGTCGTGGCACTCGGCGACGGCGTCGGGAGGGGCTCCGGCCGCTCGATCGCGGGTTTGCCGCTCGGTCCGGCGGTGATCGCGGCGCGCCAGGCGGGTCTGTTGATCAATGGCGGCGGCCATGCGATGGCGGCCGGGTTCACGGTCGCGGCCGACGAGCTCGACGCGTTGCGAGAGTTTCTGATCGAGCGGTTGGGCGACGGTCTCGACCATGAGCGGCTGGTGCCCGAGTTGCGGGTTGATGCGGTGCTCTCCCTCGGTGCCGCCCAGGCCGAGCTGATCGGCCACGTCGAGCGGCTGGCGCCTTTTGGCGCCGGGAATCCGGAGCCGCGCTTCGTCCTTCCCGGAGTGCGCGTCGTTCACACCGAGGCCGTCGGGAACGGGCATCTGCGTTGCACATTGGCCGATCCGCTCGACACAGCCCGGCTGCGGGCGATTGCCTTCCGGGCCGCCGGAACACCGCTCGGCCAATTTCTTGCCGAAACGCGTGGTGCGACGGTCCATGTCGCCGGGTATCTCCGTCGCGACGGCTGGCGCGGCGGCGAGGCGGTGCAGCTGTTGATCGACGACGCCGCGCCGGCAGCCGGCTGACCGGCCTTTGACGCAAGCCGCGCCTCCCAGGGCGATTGCCTGCTCCACGGGAAAAAACTGCGAAAAACCCGATCTTGCGCCGGAAAGCGACCGGTCAGCGCCGACAACGCTTGGATAAATCAGCCACTTAGGAAACCAATTCCCTACGCGACCGAACAGGAATTAAATCGGCCGAACAGGGAACCGAATCGGCGTAACAGGGAAGCACCACGGAACGGGCGTTGGACCCACAATGCCGGCTCGTCGGGTGCTTCGAGCCGCGATCGCCGCCGGCGTCCTCTATCCGGTCTTCGGTCCGCTGCTCAACCCCACGATCGCGAGCGCCGCGATGAGCATGAGCTCCGTCAGCGTCATCGGCAACGCGATCCGCTTGCGCACCGTCGCTCTGTGATCTTTGCCATGCGGCGACCCGGCCGAACTCGTCAGGCGCCGGAGAGGGCGTCGAGAACCGGACGTCCGCGCGCTTCGCCCGCATCGCTGTGCCGCACGGCATCCGCCAGGACACGCTCCATAGCCCGCAGGTCGACGATTTTCGCGCGAACCTCCGCCAGATGAGCCGCCGCGAGTTCACGCACCTCGGCGCAGGTCTCTTGCCCGCCTTCGGCGGAAAGCGCCAGCACGGCGCGAATTTGGTTGAGGGTGAACCCGAGCTCGCGGGAGCGGCGGATGAAGGCCAGGGTCCGTGTCTCGGCCGGCCCGTAGACCCGCCGCCCGCTCGCGGTGTCTCGCGGCCATGTGTTGCGCGGTGCCGTTCCTTGCAGTCGTTCTCGGGACACCGGGCTTACGGCCTGGCTGGCAAAGGCAGATTACGTGATCATGCCGGTGCTGTTCCTTGGGGTTACTTTGGTGGGTCTTGGGCTTTACCGCCAGCACGTTGCTGCGACATGCGGCGATACGAGCGCCAGGGAAGGGCCTGACAAATGAGCGAGAGCAAAGCCAGCGATCTCGCCGTCATCAGCAGCCGCACGGCTGCGCAGCCAGCAAGCTCCCGCGTGCGCGCCCGGACGGGATCCTGCCCGACCGGCGCGCCCGATATCGGCCACTGTTCCGGCATTGCGGAGAGTATCTGGCGTGATCGAGCAATCCGTCATCACCTGTCCAACCTGCCACGTGGCGAAACTCGAGACCATGCCGATCGACGCCTGCAGATCCTGCGGCGCGCCCGACTGGTCGAGGCGACGCGGAACGGCAAGCGAGTGCTCTACAGCCTCGCGGCGGAAGCGGCCGTCATCCACCGGCTCCAGGCGCTCGGCCGTGTCGGGGAGCGCAACGTGACGGAAATCGAGCGGGTGATGGCAGCGTATTTCCGCGCTCGGGACGAGCTCGAGCCGGTGTCACGGGAGGATCTGGTCGCGCGGCAGCGCGATGGCCTCGTGACTGTGCTCGACGTGCGGCCGGAGGACGAGTTCACCCTCGGCCATGTGCCGGGCGCGCTCAATGTTCCCCTCGGCGCGCTCGAACGGCGGCTTGCCGAGCTGTCGCGGGACCGCGTAGTCGACGCGCCCGGTACCCCTTGACCCGTAGCGCCGCGACCGCCTCAAACGAAAGCACGCAATAGGGCCCCCGGCAGTAGGCAACGGCTCGAAGACGGCTATCCCGAGTGGAAAGCGGCCGGGCTGCCGGTCGAGGTGCAGAGTGCAGTTCCCGAGTAGCAGAACTGAAAGTTTCGCCCGGCTGAACCCACACTCGCATATCTGTCCATCATCCACCGATCAGGAGGGAGGTTCCCGTGCCGCGCACCGATTGGCGTCTCAAGGGCGACTAGATCAAGAACTGTAATTGCGCATTCGGCTGCCCGCGCGACTTCAACACTCGTCCGACCCATGGCGAGTGCAGGGGCCTCGTTGGCATTCGGGTCGAGGAGGGGCATTTCGGGAACGTGAAGCTCGATGGATTGAGCTCCGTCGTCAAGCTGAGCTTCTAGCAGCCTGTCGGACTTAAGCAGCGTGGCACATATGTGGTAGGGTGAGCTGGTTTTGGGTACCAGTGGCGGTTGGGGGGATGAGCAATTTTCGCGAC
>Ga0306926_10004011_pt1 | contig 15374 bp, 11 predicted proteins | sample flu12Cox44000178_FD_203759 | JGI IMG/M metagenome (GOLD analysis project Ga0306926, IMG submission 203759) | Lab enrichment of tropical soil microbial communities from Luquillo Experimental Forest, Puerto Rico - flux8day.12C.oxic.44.000.178 (v2)... | ecosystem: Environmental > Terrestrial >...
GCGCCGAGTCCCGCCTCCTAAACGCTCTAAATGCCCAGACGTCAACTCCTATTTCCCATTCTGATTCTGGTACTTGCGGCGGGAGTTCGTCTGGCGTTTCTCGATCTTAAACCGCCTCATTTTGACGAAGGGATAAACGGATGGTTTTGCGATCAGATGTCGAAGCAGGGGTACTACGCCTACGACCCAACCAATTACCACGGTCCGCTGCATTTCTACGTCCTGTTCTTATTCCTGAAGCTTTTCGGACGAAACCTCTGGGCACTCCGGTTACCTGTCGTCCTGGTCGGCATGCTTACTGTTTTCCTGGTGCTGCAGTTTCGCCCATTCGTTGGCCGGACAATTTCTTACCTGGCCGCTCTGGGCATGGCGGTTTCCCCGGGGTTTGTCTTTTACGGCCGGTACTCGATCCATGAAACCTGGCTGGTCTTCTTTCTCGTCCTGACCTTCTGGGGAGCTCTTGGCCTCTACGCGCTCAAAGCTCCGAAATACGTCTGGGCGCTCGTGTTGGGAATCACGGGAATGATTCTGGCTAAGGAAACCTACATTGTACACCTTGCTGCCGTCGGTACGGCCGGGTTCACCGGGCTAATGCTCGAAAAAATCCGGCCCTCGGCTGCCCGTCTCGAGCGCTCCAAGGATCCTCTGCCCGTGCGGCATCTTGTAGCGGCTATCCTTGTGGGCCTAGCCCTGACAATCTTTTTCTATTCGGGGAATTTTCTCAACTGGCCCGGCTTGAAGGGACTCTACCGAACATTTCTCCCTTGGACGAAAACCGGCATCGAGTCTGCCGGTCATGGCAAGCCCGAATACGATGTCTGCCCGCTGATCCCGGGCTTTCTTGCCCACACCCCTCCATTCTCCAAATTCGCCAGCTTCACTGTCAACTGGTACTGGATCAAACTCTTCCTCAATTACGAATGGTTCGTGCTCGCCGGTTTACTGTTTAGTGTGCGCTACCTCTTTGGCGGGCACGCTGTCCTGCGGTATGTGGCGATTTACGCTATCGCAACTCTCTTTTTCTACAGTGTCATCCCCTACAAAACGCCCTGGTGTGTAATCTCAATCGCCTGGCCCTTTCTCTTTTTCGGGGGTGCTTTGATTGAAGTTCTCGCGACGCGCCTGAACGGGACCGTTGCCCTGCTCGCCGGGACAGTGCTGTTTGCACAGGCCGGCTGGCGATCCTACAAAGTGAACTTCGTCAGCTTTGATAGTCCCAGGGAAATGTACGTCTACGTTCAAACGCTTCGGGATTACAAAAGGTTCACCCAGCCGATCCTGGACAAGGCCGCCCAGGATGCCGGCCAAAAGGAACATTTAAAAGGTCTGATTCTCCTATCCAGCTATTTCCCGATTCCCTGGGTATTGGGCGATATCCCCAACATTGGCTACTACAACAAGGATGACCACTGGCCAGCGCAACTCGACGCCGACTTCATCGCCGTGGAACAAGCGCAGGCGAGCGAAGTCGAGGCACGCTTCAAGGATAGATATTTCGTCGTCGACTTCCGGCTGCGGGACGGCATGCCCGATTGCGTCGCCTACTTTCGATACAGCACTTTCAAAGACATTTTCCCGGATCAAACGCCGGACTTCGATCCGTCTCAACCTCGGGAATGAAAACCTTGCTCGCGATCCTGAACTGGCTGGCGCTGTCGACCATCCTTGGCCTCGCGTTCGCTTTTTCACCGATCGGCCTGACCTCAACAACCGCCATAGTTTCTCTCGGAGTGAGCTTGCTTGCCGCCATGGCCGGCGCATTGCCCCTAGCTGGACGATCCGGCCCCGCCGGAGTGCCGGGTCAAGTCAAGGCCGAACTGGGCAAGATCAACGCTGTGCATGTCATCGTCTCGGCCGCGTTTCTCGCTTTTGCAGTCCGGGCTTTCTCCCAGGTCATCTTTGTTCGTAACGGAGAAATCAGAGTCCTCTCGCCCAACAACCTCGGCGATATCTGCCTGCATCTCACACATATCAACTATCTCGCTTCGAACCCGCAATTCTGGCCCGAGAATCCTATCTTTGCTTTTGATAAACTTCGTTATCCCATCGGATTGAACCTTTTCAATGCTCTGTTGAAGCTGGCCGGCCTCGAACCAAAGCTCGGGATCGTTCTCGTCGCGTTTCTCTGCTCCCTTCTGACTCTCCGTGCCTTGTTTCTCTTTAACGGTCCCTTCGGCGTCGCGGCCTTTCTGTTCAACGGGGGTTTGGCGGGACTTCTCTTTCTCCAGGGATTTGAGTGGAAAGACTACCAGGACAGCGTCGCCTGGAAATCAATTCCACTGGCGCTTTTTGTCACGCAGCGCGGTCTGCTCTACGCGATCCCGGCCGGCCTCGCTCTCCTGGCCCATTGGCGGAGAAAGCTCTTCCAGGAATGGAAGAATCCTTTAATTCCATTCTGGGCCGAATGGTTGCTTTACGCAACGATGCCGCTGTTCCATCTGCACACCTTCATTTTTCTTTCCTTCCTCCTGCTCTGGTGGTTTCTGTTCGGCGATCCAAACTGGCGGGCTCACCTTCTCCGGCTTGTGGTTCTGTCCTTCGTTCCAGCAACCCTGCTCATCTACTGGGTAACCGGGTTTGCCAAGAGCGGCGCAATCGGCTGGAAGCCCGGTTGGATGGCGCCGCCAGATCAACCCGCCTGGTGGTTCTGGCTGAATAATTTCGGGCTCTTTCTGCCTCTGAGCTTGGCCTTGCTGATTTACCTCTGCATTCCGAGCCGGATTCAGCAGGAACAGGAACTGAAGCGAATGCTGCGCCTCTTCTGCTTCCCCGCTGCCATCGTTTTTCTGGCCTGCGCATTTATCCGTTTCGCGCCATGGGAGTGGGACAACACAAAGCTAATAATCTGGTCTTACTTCGTCTTGATGTTCAGTCTCTGGACTGCATTTCTTTCCCGGTGGCACATTTTACTTCGTGCGGTGACCCTGGCCGCGCTTTTTTTCTCCGGCTTCCTCTCCCTGGCCGGCGGTCTCATGCCACCTCAAGAGGGTTACGCGATCGGGAGCGAACAAGAGTGGCAGCAAGTCGCTGAAGCGACGCGGACAATTCCGCCGGCAGCCGTCTTCGCCACGTTTCCGACCTACAATCATCCTGTTCTTGTCACTGGACATCGCGTCGTGCTGGGCTTCCCCGGGCACTTGTGGAGTCACGGCCTGAATTACCGGCCCTACGAAGTACCCTTGACACAGTTGATGCTTGGCCAGGAAGACTGGAGAGAAATCAGCCAAAAGCTCCACGCAGACTACCTCTTCTGGGGAAGATTCGAGCAGGAAAATTACGCCGATTCCCGTCGCCCCTGGGAAAGCGAATGCAACGTGATCGCTGAGGGACCATGGGGAAGGATTTATGATCTCCGGCGACAGAAGGAATGAGTGAGAGGTGGGAAAGCAGAGGTCTTGAGCGCCGAAGGCGCGAGCCATCAATAGCCTGGGGCGCAGCCCCAGGATAAGGATTTTTAGAAGAGTCCCGGTCTGTAAGACCGGCACAAATGGCAGAATCGCTCGGCACGGACAATGCATTTGTAGCGCACCTTCAGTGCGCCATTTTTCCTACAATGCCTGACCTTGGGGCTGCGCCCCAGGCTATTGATGGCTCGCGCCTTCGGCGCTCAAGAGCTGCGTTGCCTCTCACTTCTCACCAGCATCGGCGCCTGACCCAGGCGGCGTACACTCACTCACTCACTCCTCCGTCCCCGGAGCAGGACCAACTGCTTCAGGTTTGACTTTTGCCGGACATAGAACGGTACCCCATACCCGCCGAGGAGGTGACCCCGTCCTGTCAACACAACAAGCTTCCCGCCCGGATGCCCCTTGGCGAATTCGAGAATTCGTGCCGCCATTGTCTGGTCCCAGACCTCTTGAGCATCGAAGAAGCGCCGAAGGTCATTCCGCTGCATTCCCGGGTGATCTCCAATCATCGAAACAAAATTCTTGTATGCCCCCTCGGTGGCAACAAATCCTTCCGGCATCATTTGCTGTTCTTCCCTGGTCAGATTTTCTCCGTGCGCTATTTTCCGCGGAAGCCCCGCTGGGGCATTGAGCGCGATATTCCGAATCCGGTTTTGTCCGGTGATTTTCAGGATCTTGGAATAGGCGGGAGAATAAAGGCCCCAACTCTTTTGGAAGTCAGTGCGGCTTAGCAGTTCATCCAGCGAAATCCTGCGGCGGTGCCAGTCCTCAAGGAGAGCCTGCTGTGTCCAGTCAAACATTTCCCACCCCACGGCAAAGCCGAGCTTTCTGGCAAGCAGGCCGCGAATCAGCTGGATCTGATACTCGTGATCCGCCGGGTCGTCATGTGTCTCGCCGACATAAATTACATCAACTTGTTTGACCGTGTTCCAGAATGCGATGTCGCCATCCTGGGAGTGACGAACCTCCTTGGTGATTTGCCTTCCGGCCGCGAGGGTGGCACACGATAGAGACGAGAGGCCGCCCACCAGGAGCGCTAATAGGACGAACAAGCGCGAAAGTTGATGAGCTCCAGTGGCGCTGACTTTTGGTAGAACGAACTTCATGTGAGCAATTGTCGATAATAGCTCCAGCCTTTAGGCAAGGTTAGCAAAAGGTGGAGCCTGGCCTGAGGACGCCGGGGGCAAGGCCCCGGGGTATGATTTTCGCCAACTCCTGAATTCGGCGCCTGGCCCAGGCACCCTACAACCGCCCCTCCTCACACTCACACTCTCATCCTCACACTCTCACTCGTTGACGACACTCCTGGCCGAGTCAACCATAGCCTATGGCATCATACGATCTGATTGTCCTTGGCGGAGGACCTGCCGGTTACACGGGAGCGATCCGGGCGGCGCAGCTTGGACTTAACACTGCGATTATCGACAAACGGGACGTCCTCGGTGGCACCTGTCTCAATATCGGCTGCATTCCCAGCAAGGCTCTTCTGGCCTCTTCTGATCACCTCCAATTCGCCAGACATCAGGCCGAACACCACGGCTTGAAATTCGAGAATGTAAGCCTCGACCTCGCCAGGATGATGCAGCGCAAAGAAGGCGTCGTTCGTCAACTGACTCAAGGCCTTGAGTTCCTCATGAAAAAGAACAAGATCACCCGTCTCCGAGGGGTCGGCCAGGTCGTAGCACCCGGTAAAGTCGTTCTCACAAAGCCTGACAACAATCAGGAAGAACTCCTCAGCAAGCATGTGGTGCTGGCTACAGGCAGTGTCTCCTCCGAGCTTCCGAACCTTTCCGTCGACCGCACTTACGTCGTCACCAGCGATGAAGCACTTTCCTTTGCCGAAGTCCCGCCGGAGTTAGTCGTAGTCGGTGCCGGAGCCATCGGCCTCGAACTCGGATCGGTCTGGTCCCGGCTTGGGAGCAAGGTGACGTTCATCGAATACTTGCCCCGCATCGCTGCCGTATTCGACCCGGATGTGGCCCAGGCCCTGCAAAAGGCGCTGGAACGCGAAGGATTAAAGTTCCACCTGGAAACGGAAGTCAGGAGCATCGCCGTCAAAGACGGCAAGACTACCGTCGAGGCCCTGCTCAAAGGGAAGGAACCGCTGCAGTTCACTGCCGATAAAGTGCTTGTCGCCGTGGGCCGCCAGCCGTATCTGAACGGTGCAGTCGCGAAAGATCTCGGGCTGAAACTTACCGATCGCGGCCGGGTCGCTGTGGACCAGCGTTTCCGGACTAACATTCCCAGTCTGTACGCCATCGGCGACATCATCGATGGCCCGATGCTTGCCCACAAAGGTGAGGAAGATGGAATCGCCTGTGTCGAGCTTATCGCCGGCAAAGCCGGCCATGTAAACTACGATGTCATTCCGAACATTATCTACACCAGCCCAGAAGTGGCGGCCGTCGGGCTCACCGAAGAGATGGCGAAGCACCAGGGAATTGCGGTGAAAATTGGTAAATTTCCCTTCATCGCTAATGGACGCGCCCTGGCCAGCGATCAGGCCCAGGGATTCGCCAAGATCCTTGCCGACCCGCGGACGGACCGCCTTCTGGGAGCGCAAATCATCGGAGCTGGAGCCTCCGAACTGATCGCGGAAGCCGTCACTGTCCTTGAATTCGGCGGCAGCGCCGAAGACCTCGGGCGCACCGTGCACGCTCACCCCACGATGAGCGAGGCGGTCAAAGAGGCAGCACTGGCCGTGGACAACAAGGCGTTCTCGATTCCGCCAAGGTAATAGGGGGGCGCAAGTGCGAGTGTGAGTTGTAGGTGGGCCTGGGCCAGGCGCCGCCGTGATTTTCGCCAACTCCTGAATTCGGCGCCAGACTCAGACGCCCTGCAACTGCCCCGGCTCACACCCGCACTCACACTCGCACACCATGAACGTCTTCAACGGCATCCTCCTGCGCAAGATTCGTTTCTCGGAGACGAGCCTTATCCTCGGCTGGTTCACGGACCAGCACGGGAAACTGAAAACCATGGTGAAGGGCGCGCTGCGCCCCAAGAGCCCGTTTGCGGGAAAGTTGGATCTCTTCTTTCACTGCGAACTGCTCGTCTCCTTCTCCCGGAAGAGCGAGCTTCACGTCTTGCGGGAGGTCTCGGTCAAAGAACCTTTCGCTGCGGTCCGAACAAGTTACCTGAGGACTCTGGCAGCATCGTACTTCGCCGAGCTCGTCGAAGAAGTCACCGAGCCGGAGCATGCCGTCGTGGAGATCTACGATCTCTGCCTGCGCGCGCTCAACTATTTGAACACCAAAGAACCTGACGTGCGGTCAATCCAGTTTTTCGAGTTCGAGCTCTGCCGCTTCCTCGGCCTGGAAACCCAGCGTCCCGACTCGGGAGCGGAACGGCTCGCCGATGTGTTCGGGTCTCTGCCCAGATCAAGAACCGGCCTCCTCCGGGCCCTCGGTAGGGCGCCTGGGTCAGGCGCCGCGGAGAAGTGAGAGGTGAGAGGAAGTAGAAAGTGGACAGAGAAAATTTCCCGGAAACAGGTCAAAGCGCCTGTACCTTGTCCGCGCCCCGATCACCTCTCACTTCTCACTTCTCGCAGCCCGTCCCTTCCCTTACTCAAACCGGAGCGCGTGGATCGGATCAAGCGATGCCGCTTTATGCGCCGGATACAGACCGGAGAGAATGCCGATAGCAGAGCAGAACAGGACCCCGAAAATCCCCCAGGCCCAGGGAAAAACGACGTTTGCCTTCAGCCAGACCGCCAGCGCATTCCCGGCCAGGACACCGAGTATGACGCCGCTCACGGCGCCCCCCAGGGAAAGAAAGAGGGCTTCGAGCAGAAACTGCCAGCGGATATCGCGTGAGCGAGCGCCGAGCGATTTTCTGACACCGATTTCCTTGGTCCGCTCGGTTACATTAACGAGCATGATGTTCATTATCCCGATACCCGCGGCCACCAGCGCAATTGTGCTGATGACGAACGCGCCGATCCTGACGACGCGGGCGATGCTTCGAAACGCGCCCGCCAGGGAATCATTGGAGTAAATCTCAAAATCATTCGGCTGTTCGGGTCTCAGGCCTCTCGCCTTGCGAAACGCTTCGACTGCGAACCCAGTTGTCTGGTCCAAAGCCGCTTGATCTTTGGCGGCGATGGCCAAATTGATCGAGCGATTTCTGGAGCCGTAATTCTCAAAAAACTTAGTGATCGGGATAATCACGGAGTCGTCGTCACTCGTGCCGAACGCCCCTCCTTTCGGGGCGAAAGTACCAATGACCTCGTAGTTCTTTCCATCCAGCTTAATAACCTGCCCAATCGAGCCGCCGCGGGGAAATAACCGGCTGACAATTTGTTGACCAATGACACACACGCTGCGCGAAAACTCTACATCCTCGTTCGAAAGATTCCGGCCTTCGTCGATGGCAAAATTATTCGCTACAGTAAATCCGTCGGTGGTTCCACAGATCGTCAGGTCTGGATTGGTTTTCTTATTCTCAAACACAGCCTGTACTTCTTCGTCGAAGACCTTTGGACAGGTCAGTTCCACGTCATCCCCGACTAAGCGCACAAAATTCAGGTAAGTCTCGTAGTCGATATTCCGGCGATTTCGGTACACCTCATCCCCGAAGGTCTCGAACCCGCTCGGGTACTTTGAAAACTGGAAAACGTTCGAGCCCAAAAAACTCAGTCCCGACTCGATCGAAGATTGCAACGCCGAGATCGCAGTCATCACGCTGATGATCGAGAAGATCCCAATCGTGATCCCGGAGGCGGTCAGGGCCGATCGGAGCCTGTTCGCCCCGAGCGACTTCCAGGCCATTCTGACGATCTCGAGGCTTAGCATAGATTAGTTAGCGCGGCCCCCCGGCGCCTGACCCAGGCGCCCTACAAACTCACACTCACTCATACCTCAACGCCTCAACCGGGTTGAGCCGGGATGCCTGCCACGCGGGGGCGAAGCCCGAGATGATTCCTGTGAGCACGGAGATGACAAGCGCCACGACAACCAGGCTCATCGAGAATTGCATCGGAAATGTGGGGAACGATATGGCCACAAGAGCAAACAAGGAAAGGGCGCAGACCAATCCGATCACACCTCCCACCAGGCAGATCGACACCGCTTCGATAAGAAACTGAATCAGAATTGTCCGGCGCCGGGCACCAAGCGCTCTTCGAGTGCCAATCTCCCGGGTTCGCTCCCGCACGCTTACGAAGGTGATGTTCATTATCCCGATTGCACCAACGAAGAGGGCCAGTCCGGTGATGAACAGCCCGGCAATCGCCAGACCTGCTTTTACCGACCCCAAGGTCGATCGAAACGCTTGCTGCTCATTCACCGAGAAGTTGTCCGGCTGTTCGGGAAGTAAGCCCTCAATCCGCCGGATTGCTCCTCTCAGTTCCTCTTTGGCTTCTTCGAGCCTTTTCCGGTCCTTCACCTTGAGCCGAATCGAAACCTTTGCCTTACCAATCGCCGTCTCGATTTTGAAGTATTTTTCGTAGAAGGCCAAAGGGACAACTATTTGTGAGTCCCAGCTGAACAGGCCAAGAAATGATCCCTGCTTCTCAAACACCCCGATCACGGTGCATTCCTTATTGCCGATTTGGATCATCTTGCCCAAAGGGTCTTCCGCGCCGAACAACTTGTCAGCGATGTCCAAGCCGATCACGCAAACATTCCGGCCTCCTCTGCTCTCGGCTTCGTTTAAGAACCGGCCTTCCTTGCAATCCGTCGAGCCGAGATAGGTGTAGTCGCTTGTGGTCCCCAGCGCGTAGACGCTCCTCAACTGCCGCTTGCCGTAAGTGACGTTTTGCACGGATAACGGCACGGCCAACGCCAAGCCGAGAAGCGAATTCGGAGTTGACGCAATGATTCCATTCAGGCGGTCAGCGAACGCGGTCTTAATGTCTGGCCGGTTGCGATATGCCCAAAAATCTGCCGTCAGTCCCCACGGCCATTTCTCCACGTAAAGCACATCGTCGCCTAGAAGAGACATGCTTCGGTCGAAACCGGCGTCGATTCCGCGGATTGCTGTCCCCATTAAGGTCACAGCAACGATTCCAATAATGACGCCAAGGGCGGTAAGGAAGGAACGCATCCGGTTAGCGGCGATCTGCTGTCCCGCGATCCGGCAGCCTTCCGAAAACTCGAACCAGAAACGTTTCACAGCAGGTAAAAGTCAGGGTTAGCCTGAATATCTCGCTCTCTCGTATGAGGCTTCCTGGTCGCTTTCAATCATCCCGTCGCGCAGGCGTATAGCACGTCGGGCGTATCGAGCGATCTGCTCTTCGTGCGTTACCAAAATGATGGTGTGCTCCAAGTCGTAAAGAGCCTCGAACAACGTCATTATCTCTTCGCCGGTGCGCGAATCGAGGTTGCCGGTCGGCTCATCGGCCAGAATGATTGTGGGCATTGTCACCAGGGCGCGAGCAATCGCGACCCGTTGGCGCTGTCCCCCTGACAACTCGTTAGGGCGATGGTGCATCCGATCCCCCAGGCCTACGTCGTGCAGGGCCGCTGCTGCTCGTTCCAGGCGTTCCTGGCTGCCAACGCCCGCATAGATCAGGGGCAGCTCAACGTTCTGCAGAGCCGTTGAGCGAGGCAATAGATTAAAGGTCTGGAACACAAAGCCGATTTCCCTGTTTCGGATCCCGGCGAGTTCATCGTCGTCCATTGAGGCTACATCTTTGCCCCGGAACTCGTATCGACCACGGTCGGGCGTATCGAGACACCCGATGATATTCATCAGCGTCGATTTCCCGCTACCGGACGGCCCCATAATCGCCAGATATTCGTTTCGATGAATAAGAAGATCGATTCCCCTGAGCGCCCGAATCGTCGTGTCTCCCATGGCGTATTCCTTGGTGATCGCTTCAATCCGAATCACTGGCTCGCCCTTGGGGCGAAATGCTCGCTCCGGCGGAACTATGGAAGTCTCATGCTGCATCATCGTTGGTAGGGGCGCGTTTCCAACGCGCCCGATTCCCGGATCAGGCTGAACTGAACCCGTCCAGCCGGGCGCGTCGGAAACGCGCCCCTACCATCGTGGGCTCACGCCTATCGCTCACCGCGCTGCGTCCTTCGGTTTATCGATCTTTACCTTTGAACCGTCTTTGAGATCCTTGCTGATTGCCGAGTACGGGCCGCTGATGACCTCGTCCCCCGCCGTGATGCCTGCCAGGATCTGAATGTAATTATTGTCGGCAATGTCAGTCTGAACTGGCACCGGCTTCGCCACATCTCCCTGCTTCAGGAAGATAACTCGCTCCAGCTTTTTCCGATCTTGCGTCTCGGCCTCGGCTGAAGACACACCTCGTTGATCCTTCTCCCGGTCCTGTTTCATCTGCTCGAGAGTCTGACCGGTCACGCGGCTCCGTACCGTGACAGATTGAATAGGCACTGAAACGGCGTTCCGCACCGTCTGCGTCTCGATATCCACGCTGGCGCTCATCCCAGGCCGGAGCTGATACTGAGGATGCTTAATCTGGACGCGCACTTCGAAATTCGTGACTTCCTGCTGCGTGCCCTCGTTTTTTACGCTCGCCGTGCTGGCAATCCTCTTCACTGTTCCCTGGAATTGCTTGCCCAGGTAAGAGTCGACTTGAATCCGTACCGGATCGCCTATCTTCACATTCACCACGTCGTTCTCATTCACGTCAACCCGTGCTTCCATTGAATCCAGGTCCGCGACACGCATGACTTCGGTTCCGGCGAAGTCTCCCGTCGCTACGACTCGCTCCCCCAACTCGCTACTTACGGCACTGACCGTCCCGTCGATCGGAGCGTAAACGACTGTCTTATCGAGGAGAACCTTTGCCTGTTCCAACGAGCTTCGCGCAACGTCGATCTGGTGGAGGGACGACTCGTAGGTGGCAGTTGAGATCTGGCTCTTCGTGTCGGCGGCTTTAAAGTCCGTCTCTGAAACCAGGTGCTTTTCAAAAAGGCTCCGGGCCCTTCCCAGGTCTAATCCGTCATTCAACATCTGCGCCTTACGCTGCAACGAATCGGCCTGCGCTGCGCTCAACGCAGCTTCCCCCTGTCGGACTCGGGCCACGTAGTCGTCCGGCCTGATCTTCACCAGTAAGTCTCCTCTTTTTACCGTCTGACCGTCGACGACCGGGAGCTCGATAATTTCACCCGCCACTTCCGGCGAGATTTTCACTTCTACCTCGGGCCGGATTTTCCCGGTTGCTGAAACCAGCTGAGTGATGTCTCGGATCGCCGCCTTCTCGGTCGTTACCGGTATTACCCGTTCCCGGGTTTGGAAAAAATAAGCCCCGCCGCCGATCCCGAGCAGCGCGATCAACAATAGCGCCCAGGTTTTCCATTTTCTTTGTTTCCGCCGAACGATTTGCGGCGGGGCAACCTTCTGATGCATACGGAGTGTTGATTCGCAGCTACGTCTACTGGTGGCCCAAGCTGCAGATGACGTAAGTTTAAGTTTTATAGCCTGGCATGCAAGCCCGGGAACGTCCGGTTCAACCGACGCGCCAGCCCTGCAGGATGCCTTGCAGGGCGCGTGGGTCCCGACTTCGCCAAGGCTCCGTCGCGGCCCAATACTCCAGAGGGCGCGCCATAGTCCGGCGGTCGCCGGACGACGGCGGCACGCGCCGAGAAACCCAAAACCTACAAGCTTGCAGACATCGCTCCCAGCAGGTAGTTCAGTCATGGTACGCCGATGACTTTCGGATTCTTAGGTTTTGGCAAAATGGCCTCTGCCCTGGTAGAGGGAATGTTGCGAGCCGGTTACTGTGCTCCGCAAGATATTCTCGTGATCAATCGTCATCCGGAAGCTCTGCAGGCCGGCACGCAGAAGTCTGGCATTCGTCTGGCCGCTTCCACCAAGGCCCTTGTTCAGGAATCGGATGTCATTATTTTGGGAACGAAGCCGACCGAATCCCTTCAACTGCTTCGAGAAGTGCGGCAATACCTTGATAGTAAACTTCTCATCTCGGTCGCAACCGGTATCACCCTCGACAGGCTGCAGGACTCTGCAGGGCATCGCGCACGACTCGTCCGCGCTGTCCCCAACACTCCTTCTTTAGTCCGTCAGGGAGCAACTGCTTATGCCTTGGGTGACAATGCCACTGCAAACGACGCCACGATTGCCGAAAAGATTTTTTCGGCGGTCGGCATTGCTTACCGCGTTCGCGAAAACAGCCTTGATGCTGTGACTGGCTTGAGCGGGAGCGGACCCGCCTATGTATTCACGTTTATCGAAGCCCTCGCCGATGGCGGAGTGATGATGGGCCTCCCTCGCGATATCGCTTTCGACATGGCTGTGCAAACCGTGCTCGGCTCCGCACAAATGATCCGGGATACGAAATTGCACCCGGCCGAGTTGCGCGAAATGGTTGCAAGCCCTGGCGGGACAACGATGGCCGCTATTGAAACTCTGGAAGCCCGAGGCCTCCGGCATACCATTATGTCCGCCGTTCGAGCTGCCTCGGAGCGAGCGAGGGAACTGGGGGGCGAGAGGTAGGGCGAGGATTTCGGCGAGACTTCGACAAGCTCAGTCGAGCCGTTCATCCGAGCCGCGGAAGACGAAAAGTATCGGCGTATGAACTTGTCGGCATATCGGCGTAAGGCTTCCTGGAACGGCGGACGGCCACGGAATGCGAACTGCGATCCTCTACAGAAAGGCTAATGATGGGTGGATCTCCATTTTATTTGTCGCTCACGACCTCGCTGCATTTCGGCTCAAACGCCGACACGCCAATACGCCGCCATGCCGATACATTGCGTCTTCCCCGGCACACAGTGGCGTTTCTGTGAATTACGCCGCTATTCTCGCGCAGCTGCGTTCGAAGTCGCTATTGCGCGAACTGCGTACGCTCGAAGCTGTCGATGGCTGTGTGGTGCGCAGCGGAGAGGAGTCCTGGGTCAACTTTGCTTCCAACGACTACCTCGCGCTGTCACAGCATCCGGTCTTACGCGCCGCAGCCAGAGAAGCCATCGACCAATTCGGTGTCGGAGCAGGCGCATCCCGCCTGGTCACCGGATCTATCGCGCCCCATCAAAAGCTGGAAGCGGCACTGGCTGTGTTCAAGCATACCGAAGCCGCTCTGGTTTTCGGTAGCGGTTATGCCGCCGCTCTGGGCACGATCTCCAGTCTGGTGGGTACCCGGGATGTGGTCATCCTCGACAAACTCGTTCACGCTTGCCTGATCGATGGCGCCAGACTCTCCGGAGCGCGGCTGCGCATTTTTCCCCACAACGACCTTGGACGCCTGGAGGATCTGCTGCGCTGGGCTCGAGCAAAGCATCGGGACGCTCAGATCCTGATCCTGACCGAATCGGTCTTCAGCATGGATGGCGATCTCGGGAACCTGAAAGAGATTGTTCAACTTAAGGAGAAGTATGGAGCTTTGCTTCTGGTCGATGAAGCACATGCCACCGGCGTCCTGGGGAAAGACGGCGCCGGCCTCGCCGCGGACCTTGGCGTGGCCGGCCAAATCGACATCCAAATGGGGACCCTCAGCAAGGCATTTGGGGTCACTGGCGGGTTTATCGCTGGCTCGGGTCCATTGATAGATCTCCTGGTCAACCGTGCCCGGAGTTTCATCTTCTCGACGGCGCCGCCGCCCGCCCTGGCGGCAGCGGCGTCCGCGGCCCTGGAAATCATACAGTCCGAACAAGGAGATCGGCTTCGGGCAGCGCTCTTCTCCAACGTTGACGCCCTTAGCAGGCGGTTACCGGCTCGCTTTGCCCGGCAGACAGCCAGCGCGATTCTACCGCTTGTCGTCGGCCACGAACAAAGTGCTCTTGAGCTCGCCGGCCGGTTGCGGGCGTCCGGATTCCTGGTGCCGGCGATCCGTTATCCGACCGTGGCCAGAGGCGCGGCCAGGCTTCGCATCACACTCTCGGCCGGGCACACGCCGGATCAGGTCCGTGGGTTAGCAGAGGCGCTCCAGAAAGCGTTATGATTGGCGTTTGGCGTTCGGGTTCCGATAGATTGGGTCGTATCAGTGAAGTCGGGCGAGACGCGAGAGGTGGGTGCCGATATAAGAAAGCCAGACTGACGACTCGGAGCGGAACAGCGAAATGTGAACGGCGAAACGGTAAAACGGTAGCGCGGTGAAAACGTAGCGCGGTCAACGGTGACTACGCGCTGGGAACTCCGAACTCGGAACGCCAAACGCCAAACGCGCAGCGCCAACTCCGGAATCTGAGTTGAATGCGGGCCGCGGTAATGTCACCCTCTCGATTCCAGTATGCCACGGCCAAACCACGATTACGACGAGAGCAAGATCCAGACCCTGTCCGCGCTGGAACATATCCGGCTACGAACCGGAATGTACATCGGCCGCCTCGGCGACGGCAGCCATTACGATGACGGCATTTACGTACTGCTCAAGGAAATCGTCGACAACGCGATCGATGAATTCATCATGGGCTACGGAAAGCAGATCGAGATTCGGATCGATGGCGACACCGTGCAGGTACGCGATTTCGGACGAGGCATTCCCCTGGGCAAAGTCATCGATTGTGTCTCACGGATCAATACCGGAGCAAAATACAATGATGAAGTTTTCCAGTTCAGCGTCGGATTGAACGGAGTCGGCACGAAAGCCGTCAACGCCCTGGCCGAAAAATTCACGGTGACCAGCTTTCGTGACGGCAAATTTTTCTGGGCTGACTTTAAGCGGGGCATATTGAAGAACCAGAAGACCGGCAACCAGGATTCGCCCGATGGCACGGAAATCGGGTTTCAGCCGGACCGCGCAATTTTCAACGAGTTTGCCTATCGCGAAGAGCATGTCCTGCGCCGGCTTCGCCTCTACACCTACCTGAACGCCGGCCTGAAGATTAGGTATAACGGCACAATCTACAGTTCGGCGAATGGCTTGAAAGACCTCCTGAGCGAAGAAGTTGGCGAAGAGGCGATCTATCCGATCCTGCATCACCGCGAGAAGGGCCTGGAGATCGCCTTCACCCACACCAACCGCCTGGCGGAGGATCATTATTCCTTCGTGAACGGTCAATACACCGCAGCTGGAGGAACCCATTTGAGCGCGTT
>Ga0306926_10004012_pt1 | contig 15370 bp, 6 predicted proteins | sample flu12Cox44000178_FD_203759 | JGI IMG/M metagenome (GOLD analysis project Ga0306926, IMG submission 203759) | Lab enrichment of tropical soil microbial communities from Luquillo Experimental Forest, Puerto Rico - flux8day.12C.oxic.44.000.178 (v2)... | ecosystem: Environmental > Terrestrial > Soil...
TCGAGGGTCGCCTCCGCCGTCTTGTATGCGGTGAGGAACTGATCGTACTGCTCTCGCGCCACGAAGCCCCCGCCGACGAGTTTCTTGTACCGCTCCTCCTCGACCCGCGCATTCTCGAGCTGGGCCTGGTCGCGGGCCAGGTTCGCCTCGGCCTGTCGCACCTGCGCTTGGTGCTGGGCGAGCGTCGCTTGGGCCTGGGCGAGGGCGGCCTCGAAGGGGCGTCGGTCGATGGTGAAGAGCAGGTCGCCCTTCTTCACGTCCTGGCCTTCCTTGAAGTGCACCTTGACGAGCTCGCCGCCGACCTGGGCCTTCACGGAGACCACCGTGTAGGCTTCCACGCTGCCGATGGCCTGGATCTGTACGGGCATCGACTTCTGCTCGGCGGTGGCCACCGCCACGGGGACGGGCAGGACACGCGGGCCGCTCTTGGACTCGGCTTTGGACTCGGCCTTCTTCGAGCAGGCGAGGCCGCCGAGGGCCACGACGAAGAGGAGGCCCAGGCCCAGGACACGTCGGGCGCCGGTACAGCGCGACGTCATGATCCTCCGTCTCCTTGCGATGTCACGACCGGGCCGGGAATCCGAAGAGTGGACGCGCGCGGCTGGCGGCGGGTGAGCCGCAGCCGGAAGCGCTCCAGGTAGAGGTAGACGACGGGAGTAGTGTACAGGGTCAGCAGCTGGGAAACCAAGAGTCCCCCGACGATGGTGATGCCGAGGGGCCGGCGCATCTCGGCGCCCACCCCCGTGCCGAGCGCCAAGGGCAGTGCGCCCAAGAGGGCGGCCGCCGTCGTCATCATGATCGGCCGGAAGCGCAGCAGGCAGGCCTGGTAGATCGCATCCTGGGGCGACTTATTTTGATCGCGCTGGACGTCGAGGGCGAAGTCGATCATGAGAATGGCGTTCTTCTTCACGATACCGATGAGCAGGATGATCCCGATCATGCCGATGATGTTCAGCTCGTCTCCGCAGAGGAGGAGGGCGAGGATGGCCCCCACGCCCGCCGAGGGCAGGGTGGACAGGATGGTGATGGGATGGATGAAGCTCTCGTAGAGCACGCCCAGCACGATGTACACCGTCACGAGAGCGGCCAGGATGAGGACGGGCTGGCTCGACAGTGATGCCTGGAAGGCCTGAGCGGTGCCCTGGAAGCTCGCCTGGATGGAGGGCGGCATGTTCATCTGCCGCTCCGCCGCCTGGATGCGGGTCACCGCGTCGCCCAGGGCCACCCCGGGGGCGAGGTTGAACGACAGCGTGACGGCGGGGAAGAAACCCTGGTGGTTCACGGCGAGCGGCGTGGTGCTTTCCGCGAAGTGCGTGAAGGCGGAGAGGGGGACCTGCTTGCCCGTGCTCGACTTGACGTAGATCGACTTGAGCGCGTCGGGATTCTGCTGGTACTGCGGGGGCACTTCGAGGATCACGTGGTACTGGTTGAGCGGCGTGTAGATGTTGGAGACCTGGCGCTGGCCGAAGGCATCGTAGAGCGTGTCGTCGATGAGCTGGGGGAGAATGCCGAGCCGGGAGGCGGTGTCCCGGTCGATAACGAGAGCAGCCTGGAGCCCGCGGTTCTGCTGGTCCGTCGAGACGTCGCGCAGTCCCTCGATGGTGCGGAGCTTGGCGAGCATGCGCGGGGCGAAGGCGTTCAGCTCGTTGAGATCCGTGCTCTGCAGCGTGTACTGGTATTGCGAGTTGCCCATGCGGCCGCCGATGCGCACGTCCTGCACCGCCTGGAGGAAGAGGGTCGCCCCCGGCACATGGGCGAGCTTGCCGCGGAGGCGCTGGATCACGAGATCCACGGGCAGCTTGCGCTCCCCCCACGGCTTGAGCACCACGAAGAGCCGTCCGGTGTTCGTGGTGTTGCCCGTGCCGCCCGTGAAGGCGACCACGTTGCTCACGTCGGGATCGGCCATGACCGTGGTGACGAACTCGCGCATCTTCTCGCGCATGGCCACCGAGGAGATGTCCTGCTCCGCCTGAATGGCCCCCGTGATGCGCCCCACGTCCTGCTGCGGGAAGAATCCCTTGGGCACCACGGTGTAGAGGTAGATGTTCACGCATACGGTGAGGACGGTCACCACGAGGGTGAACCGACGGTGGCGGAGGACCCAGCGCAGGGTGCGACTGTAGAGGCCGGCCAGCCCGTCGAAGGCGCGCTCGGCCACGCGATAGAGAAAGCCGTGGCCCGAGGCCCGGGTGGGCCGGAGGAAGCGTGAGCACATCATGGGGGTGACGCTCAGGGAGACGATCAGGGACAGCGTCACCGCGATGGTGAGGGTGACCGCGAACTCTCGGAAGAGCCGGCCCACCAGGCCGCCCATGAGCAGGATGGGAATGAAGACGGAGACGAGGGAGATGGTCATGGACAGCACGGTGAAGCCGATCTCCCGGGCGCCTCGCAGGGCGGCGGCGAAGGGCGCCTCCCCCTCCTCGATGTAGCGCGTGATGTTCTCGAGGACCACGATGGCGTCGTCCACCACGAAGCCCGTGGAGATGGTGAGCGCCATGAGGGAGAGGTTGTCCAGGCTGTAGCCGAGGAGGTACATGCCGCCGAACGTGCCCACCAGCGACAGCGGCACGGCCACGCTGGGGATGAGGGTGGCGGACACGCTGCGCAGGAAGACGAAGACCACGAGCACCACCAGCACTACGGCGATGCCGAGGCTGATCTGCACGTCGTGGAAGGCGGCGCGGATCGAGGTGGTGCGATCCAGGGCCACCGAGAGCGTGATGGCAGGAGGAATGGACGCGCGGAGCTCGGGCAGGAGCGCGTAGACCCGGTCCACCGTCTCGATCATGTTCGATCCCGGCTGCCGGAAGAGCACGAGGGCGACCGCGCGCTTTCCGTCGGCGACTCCGCCGGTGCGGACGTCCTCCACGGACGTGGAGACGTCGGCGACGTCTCCGAGACGGATGGCCGCGCCCTTCTGATAGGCCACGATCACTGGTCGGTACTGCTCCGCGTCGAGAAGCTGATCGGACGCGTTGAGGGTCCACGCGGTGGTCGGCCCGGAGAGCTCGCCTTTGGGCGAGTTGGCGTTCACGTTGCTCAGCCCTGCGCGCACGTCCTCGAGCCCATAGCCGAGTGAGCTCAGCTGGCCCGGGTCGACCTGCACCCGGACGGCGGGCTTGGCCCCGCCGCCCACGAACACCTGGCCCACGCCGTCGACCTGGGAGAGCTTCTGGGCGAGGATCGAATCAGCGGCGTCGTAGAGCTTGGCCACGGGGAAGGTGTCGGAGGTGAGCGCGAGGATCATGATCGGCGCATCGGCCGGATTCACCTTCCGGTAGGACGGGTTGTTCGGCAGGTTGGGCGGGAGCTGACTGCGCGCGGCGTTGATGGCCGCCTGCACGTCGCGGGCCGCTGCGTCGATGTTGCGGTTGAGGTCGAACTGGAGCACCACCGTGCTCGCCCCGAGCAGGCTCGTCGACGTCATCTCCGTCACCCCCGCGATGCGGCCGAACTGTCGCTCGAGCGGAGTGGCGACGGCAGAGGCCATGGTCTCGGGGCTGGCCCCGGGCAGGACGGCCTGGACCTGGATCACCGGGAACTCGACCTGAGGCAGGGGCGCCACCGGAAGGTGGCGGTAGGCAATGATGCCAGCCAGCAGCAGTCCCACCGCGAGAAGGGAAGTGCCGATGGGGCGGCGGATGAAGGGTTCGGAGATATTCACGATGCGCCTAGTCGGCCACGGCGGGGGCAGGCAGCGAGCCCGGGGCCGGCGCGCGGCGGAAGCGCCGGGCGAGGCGATCGAAGTAGAGATACACCACGGGCGTGGTGTAGAGCGTGAGCACCTGGGAGAGGATGAGGCCGCCCACGATAGTGACGCCGAGGGGCCGGCGCAGCTCCGATCCCGTGCCCGTGCCGAGGGCGAGGGGCAGGCCGCCGAGGAGCGCGGCCATGGTCGTCATCATGATGGGTCGGAAGCGGAGGAGACAGGCCTGGTAGATCGCCTCCGCGGGCGGCTTGCCCTCCTCGCGCTCGGCCTCCAGGGCGAAGTCGATCATCATGATGGCGTTCTTCTTCACGATGCCGATGAGGAGGATGATGCCGATGAGGGCAATGATGTCGAGGTGCATGCGGAAGATCTGGAGCGCGAGGATAGCCCCCACCCCCGCCGAGGGCAGCGTGGAGAGAATCGTGATGGGGTGGATGTAGCTCTCGTAGAGCACGCCCAGCACGATGTACACGGTGATGAGGGCGGCCAGGATGAGCAGCGGCTGGCTCGACAGCGAGGCCTGGAACGCCTGGGCGGTGCCCTGGAAGCTCGCGCGGATCGAGGCGGGGAGCCCAATCTGCTGCTCCGCGTTCTTGATGGCGCGCACGGCGTGCCCGAGGGCGGCGCCGGGCGCCAGGTTGAACGACAAGGTCACCGCGGGGAACTGGCCCTGGTGGTTCACGGCGAGCGGCGTGGTCCCCGGCACGAAGCGGGTGAAGGAGGACAGCGGCACCTGCGCGCCCGTGGCCGACTTGACGTAGATGCTCTTGAGCGCGTCGGGATTCTCCTGGTAGACGGGGAGGACCTCCAGGACCACGTGGTACTGGTTGAGCTGGGTGTAGATGGTCGAGACCTGGCGCTGGCCGAAGGCGTCGTAGAGGGTGTCGTCGATGAGCTGGGGCACGATGCCGAGCCGCGAGGCGGTGTCGCGGTCGATATCGAGCATGGCCTGGAGCCCGCCGATCTGCTGGTCGCTCGCCACGTCGTGGAGCTCGGGCAGATCTTTCAGTCGCGCGACGAGGCGAGGCGTCCACTCCGAGAGCTCGCGGGCGTCCGCGTCCTCCAGCGTGTATTGATACTGCGTGCGGCTCACGCGGTTCTCCACCGTCAGGTCCTGCACGGGCTGCATGTAGAGGGTGATGCCGTCCACGGCGGCGAGGGCGGGCTGCAGACGCCGGATGATCTCCGTGGAATCCGCGTGCCGTTCCTCGCGCGGCTTGAGATTGATCTGGATGCGCCCGCTGTTGGGCGTCATGTTGGTCCCGTCCACCCCGATGAAGGAGGACAGGCTCGCCACGTCGGGATCCTTGAGAATCACGCGCACGAGGGCCTGCTGCCGCTCTGCCATGGCCGCGAAGGATATTGTCTCGGGAGCCTCGGAGACGCCGAGGATGACGCCGGTGTCCTGCACGGGGAAGAAGCCCTTGGGCACCACGATGTACAGCACGATGGTGAGGACGAGGGTGGCGATGGTGACCGCGAGGGTGCCCGGCTGATGGCGCAGCACCCAGCGCAGGGTCGTTCCGTAGCGGTCGATCATCCAGGTGAAGGCGCGCTCGGTGAAGCGATAGAAGCGCGTGTGCCTGGCCTCGTGCCCGCTCCGGAGGATCCTGGCGCACATCATGGGGGTGAGGGTCAGCGACACCACCGCGGAGACGAGGATGGCCACGCTCAGGGTCACCGCGAACTCGCGGAAGAGCCGTCCGACGATGTCTCCCATGAAGAGGAGCGGGATGAGCACGGCGATGAGGGACACGGTGAGGGAGACGATGGTGAACCCGATCTGCTCCGAGCCCTTGAGGGCGGCGTTGAAAGGCGAGTCCCCCGCCTCGATGTAGCGTGCGATGTTCTCGATCATCACGATGGCGTCGTCCACCACGAAGCCCGTGGAGATGGTCAGCGCCATCAGGGAGAGGTTGTCCAGGCTGTAGCCGAGGAGGTACATGACGCCGAAGGTGCCCACGATGGAGATGGGCACGGCCACGCTGGGGATGATGGTGGCGGAGAGGCTGCGCAGGAAGAGGAACATCACCATGACCACGAGGGCAATGGTGAGGACGAGGGTGAACTGCACGTCCGCCACCGAGGCGCGGATGGTCGTGGTGCGGTCGGTGAGGGTGGTGATCTCGATCGACGAGGGCAAGGAGGCCTTGAGCTGGGGGAGAAGGCGCTTGATCCGGTCCACCACCGCGATGATGTTGGCCCCGGGCTGGCGCTGGATGTTCACGATGACCGCGGGCCTCTCGTTCATCCACGCGGCCAGCTTCACGTTCTCCACCCCGTCGATCACGGTGGCCACGTCGGAGAGCCGCACGGGCGCGCCGTTCTTGTAGGTGACCACGATCTTCTTGTACTCGTCGCTCGACAGGAGCTGATCGTTGGCCCCGATGGTGAAGGACTGCCGCGGCCCTTCCAGGTTGCCCTTGGCCTGGTCGACGTTGGCTTGGCCGAGGACGGCGCGCAGGTCCTCCAGGCCGAGGCCGTAGGAGGCGAGTGCGGTGGGATCCGCCTGCACCCGGACGGCGGGACGCTGGCCGCCGCTGATCGACACGAGGCCCACGCCAGGGAGCTGCGAGATCTTCTGGGCGAGGTTGGTATCGGCGAGGTCTTCCACGCGGCTCAGAGGCAAGCTGTCCGAGGTGAGGGCGAGGGTAAGGATCGGCGTGTCGGCGGGATTGACCTTGCTGTAGATGGGAGGGTTGGGGAGATCACGCGGGAGATAGGTGGCGGCGACGTTGATCGCCGCCTGCACCTCCTGCTCCGCCACGTCGATGGAATGCTCCAGGGTGAACTGCAGGGTGATGAGCGAGGCGCCGAAGGAGCTCGTCGACGTCATCTGCTTGAGGCCGGGGAGTTGGCCGAATTGGCGCTCGAGTGGTGACGTCACCGAGGAGGCCATCACGTCGGGGCTCGCCCCCGGATAGAAGGTCAGGACCTGGATCGTCGGATAGTCGACCTGGGGCAGGGCGGAGATGGGAAGCTGCGTATAGGCCACGGCGCCCGCCAGCAGCACCGCCACCGTGAGGAGGGTCGTAGCGATGGGCTGGAGGATGAAGATCCGTGACGGATTCACGGCCTCACCGCACCACGACCGAGGGGCTCGAGGCCAATCTTCGTGAAGCACACCCGCATATGACCTATGGTAGCCCAGCCTGGGTTGCGCGAGCAGACCGGAAATGAAAAGTTTTTGCTCTCGTCCGTGAAGAAGTGTGAAGCGCCGAGGCCGTCGAGGCGAGCTGAGCCGCTCCCCCTCGTCTTGGCCCTCGCCCCCGTGGTCCGGTGTATTGTGTGGGGGCTCGCTCATGTACTTCGACCGACGTCTCTGGGCCTTCACACGCGGGGTACGCCTGCGCATCGCGGGCACCGTGCTGCTCGGCCTGCTCGCCGTGGGCGCAGGCATTGCGCGCCTCGCCCTCTTCGGCTGGCTCCTCGCCCGGGTCATCGAGGGCGCTGGCCCACGCTCCGTCCTTTCCCTCCTCGGCCTCACTGCGGCTGCGGTGATCGCCCGCAGCGCGCTTGATCACTGGCGCGCCATGGCCGCCCACAAGACGGCGGCGGTGGTCCAGGGCGTACTCCGCCAGGCCATCTACGACCGCGTGACCGCCCTCGGTCCCGCGCACTTCACCCGCTCCCGAACGGGCGACGTGATCCTCTCCATGGTGGAAGGCGTGCAACAGCTCGAGGTCTACTTCGGCCAGTACCTACCGCAGCTCGCGGTGGCCGTGCTCACCCCCGTGCTCATCTTCGGCTTCGTGGCCTTCGTGGACCTGCCCGTGGCTCTCGTCCTCCTCACGGCGGCTCTCGTCACTTTGCTCGCCCCGTCGCTCTGGCATCGCAAGGACAGCCGCCAGAGCCTCTTCCGCCAGAAGGCCTACGCGGCCTTCGGCGCGGAGTTCCTCGACTCGGTGCAGGGCTTGACCACGCTGAAAGCCTTTGGGCAGAGCGGAGCGCGGGCGCGCATGCTCGAGACGAAGGGGCGCGATCTCTTCCAGAGCACGATGGGCGTGCTCGGCGCGAACACCTTCGCGCGCGGCATCACCGACACCGGCATGGCGTTGGGGGCGGTGGCGGCGCTGGGCCTGGGCGCCTGGCGCGTGCGCGAAGGCGACATGACGCTGGCCGCCCTCCTCGTCATCCTCATGCTGGGCATCGAGGTGTTCCGACCGCTCCGCGAGCTGCGGGTGGTGCTGCACCAGGGCATGCTGGGCCTCTCCGCGGCCACGGGCATCATGGAGATCCTCGACGCGCGTCCCCGGGTGAGCGATCGCGCCACGCCCCTCCTCGATGCCGCCGCGCTGTCGCCCATCGTGGCCTTCGAGGACGTGAGCTTCTCCTATCCGGGTGGGCGGCGCGCCGCTCACGAGGGTCTCACCTTCGAGGTGAAGGCGGGAGAACGCGTGGGCATCGTGGGCCCGAGCGGGGCTGGCAAGTCCACGGTGGCCCGGCTTCTTCTGCGCTTCTACGATCCCGACCGCGGGCGGGTCACCATCGGCGGCCGCGATATCAGCGATCTCACCCTCGATCAGCTCCGCAGCCTCATCGCGGTGGTGAGCCAGGATACCTATCTCTTCCACGGCACGGTGGAGGACAACCTGCGCATGGGCAAGCCGGAGGCGACGCCCGCCGAGCTCCAGGCGGCGGCACGCGCCGCCAACGCCGAGGAGTTCATCACACGTCTGCCTCAGGGCTATCAGACGGTGGTGGGTGAGCGCGGCGTGCGTCTCTCCGGCGGGCAGCGCCAGCGCATCGCCATCGCCCGCGCGCTGCTCCGCGACGCGCCCCTCCTCATCCTCGACGAGGCGCTCTCTTCCGTGGATGCGGAGAGCGAGGCGGTGATCCAGCAAGCGCTCGACCGGCTCATGGAAGGTCGGACCACGCTCATCTTCGCGCATCGGCTGTCCAGCGTGATCGGCGCCGATCGCATCCTCGCCCTTGAGAACGGCCGCGTGGTGGAGAGTGGCACGCATGCCGAGCTGATGGCCCGCGGCGGCGCGTATCACCGGCTCATGGCCGGGCAGGCGCAGGACGCGGTTGCGCCCGTCGAGCTCTTGGCGCGCGCGGAGCCGGCCGCGGAAGGCGAGGCGAGCGGGAGCGAATCGGTCACGGGGGACGCTCCCGAGCCCACGGACGCCATCGTGCGCGCGGAAGGACTGGGCTGGGCTCGTCTCATCCGTATCCTGCTCGGCATGGTCGGCGCCTATCGCGCCCGGCTCGTCATCACCTTCGTGCTCGGGGTCGCCCGCGTGGTCTCCCTCATCGGGGTGGGCGTGTTGAGCGCGCTCATCGTGCGCGCGGTGAAGCACGGGCAGCCTCTCGGCCGCCTCATGGTCGCCCTCGCTCTCGCCGCGCCGCTCGCCGGCTTCCTCCACTGGCTCGAGTCGTGGCTGGCCCACGACATGGCATACCGGCTACTTCTCGACATGCGGCTCGACATGTTCCGCAAGCTCGACGCCCTCGCGCCCGCCTATCTCTCGCGCCGGCGCACGGGCGATCTGGTCGGGGTGGCCACGCGCGACGTCGAGCTGATCGAGTATTTCTTCGCTCACACCATCACGCCCGCCTTCGTAGCCGTGCTCGTGCCCGTGGGCGTGCTCGCCGCCCTCGGCTACTACGGGTGGCCCATCGCCCTGGCCCTCCTGCCCTTCCTCGCATGGGCGGGGCTCACGCCGGTGCTCGGCCGCGCCCGCATCGACCGGCTCGGCTCGCAAGCGCGCGAGGTCTCCGGCGATCTGACCGCGCACGCGGTGGACTCCGTGCAGGGCCTGGGTGAGATCGTGGCCTTCCGCCAGATCGCGGCACGCGGCCGTGAATTCGCGGCAAAGGCGCAGCACTACCTCCAGGTCCGCATGCCCCTTCTCCACGATCTGAGCCTGCAGACGTCTCTGCAGGAAGTGGCCACGGGGCTGGGCGCGCTTGCCGTGGTTGGCGTGGGCGCCGTGCTCGGCTCATCGGGACGACTCGACACCGCCCTCTTGCCGCTGCTGACCCTCCTCGCCATGTCGGCCTTCGTGCCGGTGTGGGAAATCGCCCAGGTCGGACGCCAGCTCGCCGACACGCTGGGCGCAGCGCGACGTGTGTATGGCGTGCACGCGGAGCCAGTGCCGGTGACGGACGGCCCCGGCGTCCGTCGGAGCGCCGAAGATCTGCGTCGACCGGCCCTCGTGCTGTCGCAGGTGACCTTTACCTATCCGGGGCGGCACCGACCCGCGCTCACCGACGTGTCGTTCGAGGTGCCGCGCGGCAGCACGGTCGCGTTGGTGGGTCCGTCGGGCGCGGGAAAGACCACTATCGCGAGCCTCTGCCTACGCTTCTGGGATCCGGATCGCGGAGTGATCAGGCTGGACGGGCACGACCTCGGGGCCTACGGCCTCGACGAACTGCGTCGGTGCGTCGCCCTCGTTGCCCAGGATACCTATCTCTTCAACGACACACTGCGGAACAACGTGCTGCTGGCCAAGCCCGAGGCGAGCGAAGAAGAGCTGAGGGCGGCCATCGAGCAGGCCGCCCTGGTGGACTTCGTGGCCGGGCTTCCGGAGGGGCTCGAGACGATCGTGGGTGAGCGCGGCGCGCAGCTCTCGGGCGGCCAGCGCCAGCGCGTGGCCATCGCGCGCGCCTTCCTGAAGGACGCGCCCATCCTCATTTTGGACGAGGCGACCTCGCACCTGGACGCGGTGAGCGAGCAGGCGGTGCGAGGCGCCCTCGACGTGCTGGCGCGCAACCGGACTACGCTGGTGATCGCGCATCGGCTCTCCACCGTGCGGGGGGCGGATCGGATCATCGTGATGGAGGATGGGAGGGTGGCCGAGATCGGGAATCACCGTGAGCTCCTCGCGCGGGGTGGGCTCTACGCGCATCTCGTCTCTCGTCAGCTCGCCAGCGCTACCGTCTAGCGTGTTCTCCGTCGCCGCGTCGGAGTCGGTGGCGAGCTAACGGGGCGAGCGGGGGGGGGCGCGCTCCCCAGACCACGCTGCGACGCAAGCCGCTGTCGGCACTCTTGCGAGCCACGAGATGGTGCGTGCTGACGGCGAACTGCTCCCCAGAAGATACGGGTCTGGGGAGCGCGCCCCTCCCCGCTCGCCCCGTTCGTCGGCGCCGAGCGGCTTCCTCTCCCTCACAGAGGGAGAGGGCCGGGGTGAGGGTGGTAAACCTTCGCGCATATTCCGCTAGCCACACAGCGACGAAGGCCTCGCGTTGCGGATCTCGCAGGGCTGGTCCAGCTGCGCGAGCGCCGTACTGTTCGTCCTCTCGTACGGTTCAGTGGTGGGTGTGGGTGATGGATTGGTAGTGGGAGGGGGTGAGGCCGAAGGCTGACTTGAACTTGCGGGTGAGGTGGGCCTGGTCGGCGAAGCCGGTGGCGAGGGCGACGTCGGATGGGGGCTCGCGGTGGTGTAGCTGCGTGCGCGCGCGATCGAGGCGACGGAGGAGAGAGTAGCGGTATGGGCTCGTGCCGTAGGCGCGGCGGAATTGGCGGGCGAGGTCGTAGCGGGTGAGGCCCGTGATCGCCTCGAGCTCGGAGGATCGGATCACGCGGTCGCTCTCGGCGTCGAGGAAGGCTCGGGCGCGGGCCAGCGCCCGCTCAGCGAGAGGAGCGGCCGTAGGCTCCTGGCGGCTCGAGGGATCGGCATCGAGAAGCGCTTCGGTGAGGCCGACGACGAGGCTGTCGATGGCCAGAGGCACGGGATCGAGGCGAAACGCGGCCTCGATGGCCGCAGCGACGGCCTGGTTGGTCGCCACCGCCTCGCGCACGAAAGGGAGAGGGCAGGAACGCCCACGGATGGCGCGCGCAGCCTCATGGATGCGCGTGGGCGCGAGATAGACGATGCGGTACCCGAAGCCGTCTGGCGTGCCCGCGCGCCCGTCGTGCGTCTCGTCGGGATGCAGCACGACGACCTGGCCGGGCGTGCTCGTCTCCGCCACGCCTCGGTAGTCGAAGGCCTGCACGCCGACGTCGGTGAGGCCGATGGCGTAGGTGTCGTGGCGATGCGTCTCGAAGCCGCGGCCGGAAAACCAGGCCTGGAGCGTCTGCACGCCGTCCGAGAGCTCCCGGCTGCGGAGCCAATCCGAGGGCCGCCGTCCGCACGATCGTTCAAGACGAAGGGCGCGGGTGCCGCGTAGCCTGTCCGCCATGGGCTCCATCATGACACCGGAGCAGGTCGTCGCGTTTCTCCTCTTTGCCGTGGCCGCCGCAGGGACGCCGGGGCCGAGCAATCTGCTGCTCACGGCCACCGGCGCGGGAGTGGGCATCCTGCGCGGGCTTCCGTGCCTGCTCGGGGTCGCTCTCGGCATGGGCGCGATGATGTTCGCGGTCGCCTTCGGCCTCGGGCGCGTGGTGTTCACCTATCCCGAGGTGCTGCGGGCGGCGAGCTGGATCGGCGGCGCCTTCCTGCTGTGGCTCAGCTGGAAGATTGCCACATCGCGCGCCTCCGACGCGGCGGGGGGACGAAGACCCGTGGGCTTCGTGGGAGCCGCCGCCTTCCAGTGGATCAATCCGAAGTCCTGGCTCGTCTGCGCGAGCGCGGCCGGTCTCTATCTGCAGGCGAGCGCGGGCAGCGCGCTGCAGCGGGCGGCCGCTCTGGCCATGCTCTTCGCGCTCGCCGCGCTGCCCTGCTGCTTCGCGTGGCTCGCCCTTGGCGCCACCGCCCAGCAGGTGCTCCGCACGGAGCGGGCGCGGCGTATGTTCAACGTCGTCATGGCCGCGCTCCTCGCCGTCTCCGTCGCTCTGATCGTTCGCTAGTCTCCCCGCGCGGTCCCGACCGCGCCCGGTCGATTGCAATGCCGTGACCCCTCGACGACAATCGGCGCCATGGCCGAGCACCCCACGAGCACGAGGCGGAAGGCGCTCGCTCTCAATCTCGATCGCGCCAAGTACGGCACCATTGCGGAGATTGGGGCCGGTCAGGAAGTGGCGCGCTGGTTCTTCGTGGTGGGCGGCGCCGCGGGTACCGTGGCCAAGACCATCTCCGCCTACGACATGGAGGTGAGCGACTCGATCTACGGGCCCGCCCCTCGCTACGTGAGCCGGCAGCGACTCCAGGCCATGCTGGAGAACGAGTTCAGTCAGCTCCTCGAGGGGCTGGGAAGCACCCGCGGGGAGACCACGAGCTTCTTCGCCTTCGCGGACACCGTGGCCACGCGGAGCTACCGGAAGGCCGAGGACGGGCGCGGATGGATGGGCATCCGCTTCCAGGGGCAGCCGCGGGAGACGCCGTCGGACGTGGTCCTCCACGTCAACCTGAAGGACAACAGCGCCGCCCTCCAGCAGGAAGCTCTCGGCGTCGTGGGGATCAACCTGATCTACGGCGCCTACCACTACCACGACGAGCCCGAGACGCTGATCGGCTCCCTCATGGACGAGCTGTCGCGCGACCGCGTCGAGGTGGACATGATCAAGTTCTCCGGTCCGGCCTTCGACGCGGTCGACAACCGACTCATGAGCCTGCAGCTCGTCGAGCAGGGGCTGACCGACGCCGCCATGTTCACGGCGACCGGTGAGGTGGTCCAGCCGTCCGAAGTGCTCCACAAGAAGCCCATCCTCGTGGAGCGCGGCACCTTCCGCCCCGTGACCAAGCTCACCTTGGATCTTCTCGCGGGAGCACGGGAGCAGTTTGTGGCCGAGCCCGCCGTACAGGGTGAGGAGCCCGTGGTTCTCATGGAGATGACCCTGCGCGACCTCACCGAGGGCTCACGCGTGGACCACGCCGATTTCCTCGCCCGTGCGGACATCCTGGGCGGCCTCGGCCACGACGTGCTCATTTCGCGCTTCGGGTACTACTACCACTTGGTGGACTACCTCTCCCGCTATACGGATCGTCTCATCGGCATCGCGGCGGGAATGCCGAGTGTCATGGAGTTGGCCGACGATCGCCACTACCGTGACCTCGGCGGGGGGATGCTCGAGTCCACGGGCCGCCTCTTCAAGCGGTCCGTCAAGATGTACGTCTACCCGATGCGGGACACGCACGCGGGGCCGGTGATCACCGTCGAGACGATGCCCATCGACGCCGCCTGGCGACACCTGCACGACTTCCTGCTGGAGAGCGGCCACCTGGTACCCATCCAACGCTACGACGAGAGTCTGCTCTCCATCTTCACGAAGGACGTGCTGTCCCGGATACAATCCGGCGACGCGAGCTGGGAGACCATGGTCCCGCCTGAGGTGGCCGAGATCATCCGGGCCAAACGTCTCTTCGGCCTCAAGCCGTGAGCGCCAGGTGCTTCAGGAAGACTTCGTCCCTGCTTTCCTCAGGCGATGCTAGGGGCGCCGCCTGACCAGCACCATCGCCAGCGCGCCAAAGGCCAGCAGGGTGAGTGTCGAGGGCTCCGGTACCGCGGCGACCGCCCGAGTGATCGATCCGAACTGCGGCAGTGACAGCGAGAACCCACCCGTCTGCTTCGCCCCCCAGCCGATCACGTCCAGAGCGGTGATGTCCGCGCTCGAGATGGAGTACTGCACGCCGGGGAACAGGAAAGCGCCCTGGATATCGGTTGAAGTGGAACTGGAGGCCCAGTCGTCGCGGTCGCCGCTCCCCGTGCTGTTGAAGGTGGCCAGGTTCGTCCTGCACCCGTCGATCGAGAAGTAGGAGCCGGCGACGTTGGAGAAAGTGGAGGCGCCGTTGGCGCAGCGGAAGAGATCGAAGGCCGTGGCGTAGCCGTCGCCGATGCCCGAGAAGTGCCCCAGCACGTGGTCGATCTCGTGCTCGGCGAGCCCCACGAAATCGAAGGCGCCCGGCGAAATGCCGTTGCTCCGGTCGTAGTCGTAGTTGACACCGTTCCCGAAGCCGATGTAGCCATCGAATGCGTTGTTGTTGCTGGAGAGGAGCCCGAGGGCCTTGGCCTGGGCCCCGGCGAGGACGAACTTGTTGCCTGCCGTGGCAGAGAGCAGGGGCAGGTTCTTGATCGCCGTCTTGTCATCGGCGGTGGAGGCATCGTTGGACAGCCATCCCCTCATCTGCGAATACGTGGCGTAGCCATAGAGCGCATCGAGGCTGCCCCCGAGCGTGCCGTTGCCCAGGACATAGCCGCCCACGCTGCCCCAGCTCACGCGAATATTGACCGTCACGTTGTCCGACAGCACGTTGCTCCATGCGTCGGCGGCCTGGCCGAATGCGCTCTTGATCTGAGCGAAGTCCGAGCGCGAGGTGACGCTGCTGTCGTAGACCGCGTTGATCTGCAAGGCATCAGCGGACGTTGCCGCGAGGCCGATCAGGCCGAAGAGTCCAACCACCAGAGACCACCGTGAACGTCGCATCGCTCTGTTCCTCCGGTCACCAGCTGGTAATGTCGGAAAAGTAGCCGTCCGGCACAGGCAAACGGCGCCAGTCCTGCGAGCATCGTGCCAAAGCTGGCATCACTCAGTGGATCAGTGAGTTACGTCCAGGGTTTTTGGGGCTGATTTACGGAATGTAAATGAGGTCGACAAAATAGACCGAGAGGGCTCGAGCAGCATGGTATCGGCGCATCATCTCGTCCTCGTCGGCGGCGGACATAGCCACGTCGAGGTGCTGAGGAACTGGGCGCTCGATCCGGCGCCGGGCGCCCGACTGAGCGTGATCAGCGATAGCGCCCGCGCCGTCTACACGGCAATGGTCCCCGGCTACGTGGCTGGCCAATACTCCCTCGCCGAGATCGAGATCGACGTAGAGCAGCTTGCCCGCCGCT
>Ga0306926_10004017_pt1 | contig 15359 bp, 11 predicted proteins | sample flu12Cox44000178_FD_203759 | JGI IMG/M metagenome (GOLD analysis project Ga0306926, IMG submission 203759) | Lab enrichment of tropical soil microbial communities from Luquillo Experimental Forest, Puerto Rico - flux8day.12C.oxic.44.000.178 (v2)... | ecosystem: Environmental > Terrestrial >...
TGGTAGGTGCCGGCTTTTACGGCTCGACCACCGCGCAGCGGCTCGCCGAGTACGACATCTTCGATGAGGTCGTGCTCACCGACATCATCGAGGGCAAGCCGGAGGGGCTGGCCCTGGACATGAACCAGTCGCGGCCGGTGGAGGGCTTCGAGACCCAGGTGACCGGCCAGACCACGGGTCCCGCGGGCGAGGGCTACGAGGTGATCGCCGGGTCGGGCATCGTGATCATCACCGCGGGGCTGCCCCGCAAGCCCGGCATGAGCCGGATGGACCTGATCGAGGTCAACGCCAAGATCGTCAGGAACGTGGTGGAGAACGTCGCCAAGTACGCGCCGGACGCGGTGTTGATCGTGGTGTCCAACCCGCTGGATGAGATGACGGCGCTGGCCGCCAAGGTCTCCGGCTTCCCGCACCACCGGGTGATGGGCCAGGCTGGCATGCTCGACACCGCCCGGTTCAGCTACTTCGTGGCCGCCAAGCTAGGCGTCCCGGTCGGCTCGGTACGCACCCTGACCCTCGGCTCGCACGGCGATACGATGGTCCCCGTGCCCTCGGCCTGCACGGTCGACGGCCGGCCGCTGGCCAATCTGCTGCCCGCCGCCGAGATCGAGGAGCTGGTCACCCGGACCCGCAACGGCGGCGGTGAGATCGTCGCGCTGCTCAAGACCGGCTCGGCGTACTACGCCCCGTCCGCCGCCGCGGCCCGGATGGCCCGCGCGGTGGCCGAGGATTCCGGCGCGATCCTGCCGGTCTGCGCCTGGGTGGACGGCGAGTACGGGATCTCCGGCGTCTACCTGGGCGTCGAGGCCGAGATCGGCGCTACCGGCATCCGCCGCGTGGTCGAGCGCGACCTCACCGAGGCCGAACTGGCCGCGCTGCGCACCGCCGCCGAAGCCGTCCGCGCCAAGCAGGCCGACGTCGCCTCCTTGTGACGCGCGCCCGGTGAGCCGGTTGCCGTTACCGTCCCGTATCGCCGGCACCGTGGCCTTCCTGTTCGGCGCAATCGTGCTGCTGGCCACGCAGGTGCTGCGGTTGCATTCCTCGGTGTCCGACTTGCTCGTCACCACCGCCCGGGCCCTGGAGCCCGCCCACGCGTCGGTCCGGGTCAAGCAGGCCTGACCCTAGCCCCTCACCTACTGCCCGAGGTGGTGGGAGAATCGCTGCGTGGACGACGCCGGCAGCCGGGTTTTCGGACGGGACGCGGAGCTGGCCACGTGTGATGCGGCGCTGCGGGCTGGAGCCTGCCCGGTGGTGGTGATCTCCGGCGAGGCGGGCATCGGGAAGACCACGGTGTGGGGGGTCGCGCTGGCGCAGGCGCGCGCGCACGGCTTCCGCGCGCTGGTGGCCCGCCCGGCCGGATCCGAGTCTCAGCTGGCCTACAGCGCGCTGAATGACCTGCTGGCTGGCTGCGTCGACGAGATCCTTCCGCAGTTGCCGCCGGCCCGGGCCCGGATGCTGCGGGTAGCGCTCCTGCTCGAGGAGCCCGGGCCTGTCCCGGTGAGCTCGCGGGCCGTGGCCTTCGCTCTGCTCGACGCGCTGCGGCTGCTGATCGGGCGCGGTGACATGCCGCTGGTGGCGGTCGACGACGCCCAGTGGCTCGATCCGGCCACGGCCACCGCGCTGGGTTTCGCGCTGCGCCGCCTGGCCGAAGGCGGCGGAGTGGCCGGACTGCTGTCCTGCCGGGCCGAGCACGAGACGGCGGTCGAGTCGTCGCTGAGCGCCGACCGGTTGCTGCGGATCGAGCTCGGCCCGCTGAGCGCGGGTTCCCTGTTCCGGATCATCCGCGAACGACTTGGCCGTTCGGTACCGATGCCGTTGCTGGCGAAGATCCATCAGGCTTCCGGCGGGAACCCGTTCTACGCCCTTGAGTTGGCCAGGCGCTCCCTGGAGGCCGGCTCGCTGTCCATGCCGGAGTCCATGGCTACCCTGGCCAGGGAGCGGCTGGCCGGTTTGCCTAGGCCGACCGTCGAGGCGCTGCTGGAGGTGGCCGCGCTGTCAGACCCAGCAGTCGGCCTGGTCGACCTGAAGCCGCTTGAGCCCGCGTTCGCGACCGGAGACCTGGTGCTCGCGGGTGACCGGCTACGCTTCGCGCATCCGCTGCTGCGCTCTGCGGTCTACGGCATCGCGACCCCGCTGCAGCGGCGCAATCTCCACCGGCGGCTCGCGAGGCGGGTCAGCGGGGAGGAACGCGCGCGTCATCTCGGACTGGCCAGCGCCGGGCCGTCGGCCGAGGTGGCCGCCGCGCTCGGTGAGGCCGCCCGCTCGGTGGCGGCCCGCGGGGCCTCCCAGTCGGCGGTCGAGCTGGCCGAACTGGCGCTGGAGCTGACCCCGCCGGCCGATCGCGTCCAGGCTGTGGTGCAGGCCGCCGAGTATCGGTTGCACGCTGGTGATCCGGCCGGGGCGCGAGCGCTGCTGGAAGGGCTCCTGCCTCAGGTCGACGGCGCGCTGCGGGCGCGGGCTCTCCTGCTGCTGGCCTGGACCCGCGAAGACGACTTCGACCTGGCCGCGCGACTGTGCCGGCAGGCGCTCGCCGCTACCGGCGAAGAGCGGCTGCTGGCCGAGATCCACGTCCGCCTGGCCGAGTTCGCGCTGGGCCAGGGCGAACTGGCCATCGCGCTGGAGCAGGCCGGGCAGGCTGTCGCCCGCGCCGGCGCCGTCAGCGACGACCGCCTGCAGGTGCGCGCGCTGTCCTACCTGGCGCACTTCCAGACCCTGGCCGGCACGGTGCAGCCCGGCTTGCTGGAGCGGGCCATCGGCCTGGAACAGAAGCTCGAGCATCCGTCCTCCTACTACGGGCCGGGCACCCTACTCGGCCTGCGCCTGATGTGGGCCGACCAGTTGAGCCGTGCGCGGCCGCACCTGGAGAACGAATGCGCGCGCGCCGCCGAGGCCGGGGACGAGGTCGCTCGCGCGCCCCTGCTGATTCACCTGGCCCAGCTGGAGACGCGAGCCGGCCAATGGCCGCGCGCAGCGCAATATGCGGACGAGGCGATGCTGCTCGCCGACCAGATCGGCCTGCGCCAGATCCAGAGCGGCTCACGTTCGGCCGCCGCGATGGTGGCCGCGCTGACTGGTCGGCCTGAACGGGCGCGGTCCCTCGCCGAGGCCGGCCTGGCCGCTTCGCGGGCCGCGAAGGAAGTCATGTTCGCGGCGCACAATCTGGCCGTGCTTGGCTTCCTGGAACTCTCGCTCGGGAACCCGTCCGCGGCCGACGGCCATCTGCGCGGGCTTCCTGATCTATACGCGGGCATCGGATACGGCAACGTGGGCGTGAACCCGTACCTGCCGAACGCGATCGAGGCCGCGATCGCGCTGGGCGAGCCGGCCCGCTCGGAAAGCCTGCTCAGCCAGCTGGACCGCGCGGCGGAGGGCAACCCGTGGGCCCGGGCGACCGGGCTGCGGTGCCGGGGGCTCATCGCCGCTGCCCGGCGCCGGCCGCAGGAGGCGGTGGCGGCCCTTCGGCAGGCCGCGCAGGCGCATGAGCAATCGCAGGACCCGTTCGAGCACGCCCGGACGCTGCTCGCGCTCGGTAACGCCCTGCGCCGCGGCAACCAGCGTCGCGCCGCCCGCGATGAACTGGAGCAGGCCCGCGGTCTGTTCGCCCGTCTCGGCGCACCGGGCTGGGAGCAGCGGGCCGCCCACGACCTGGCGTCGGTCAGCGGACGCCCGCCTGCCGACACCGGCCTGACGGCGACCGAGCGCCGCGTGGCCGAACTGGTCGCCCGCGGCAGCACGAACCGTGAAGTCGCAGCGCGTCTGGTGGTCTCCGAGCGGACGGTCGCGACCCATCTCACTCACATCTACGCCAAGCTCGGCCTGCGCTCACGTACCGAGCTCGCCCGCACCATGCCCGCCAGCGAGGCCAAAGATACGCGCTTCTGACGATGTGACCGGGCCGGGAACCACCTAGCGTCGGGCTGTCAGAGGAGGTGCGACAGATGACTTTGCAGATCGGTGACACCGCGCCGGATTTCGAGGCGCAGACGACGCAGGGGCCGGTCCGGTTTCACCAGTGGATCGGTGATTCGTGGGCCGTGCTGTTCTCCCACCCAAAGGACTTCACCCCGGTGTGCACGACCGAGCTCGGCTACATGGCCAAGATCAAGCCGGAGTTCGACCGGCGCGGCGTGAAGATCATCGGCCTGTCGGTCGACTCGGTCAGCGACCACGAGCGGTGGGCCGCCGACATCGCCGAGACCCAGGGCACGGCGCCCAACTACCCGATCATCGCCGACCACGACTTCACCGTGGCCAAGCGGTACGGGATGCTGCCCGCGGCCACGTCGGGGGACGCCAGGGCGCGCACGCCGGCCGACAACCAGACCGTCAGGAACGTGTTCGTGATCGGGCCGGACAAGAAGGTCAAGCTGGTCCTGGTGTACCCGATGACGACCGGGCGCAATTTCGATGAGGTGCTGCGGGTGGTCGACTCGCTGCAGCTGACCGCCAAGCACAAGGTGTCCACGCCGGTGAACTGGAAGCAGGGCGAGGACGTCATCATCGCCGGCTCGGTGTCCAACGAGGAGGCCCGGCAGATCTTCGGCGAGTGGCAGGAACCCAAGCCGTACATCCGCGTCGTGCCCCAGCCGGCCTGAGCCGCCACGGAATGAGTGTCTTCCTGGTGCGCCACGAGCACCGGGCCGAGCAGTGTCCCGCGGCCGACTTCGCCGCCGGAGCCAGGCTGCTCAACCGTCTTAGCCGGACCACCGCAGCCCGCTACGGCGTGCGCATCCGTGCTGATGCGGTGCTCGCCGCCCACACGCTGGTGATGATCGCCGAAGCGGACAGCGAAGACCTGCTGCGCGCGTTCCTGCAGCCGTTCGAGACCGTCGGCACCGTCGAGGTGGAGTTGGCGTCGACCTGTGCCCGGGTCGTCGCAGGCGGCGGGTGCGCCAGCAGCAGCCCGGTCCTCGACGCGACGGTACCGGCGCTCGACCCGGAGGAGGCCTGCCAGCAGGCCCTCGACGCTGGCCTGGTCGTACACCGGGCTCACCCGCTCAACTGCGAGACGCCGCTGCCCGCCCTCACCGGTGGCGTGGTCATGCCGAATGCCCGGTTCTATGTGCGCAATCACTTCCAGATTCCTCACCTGGACCCGGCCGCCTGGCGGCTGGAGGTGGGCGGCCTGGTCGACCGGCCGCTGTCGCTCACCCTGGCCCAGGTACGGGCCCTGCCATCACAAAGCGCAGTTGCCACTCTGGAATGCGCCGGTAACGGACGAGTCGGCCTCGAGCCCTCCGTGCCCGGTGAGCAATGGGGGGTCGGCGCGGTGAGCACGGCCGAGTGGACCGGCGTCGCGCTCACCGAGGTGCTGGCGCGAGCCGGGGTGAAGAGCACCGCCCGGGAGGTGGTGTTCACCGCTGCCGACCGCGGCCCGGTGGAAGGGCTCGACGGGCCAATCCGCTTCGAGCGGAGCCTGAGCGTTAGTCAGCTCGGCTCGGCCGGAGCGCTGCTGGCCTACGCGATGAACGGCGAGAATCTGCCGGTGCTGCACGGGTATCCGCTGCGGCTGGTGGTGCCCGGCTGGTACGCGGTCGCCTCGGTGAAGTGGCTGACCCGCATAGAGCTGATCGCCCAGCCGTTCCGCGGGCACTTCCAGACCGACCGGTACCACATCGACGGTGCGCCGGTCACGCTCCAGGAGGTCCGGTCACTCGTCATCGAGCCGAGGCCCGGCCAGCTGGTTCAGCCGGGCCAGCAGGTGGTTCGCGGTGTGGCCTGGTCAGGAGCGGCCCCCATCTGCCGGGTCGAGGTGAGCATCGAGCATGGCCCCTGGCAGCCAGCCACCCTGACCGGTGAAGTCCGTCGGCACAGCTGGCGCTGGTGGGAGCTGCTCGCCCGTTTCGAGGGCCACGGAGATGTCGCGGTGCGGTCCAGGGCCATGGACCTGGCCGGGCGGACCCAGCCGGAACAACCCCGGTGGAACCCGCTCGGCTACGCCAACAACGCCATCCACGAAGTAAGGCTTACTGCGGGATGAACCGGGTGGGCCGGCCGCCCGCAGCTGCCCTCGTCCGGTTTCTCGGGCTCCAGCCAGCGGCTCGGGCTCGACCTGGGTCCGCCTCAGCCGCCTCCAACCCGCGGCCCGCGCAGCCGTGCTGGCCCGCCTGGACCGCACCCTCGGCCAGCTGGCACCTCAGGACTTCGCGTGGGAAGGCGAGGTCATCTGCGCCGTGGCCAGCGCCGCATAGGCGGTCAGGTCCGGGCCAGGCGGCGCAGCGCCAGCTCGGCGTACAGGGCGGTGCCGTCGGCCAGGGCCGCGTCGTCGAAGGTGGCCATGGCCGAGTGGTTGGTCGGCGCGGTCAGCGGGTCGGTCGCGGGCGGGCAGGCGCCCAGCATGACGAACGCGCCGGGCACCTGGTCCAGGACGTAGGAGAAGTCCTCGGCCCCGGTGATCGGGAACTCGGCCAGCTCGCTCCGCTCCGGGCCGAACGCGGCGGCGACCGTCTCGGCCGCGAACGCCGCCTCGGCCGCGTCGTTGACGGTCACCGGGTACTCCGCGGCGTAGATGGCCTCCGCGGTCAGCCCGTGCCCGCGGGCGATGTCGCCGATCAGCCGCGGCACCAGCTCGGCCAGGGCGCTGCGGGATTCCTGGCTGAACGAACGGGCGGTGGCCAGGAAAACGGCCTCATCCGGGATCACATTGTCGGTGGTCCCGGCGTGGAAGCTGCCGACGGTGATCACCACCGGGTCGAACACGTCGAACTTCCTGGTGACCAGCGTCTGCAGCGCGGTCACCATCTCGCAGGCGACCACGATCGGGTCCGCGGCCCGGTGCGGCACCGAGGCGTGCCCGCCCCGTCCGTGCACGGTGACCGTGATCTGGTCGGCGGCGGCCAGCATGGCGCCGGGCCGGGTGGAGAACATCCCGCAGGGCAGCCGCTGGGAGGACAGGTGCAGGGCGTACGCGGCCACCGGGCGCTCGCCCGCCGCGTCCAGGACCCCCTCGTCGATCATGTACCGGGCGCCGGCGCAGCCCTCCTCGCCCGGCTGGAACATGAAGATCACGGAGCCGGGCAGTTCGGCCTGCCGGGCCGACAGCAGCCGGGCCGCGCCAGCCAGCATGGCGGTGTGCCCGTCGTGGCCGCAGGCGTGCATCACGCCGGGCACCGTCGACGCGTACGGGAGCTGGGTCTCCTCGGTGACTGGCAGCGCGTCCATGTCGCCGCGCAGCAGCACCACCGGACCCGGCCGACCGCCGCGCAGCACCGCGGTCACCGAGCTCAGGGCCCGGCCGGTGGTGATCTCCAGCGGCAGCCCCTCCAGCGCGGCGAGCACCTTGGCCTGGGTCTTCGGCAGGTCCAGTCCGATCTCCGGCTCACGGTGGATCGCGTGCCGCAACTCGGCGATCTCGTCCGCCATCCGTGCTGCCTCATCACGTACCTGCACTGCATCCTCCTCACGACGCGAGCTCACTCTAATGCCACCCGGCGCGCGCTGGCCGAGGGCACGGCGGCCAGGATCTGCGGCGCGGACCAGGAGTGCCGGGCGAACGCGTCCGTCACCGCGGCGCGCACCGGGTCCGCGGCGTCCTCGCGGACCAGCGCGAGCACCGAGCCGCCGAACCCGCCGCCGATCATGCGCGCTCCGAGCGCACCCGCCGCCAGCGCCGCTTCCACCGCGACGTCGGCGTGCGGCCAGGAGATCTCAAAGTCGTCCCGCAGCGACAGGTGCGCCTGGGTCAGCAGCCGGCCGATCTCCGGGTAGCCGTCCCCGGACGCGGAGGTCAGCCAGCCGACGGCCGCCAGCACCCGCTGGTCGTCGGTCAGCACGTGACGCGCCCGGCGCCGGAGCAGCGGATCACCGATCCGGTCCAGTTCAGCCACGTCCGTTAGGTATCTCAGTGAAGGGACACCCAGCAGGCGGGCGGCCTGTTCGCACTCGGCCCGCCGCCGCCCGTACTCCCCCGTGCTCAGCGCGTGACCGGCCCTGGTGTTGATCAGCAGCAGGCGCGCGCCGGATGCGGCCGGATCGAACGGCACCTGGGAGCTCTCCAGCGAGCGGCAGTCGAGCAGCAGCGCGTGCCCGCGCCGGCTCAGCAGCGACGCGGACTGGTCCATGATGCCGGACGGCACCCCGGCGAAGTCGTTCTCGGCCCGGCGCGCTATCGCGGCCAGCTCGCGGCGGTCGACGGCCAGCCCGGCCAGCTCAGTCAGCGCGAGCGCGGTGGCGCACTCCAGCGCGGCCGACGACGACAGCCCCGCGCCCGCGGGCACGTCGGAGTCGATCGCGATGCAGGCCCCCGGCACCTGGTAGCCCGCGGCGGTCAGCGCCCAGGCCACCCCGGCCGGATAGGCGGCCCAGCCGGTGACCCTTTGGGGGTGGCCCGGAGCCAGGCCGTCAAGCGAAACCTCCACCGCGCCACCCGGTTCCTGAGCTGAGCACAGCACCAGCCGCTGGTCGGCCCGGCGGGCCGCGGCGGCCGTGATGCCCTGGCCGAGCGCGAACGGGAGCACGTACCCCTCGTTGTAATCGGTGTGCTCGCCCATCAGGTTGGCCCGCCCCGGCGCGAACCACACGCCGTCGGCCGTCCCGCCGAAGCGAGACCGGAACAGCTCCCCGACCGCGGGGGGGCCAGGCCCGCCGCCGCAGGCGGCAAGGCCAGCAGGGTCGTCCCCCCGTGGCAACGGAGCCGGGCCCGTCACCGTGGCCGGGAATGGACTGAGCGGGTGAACTCCCAGGCGTCGGTGGCCATGGCCCGCAGGTCCCGGTCCGCGCGCCAGCCGAGCTCGGCCTGGATCCTTTCCGACGAGGCGACCAGCACGGCCGGGTCGCCGGGTCGGCGCGGGGTCACGTCGACGCCGATCTCGGTGCCGGTGACCTCGGCGCACACGTCGATCACCTGGCGGACCGAGAAGCCGGTCCCGTTGCCCATGTTGTAGACGCGATGCTGGCCCGGTCGGCAGGCCTGCAGCGCCCGCAGGTGGGCGTCGGCCAGGTCGGTGACGTGAATGTAGTCACGGACGCAGGTTCCGTCCGGGGTCGGGTAGTCGTCGCCGAAGACCTGCACCCAGCCGTCCATGGCCACCTTGGCCAGGATGCTCGGGATCAGGTGGGTCTCCGGGTGATGCCGCTCGCCGAGCCAGCTGCCGTCGTCGGTCCGGTGCGCGCCGGCCACGTTGAAGTAGCGCAGGCTGACCGCGCCGAATCCGTAGAGCCGGGCGAACTCGGCCAGCGTGGTGTCCACGGCCAGCTTGGAGGCGCCGTAGGGGTTGGTCGGGCGGGTCGGGTCGGTCTCGGTGATGGGGGTGCGCTCCGGTTCGCCGTAGACCGCGGCGGTGGAGGAGAACACGATGGTCCGCACGCCGATCTCGCGCATCGCCTCAAGCAGCGCGATCGTGCCGCCCAGGTTCACCGACCAGTACTTGGCGGGCTCCGTCATCGACTCGCCGACCAGCGACTTCGCGGCGAAGTGCAGGACCGCCTCGGCGCCGTCGGCCAGCACCTCGGCGGCGCAGTCGCGCAGCGTGCCCTTGACGAACCCGGCCCCGGGCGGCACCGCGTCCGCGTACCCGGTGGACAGGTCATCGAGCACGGTGACCTCGTGCCCGGCCGCGACGAGCTGCGCGGCCACGACGCTGCCGATGTATCCGGCGCCGCCGGTGACGAGCACCCTCATGACGTAGCCTCTCTGTTGTTCACGGGGGGACTGCCCGTACCCCCCTGACGCAGTCGTTGTGCGGCCTCTTCCGGGACGATGTCGTTGATCCACACGCCCATCCCGGATTCCGTCCCGGCCAGGTACTTCAGCTTGCCGGGAGCACGCCGGATCGACAGTACCTGAAGGTGGGCCGCGAAGACGCGCCGTGCCTGCTGGTCCCCGGACCGGCGCCCGGTCCAGCCCGGGCGCCTCGTCGAAGTACACAATCTCGCGCCCGTCGGCCAGCCGCGCGGTCGTCTTCCAGATTGGCTCGGAGCTCACCAGATTCATGCGCTATCCCGTCTACACTGGCCAGACACAGACTGCGGTCGGCAGCGGGGGCCTGCCGCGAGCTGTAGGGCCCAGGAGGCGAGCGGCAGGCAGTAATCATGAGCAAGGTTGTCTTGGATATCCTCGTCGTCCTGGTCATTATCTGCATCGGGGGATTCTTCGCGGCTTCCGAGATGGCTCTGGTCTCGCTGCGGGAAGGCCAGATCAGGTCCCTGGCCAAGCGAGGCAGGCGCGGCCAGCGGACCGCCCGGCTGGCCAGCGACCCGAACCGGTTCTTCTCCGCCGTGCAGATCGGCGTGACACTGGCCACCTTGGTCTCCGGCGCCTACGGCGCCGCGACCCTGGCCGGGTACCTCAAGTCGTGGCTGATCCGGCAGCACGTGTCGCCGGGCTGGGCCGCGACGCTGTCGTTCGTCATCGTGACCGTGTGCATCACGTTCGTCAGCCTGGTGCTCGGGGAACTCGCCCCCAAGCGGATCGCGCTGCAGCGGACGCAGCGGCTGGCCCTGCTCGCCGCGCCACTGCTGGACCGGATCGCGTCGCTGGCCCGGCCGGTCGTCTGGCTGCTGACCAAGTCGACCAACGTGGTGGTGGCCATCCTGGGCGGCGATCCCCGCATCGGCCGCCAGGCCATCACCGAGCAGGAACTGCGCGACCTGGTGACCGGCGCGCAGGCACTCAGCGTGGACGAGCGGCACATCGTGGGCGAGGTGTTCGACGCCGGGAAACGACAGATCCGCGAGGTGCTGGTACCGCGCACCGAGGTGGTCTTCCTGGACGCGGAAACGACGGTGGCCGAGGCCGCCGCGATCGTGGCGGAGGCGCCGCACTCGCGGCTGCCGGTGTTCCAGGACAGCTACGACAACGTGATCGGCTTCGTGCACGTCCGGGACCTGCTCGGGCCGGGGGTCACGAACCGCACGGTCCCGGTCGGCCGGATCAGCCGGCCGGTGAAGTTCCTGCCGATCAGCAAGACGGTGCTGTCGTCCCTATCGGAAATGCGCAAGGAACGAGCGCACCTGGCCATCGTGGTCGACGACTACGGCGGCACGGCCGGCATCGTCACCCTGGAGGACCTGGTCGAGGAGCTGATCGGCGACATCAGGGACGAATACGACACCGAGCAGGGCCAGGCGACCACGCGGCCCGGCGGCGAGGTCGAGGTCGACGGCCTGCTCAACCTGGACGAGTTCGCCGAGCAGACCGGGATCACGCTGCCCGAAGGCCCGTACGAGACGGCCGCCGGCTACGTCCTCGCCGCCCTCGGTGACCTGCCGTCGCCCGGGGCCAGCGTCCAGGTCGACGGGCACACGATCACGGTGACCGAGCTGGACGGCCGCCGCATCGCCCGCCTGCGCGTCGCGCCCAGTACTGCGCCCGCCGCCCCGGTTTCCGCGCCCCGGCTAGACTCCTCGGAGAAATCCCAGGTGGAAGGCGGTTAGCGTGCCCGGCGGCTTCGATACGGTGCTCGTGGTGGACTTCGGTGCTCAGTACGCCCAGCTGATCGCCCGGCGGGTGCGCGAGTGCCACGTCTACTCCGAGATCGTCCCCTCGACCATGCCGGCGGCCGAGATGCTGGCCCGGCACCCGAAGGCCATCATCTTGTCCGGCGGCCCGTCCTCGGTCTACGCCGACGGCGCCCCGCCCGCGCCCGCCGGGCTGCTGGCCGCCGGCGTTCCGGTCCTCGGCATCTGCTACGGCTTCCAGCTGCTCGTGTCCGAACTCGGCGGCACGGTCGAGCGCACCGGCGCGGCCGAGTACGGCGCGACCGCCCTGGACAGCACCGGCGCGAGCCGCCTGCTGTCCGGCACGCCCGCACGGCAGCAGGTCTGGATGTCGCACGGCGACACCGCCGTCGCGGCCCCGCCGGGCTTCCGGGTGACCGCGCGGACTGCGGCGACGCCGGTGGCCGCGGTCGAGGATCCCGAGCACCGCCTGTTCGGCGTCCAGTTCCACCCGGAGGTGGTACACACCGAGTACGGCACCCGCGTCCTGGCCCGCTTCCTGGAACTGGCCGGGTGCCGCCCGTCCTGGACCATGCTCAACATCGTCGAGGACCAGACCGCGGCGATCCGCGAGCAGGTCGGCGGCGGCCGCGCGATCTGCGGGTTGTCCGGCGGGGTGGACTCCGCGGTCGCCGCCGCGCTCGTGCAGCGGGCCATTGGCGACCACCTGACCTGCGTGTTCGTCGATCATGGCCTGCTGCGCAAGGGCGAGGCCGAACAGGTTGAGCAGGATTTCGTAGCCGCCACCGGCGTCCGGCTCAAGGTCGCGACCGAGGCCGAGGCGTTCCTGACCGCGCTGGCCGGGGTGACCGACCCGGAGCAGAAGCGGAAGGTCATCGGCCGCGAGTTCATCCGCGCGTTCGAGCGCGCGGCCCGGGAGGTCACCGCCGAGGCCGGCGAGCACGGGGAGGCGTGCGAGTTCCTGGTCCAGGGCACGCTGTACCCCGACGTGGTCGAGTCCGGCGGCGGTACCGGCACCGCGAACATCAAGTCCCACCACAACGTGGGCGGACTGCCCGACGACCTTAAGTTCCGCCTGGTCGAGCCGCTGCGCGTGCTGTTCAAGGACGAGGTTCGCCGGGTGGGGGAGGAACTGGGCCTGCCGCAGGCCATCGTCCGGCGCCAGCCGTTCCCCGGTCCCGGGCTGGCCATCAGGATCGTCGGCGAGGTGACCGCGGCCCGGCTCGCGATCCTGCGCGAGGCCGACGCCATCGTGCGCGAGGAGATGTCGGCCGCCGGGCTGGATGCCCTGGTCTGGCAGTGCCCGGTCGTGCTGCTGGCCGACGTGCGGTCGGTCGGCGTGCAGGGTGATGGCCGCAGCTACGGCCATCCGCTCGTGCTCCGCCCGGTGACCAGCGAGGACGCCATGACCGCGGACTGGGCCCGGCTGCCCGCCGACGTGCTGGCCCGGATCTCCACCCGGGTCACCAATGAGGTCCCCGAGGTCAACCGCGTCGTCCTGGACGTAACCAGCAAGCCGCCTGCCACCATCGAGTGGGAGTAAACACCTCTTTTAACAGAACGGAACGTGGGACCCGCGCCCCGCCAGGTATCCCAGCTGTCCCGGCTGTCTCGTTCGCCCCAAATGCCCGTAATATGTCCGTAATGTGAGTTATGTCATAGAGGTTCTTCGGCGTTCCGGCGGTCGGCGCGCCACGTGTTCGGCATCGTGGTTGGCCATATCGACCGGAGGACTCAAGCGTGGCCAGCCCCCAAGCCCGGCACCGTAAGCCAGCACACCTGCCCGTCACCCACCGCCGCCCGTCGGTCCCGGCCGCCGGGGCCCGGCACCGCAAGCTACCGGGGACCGTCGCGGTGGCCGGCCTGCCCGTCGCGGTGGTCGGGCTGCCCGTCGCGGCCACGCGGCACCGCAGGCCGTCGGCTCTGCAGAGCAAGTCGACCCGGGCGACCGCGCTGACGGCGCTGGCGGTATCAGCGGCCGCGACCGCCGCGATCACCCACTGGCCCTCCGGGACGGTTGGGCATCCTGCCGCGACCGGGGCCGGCGCCATGAGCGCGCTGTCGGCGAAGCCTGGTGCCGTCGGCGGTCGCCCGCTCGAGGGCGCCGGGGCCTCCGGGCAGACGGCCGCCGCGTTCGGCGTTCCGCGGCCGGTCGGCATCTACCACCCGGTGATCAGCCTGAGTCACCCGCAACCCCCGCGGCCCAAGGGGAAGCATCATCGCCCCGCTGCCGCCGCCCCGCCGTCCGGTCACCCGCCGGTGGCCGCCAGCAGCCCGCCCTCGACTTCCAGCAGCCCGTCGTCGGCGTACAGCAACCCGCTGCGGGCGGTATCGGGCCTGATCCCCGAGCGGGTCGACATGGGTGTTGACTTCGGCGGCAGCGGGCCGGTATACCCGCTGGGCGACGCCGTGATCACCAGCGCGACTGGGAGCTCGTCAGGATGGCCTGGCGGGGGGTGGATCACCTACCGGCTGACCAACGGCCCGGACGCGGGGCTGATGGTCTATGTCGCCGAGGACGTGCAGCCCGCCGTCGCCGTGGGCGAGGTCGTGACGCCCTCAACCGTGATCGCGACCATGTACAACGGCGGCACGGGCATCGAGACCGGGTGGGCCATGCCGAACGGCGCGTCCGCCGAATCCCAGCTACCCGAGGCCGGGGGCATCGGCGGCGGCGGCCCGTTCCCGACTATGGTCGGGCTGAGCTTCGAGAACGTCCTGCGTGGCCTGGGGGTACCCGCCTCGCCCGGCGCCGGCGGCTCCGGCTACGGAACCCTCCCGCCCGGGTACCCGGCCGGCTGAGCTGGCGATCAGCTCAGGCTGCGCATCGCCCACAGATCGGGGAAGGTCGGGCTCCCCAGCGTGGTCCGCAGGTACGTGGCCCCGGTCGAGCCGCCCGTGCCGCGCCGCGCGCCGATCGTCCGTTCCACCATCTTGATGTGGTGGTACCGCCACTCCTGCATGCCCTCGTCCAGGTCCACCAGCAGCTCGCACACCGCGGTGGCGTCGGTGTCGTCGTCGTAGACCTTCTTCAGCACCTGCTGCACTCCGGCCGAGGCCGCCAGGGGCTGGGTGACGTCGCGGTGGCGCATATCCGCGGGCACGTCGTAGCCCTCCCCGGCCAGATAGCTCAGGAAGGAGTCGAACAGGGACGGCCGGGACATCGCGGCCGTGATGCGGGCCCGCTCCGGGCTGTCCGCCGCGTACTGCGCCAGCATCATCCGGTCCCGGCGGCCCAGTACGGCTTCGAGCTCGCGGAACTGGGCCGACTCGAAGCCGCTCGAGGTGCCGAGCGCGTCCCGGAACCGGGTGAACTGGGTCGGCGTCATGGTCTCCAGCACGTCCAGCTGCGCCACCACGATCTTCAAGATGGCCAGCGTGCGCCGCAGCGTGCGCATGGCGTGCGTTGTCTCACCGGACTCCAGCTGGGACTGCAGCTTGCCCAGCTCGTGCAGCAACTGCTTGAACCACAGCTCGTAAATCTGGTGGATGACGATGAACAGCATCTCGTCGTGCTCGGCCGACCGGGGCTCCTGGGCCGTGAGCAACTGGTCCAGCCGCAGGTAGCCGGCGTAGGTGACGGGCTCAGCCATGGCGGGCGCCTTCCGAAATGAGGTCGCGAGCGGCCTCGGTGGCGTCCCACACGTCGGTGAAGCGCGTGGTGAGCGGGGGCAGGCCGAACCGGAACCGGTCCGGGGTGCGGTAGTCGGTGATCACGCCCGCCTCGGCGAGCCGCGTCACGATCTGCTCCGCCTCGGGGTGGCAGAAGCTGACGTGGCCGCCGCGGCGGCGGGCCTCCCGCGGCGTGGCGATCGTGCAGCCCAGCGGGACCAGCCAGGCGTCGGCGAGCTCGATCAGGTAGGCGGTCAGCTGCATGCTCTTGGCCCGCATCGGCTCGATGCCCGCCTCGAGCAGCAGCCGCGCGCCCTCCTCCACCGCCGCCGTGCCGGGAATCGAGGGCG
>Ga0306926_10004018_pt1 | contig 15357 bp, 13 predicted proteins | sample flu12Cox44000178_FD_203759 | JGI IMG/M metagenome (GOLD analysis project Ga0306926, IMG submission 203759) | Lab enrichment of tropical soil microbial communities from Luquillo Experimental Forest, Puerto Rico - flux8day.12C.oxic.44.000.178 (v2)... | ecosystem: Environmental > Terrestrial >...
GCGAAGGTCAAAGAAGAACCAGGAAGACCACTCTCTTCGGAGTGAACGGAGTAGTGTGCTCGAAAAAAGAAAAGAGAGGCCGAAAAAATTCAAAAAAGGACTTGACAGAGCCGACATTGTTAGAGATCTCCGGTTTAGGCCGTTTCCAGGAGCTAGCGGAGGGGACCCGATCCGCCAGCGGTGGTGTCTAGAATCAGTTGTGACCCGAATCGGATTGCGTTGGCTCGTCAATGCGCTTATCGCTGCCGCAATATTTGCCATCCTCTACAAGCATTGGCTCACAACCCCGGTGCTCCGATACGTGAGCGTTGGTCAGTGGAGGTGGCTCGCACTTATGGTTGCAGCAGCATGCGGCGGTGTGTTGTGGCTATGGCGCTTTTCCGCGCTAGCTCTGTCGTCTGGAGCTGTAACGGGCTTGCTGCTAGGCGGAACTTGGGCCGAGTGGACGGCCCCTAACGATGTGAAGATTTCGGTCTACCACGCGTTTGCGAGCCATCTGGAATCCTTCTGGCTAGAAATCCTGAGGTTGACGGTCACCACCACTGTAACCGCGTTTCATACCATTTCCTCACGCAACCATCCCCTTACGGTGCTACTGATCAGGGCGTCGGCTCAGTTGACGTGGTCAGCTTCCTGCCATACGATGCGGGCCACTAACGCCTGACGGACGACGTGATGCTTGGCACCCAAATCGCACATTACCTAGTGGAAACGGAGCTCGGCCGTGGGGGAATGGGAGTCGTCTATCGCGCGAAAGACTTGCAGCTCGGACGCACCGTCGCGCTGAAACTCCTATCCGAGGAATACCCTGGGCGCCCTGATCAAAGACAGATGATTCTCGAGGAAGCTCGTATCGCTGCGGCCTTGAATCATCCAGGGGTTACGACAATCTATGAAGTGGGCGAGCACGAGGGCCAGCTGTTTATCGCCATGGAGCTTGTACGTGGCAAAACCATGCGTGCTTTGCTTCGGGAAGGCGTATTTGAACCACGGAAGTTGATCCGCTTCGCTACGCAAATCGCAGAAGCGCTCGAAGCGGTGCACTCGCACGGCGTGCGGCACGGAGACGTGAAGCCCGAGAACATTGTCGTGCAGGCCGACGAGCGCATCAAACTACTGGACTTTGGTATTGCTAGTCGTGTTGCCGAAGCCGAGCTTGCCACTACGACTGGAAACACAACCGATTTTTGGGCCGCAGACGGTCGCACAGCGGGAACACTGGCTTACATGGCGCCGGAACTGCTACGCGGCCAACGTTGCGATGGGCGCGCCGATCTTTTTGCGTTGGGAGTGGTCCTTTATGAACTTGCGACTCTAAACCGGCCGTTCACCGGCGCGGTTGCGCCTCAATTGATCGCCCAGATTCTCGACGACGAAACGCAGCCATCTGAAATTGTCGCGCAGAAGCTTCCGACGGAACTCGAAGCGATTATCTTCAGATTGCTTCGAAAAGTGCCCGAAGAACGCTATCCATCCGCGCGGGACTTGCGTCTGGATCTGCTAAATCTTCTGCGCGAGTTGGAAATGGGCGACTTAGCCCAAGTGGGAATGGCGGGAAAGAGGGTGGTGGCTGTCCTGCCGTTCAAGCTCCTGACTCCCGCGGCCGAGGACCAATATCTCGGCGTGGCTCTGGCGGATGCCGTGATTCACGCGCTTGGCACGTGCGGCGACGTTTTGGTACGGCCTACCAGCGCGGTCGAACGATATGCGAAGCAGACGGTTGATCCGTTACGAGCGGCTCGCGAGCTGAATGTTCAAATCGTCGCCGAGGGCAGCATCCAAAAATCTGGGACACGTTTGCGCGTGCACATCCAGGCATTGAACGTAATCGAGGGAACCACGCTCTATTCGGCGAAGCACGACGCAGAAATTAACGAGCTCTTTTCGCTCCAGGACGAGCTGTCCTCAAAACTTGCAGCTGCCTTTGGTTTGAAGCAACCCAACGAGAACAATCGCGCCGCAACGCCACCGACCGATAATCCGCACGCGTACGAATTGTTCCTGCGTGCGGCAGAGCGTTTGGCGCGGCTGAACCGATGGGACACGCGTACGGCGATCGAAATGCTGGAGCGCGCTGTCCAGCTTGATCCCCGCTTTCCGGATGCCTGGGCGAGGCTTGCCGAAGCCTGTGTGTTGATCGGGACCACGCAGGAGCCAAACCCTCGCTGGCTCAAGCGTGCCAGCGAAGCCATTCGCAAGGCCTTGGCATTGGATCGCCACAACGCAGAGGCTCATTGCGCACGCGGGCGTCTTCTCTGGACACCTTCAGAGAAATTCAAGAACCGCCCGGCGTTGCGAGCGCTTCGGGAAGCCCTTCATATCAACCCAGGTTGTCACGGTGCGCGAATCTGGCAATGCCTGATCTTGTTGCACCTGGGGCTACACGACGAAGCGCGTGCGGGTCTCATGGAGGCTTTGGCCGCGCAGCCTGACGATGCCTTCACGCTCGTGTTCATCGGGCAAACTGCGATGTACAGATGTGACTACGCAGAGGCCCGAGAATACAACGCGAGGGCCTTGAGTGTCGATCCTGCACACATCTGGGCGAACGGATTTTCGCCAAACGTCGCGCTTTATGAAGGCAGGCTCAACGAAGCAGAGGAAAAGATCAAGTTGGCTCGGCACGTGCTTGCGGACGATCCCTGGCTGGTTAGCTGCGAAGCCGTACTCTGGGCGCAGCGCGGTGACCGGAAAAAAGCCGAGGCACTTGCTCGCAAGTCGCTGCGGCCCGTAAAAGCCTTTTTGCACACGCACCATTTATGGCACACAGCTGCTACCGCCTATGCATTAATTGACCAGCCGTCCAGAGCGATCGCTCTACTTAGTCGCGCCGGAGCTCAAGGCCTGCCCAACTATCCGGCATTTCGAGACGATCCGCTTCTAAAATCCTTACAGGGGCAAAGGACCTATCTTGGTTTGCTGGCTAAGCTGAAACGAGAATGGGAGAGCTACCGGCGTGAATTCGGTCATTCTTGAAGTCGAATTTTCGCAACGCGGCCCCGCTCCCTTAACCGCACCAGCCGGCATTCAGCCCGGCGTGGCGTAGGTCTCGGAGACAGCCTTTCAGCTTGTGGAAGTGGAATCCACACATTTGCCGCAGTGCCTGTGTGAGTTGAACAGGCGGGAGGCACCGTCCAGCACTTCAGGCATGCAGAAGAGGGCACTTTTGCTCCAGCCTGTCCCCCAGCGCAGAGACAGGGGAATGCCACGCGGCAATACTTGTCTGTAAAATTCAAAAAAGCAGAGGTGCATCGCGCAGGCCAAAGTGCGCGTCCGCTTATGCGAGCCTTTGGGCACGGACAACTCGGACTGCTTTGATCGCCCGTGGATGTTGACCACCATTGGTGACTACTACGGGTGCTGAGGTGCTGCTAGTGATTGCGATGCGCTAGCGATAAAGCGGCAGGGAACTGGCTGAAATCGTGCTGCTTATAAGCACTGGTAGCCATTCGTCGCACATCGTCGTAGTTTGTTGATTCTTCGTATGCGGGGAACTCTTAATCAGCGGGTTGGAGGTTCGAGTCCTCCCCGGTTCACCAACATTCTTAAGGGCTTACAGTTAGAATGCCGAAAGGCACCAAAAGTCCTCGTAGTAGGCAATTATCACATTGCCGTTTTGTACTGCCTTTCACGCCCGTCCTAACCCAGCCCGACGCTGCTGCCACACGCGGTGCGATCCTGTTTCGATAAGGACCATGTTACGCGGAAACGTGGGTGAATTTCTTTATTGGGACAGAGTTCCTTGCAAGATCAGGGGCCGAGGGCAGTCGCCCCTCCCACCCCTCGGCAATCGCTCCAGAGCCAGCCAGCGGACCCAAAAAATTTTGGATGAACGCTGTTCGGACCTGTAGTGATCGGTCTTGACGCCCGACGATGTCCACAATTAAGCTTGCGGCCTCACGATACACAAAGGGTTCGGCTTGGCTACAACGGGCTGGGCCGATGCCACGCCGAACCCGAACCACCCTTTCCTGGATTTTGACCTTCGCGGGCCGCAATTCTTGAAAACCCGAATACATGGGTGGATGATTTCTGCACGACGGGAGACGACTGCGAAAGAGATGCGACTGGGCGAAGAGCGTACCGTGAAGCAGGGTCAGGCAGTTACGTTGACCTACGTTGCGGTGGCTGTGGCGCGCAATTACTAACTAACGGCGCAAACAACCTGGGCGGCTGTGACACAAGTTCCGAGTTCGGGTTGCTCCCGCTCCCTGGCGTGAGTCGCGCCGATCGGCACTTGCTTACTAAGTAGGTTAAGGCACTCCAGAGACTATGCCTGCGGAGGATTGGCGGTCAATGGGAGAGAAGTGCTGGGAGGCTTAGGACAAAAACCGTCGACGTTTTCTGTCACTTTTGAGACGACTCAAATGGGCGTTTCGTCTCGACCTGAGACGCCGCAACTGACCATTCGTGCAGGAATGCTTTTCGTCCAGAGCCTGGTAAATCATTCGTTTAATAAGGGTTAGCAGGCTCGCGCGAGGAAGTAACTCAGCAATCTTACTTTGGCCACCCGCCTGCAATTTAGTAGGCCAACAGAAGTACCGCACTCCCAATTCTGGCATCACTAGGAGATTAGAAAGTGAAGAAGAATCAAAAGGGTTTCTCCCTGATCGAGTTGTTGATCGTCGTGGCGATCATTCTGATCATCGCGGCGATTGCCATTCCGAACTTGCTCCGTTCGCGTATGGCGGCCAATGAAGCGTCCGCAGTGGGTTCACTGCGAACGATCAACACCGCTTGCGTGACCTATTCGACGAACTATCCGAACGTCGGCTATCCGGCCACCTTGGTGGCCCTTGGCCCGGTCGGAGGCGGCGGTGGCGCGGTTTCGGCCAGCGCAGATCTGGTTGACAGCGTTCTTGCTGGCGGAACCAAGAGCGGCTATACGTTCGCGTTCACTGCCGGCACCGGAACGCCTTCCACCGGTTATTCGGTGGCGGCGGATCCCAGCAGCCGCGGCACGTCGGGCCAGCGTGGTTTCTTCACGGACCAGTCCGGTGTGATCCGGTATGATCCGACCACGACGGCGACTTCGGCCAGCAGCCCGCTGCAGTAAACCGGGTGGCTCGACTACGTTTGAAAGGAATTTTCGGGGCACAGGCTCTTGTCTGTGCCCCGGTTTTCCGCTTGGGCAGGGAAAGTCTGGGCCGGCAAATGGGTGGGGCGTCCGGGGTTGGGTTTCAGGATGTGCCAGAATCCGTCAGTGACGGGCGGACGAGAATGGTCAGTTTCGCCGCCTTCTCAGAACTGCCAATGGGTACGACCGGGTTTCCTCTCTCCTAAGTTTCATCAGATCAACGGGTTAAGGGGTTGTCCAAACAGCTACGGGCACCGCTTCGATTGGCACCCTCCATGCACTTAGTAACGGCAAGCACGCGATGATGGTTCACTCCGCGTGGCCGTTTCTAACCGGAACGGTGCGCAATTTAATCGGTGAAATAGGAGACTATACAAGTGAAGAAGAATCAAAAGGGTTTCTCCCTGATCGAGTTGTTGATCGTCGTGGCGATCATTCTGATCATCGCGGCGATTGCCATTCCGAACCTGCTCCGTTCGCGTATGGCGGCCAATGAAGCGTCCGCAGTGGGTTCACTGCGAACGATCAACACCGCTTGCGTGACCTATTCGACGAACTATCCGAACGTCGGCTATCCGGCCACCTTGGTGGCCCTTGGCCCGGTCGGAGGCGGCGGTGGCGCAGTGTCGGCCAGCGCGGACCTGATTGACAGCGTTCTTGCTGGCGGAACCAAGAGCGGTTATACGTTCGCGTTCACTGCCGGCACCGGAACGCCTTCCACCGGTTATTCGGTGGCAGCGGATCCGAGCAGCCGCGGTACGTCGGGCCAGCGTGGTTTCTTCACGGACCAGTCCGGTGTGATCCGGTATGATCCGACCACGACGGCGACTTCGGCCAGCAGCCCGCTGCAGTAAACCGGGTTGTTCGAGAAGTTCGGGGCTACTCGGGGCGCGGATTCGAGAGAATCCGTGCCCTCTTTTTTGCACGCGAGGCTCGCAATAGGGAAAGGCGCAGGTGCGCCACAAATTGTTGGAACGAGCTGACGAGAAGTGTCGGTGCGGGGAATTCGAGCCGAAGAGCAGAAACTGTCGCCTGCAAGCTGCGGGAAGCAATGAGGTTAGGAAAGCTTCTGAGAAGCTGGCTTGGAATCTAACGTGCAGCGGTGAGGTGAGGGAAAGGTCCTCAGATAAAGACAGGCCCTGGCGTGTGCGTGGTTTTGATGGGCCGGAGAGCTTATATGAAGCAGCGGCAAAAGGGTTTTTCGCTGATCGAACTTTTGATTGTGGTCGCGATCATTCTGATCATCGCGGCGATTGCCATTCCCAATCTGTTGCGGGCGCGTATGCAGGCCAACGAGTCCTCGGCGGTCTCTTCGATGCACGCGGTCAATACCGCGTCGATTTCCTACAGTACGCTATTCCCCACAGTTGGATTCGCACCAACATTGACTGCGTTGGGAGACGGAGGAAGTCCGCCTTGCGCCGGGAATTCTTCGGCGTCGTGCTACCTCGACAACACCTTGGCGGGCGGCACCAAGTCCGGCTACACCTTTACCTATACGCAGGATGCGTCCTTGACGCCGTCGTTGCACTACTCGATTACCGCCGACCCCGTTTCGCGGGGAATTACCGGGCAACGCGGCTTTTACACCAGCGAGTCCAACGTGATCCGATACAACACCACCGGTACGGCCGCTTCCACCGATTCGCCGCTGCAGTAGTCGGCGATGTTAGACTGATGGCGTGAAGGCGATCGGGATTCGCGCCGCGGTTTTCTGCTCGCTGCTGAACTGCCTGCCCATTTTTAGCTGCGGGGCAGAGCAAAATCCGAAAGACCTCATTCAGAAATTCGAGCGAAGGTATCGTTCCGCGCGCACCCTCGAGGCATTGTTTGTCGAGCGCTACATCGACAACGGCAAGGAGGTGCGTTCCGAGGCCGGAACCGCCTATTTTGGCAGGCCCGGACGGATGCGTTGGGAGTATGTATCGCCGGAACGGAATCTTTATGTGGTGGACGGGAAATGGTCCTGGTTTTACGTGCCGGCGGACCACACGGTGACGCGGACTCGCGCGCGCGAGAGCTCCGACTGGCGCACGCCATTGGCGCTGCTCGCAGGCGAAATGAAGGTATCGCGGATTTGCGCCAGAGTAGAAAACGCAAAAGGGCAGAAGCCGGTCGAGGCAGGTGGCGCGATATTGAGTTGCCAGCTGCGCAGAACTGACGCTTCAGCGAGCGGCGACACGGCGAGGACAGATCCGGACGTTCTGTTTGAGATCAACCGCGAGACGGGGGAGCTTTCGAGAATTCTCGTTGCGGATCCGGGTGGAATCCAGGTGGAATTTCGCTTCGCCGCCTGGAGATTCGACCCGCGATTGGACGGGGCATTGTTCCGCTTCGAGCCTCAGCGCGGCGTGGCGATCGTAGATGGCGACCTTGCGGTGAACCCGCCCGCCAGTCGACCCGCGCCTGTTGCCGGCCCGGCCGGGTCTTCCTGACGGTGCCTCGCGCAGGATGGAGAGGCCGTACACATCAGGAAACGGCCAACCCTTCCTGGTTTCCCTGCATATCGTTCAAATGAGGTAAACTAGCCAAGCTATGGCGGAATTCGTCTGCCGCGTGGCGGATGCCAGCGGACGGGTCTATTCACATGTCGAGGCAGCCGGTACCCAAGCCGAAGCGCGTCAAAAGCTTGCGGACCGCGGACTCTATGTGTACTCGGTGGATGCGCGAAGCAGCCTGCTCACCGGCATGTTCAGCCGCGAGAGCTCCCGCAAGGTCGGCGGGTCGGATTTCCTCATTCTTAACCAACAATTCAACACGTTGATCAAGGCCGGGCTGCCCATTCTGCGCGCTCTCGATCTTCTGGCGGAGCGCGCCGCCTCTCCGCGCCTGCGTCCCATTGTCGGCCAGATCCGGGACCGGGTTCGAGAGGGGAAGTCGCTTTCCGAGGCCGTAAACGAGGCCGGTGTTTTTTCCAAGGTCTTCTCGACGGCCATCCTGGCGGGAGAGAAAAGCGGCAACCTGCCGGGAGTCTTGGACTACTACATCGCCTATCAAAAGGTGAGTACCAGCGTGCGGAAAAAGATTCTGGCGACACTGGTGTATCCGGCCTTGCTGGTCACCGTGGCGGCACTGGTTGTGACCTACCTGGTCACGGCGGTGGTGCCCAAGTTCGCAGCACTCTATCACGACATGAATGTCACGCTGCCCACGGCCACCCGCCTGCTGATTGCGATTACCGTGGAGTATCGCGGCGCGATTCTGGTCGGTATCGCGGGCCTGGTGGTTCTGGCCTTTGGAGTCTTTTTCTGGTCGCGGTCGGAAGAAGGCGGGCGGGCGTTCGACCGTCTTAGGTTCCGGACCCCGATGGTCGGCGACACGATCATGAAGTTCCAGGTGGCGCAATTCTGCCGCACGCTGGCGACCCTGCTGAGCGGCGGAACACCCCTGGTCGCAGGGCTGCAGACGGCGGGGGAGGCCATCGACAGTCCTTTGCTGCGTTCGTCCCTCACCACCGCGACGCAGATGGTTCGCGAGGGCGATTCGCTGAATACGGCATTGGCGGCCACCGGCATCATGCCGGAGCTGGCGCTCGATATGATCGAAGTCGGCGAATCGAGCGGCGCGCTGGCTCCGATGCTCACGAGTGTGGCCGAATTCTACGAAGAAGAAGTCAACATCCGGCTTTCCGCCATGGTGGCGCTGATCGAACCCGCCATCCTGATTTTTATGGCTATTCTGGTGGCGTTCATCTTGATTTCACTTTACTTGCCTATCTTCTCCTTTTCGATATCGGGAGCGGCGGGGCACTAGGGGCCAATGGCAACCACGCATGACAATCCGGCAGTTTCGGCGAGCGTTTTCTCGGCCGAGGAGCAGCACGATCGCGAGAATGCCCGCCGTCTGGCGCAGCGCTATCGCGTGCCGTTCATCGATCTGCGCGAACAACGCATCGACCCCGAGCTTTTCCGGACCATTGCCGCCGATTTGATGTTTCGCTACAACTTTGTGCCTCTCGAGCAGCGCGACAATGTGCTGGTCATCGCCGCCGCGGATCCCAGTTCGGTTTTGCTGAGCGACGAGCTTTCCTTGCTCTTAGGCAAAAAGCTGGCGCCGCGGGTAGCCACCGCCAAACAAATCAGCGACCTCCTCAAGCGGACCGAGCAGTCGCAGCGCGTTTTGGAACAAGCCACGGAAGCTTTCACCCTTCAGGTCACCAAAACCGAAGAAGATACGGAAGAGACGATTTCCGGAGACCGGCTGACGCGGGATACGACCGGCAGCCCGGTTGTCAAGTTGGTGGAAACCGTCATTTTTACGGCACTCGAGCGCCGCGCCAGTGATATCCACATCGAAGCGCGCGACGCCGAAGTAGCCGTGAAGTACCGCATCGACGGCGTGCTGCAGCACGCCATGCAGCCCATTTCGAAGGAATGGCATTCGGCGGTCATCTCGCGCATCAAGGTGTTGAGCGAACTGGACATCGCCGAGCGGAGAATCCCGCAGGACGGCCGCTTCCGGGTGAAGTACAAGGGCCGTTTCATCGACCTGCGTGTTTCCATCATGCCGGCCAGCCACGGTGAGGACGCCGTGCTTCGCGTGCTCGACAAAGAAACGCTTTCTGAGAAGTTCCAAAGCTTGAGCCTGGACGTGGTCGGTTTCTCGCAGGAAGAGATGCAGCGCTTCCGCCGCTATATTCGCGAGCCCTACGGCATGGTGCTGGTCACCGGACCCACGGGTTCGGGCAAGACCACGACGCTCTACGCGGCCATCAACGAGATCAAGACCGACGAAGACAAGATCATCACCATCGAGGACCCGGTCGAATACCAGCTGCGCGGGATCACGCAGATTCCGGTAAACGAGAAGAAGGGGCTGACATTCGCGCGCGGATTGCGTTCCATCCTGCGCCATGATCCGGACAAGATCATGGTCGGCGAAATTCGCGACCAGGAAACGGCACAGATCGCGATCCAGTCCGCGTTGACCGGACACCTGGTTTTCACCACTGTACACGCGAACAACGTGACCGACGTCATCGGACGCTTTATCAATATGGGCGTCGAGCCGTACAACTTCGTGTCCGCGCTCAACTGCATCATGGCGCAACGTCTGGTGCGCATCATTTGCTCCAACTGCAAGCGTCGCAAAAAGCTTTCACCGGAAGAGTGGAAAGAGTCGGGACTGAAGCAAGAGGATCTCGAAGACGCACACGTTAGCGAAGGGGCGGGTTGCCTGGAGTGTTCCGGCACCGGATACCACGGGCGAACCGCGATTTGCGAGTTGCTTGATCTTTCCGATCGGATCCGCGAGATGATTATCAACCGGCGTCCGACCTCGGAAATCAAAAGGGTCGCGCGCGAAGAAGGTATGATTACTTTGCGCGAAAGCGGGTTGGCGAAGGTGAGGATCGGTACCACGACACTGCGCGAAATCAACAAGGTGACTTTCGTTGACTGAAGCCGCCGCATACCGTCACGGCATTTACAAGAGCGACTTGGTGCGCAAGATCGCCCTGTGGCTCGAGGCGCCGCCGCACCCGCCCATAGCACTTGAAATCGCGCCGGACCGCATTTCCGGGGCGCGCTTTTCGCGGACCGGTTCACTCGATGGTTTTGCCGTCGAAGCGCTCCCCGCCGGGGCCATCCTGCCGTCTGCGGTTGAAACGAATCTGGTAAATCTGGCGGCGGTGCGCACGGCGATGGAAGGTATTCGCGAGCGGCTGCGCGTCCGCGAAGAGGACGCGGCGCTGCTGCTGCCCGATCCGGTGGTGCGCGTGTTTGTGCAGCACTTCGAGCAGTTCCCGCGCAGCGCGAAAGAAGCGGTGCCGATGCTCCGCTGGAAGCTCAAGAAAAGCGTTCCCTTCGAGGCGGAAGAAACCCTGATCTCCTACATGCGGCAGGCCCCGCGCGAGGGCGGCGTGGACGTGGTCACGGCGCTGGGCCGTTTGCGCATCGTTCGCGAATACGAGGCCGTTTCCGAACAGGCCGGTTTTCACCCCGGCGTGGTGTTAAGTTCATCGCTGGCCGCGGTTTCGCTGCTGGAAGACCGCCGCCCGGCGCTCTTGGCGCGAGTCTCCGGTGCATCGTTGACGACCGCCATCGTCCGCGAAGGCGTTCTGTGCGGCTACCGCTGCACCGATTTGCCCGCGCAGGCGGCGCAACTTACGCCGCAGATGCTGCTGGAAGAGATTTATCCGGTGGCGGCGTACTATCAGGATACCTGGCAAGAGGGAATCCAGTCGGTACGCGTGGCAGGCTTGGGCGCCCGCTTGGCAGAGTTCGTGCCGCCGCTCGAAAAGGAATTTCACTGCGAGGTGCATTCGCTGCTGCACACCGCCATTTCCGAGGGCCGGGTTTCCAACGACGCCAGGCCTTTGGCGGAAAGGGAACTGGAAGGTTTGGTCGGTTGGATGATGCAGAAAAACTGACCACCGAAGGGCCACCATGAACGTTCGCTTAAATCTCGCCACCAAGCCGCTCGAATCGCAGCGTAAGTTTTACGTGTCGGCGGGGCTGGTCGCCGTTCTGGGCGGGTTCCTGTTCTTAGGGCTGGGATGGCATGTCTATTCCGAATTGCGGGCGCAGGCGGATCTGCGCCGCAAAGAGCAGGACAACGACCGGGTGGCGACGCAGCTCACCGCCCGCCGCAAGGAGCTTGACGAGTATTTTGCCCGGCCGGAAAACGCCAGGGTCAAGGATCGTGTAGCGTTCTTGAACGGTTTTATCGACGAAAGCAGTTTCGACTGGACCCGGATGTTCATGGATTTGGAAAAGACATTGCCCGTGGGCGTTCACGTCGTGAGTATCCAGCCCAAACTCGAAAAGGGCCGGATGTTTGTGCATCTCACCGTCGGCGCAGTCTCCGATGAAGCCAAGATCAAGTTCTTAAAGGCCATGCAGAGTTCACCGGCGTTCAGCGGTGTCACCCTGTTGGCCGTTCACACCGGGAACCAAGGGCCCGGCAATACCGACCAGGCGGTTATGGAATTGAACGCTATTTATACGAGGAGCTGATGGATCGCGCGCTGGCCGTCAAACGTAGACTGATACTGGCGGGATTGATCGTGCTTTTGCTGGCGGACCTGGCCTTGGGCGCCTACAGCTGGCACACGGCAAATGCTTTGCGCCGGCCGCTCGCGGCACTGCAGGCGGATGCGCGCAAACTGCAGTTGCTGCGCATCGATGTGGACAATGCCGACCGCATCCGGCACGACCTGCCGACGACGGTCGCCGACTGCGACCGTTTTGAAGCCGGTCTTTTGCCGGCGACCACCGGGGATTCCGGGGTTACCGCCGAACTCGATGATCTTTCCAAGAAGGCCGGGTTGCAAATCCAGTCATTGACTTTCCGCCATAAGGACATCGTCGGGCGCAACTTGACGCAGGTGGAGATGGAAATCGCAGTGAACGGTCAATACGCCAACATCGTCAAGTTCATGAACGGCCTGCAGCGATCGAAAAATGCCTACTCGGTGGACTCGGTCGTACTGCAGACCGGAGGATCTCAGGCCGCGCCGAACGATCTCCACATCGGCTTGCACATGAAGACCTTCTTTAGGACATCGGCATGAAGCAACGAAAGCAAATCCTGGTGGTGCTCGTGCTTCTCCTCATCGCCGCTGCGATCTGGATCTACAACAGCCGTCAGAATCCGGTGACTGCGGGAGCGACGATGATCGCATCGAGCTACACGCCGATGAACGTGGACAATCTGGTGTTGCGCACCGCCAAGCGCGAGGCGAACCGAAGCGCGGAGTACAAAGGCACGGGCAGAAACCCCTTTGACGCCACGCCGCCACCGCCGCCGCCTCCTCGCGTGCCGCAGGTCGGAGACAAGGATTATGTGCCACCGCCGCCTCCGCCTCCGCCGGTTGCCGAACTTCCGCTTAAATACTACGGCTATGGCACGGTCCCGAACGGGACCGCACGCCGGGCTTATCTGACCGACGGGGACGAGATCTATGTCGTCGCCGAAGGCGAGACGCTGCTCGGGCGATATCGCATCTTGAAAATCGGCAACGCCACGCTCGAATTCGAGGACGTCACCTCGCATATCCAGGGCCGGAAGAATATTGAAGACGCGGGGCCCGCGTCATGAAGCGTGAGGCAAACCCTCGCCGCCTTGCCGGCAAGCGCCGGGAACAGGGCTACGCCATCGTGCTGGTGCTGCTGATGGCGACCCTGATGCTCATCGCCACCATGGCCGTTGCGCCCAATATCCTCAATCAGGGCCGACGTGAGCGCGAAAAAGAAATGATCTGGCGCGGAAAGCAGTACGTCCGCGGCATCAAAATGTACTACCGCAAGACGGGGAAGTTCCCCACCTCACTCGAGGATTTGACCAAACCGAAAATCGGCAGCATCCGCTTCATGCGCCAGGCATATAAAGACCCCATGAACGCCAAGGATGGCGAATGGCGCCTGATCTATGTCGGTCCCGCCGGACAGCTCATCGGCAGTTTGAAGCCGAAGCGGGCTCTGCAGCTCACCGGCCTCGGAGGCTTTCAGAACATGGCGGCGCCGAACCTTGGCGGGCAACCGTCTTTAGGGCAACCGTCTTTAGGGCAGCCGCTTGGTCAAGCGTCGAACCAAATCATGGGCAACCCCCGCGGCATCGCAGCGGGCGGCATGCCCCAATCAGCCGACACCACGGAACCGGGCACGACCGACGCCGATTCGGCTGACTCCCCTGCGAACGAAGCTTTGCTGGCCTCCGAGCCCGCGACGGTCATGGGCGGCAAGATTATCGGCGTAGGCAGCAAGATCAACCAGCGCTCGCTCGTGATCTACGACAAAGCGAAGAACTATCGCCAGTTCGAATTTATCTGGGATCCTTCAAAGGATGTGATGACGGTCGGCAGCCAAGCGCCCGCAGGCTCCACACCGCTCGGGCAACAGCCGCAGCAGCAAATACCCCTTGGCCCGCAGACAGCTTCTCCGGCAAATCCCAGTCCCATGCCGCCAGAGACCGCGCCGGATGAGCCGCAGCAGGAACCACAATAGGCCCTTCGGTGAACCAAATGACCTGAGGTCCATGCCTCTCAGGGGCCGCTATTTTGCGCCGTCTGGAGCGGTTTTTTCGCTGTTCGATTTGCGCAAAGCATAGGTCTTGCGGATGGCCCGCACGTATTGGATGGTTTCGTTGTAGGGAGGAATCCTGCCGTAGCGCTCGACCGCGCCCGGTCCGGCGTTATACGCCGCCAGGGTCAGCGCCAGATCGCCGTCGTAGCGCTTCAGCAGATCCCGCAGGTAACGGGTTCCGCCGTCGATGTTTTGCGCGGGATCGTAGATGTCTCTTACGCCCATGCGCCTGGCGGTTTCGGGAAGCAACTGCATTAAACCGTGCGCGTTTCGCCGCGATACCGCCTTCGGATTGAAATTCGATTCCGCGGCCACCACGCTGAAAACCAGGTCCGCGTCCACTTCATACTTGGCGGCAGCCTTGCGAATCAGCTCGCCAAAGGGCGCCTGCTCGAGCGGCATCTTGGGTGCGGCGACAAAAATCTCTTCCGGCTCGATCGCTATCACGTCCGCAACGGCGAATTCAGCCCAGCCTCCCGCAACTTGCGCGCGCAATCTGTCGCCACGCACCTGGTAGGAACTTACATTCACCCGGGCGCCGTTTCGCAGCACCAGGTAGTCCGCTCGCGCGGCTAGAGGGCATATCGCGAGCGCCGCCACGCCGAGGATGCCTGGTATCAAGCGCAAGATTCGGCCTCACGCAGGGCAAATTTCTCGATGGCGGCCGCCACGCCGCTCTCGTCATTCGAATGCGTTTCATGCCAGCCGTAGGTCTTCAATTCCGGCACGCAGTTTCCCATCACCACCGGGATGCCCGCGAAATGCAGCATCTCAAGGTCGTTGTGGTTGTCGCCGATGGCCAGAATCTCTTCCCTCCGTAATCCTTGACGCAGCGCCCATTCCGCCAGGGCTGCGCCTTTTGTACAGCCCGGCGGTAGCACGTCGAGCATGGCAAAGTCACGCGCGGAGTATTTGGTTGCCGCCAATCGAAAGCGTTCCGAAAGCGAGGACACCGCCAGCAGTTCCTCCGCTTCTTGCATCTCCGCGACCGTCCCGGAGTACATTACCTGCAACGGATCCTCGGTCAAACAAGATTCGAGTGGCTGCGCAAGGCCGATGAATTCGAGGTTCCGTGAATAGTAAGCGAAACGGATTGAGTCGTCCGCGTCCAGCCGCTCCAGCATCAGCTGATTCGCGCGCGGCCGGTCGAAAATCACGGCCGCTCCGGCGCTCCACTTCATGCCCATCCGTAGCACCTTGCGGGCGACAGCAGCCGGCAGCAAGTGCCGCAGCCGGGTCTCGCCGCTGCTCGCTCGG
>Ga0306926_10004024_pt1 | contig 15353 bp, 28 predicted proteins | sample flu12Cox44000178_FD_203759 | JGI IMG/M metagenome (GOLD analysis project Ga0306926, IMG submission 203759) | Lab enrichment of tropical soil microbial communities from Luquillo Experimental Forest, Puerto Rico - flux8day.12C.oxic.44.000.178 (v2)... | ecosystem: Environmental > Terrestrial >...
GGCCAGATGAGATGGGCAGAGCTTAACGGTGATCGAACCTGGATCATTCCAGCGGCAAGGTACAAGACCAACCTCGATCACGTCATTCCATTGTCGGAGTTGGCCTTGTCGGTGTTGCCAGAAAGGAATGGGGAGTTCGTATTCTCGAAGAATGGTCGAGAAGCGATTGGTGGATATGGACGCCACAAGCAGGCAATCGATGAAGCGAGTGGCGTGAGCGAATGGGTGGTCCATGACCTACGTCGAACGGCTCGATCATTGTTGTCTAGGGCTGGCGTTGCGAGCGACCACGCTGAGCGCTGTTTGGGCCATGTTATCCCTGGCGTCCGTGGGGTCTATGATCGTCACGAATACTTTGATGAGAAAGCTGCGGCATTTGAGGCGCTGGCAGCACAGGTAGGACGCATTATTGATCCACAGCAGAATGTAGTGGAGATGCGGAGATGAGAAAAATCTGGACCCAACTCGGCCTGACGCCCTGGGAATATGAGATCGCCCGCCTAGCTGAAATCAGCGGGAATGAACATGAAGCGAAGAACAAAGTGGTCATGGAATGGATGCGGGCGGGTGACTTCAAGCCACTTCTGTGGATGATAAAGAAAGAAGGGATTTTGCGTGGCCCTGTCCTCAGTTTGTTGGCGGAGATGCTCGCCACTGGCCAACTGACCATCCAAAAAAGTAAGGGTCGCCCTCAAGACCCAGAAGCCGCCGCCAGGGACCAGTTTGTCGCCGCCACCTATGAAGACTGCCGCACCGACCCCGAACTGAAGGAAGTCCGCAGCGAGGACCTGTTCAGGTCAGTCGGCTCCATTTCCGGTGTAGGCGAGGACAGTGTGCGGCAGGCGGTGACGGAGAAACGCAAGCGCAAGTCCCGGCGCTAACTCATTGAAATCGTTGGGGACTACGGAACCCCAGCATTTAATTGTCGTGATCCCAGGGGCGGGGCGGAGCATTTGGTGTCTCCGGCTGCGGATGGTCCGCAGAATGGAGACGAAGATGGACAATCTCTTAGATCGAAATGGGGTGTGCCGCATGTTCGGCGGCATCAACCCAGCCACTCTCTACCGACACATACGGCGAGGCATCCTACCTCGACCAGTGAAGATCGGCGCATCTTCACGTTGGTTGCGGGAGGAGTGCGAAGCAGCCCTCCAATCTATGATTGATGGGAGGGCCGCATGAATACCGTCTACGACCTATCCTCCGACGACCTCAAGAAACAGATAAACGACGACTATGCCGTCATCCTAAATAGTGAGCGTGCCAACCTCCCAAGGGCATTAGTTATAGCCGAGAAACTAAATGCCTTAAGGGCTAGGGTTAAGCGAGGAGAATGGAAAACTAAATTCCCGGAGCACGGCCTCAACATAAGCTATGAGACCGCTTCCGTATATCTTCGAATATGGGAGCACTGGCCCGAAATCCAACAGCTAGCCGCCGAGAAAAGTGTAGACCCTACACTTTTGACCATCGACGGAGCGAGGGAGTTGTGGGCCAGGAGGAAAGGCGACCCTGCTGCCGCCACAACCGACGAAGAAGAAACTGATGACGATGATGGCAAGCCAACAGTAGAGGCAATGGAGAAGAAGCAAGCAGCCAACGCAGAAGAAGAAGCGGCAGAACTTGAAGATGAAGATGTGAACTTAGCTGCTCAAAGGCGAGAGCGGGTAGACGAGACGTTTGAAGACCTAGTGCGAACCTATCCACAGGACGAACTCCTCGATCTAACCCAACGATTAGCCAAACATCTCGGCATGACGTTGGTGCTAGAGGACACGTGGGATGCGTTGAAGGATGTAATGAAGCCGACAACGCCACCACCACCATCAACATCATCGGAACCGGGTACGGGTCTGCGTCGAATATAACTGACGACCAATCTCCTACGGGGATTGGGTTGTTTGACATCGTAGATACCTGCGGAGTAGGGCCTATAGGTTTGTAGGCCCTATTTCCATGCTTTGGAGATTTTGGTGATCAGAGTATTTTTGGGGTAATACCGCAGTATGTCTGTTTACACCGACGAAATTCGTTTGCGGACGATGAACTTCACGACCGTTTGCTCTTGACTTCCGTGGTTCCAATCCCCATATATAGGGGAGGCCCCCGGCTATGACACTAAAGTTGGGCCTATAAGCGAGGTTATAGAGTGGCAACTATTAATGGACGGCAATTACCGATTAGGGAATGTGCATGGTGTAGTCGACAGTTTGCGCCGATTAGGATTGATGCGAGGTTTTGTTGCAGGGAATGTCTGGATAGGTGGTTCATTGAGGAAAGACGGCAAGCGGTGGCGGCGTATAGGTACATGCAGCGGCATAACCAAGCAATTAGGAGGACAGGATGACGGACCTTAGGGTTCATCGGCCCCAAGCAGCGGATGGATACTACCGCTTTCACAAAGCAAAGATCGGGCACCGCTTCCTAGGATTTCTTGGCAACTTTGGATTTAAGACCGACGAAGCTGTCGCATACAATCACTACGCTGCATACTATCTTGGCGGACCACTTAACCCCATCACTGAATGGCAACATGATCTAGATGAAAGTTATTTAGAACGTTGGATGGAGAAACTCAAAGCGGGTGGCTTCCTTAGAAGGGTCTAGTTGATTGGGTGGAACGGAGGGAACGTAGGATATAAGTGGAATGCTCGATACCGCTAAGCTGGGTGAAATAATCTCAGCCATCAAACTGCGGAACGGCACTGCGATAGGTCCACCTAAGAAGATCATTTTAACTGCGGTTGAAGATGCGATAGAAGCAACCGAAGAACTACGTCACCAACTATTTTCCCAAATACAGCTTGAAGATGGCCCACTAAAATCCCCCTGCTGGATTTTCCTCGGCATTCAGAACAGCAGCGGCTACGGCCAACTACTCCGTAATGGCGAATTTCGCGCAGCCCATCGTGTTTCATGGCTAATCCACAACGGCCCAATTCCTGACGGTCTATGGGCACTCCACGCTTGCGATCAACCCTCGTGCTGTGCTCCCGATCACCTATGGCTTGGCTCACAGCAAGAGAACATAGCGGACATGCTCGCCAAACGGCGTAAGCAGGCAGCATCGAATGTGCGGATTTCGATAGCGCAAATCGTAGCAGCGGTAACTGGCAAGCCAAGACAGAAATTCCTGAGGAGGCTGTGATGCCACAAGTGCCCGAATATCCGGCAGAACCTCAATGGCGAATACCATGAAATACCCGGTTAATCAGAAGGAATAACCTATGCGCAACAATCGGAAGGTAATGGGCACCTACCATTCGTTTGCACAAGCCGAAGCATTGGACGATAGGGGCGGACGCTTCGCAGTCTTGGATAAACCTGCCGTAACCGGGTCATCTCCTACGCCGACGTATCCCCAAATGCCCGCAGGCAGTCCTTGGGCTAATGATCCGGTAGGGCCAGAGCCATTAATCGACGGTAGGGGTGAAGGCGACCGATTGGGCTATGAAATCGATAGACCAGATGCACCACAATCCCCTGCGGGCCCTTCAACTGATGGTGGGGTTGTTCGCAAAGGGTGGAGACGAATTTAATGCGGCGGATAGCGCAGCCTCACATCTATTTGCCTCCTGCAACAAACATCCGCTTGGCATTCGGATGTTTGGGGATGTGGTGGCAGCGCTGGCGCAGTCATTCGTTTCTGCCTTCGAGTGACTGCGCCCTTCTATTCGAGTAACGACGGAGAAAGGCGATGACGGACATAGAAGAACTACAGAAGGTAAGTAAGGAGGCATTAAAGCAGAAAGCCTATGAACGCCTATCGCACTTAAGGAAACATCCTGAAGAAAACCCTGATCTTCTTGCCGAACTTGACGAACTTAGTAGGGCAAGGTCACTCGATTACTCCGACAGAATGGAAAGATGGTACGCTTGGGTAGGGAAAGGACCGAGTACTGGGAGACCAGATGATGAGTTATGGATGGGAATTGCGGTTTTCTGGTCTTAGTGATGGGAGGGCCTGGAATGGAAGAGGAGACAGAAATGCTAATAGACGAGTTACAGGTTTTGGGGGAAGAGTATGACCGGCTGCGCCTAAAACCCCCTATGGGATGGTTAGAAGCCGAAGAACTGCGACAGCTAAGAGCCGACGTAAATCGGCTACGTGCAATCCTCGGTTACAAGATAGATGTGTTTAGGGCGATAGAGGATGTGATGACAGGAAATAGGAGGCGACAGTGAAGCACCATAACTCAAGAGGCGAACAACGCAGTAGCGTTTCAAGGTCAGAGTTTAATGCCCTAAAGAAACAGGTAGGCGAGCTAACCAAGACCAATCCCCCACGCCCTGAAGATGTTGTAGCCCGACAAGCAATGAAGGGGGAGAAACCGTCGTACCTGCACATAACTCGTGGGAATGCAGATTACGAAGGGCCGGTGAAAGAACATCTAGCTAGCGTTGGCGGCAGGTCACGCTCTGATGTGGTCTCCGACTGGGATAGACGAGCGGGTTCTCCGCTTGGTCATGGTGAAGCAGCGAAGAGGAGACGGTGAGATGAAAGATGATTGGGCTAACCGACCCCGTATCTCAAAAATAGCAGGCGCAATGTACCCCGGTCTACTCGATGCTCAAACCCGGAGTGAAATGCTAAACGCCAATTCAGAACAGAGCGCTGGCTTACAACGTCGAATGAATGAAGGCGACAAACTATATAACAAACCAACGACCACGCTTTATAACGTGTCACCTTCAATGGTCCATATGATCAGAATGCGCCTGATACCCAAGCAACTGGTTGAGAAGAAGACCACGAAGTCGTGGTGGGAGAAATAGGAGGTTATCATGAAACTTACAGATGGCGGTTACGGCAGCGCAAAGCATGTCGATAAGAAAGCTGGAATGAAAGTCGAACCAAAGGCACGGGCCATGTCGCCTGAAGCTGTGGGCCAACAGGGCGCATCGCTGGCGTTTGCTCGAAAGCCATTGGACCAAGGCCCCGGCTACACCCCAGGGAAAATGGGAAGTACAGGCATAGCCAATGCACGCCAAGGCCATGCTGGTCCGGGTCCGGGTGGAGGCAATCGAACCATTTACCCATCAGGCGCACAAGGCCAGCATGGACCTGTAAATCGGGGTGAAACCAACAAAGCCCCTGATCCACCAGCTACAGCACCAGGGCGTGACATTCTCTCGATGTACGGACCTGAGAGTAAGCGAGGCCGATAATGAAATTCCAGGCCCTTACCGATTTATACCTCAACACTGGGGTCTACATCCAAGCTGGTCAGGTCTTCGATGCACCACCTAACTATCCACCACCTACCAATGCCTGTTGTCCACTCGATCCTGATGCCGTTTCCGCATATTGGGAACAAGGACCCAGAGGCTGTTTTGACGCTGAATGCTATCGAGCACAATTCACCAACGGACAAAGGTGGAGTGACGTTCCAATTCCGGCTGCTTCAACCTATTGGGTTCCGCTTGATCCGACTAAGCCGGGGCTTGGCTTTATCCTTAGTGGTACGGGCAGCAATTATGGTCCCAAACCAGTGGTGTAATGGAGGCACGGGATGGAAGAAATCTCAAAGGAACAGATCGCTCTTATCCGCAAGTTATCGGATGAACAGCTAGTGAAGTTCATCACTGAAGTTGCGCAATACAACTTTGCGAAGGCTGCGCAAACTCTAGAGTTAATGCAACAGGAGAAACCACAATGACCAACGATGAACTGGCGAAGCGGATCGAAGCGCTTGAAGCCGAATTAGCAGAATTGCGAGCGCAGTTGCCGAAACCGGAGAAGCCAGTGGCTAAGTCCCGAATGCCATATGTGCCGCATGACTACACCGAGAATTTCAGGTTACCCGCTGACGCTGCCCAGAAAATGGCTGCGGTAGTTCCTGATCCGCCGAAGAAAACCGATATGGGGGCATGGGCACGCAACCGAATTGGTGAGCCGGGTGGTTTTGGGCCAGGACCTAGCGATAAGTGGCCCAAACCAGAACCGACAAAGGTTCGGAAGGAAGAGAAGTTGGAAGTGCCACCACCCCCAAAGAGTTATTGGAGTAAGTGATGAAGATTGAAGTCCGACGAATGGATAACGCAACATGGACCAAAGATGATCCGGCGTATTTGATTTGTATGATTATCATGGAATAGGAGTTGAAGATGAAACCAACCGACAAAGCCATCCGCCGTGATGGAACGCCAATGAGCGATGAGGAACGCAAGTTCAAAGAGGCTGCGTTTGCTCGTATTCAACAAGAAGCGTTAAGAAAGAAAATGGTGGCACCCAAGCCCAAGCTCGAAGGCAAGGTGTTAGGGTTCCCGCCGAAGCTCAGCGAACATGAATTGATCCGACGGCAGATGGTGATCGATCAGGCTTGGGAACAGGTCCTCGAACAACGGCGTGAACTCGAACGGATAGCGGAGAGAAGTTGTCATCGTGGACCGTTCGATAGCGATTGGAATTTACGGTAGGGAGGCGGAAATGGAAGCGGTGAAGTCAGCGGAAGCTATAGCTACGGCTGAAGATCACATCAACAATTACCTGTTTAAGGGTGGGCCTGACACTGAAGCTGAAGACGTTAAATTTGGTGGCGAAACAGTGAAAGATATGTGGGCCATAGCCAAAGCTACTGAAGAGGAAACGCTAAGGAATTGGACTGCCCTTCATCCAAGGGTAGAGGAGAAGCCCAGTAGCTTTTCGGATGGGGCGCAACCTTCCCATGTTCCGATAGAGGAGGTTGTGACCCACAAACCAAACGTTGCCGAACCAAATGACGTTGTTGTGCCATTACGGCAGAAGGAGCGATGGCAGAAGGTCGGTAATGCATGGTTCAAGAATGAAGGGAAAGGATGGAGACGCCATCTTGGTCCACTGCCAAATGGCGTGGGTGCGGGAGCGGTGCCGCAGTTGAAGGTAGGGGATCAGGCTAAGCCCAAACCAGAACCAGAGCCAGAACCAGAACCGGAAAAGGGAAAGAGGCTAACAGTAGTACCGCTCACACCAGCGTTAGCGCCGGAATTGGATGATGCGCTTGCAGTAATGAACAGACAACACGCTATCATAGAGAACGTAGGTGGGAAAGCTGTTATTGCTAGTTGGGAACCATCTACCTACGACACTGGTAGGCTGATGGTGGTGTTCCAAAACAAAGAGAGTTTCCTGCTAAGATATTCCAATCGGTCTGTTCCGGTTGAAGTCCCTAGCGGCAAGCCAGGTATCAGTGCTGTAGTCCGAATGCCGTTAGCCCAATGGTGGCTAGGCCATCGAGGTAGGCAACAATACCGTGGAATAACATTCCGTCCTGGTGGGCCTACTGTAATCAGTGAATGTCTCAATCTGTGGCAAGGCTGGGGTGTAGAACCGAAGCCAGGGAATTGGAGCCTAATTGAAGAACACATCTACCAAGTGATTGCTGGAGGCAACCGGGAATTTGGTGATTATGTGGTGAATTGGAATGCCTGGGCAATCCAACATCCCGATCAACAAGCTGAGGCAGCGTTAGTGTTGATTGGGCCAAAAGGCGTTGGGAAGGGGACATTAGTCCGTTGTCTACAACGGATATTTGGCGCTCATGCATTTCAGGTTACAAGCCGAGAAGAGGTCATTGGGAAGTTTAATGGCCATCTACAAGATTGTGTTCTATTCATAGCCGACGAAGCGTATTGGGGTGGTGACAAACGTTGCGTTGGCCGACTTCAAGGCATGATAACTGAAGGAACCCTACCAATCGAACGCAAGGGCATCGATCTAATCCAAGTCCCCAACTACCTTCATGTCATGATGCTAGCCGAACCTGGGTGGGTTATTCCAGCAGGGAAATACGAACGACGCTATGCGGCGCTGGAAGTTTCATCGGCTAGGCGTGGTGATAAATCCTACTTCAGGGCGTTACATCGCCAAATTAATGAAGGCGGTGCGGAGGCAATGTTCTATGATTTGCAGCGAATGGAATTAGGTGATTGGCATCCTAGAGACATTCCCGAAACCCTATTGCGTAATCCAGCGCTGTTGAAACAGCAAGGGTTTACGCTACCTCCATTAGAACAATGGTATGTCTCCCTTCTCCACGATGGAGTATTGCCTGGAGCATTGGCCAATCGCCCCAATACAGCCTTCACCAAATCCCTGCTTGATGATGCCAAAGAGAGAGTTCCCCGGTTGAAATGGGACCTAACTGAAGTAGCCCTACGCAATTTCCTAGTCGAGGAAATCGGTATTCCCTGTACAAAGTTCCGAGCCAGTGGGGGTAATGGTTGGTCATTTGCTCCGTTATTTGAACTACGAGAAGCATGGTGTCGCCGCTACGGTGAGGTTCAATGGGACACAGAAGGGAAAGACTGGAGTAAGAGGTCGTCAATCTATGAAATGTCGATCTTGGACAGGAAGTGAGGTTTATGGGTGTGGATGGTGTGGAGGGTAGTGGAGGGTGTGGAGCCCACTTTTCTCTTAGACTTCTATAAAATATCCCACGGACTACACCCTCCACCCTCTCCATACCCTCCACACCCTCCACTATACAAAGTATAAATACCTTACACTTTAGGAGAGAAAGGAAAGAAAATGGCAGAGACAATAGGTGGGGTCTTAGATCGAATGGAAACTACAATCCATCATAGACAGGTTAATGGAATGAACGCCGAGAATGTTGAGATAGGCCCTAATGACCTGTCGATTGATCTGCTTCGGGCGGTGTACAGAGCAAATCATTTGCCCCTAACAACCCGAATGCGTGCTGCAATTTCCGCATTGAAACACGAAGTCCCTAGCCTTGGAATATCGGTTGTTGTGAATGATGATGATATTGCTACACGATTAGATCGAGCATTAGCCCGGATAGCCGCTACCAACAACAGCCCCAATAATCACGCTAATGGAGCAGAAGTTATTACTGAGCCGACAATCGAACCTGAGCCTAGACCATCGCCACCACTGCCAGCCCCATTGAATAGGGTCTACAGTTCAAGGTTCCGTCGAATATGATGGGCACTGGCTTGATATTCGGCAATGCGCTATTCTTCGGTTAGCCACAGGCATTGCGCGCATTCAGCCTGTGGTCAGAGCGGAGGCATTCGCCCACGCCGATGCCCGGGCCGCCTCCGCTCACTTAGCCATCGGCACCTGCCGACATCAGTCTGCCGATGGCCAGGGTGGGGCATTGACCCTCCAGTCGGATGCCCCACCCGCTGGTTAGAGCCTAGAAATCGTTGAGTGGCTGACGCCATTTGAGCCTCAATTTGATCACCGAATAATTTCAACCTGTAGCCGGAACAACACAGTCAACGGCGAGCGTTTAGCGTATCTTTTGCGGGCAGTTCACAGCGGGAGGGCCAAGCCAGAGAGCCCCTGGAGTTGATCCCTGTATCCAATGCCCTTCAGGGGCTCTCACTAACGCTAGTCCTTCCAGAACCCCTTAAATCGATCAGGCGCTAAAGCCGTGTATCTGGCTGTTGATTGTAGGTTCCGGTGCCCAAGATAGTGAGCTAGCGATCTCGTATCTTCGCCCTGATTAGCGAGCTTATATCCTGTCGAATGTCTCAGCATATGCGGATGAATTGGGAATGGCAGCTTAGCGGCCCTGCCCGTTCGCTGGATCATTCGCAGGAACCAAGCTGTTGTAACCGGAGTGCCAGCTTCCGTAACGAACACATACGGACTGCTGCCTTGAAGAGGTCGTAAGGCCCGTAGCTCAGGCCCATGCAAGGGATGCACACTCTCGATCCCGCCCTTCGCTCTGTTGACGTGTAGGCGGCCATTCCTGAGATCGACCTGAGCCCATCTCAAGGCGCAGAGTTCAGCGGCGCGCAATCCATGTCGATAGGCCAGTAGGATCGCCGCCGCATCTCTTTGACTGTTGCGTCCACGCTTACGGGCAGCTTCAATCAATCGATCAACTTCCTTCTCGGTCAAATGCTCCCTTACTCTGTAAGCCGAGTTCGGCAACCGGCGCAGTGTTCGGTTCACTGTCGTTGGCGTGGCGTCGGTCATCTCGGATTTGCCTTGTGTTATCGAGCTTGCGGATTGGTTAGTGTTCGGAAACCCTCAGGAATGCGAACACTGGATTTGCGACGGAGATGGAGATTGAGGATACTGGCCTCATCGATCAGCCGAGCCCCTATGCTTGCTGAAGTAAGCATCCGCCGCCGCAGCAATCTCACTAACCGCTACGTGTTCCGGCCTGAGCCCTGCTGCTCTTAGCTCCGCCTTGATTGCTTTCCTTGCTAACCAGCGAGCCATGGTTATTACCTCATAGCTGATTGGTTTCGTCGCCGTAACAATCACCATCCAGGCCCGGTTTTGTATAAGGTATCACAACCGGCTTGTAATTAATAGCCAGTTTATTTCGTGTCATACAGATAATGATTGAGAACTCGTTGATGATCGTCGCCGCCATCATCGATGCTGATCGCAATCAGCCTTAGAGATGGTCATCGAAGAAAGGAGAACCCCGGTGGGGGTGGGGGGCCAAAATCAGCGGCTAGCGGCTGGCTTGAGGGCCTCAACACGAAAGTTGAAAAATTGCTTCACCCATACTTTCGCCTAAGGGCCATCATCAACTGATTAGTTCGACGCCGGAACCCTTGCTGTGAGCCATTGCAGAAAGCCGATCCATGCTACGAAGGCAGCTATGATTACAGTCAACCACTGGATTGTTTCCATGAACCGTGAGGCCTCAACGCTTGGGCTTGCGCTTAATTAGGAAGTCGTCGGCCTTCTTCCCCCGCTTAATCGCCGCAACCAACCACCTAGGCCTTGCTCCTCTGCCAGCCCAAGTCTCACCTGATGGGCTACGATATTTCGGTAGGACCTTCTTGCCCTTCAACCGGCTTCCACGCTGAATGGCGGGTCGGCCCAACATCGAAAGCTGACTTCGTAATTCATTGGCTTTGCGGTCAGGGTTTTGTTGATGTCGTCACGGAGTTTCAGGAGGGCATCAACTGACATTGCGGAAAGGTTGGGTTGGGGCATCTGCTTGTCTCCAGGGATGGCCAGAGCAATGGATAGTGCCTCACGTCTTTCTGAGATTTGGTAGATTGAGTTCGTGCCTGTGACCGAATTGATCCTCAATACAGACCCTCACACCACCATGTGCAATCTGGTCCGTTAGGTCCCCCTGTATCATGAAGAGAACTGATCCATGTGTGTTCGCACCAGGCGGCAATTCGTAAGGACCATGATAGGCGCTCGATTGCTCCTTAAGGCTGACCATCTTAGTCAATACCGTTGCATGAGACTTGGGACGAAGGAGCTTCAAGTTGGGCAACCAGATTGATTTATCACTTATGTTGAACACCTGCATGTCGATGACGATTTGAGTGTTCATCATGCCATTAGGCTGCCTAGCTCCATGGTAATATGATTGGACCTCGTCCGGAATCAACCGGACTGTTTTGATGGTGCGCTTGAGTACGGCAAATATTGTGAACGTGATCCATGCAGCTAAGAGTAACAGTAAAGTCGGATTGCTTGGTTGAACGAACGTTAGCGTTACGAAGCCAATGAATGTTCCAGCAGCAAGGAAGGCCCAAAGCAGGAAGCTTCCTCGTTCCCACAGTCTCCAAATCTCTGGTGCTGCTTTGGCTAGATCAAAGTTCAACGTACGGGCTTCCGTGGATCAGCGCCCTCCTGGCAGCCTGAGATATTATACAACGGAATTAGATCAATTTGCTTGGCAAAACGAATGCCCCTCTACTGGCTCTGTTACCGCCACAACAATCAAATCTCCGTCGTCATCGAACCTGGAGCTTCGCTCATTCATGCCCGGATGCGAGCTTCGCTTGCCAATCTTGATGAAGGCGAGTTCACCGAAGGCCACGAGCTTGATCGCAAAACAGAACGGCAAGTACCGAAGGCGATGATTGGACGCAGGTTGTCTCAGGAGGAAGCGGAGAGGTTGTTGGCCGAGTTCGACTAGCCCACCGTCAGCGGCGGGACTGCTTGGGGAAATAGGTGACGCCGTTATGTGGAGGCGAGATGAACATCAGCGAAATTTTTCGGTGAATGCGCGAGCGGCGCGATCATGCTCCGCCGTCCAGGTCCGGCGCCGGCCTGCTCCGGTGAAGACCTCGACCCGGCGCACGGCATCCGGCTTAGATTTGGGCAAAAGCTCAGTGTCCGACACGTGTCCAACCCGCTCGATCCAGCAGGCGGGACATTCGCCGATCAGCCGTCAGTCCTGAAGGTGGCGCCTAAGGGCCGCTTACGGCTGTGCGAGTGCGGCTAGATATGTACACGCCAAGGCATTGCAAGACGCTTTCGACTTTAGGAGTACAGCGGGCAAAGGCCGAAGGTGATGACGGAAGCTTCCCCAAGCGGCTTGAGAAAGCCCGAGAACGAGCCGCAGCGGTGAGGCGAAGGTCCTTGAGCCCGAGGCTAAGCCCGAGCGAAGGAGGGTCTAGCGCACCACTGCATTAGGCAACGTCTCTCGCGTTCTGTCTTGGCGACTGAAGCTGGTCACGATAGACGCCAAGCACGAAAAGGCGAATGGCTGACGATAGATTGGCATGTTGCCGATCGGCATCGATCGCCCCGACCAACTCCTGCAAGGTCATGTTGCGCTCGCCGGCGATCTCCTTCAGGCTGTTCCAGAACTCATCTTCAAGACTGACGCTCGTCTTGTGGCCTGCAATGACAATCGAGCGCTTCGAAATCGGAGACTTCACGGCTTCTCCCCCAGCGAATGGATTTGTTCGATCACGCCAGAGATTTGTTCCTTTGAGCCAGACCCACTCGCATAGCGGCGGTCAGTCCTCAGACCATTCGACGGACGGCGGATATTGAAAGAAGAGGTGATTTCGCTTCGGCCTATAAATAGAAAAGAGGCCTCCGAAGAGGCCTCTCAGACTGTTCCCAATCTTTTAGCCGTCGGCAGTCAAAATAAGTTAGCAATCCCGCAAGGCCGTTACTCAAGTCTAGCTCGCCCTTTTTTCCGCCGTACAATCCAATAGATACCGCCGCCAATTAGAAGCACGGGATGCCCCTGATTGTTGGCACCCTGATTGTCTTGAGCCAACGCTAGGACGCTCAGTTTGCCAGCAACAGCGCTAGCGGTATACGCTTTAATATTGGACTGCGCCATTATTTAGTTGCTTAATTAATTTGTGTTCCAAATTAACGGCACGCTGTGAGTTTGAAGCTCTTGCGACGGGCCGACCTCATCAAAATCGGCAGAGCGAACGAGTAGGGGATTTGTTCATCTGCGCCAAAGAATTCGTTCGTCTGAGCCAATCGCCCCATGAGCCAATCGCTCACGGCAAGGACAATGCGATACGCAGCGCCCTGCCGATCAGGCCAACAAACGTCATCACATTGGATTAGTGGATGTTCAGGCGATCTTCTTCCGCCGTCGCCACCAGCCGAGAAGGCCACCACTTGCAAAGATCAAGCCGGGTAGGCCAGCACCGACGACGGGGCCGGGGACGGCGGCTGGGGTGATGTTGAAAATAGCTTGAAACGTTCCGGTGGTATCAAGGCCTCCGGGTAGGGTCAGTGTCAGCACATCACCCACCAGGGTCTCAGTCACAGCAAATGGAAAGCTATTGGATGCCAAACTTATGGTGGCCCCACTAAACGCGGTGTCGGTGAAAATGTAGAAGGACTCGTTGAGAGCCAGGGTACCGGTTTTGACATCCTCAAGGGTTACTTGGGTACCGGTGAAATCGGCCGTGATTGTGTCTTCTCTCCGGGGAGTGGCTAAGCCAAACTCAATTTCCGGCCCGATGATGACGTTGTTGGGACCGTGTGGTGCGCTGTTTCCAAACATCCCAGCGGGAACGAGCCCATTCGCTGGGTCGAATAAGTTGAGCCCCATAATGGAAAAGTTCGCAACGCCGCTGACGCTGGTCCCAATTAAGTCCGCCCATGCGGGCGACGCATTTGCCATCCACGCAGCGGCCAGGATGGTAAGCCCAAGTCGCCCATGACCCAGAATGCACCGTGTAGCGGCAAGCTTCGATTTCATGACAGTCACCCCTCTCCACAGGAACGCCGCATCCGTTACCAGCCATCGCAAGTTATTTGGCAGAGGCGTCGGCCTGTAAAAGCGGTCCGACAAAGTCACCGGCACCCAAACGGCGGCCTCGCCGTGGGTCCGTGCAGGAGTGGCCTCTACTTTAACTGAAGATGCTATTATGCGCCTGATCGACGCCAATGGCGAGCTGCTTTATTGGGCACCGATGTGAATGGCCCATTAAGGCGGCGCTGCGATCTGCGCGTTAATGAGGACACGGCCTTAGGCCGCAGGGCGATACAACCGACGCCACCAACGCCGGGGAGCCGCTAGGCTGGCCCCGTCAGGTCGCCGTTCCGCTTAGGGTAGCCACCCCTTAACGATTGGCCATGCCGCTATGCAGGCGGCAATGGCAGCGATGAGCATAAGCCAGACCGTGGTCCAGTAACGCCACGTCTCCCGTCTGCGCTGCTTGCGTTCCTGTTCTGAAATCCATTCGGGCGCTTCATGCCTTCCATGACCAGGAGGAATTCTCTGGTTTCCTTCAAATGCTCGCAACAGGTCAGTGCGAACCGCATCAACGCCCATACTCTCGAACAGCTTTCGGTTATCTGGGGTGATGGTCATGATGGCCAGTTGGGGAGGCAGTTTTTGTGTTCGTGGGTCGGTCTGGAAAGGCGGTAATGACATGGGCTGTTCAGTCCACGTTCGGCACTTGCTGCACTAAACAGGAATAACCGAATTCAACTCAAGCTCCGATATGGCCACTACCATCAGCAGCCAGAGCAGCACGGCCACTATGATGAACTCGATCCATTCCGTAGGGCTGTGAGGGAACCATCCAAGCACTTTGTCGAGGCTACTCATGGCCAGCCTCCATCCGGCTGCGACTATAGCACGCATTGATGGTCGCTGGCCCAGCCAGCGGCGCTCCGCAAACAAAACCGTGTTGCTCACTAATCGCTCACTCGGCGCAACACCGAATTGGAAATGTTGAGTCGTGGCCGTTAGTTAAGGCCGATTTGGCGCAGTTGCACGAACTGGTCGAGCCATCGCTTGCGGTCGTTGACGGGCTCGCTCGCGTTGTATTCCTCCTTGGTGTCGTCGGTGTTGAAGAAGCTGCTGACGCTCGGATGGCCCGCGCGATCGACGTGAAGCAGCTTGCCGTCGCGTCTTACACTGCACCGCCCCCAGATGTGAATCTCGGGCTTGGGGTCGAGTTCGCTCGTCGGCAGCTCGATCGCCGTCGAGAACACGTTCGCTTGCGTATTCGAATCCACGCCGGTCCATGGCGACTTGTCGCCGAGATGCGGCTCGGTGAAGTTTCGTTTGCCCCTGATATCGAACAGGTTCTTGATGCCGTCGAAGTCGAAAAAGAACGCGTCGCTGCGGCTGCCGGCGAAAAAAGTGTAGGGGCCCGACTTGATGATATTCGGCTTGGCGCCGAAGGAGACTTCG
>Ga0306926_10004029_pt1 | contig 15347 bp, 18 predicted proteins | sample flu12Cox44000178_FD_203759 | JGI IMG/M metagenome (GOLD analysis project Ga0306926, IMG submission 203759) | Lab enrichment of tropical soil microbial communities from Luquillo Experimental Forest, Puerto Rico - flux8day.12C.oxic.44.000.178 (v2)... | ecosystem: Environmental > Terrestrial >...
CGAAACTGGCAAGCACATCCTCGCATTGGGAGGGCTGGAACATCGTCCGAGTTTGGTAATGGTCACGGCGTACGGACGAGAAGAGGTGTTGCAACAAGCCGAGCAAAATGGGTTCGAGAGCGTCTTGATCAAACCCGTGACTTCTTCAATGCTTTTTGATTCAGTCGTGCAGGCTTTGTGTGCTGAGCCTGGTGCCGACGTTGAAACTTCCGCGAGTGGACTCGAAAAGGTGGACCTATCACGCATTCAAGGGGCGCGCGTTCTGCTCGTCGAGGATAACGAACTGAATCGGGAAGTGGCGCTTGGTCTTCTGGAGGACGCACACATTTCGATCGATCAGGCAGAAAATGGGGAGCAGGCCATCCGGATGATAACGAGCAGGGACTATGACGTGGTGTTTATGGACATGCAGATGCCGGTCATGGACGGCATCACCGCCACAAAATCCATTCGTTCGGATCCACGATACAAGTCTCTTCCTGTGATAGCGATGACGGCAAATGCGATGGATCGCGACCGCGAAGCGTGCCTCGCAGCGGGGATGAATGACCACCTCGGAAAACCCATCGATCCGCAGAAGCTCTATGACACTTTGCTGCGTTGGATTCAGCCGCGCGCCTCCACAACCGGAGCGGCTCCTCTCTCTGCTACGCCGATCCCTGATGCACGGCCGCTTACAATTTCAGGGATCGACACGCAAGCGGCACTGATGCGAACTGGGGGCAACCGCAAGCGGTACGAATCACTGCTTTCACGTTTCGCTGAATCGCAAGTTGGAACCGCCCGCGATATTCGCAACTCACTCGCTCTCAATGACTCGCCCACCGCAAAGCGCATCGCACACTCTTTAAAGGGCGCGGCGGGAAATCTGGGGGCGACGTCCCTCGCCGAAGCTGCGGCTCGGGCCGAAACAGCCATCAGCTCTAAGCAATCCGTTTCGCCCGCTGTCGATGAAATGTTGTTCTGTCTTGATGCAACGATTCGAGCGATTCGAGCGGTTCTGCCTACGGAGACGCCGGATGCGGTTCCGTCTGACGCGGATCCATCTCCGCTTCTTCAGCCCCTTATGCAACTGAAAAAGCTTCTCGAAAGCGACGACGGAGCTGCGTCCGACTTTATCCTCAACGCAAAGTCGGATTTGTCAAAGGTGTTGACCACCGCCGAAATGGAAGCGCTAGCAAGCCAGGTCGGGAACTTTGCCTACGCCGAGGCCCTTCAGACACTTTCGAGCATCGCGTCGCGCCTATCTCTCAATCTGGAGTGAAACCATGTCAGCAACGCCGCAACCTGCTCCGTCCGCAAAGAAGTTGATTTTGATCGTTGATGACACGCCAACGAATCTAGGCGTGATTTCCGGCGCGCTGGGCGACACGTACAGAACGAAAGTAGCGACGAATGGGCAAAAGGCCCTGGCGATTGCCAGCGCGGAAGACAAGCCCGACCTCATTCTTCTCGATGTCATGATGCCTGAGATGGACGGCTACGAAGTATGCACACGACTGAAAGCGGATCCTGCTACACAGGAGATTCCCGTGATTTTCTTGACCGGTCAAACGAGTGTGGAAGATGAGACGCGCGGATTCAACGTGGGCGCGGTGGATTACGTGCACAAACCATTCTCTACGGCGATTGTCAAAGCTCGCGTTCACAACCATATCCAGCTTCGCGAGGCGCGCTCCCAGCTTGCCAAGCAACTTGATGCAATCAATACAGACCTTCAACTGGCTCGCAAGATTCAGCTTTCGATACTTCCCCATCAACTGCCGGTGTTGCCGGGGCTAGACATTGCGGCCCGTTTCCTCCCCATGGCGTCCGTCGGTGGAGATTTCTACGACTTCATACACATTGGAGACAGGCAGCTCGGCGTTTTGATCGCAGACGTATCGGGACACGGCCTGTCATCCTCCCTTATCGCTTCCATGCTGCAGGTAGCTCTTGCAGGTCAAGTTGCGCACGCATCAAATCCAGGCAAGGTCCTGGTCGGGTTAAACCGGGCTGTCAGCGGCAAGTTTTCAGATAACTTTGTCACCGCCGTCTATTTATATGTGGATTTGGATAGTAATCTCATACGTTATGCGGGCGCAGGACATCCGCCAGTCATACAATTACAGGGCGCTACGGGCAGGGCCGGGCAGATTATGGAGAATGGCTTGGTTCTTGGAGTTTTCGAAGATACCTGTTATGAATCTCTTGAAATCCCGCTCCAACCGGGAGACCGTTACGTGCTATACACCGACGGCATCCTCGAAGCTGCCAATCCTTCCCAAGAAATGTATGGCGCCGACCGCCTTATGCACTTCCTGGAAACAAACCGCTCCCTAAATGCTGACCAGTTCGCTGATGCTCTTCTCGCTGACATCGCCCGCTGGATCGAACAAACCGGGGAACAGAACCAACAGGATGACTTAACCCTCCTTGTTCTTGATTCCAAGCGCGTCTAGTTTTTTGGAACTGACCACCGGCGAAAACTCTAGAGCCAGCGATCTCTCCGCCCGCTCTAGTGGCCCTATACGCGCTGCTTGCCTGCGCACTAGGCCAGAAAATCAAATCAAGCAAGCTGAAAGAACCGCGAAGTCCCATTCACTCAGTATCTTATTCGGGCGCTTCGCCGACACTGCTCGAGGAACCCCATTGGATTCATCGGCCATCGATGACCGCTCTATCGTGCATTCGGGTCTTAACTCAAAGTTCCCTCCCCACCGATATTTTCTTGCTCACTCGCCGCGCGTCCCACGAATCGTCTTGCTCGAGCTAGCCTTCGCCCAGCGCGCTTTGTTCTGCGTGCCGTGCGGCGTACAGCTCGCCGCGTCTGCCGGATCGCTCTCCGCCCGGTTCGACGCACCCTGCGCGCCACACGGCGAGTCGCCCGCCGGGTCCGTCGCGCCGTTCGGCGTGAAGCACGTCGCGTACGACGCTTTGCTCGTCTTGCCACCCTATCTGCACGCGCCATATTCTCCTCCTTGATTTCGATGTGCAATCTGCTACTTTCAGGCTGCACTTAGTCATGGGCAAAAGACGTGGGGTTCTGGACTCCCCCGTCACAGCGCACGGTACAGTCCCCTATCAGGCCGAACTACTGGCAAAAATACCAGTTCGGTCTCCACATGATGTCACCTGCATTGCTTCGCACTTCCATAGACGGATCGCCGCTGATGAACTGCTTATCGAAGCAGGTCACAACCCGGGCTGAGTCCGATTAGTCGGATAATCGGAAACCAGCTGTTGTAGATGGATTCCGGACGATTTGTGCCGAATAGACGTCGATAAATCCGGTTATCACGACGAATCTCACACTGAGATTGCTCGTGCTGAACTTACAGGGTGTAAGCCGGCCCAAGCTCTCTTTTTAACTGCGGCGATCAGCGCGATTCGGCGGTGGCATTTCCAGCCCACTCCTGGAAGTTGATGACTCGGCACGACCCAAAAGGATAGGGGTTGGTAAATCCGGTTACTCGAACTACTTCATAGTCAGTTTGTTGATGATAATCGCTTCCATGAGAGGCCCTGTCGGAGTCAAGTGGGTTCTGTTTTTTGTTTGGCCACGATTTTCCTTTTGCGCCGAGCCGCTACTATCGTCGCCGCCCTTCCGCGCTCATCAAGAATGGACGGCTGAGTGTTCTTCGCAAATGCGCCGGAACGTGTAACTGTCTTCGTCGTATCGGAAGCTTTCTAGTGAATACCCGCAGAGAATATCTATGTCAACTGTTCTGGCTATTTCGTTCCAGAGTTCCTCGAGCCGAATCGCCGCGTCCGCCTTTCCTTCCGCCCACAAGATAGGAGCGCATTCTCCACAGATTGCCACACGTAAATGCTCGCCATTGATCCATTTCGACGCTGCTACAATCAAATCATTTGCAACTTTTGAGAACCGTCTCGGCTCAGGCATATCATTGACCATGAAATTGGAGAGAACTTCTAGTGCGTCCAATGCGACGTACTTTCCCACACGAATGGCGGCTAGAACATCTACGCTCTCCGTATGAAGCCTCTCATAAAGAATGTGTCTATGAGATGTAGTCCCTACAAAAACGGCGGCATTCCCAGCCTTCAGAGCAGCACTAATAAAGCGTGTGAATCCATCCAGAAAACGTGATTCATCGGAATAAAATTGAATCTCGTGGCAAGGACTGACCTCGCTTCTGGCTAAGAAAGGAGCGGCGGAAGACGTGTCAGCCTCTTCGTGGCTGAACTGGCCAGCGGCTTGTGAATCCATATCGTCGGTGACAGCCACGCTCCCCAATCTGCGGCTCACAAACTTTTTCCCTTGCATTACCGCTTCTACGGCGGCAAGTAGTTCGTTGTAAGCGTCCGACTTGAGCACATAACCGTGTCCGCCTTCACTGAGAACTGCATTCGCCACATCTCTATCAAGACCTTCGCTCACAAAGAGTATTTTGGATTGGGGAGCAACTTTGCGGATTTGTCGAGAGGCCTCAATCCCACTCACCGTTGGTAGGCCAATGTCTAATAGAATCAAGTCCGGCTGCAGCTCTTCAGCTTTCAGAACCGCTTCGAGCCCATCTGACACAGCGCCAACGATGCGCAAATTCCGATTCTCTCTGAGCTTCGCAATAACGAAACGACACCATGGAGCGAAATCATCTACAACGAGGATACGGACAAAAGAATGGTTGATGGCACTTCTCCTGTTTAGAGTTTAAGGCACACATACGGCGGAATGGTCGTGACTGCTTGCCGGGAATAGCATTACATCAGCGTGTCGTCCGTCGTTGCGCCTGAGCAATTGTGAACTTGCTCAAACGCAATTACTGGAGTACGCGCTATCGATTTCAATCGCACTGGAATCCGCGCGACAATCTCGCAGTTGCCTTCCTCACTTTGAATTTCAAGAGTTCCTAGTTTGCTGCCAACGTGCTACTTGACAACATCTCCGCGAGAACTGGTTGGATGGCAGGCAGGAGTTCGCTGCCGACGTTTGGCTTGTGGACGTACCCCAGAGCGCCAATACGAAGTGCCTCTCGTATGATGTCAGAACAAGAATCTCCTGAAACGAACAGGATTTTCGCTGCAGGGGCAACCTTACGGAGCCGCTTGGCTACGTCGATACCGTTAAGCCTCGGAAGACCAATATCCAGTAACACTAAATCTGGCTGCAGGTCTTCGGCATTGTGAACGGCTTCTAATCCATCTGCGACAACAGCGATCACTCGCAAATTGGGCTGTTCCTGTAGCTTTCTAACAATGATTTCTTGCCAAAAAGAGTTATCCTCGACCACGAGAGTACGGACAACACACGGACTATCCATCAATTTCTCCTATTATTAGGGTTCTGTGCAAGGGCTTCTGCCTCACCAACCGAACCGTCACGACTTCCTCCCAACCAAAATGCGCAAGGTGAGCAACGCCTCCTCCATTGCTATTCGCTCCTCGCGAGGAACTCCGACGTCAGATGCTCGCGTATGAATCGCGTCCATAGCCACTTGTACGCGAGTTTCAAGTTGCTTCGGATCAAGTTCAAGAAGCGCGGCTTTGTATAAGGCTCGCCACTGGCTTTCGAGCATCCCAAACTCCCTAGAGGGACATACTGGCCTCGTCCTGTTGAGGTTTCGGTCCGAATTAACAGACTAATGGCTCTGAACTATTTGCACGGTAGAAGCGTCACATGCGGGATCGACTATGTCGTTGCCTTAGAGCAACCTTGAACTTGCTCAGAAACAACTTGGAATGCAACAGAAGAGCGACAAAGATGACAGTAATTTTGATATGCTTCCGCCTTTCAAGCTGCAGCCGTTATCTGAATCCGGACGCGAAGATACTCTAGCTTTGTTTGCTTGCGCTGCAAGCATAGCTGCCGAGACGACGACGTGGGATTGGTCTTGCCTTAAATTTCCAGATTTTATTCCGCGGCGCTTTGAATATTGATTAGCGATTGCCAAAGGTCAGGCTGAGCCCAGAAGTTGTCCCGTAGTCGCTGCTGGAAAAACCTGGTGGTGGGCGGTTATCCCAATTGCCATACAACGTGAAGTTCCAATCCAGTTTGCCCCAAAGCTTGACGTAGTAGGAAGCGTTCAGATTGAAGTGAAATCGACCAGGGTCAGAAACGGCGGGAAGAAAGGTAGCATCCAATGTGAGTGTAGTTCGGTCGAATCTGAAAAGCTTCAATCTCGATCCAATCAAGCCGGAAGTGACCTGTTGCGTCAAAGAATGGTTGGCCGCTTCGTTGTAATCGATGCGCTGCCATGCGAAACCACCATAGAGAGTCAACGAAGTGCTGCCTGTGTTTTTGATTATTCGTCCGATGCCGCCCCCGAGGGTGCTTTGCAGTTGGATTCCTTGGACTGAACTTTGAAGGAAGTCCGTGACTCCGGTATAGTACCAATTGTTCCACCGCAAAAGGTGCAGGGCAGAAAACGCAACTTCGTTCCGAGTGGATGTGCTCGCCCCAGAGTTGGAGGTAAGGTTCGAGTTGTAACTTGCTTCCGCGGACCATCGCTCCCGCGGATAGTTTACGTCGGAACTCAGGTTGTATTGAGCTGAGTCGTTCCCTTTCGAATAGGTAAAGCCCGTGCCGATGCGGCCATTCAACCGCTGCCAGAAATTGCTGGAGGTTTCGTTAACAAACACGACCTGCTCTCTTTCGAGAGTTACTTTCTCTCCAGGGGACTCGAAAACTTCAATTTGCGCGGGACGTCTCCCCAAAGTTTCCGGAGTCGAGAGTGCCCCTGTATAGACTGTTCCATCTTGAGTCCTAACGAGAAAGAGCTGCTGGCTTTGGACATGGTCGACTTTTGACCAATCGACAGACAGTGTGCTCAAAATATAATCAACACTGATATACAAGGTGTTCGATCGGAGTCCCTTGATTTCACAAGTGACGTGGTCGCCGTTCTTCATAATGATGACGTCGGTTTTGTCCCGCGCGAAAAGCGGAAAAGGAGAAGAAATCACGGCGCACAGTAAGAGCAATCGAAATCTCATTTGAGGTCCCCCTTGCCATGGATGACATCGACTAATGCAATCGATAGCAGGCGTTACCGCAGGTAGCTGGATTTCTTGCGATGTCGCGATTTCGCAACACTCATGCACAGCCCCGTTATGAGCCTACAGTTTGGTAGCAGCCGACACTTTTGTGGCCAGATCACGAGCGAGATACTTTTGCAAGACAATCCGGGTCTCAAGATTGGCGGAGAGGTAACGGTCGAGTGCCTCAACCTCCCATCGTACGCACCTGACAGGCTCTACTACCACGGCATCGACATCGGCTATGACGCCGCTCAAGAGAAGAGTTGAGCCCACGATGTGGCCCGCGACGAGTTCCCCGAAAACATGATCATCTCTCGCGATCCGCACTTTCCCGCGAACAATCACCGAGATTGCCTCAACTCTTTTGCCACGCTCCAGCATTCGCTCACCAATTTCCGCATTTGTCCACGCTCCGATACTCAGAAGCTGCAGGACTTTCCGAGACGGCAAATCCGGGAAGGCGAGCCGGTGAATTTCCTCCTCTTCAGGCGTCAATTTAACTGGACGTCGCTCGACAAAAAGACGCCAAGACTGGAACAAATTGATCGCAGCAAAGACGCTACTCCAAATGATTGGCTCCCAAAGCGGTTCCGGCTGAAGGATGAAATAAGGAAGCGCTATCAGCGAGGCCGCCACCGCAAACAACCTCAACCAGAGAATGTCGCGAACGCTGTACGCTACCAACAGCAGAATATTTGCGGCGTGCAGGAAATAGCTCGGTTTAAATGGACCCATGTCTGCACTCTCCCTCGGCGGCATGTCGGGACTTGTTGGGCTGGTGGAGAGGGCTGGGGCGGTACTACACGCTCAAGCTGAACACTTGTCAGAGACTAATCGTCGGCTGGAATCTCGAATACTGTCAATTTAGACAGGGCAGGTCCGTGGCAAGAATAGGGCTGGATTTTGGCCCACCGAAATGCGTTCTTTACAGGAGAAAGCAACACTGATGCTGGGATGCCCTGCATAGGGAAAACCATAGGTGCCGCACCTCAATCCTGATTTGATTTCTTCTTAGGATAGAGCAAGGCCACTTGAGCGGTCATTTGCCACTTGGCCGATGGGATCATGTCGGGGCGAACCAAATTTCGATAGAACAGCAGGGTTCCGTCCAGCGACTGTTTTCCGACTCTGAAAATCTTTCCGATTCCTCCACCAACAGGTACGAGCCATCGGTTCTTGCTCATTTCATTCCAATTGGCATCAATTTCTGGCTGCGTGCTGAGGTACCAATCCTTGGGCAAGTTGAGCTGTCCAGAGAGTTCGAGCACCATCTGGTTTACACTTGCTCGGTTCGGATCACCAGCAAAGGACCACACATTCTGCACGATACCCCCAATCGTTCCCCACTTGGGTTGCCAGAAAACCGCGACCGAGGGCCCCAGCCCCCATTTTCCATTCCCTAGTGCACTGTTAGTTGCGGTGGGCATCAAGAGCGATGGCCCAAATCCCCAAATCAATGCGCCGGCGCGGATGGGTGAAAAGAAGAATGTGGGGGTCGTATCACCGAAGCCAGTGGTTCCACCCTTACTTCGTAGCGGGTCCGGCTCGTACGACACTGCGTTGATGAGGGATACGTGGCACGACCAGCCAATCTTTTGAAATTTGAAAAGGGAGGAGAGGCTGAATCTGGAGCGAGTATGCGTTACGCTCGAAAGGCCCGGCATCGAAATTCAAATTGTTCGAAATGGACACATTTGTGAGTCCGGAGACAGGGCTTTGCACTTCTTTTCTGAGATCGACATCCGAGACCTGCGCATGTGCCGAAGTAACGACCAGAAACAGAAAGGCCATCGAGATGGCCGTCGCTGGATTTGCAGACCACATGCAACATGTGGAAATCAGCTTTTTTGAAATTGATTCACCTGCATCGTAACTTCGGCGGTCAAATTTACGGGAGTGGGGGTCGAAAAGCAAGGAGCCACGCCGAGCCACGGAAAAATGCAAAAGGGGACTGCCGCATCCGGCCGTATCGGATGGGCACAAGCTCAGGGAGGCGGCCGTGGTCGGAGTTCCGCAGGACCTCCACGGGATCGCGTCGGTCGGCGTGAGCAGCCCACTCGGCATGGGAGCTTCGGGGAACCTTTTCCCGCAAAGCTTTTCCTGCACTCATGCGTTCTAGAACACTCGGCCCCATGACGCTCGACGCACCGCGTCGAATACTATGAATCTTTCCCCGTTGAGTGCTCATGGGTCAGTCCTTGCGTGCTCGTTTGAGAAGCGAAAGATCGATATCTATCCGGAATCTAGGCATTTTGGAGCGGTTTCGATAGATGATGAATGCGCTTCTCACCACCAATCTCAAGCTGCGATAGGTGGTGATAGACCTGTTTTCGACGGTTATCCAGAATAGCTACGAGGATCCCCTAGCCGAACTTCTATGCATCAATTTGTGCAACGGATTATTTGCGGGGCTCCCTATCCAATCTTTGCTCCGATCGCTTCACCGGAGACGATGATCTCGACTCGTCGGTTTTTCTGCCGTCCTTCGTTTGTGCTGTTGTCCGCCACTGGTTCGCCTTCGCCCAAGCCGACGGCAGTGACCATGTCAGGTGATAGCCCTTGTTGGACAAGAAAGCTACGTACCGTATCGGCCCGTTGCTGGGAGAGCTTCATGTTTGCTTCGTCGCTGCCGACGTTGTCGGTGTGTCCTTCAATGGCTAGCTGCAGACCCGGGTGCGACTGAACGATTCCTGCCAGTTTGGCCAGCTTGATCTGGGCATCTGACTTCAAGTCGTACTTACCAAAGGCGAAGAGCACATCCGCCATATTAACAACCAGCCCGCGGGGCGAGTCCGTGGTCTGCAACACGCTGTTCAATTGTTGCAGCAGTTGCGCACGCAAGGCCGCCGTGGCGGCACGTGCGCGTTCAGCTTCATTTTTTGCCGCCTCGGTCTTGGCTCTTTCCGCCGCGGTTTTGGCAGCGGCCTCTGCCTTCATTTGCGCCTCCCTGGCAGCCGTGACCTCCGCTTGACGCTTTGCCTCCTCGGCGGCTTTGGCCTCAGCTTCCTCCTTAGCCTTCGCCGCGGCAGCGTCCTTCTCACTCTGGATGCGCTCTGCTTCCTGGCGTTCTGCGGATAGCGCACGGGCATCTTCTGCAAACTGGACGGTCTGCCGCGCTGCGGTCACAATCTTGCCTTTGTCAGCCTTTGATGCCAGGGAGTTTTCAGCTATCTGGAGGCTGCCGGTGGCCTTGCTGAAAATTTCAGGTGCGTACTTTTCGGCACCGCGGTACTTGGCGATGTCCACCGCGTTCCGTGCCTCATACATGTCGAGCGGCACATTCTTTAGGTCTAGTGTCAGCGCTAGCGGATTCCCCAGCTTCTCATACTGGGATCGCTTCATTAGCTTGTAACTGTTCTCCGGATAAATCTTGCCCTTGGTATTTTTCTTGGTGTCGTTTACGAGCACAACAACTTCATTCGGCAACGCCACCAATGCATAAGGCTCAACTGTCACGGCCATCGCAAAAGTTTGGGATTGCGCGGTCGTGTTCATTTTCCCTTCGCCATTCTTGTCGATGAAAATTTCACCCAGGTTAGTGGTGGATCCATCTGGCGTGACGGCCCATAGGACGTAGGTCAAAAATTCGCTGCCAAACGTCGTCGGCTGCGGCAATCCCTGAACTTTTAGTTCAATGTTTGTGCCAGTTTTCTTAGCCTCCACCTTGGCCTCACCGCTGGCAGTTGGTGCAGCGGGGGCGCCGACAAAAATCATCTTTGTGGAGCCGCCGCCGACCTCATATCCAACGGCTTTGATGGACTTCTTGACTACGGCTGACTCTGGGACTTCGGGCTTTCCCTGAGCCATCGCCAGGCTCGCACAGAAGAAAACGAACATCAGGGACAAAAGTCTCTTGGAAATGCCTGTCATTGAATTTCTCCCATTGGATAACTTGGAACCGGCACTTTAGCCACAAGACACAGGAACGAAACCCTACGTGTAATAGAATTCCGGCGAGTAGAACAATTAATGCAGCACCGAACAAGAGTGCAAACACAAGCAGATAGGCAAGCACCTCAGTCGTGCCGTATGAAAGAGCGGTCATCAGATGCGCTCCGCGTAAATGGGTGGAGGCGAGCTCTTTTTTGTTGGGGTGCCAGTCGGTAGAACCGACTTGCGGGGAGGACTCGCCTCCGATGATGGAGACTAGCCTCACTCCGGACTGGTCGCGACTGTCAAAAATGACAGCTTCGACCGCGCCTACGCATTACGAACATTCACCGCTGAGGCGTTTGTAGAGGGTGCAAGACATACGGCGAGCGCAGTGTTAATTTAGTTGAAGGGGGCTGCAAATGTCGTACGAAACTTTTGAACTGCGGTTTGAGGGCTGCAACCACACAATGAAAATGCCGCTACTGCACAATGAGAACGATCGTCATTGCTTCGTCTGTCATCCAGAATTGCGCGATCGTCCGACGCCCGGTAAATGTCCAGCCTGCGTAAGCGCGGATCGGCATCACAAAAACGCGCGAGGCGCAGGCGCCTAGTAGCAATCAAGGATTTCCAGTACGAAGCGTTTTGGCAGCCTCGCACACACCGCATTCAGGAAACCCCACATGGCCCCGACGCCGAAGAGTCCCTCGGTGGCGCTGCCGCTCCCTTTGCTCGAGCCTGAACCGGGAAACTGATCCACTTCGGAGTAGAACCAGAAATGATTGGTCATCCGGTAGGAAATGGTCGCGCCGATTCCGGAATTATTCACGCGGCATTTGTAGCAGCCTTGCCAATCCATCGGCAGGCTCAGATTCACGTAATGGATCCCTATTGCCTTGCGAGGCTGGTCGCGCCACGAAGAAGGTACCACGGTAGCTTTCCGGGAGATCGCAGCAATCCCGCAGCAAGATTGCTGGTTATAAACCCCATCTTCGACATCTATTCTGCCGAGTCGTTCACAGTTCCAAAGCCGCGGTTCCCGCCGCGATCGTGTGCTCTAACGCCCAAACGGAACTGCAAGCCGAGAAAAAACGGGAAGAACAAGCTATCAGGACAAAGAGGCAGATCGGCAAAATCGTGAGTTGTTAATTTCCGGGGAGAATCCCTGCCCTGCTTTGCTGCGATGCTAATTTTCTTCATTGCCGGTCTCCTTTATCTTGGGAGCGAACACCATCCCGCCAGAGACGACCTTCTCATCCGATCTGTTCACAAAATCCATCCTGCCGGTCGCGGATTCTTGGTACGGTTACTTCCTCCGTATCCAGATCTGAGGAATTCTTAATTGCCTCTAATTTGTGGCTGGGTCTGGCCGATGCGGAATTGCGTCCAGGGACCGGCGTTCATGTCGCGCATCACGGGGGACTGCCAGTTGAACTCCGGATGCTCGTGCAGGAACTTCGCGGCATCGAAATTCGTGCCGCAGGGATGACCGATGCGCGCGATGAAGCTCATGTTCGCAGCCATTTTGCTGTCTGCCACCTTACCTTGCACGGCGCCCATGGGCTCGTAAGGGCGCATGCCCCAGGCGGAATCCCCCTCGGTTGAGGTGTCGCCGTGGCCGCACAGGGTGCGATGGTTTGCGCCTTCCGTCTTCGTATAGGTGTCGTAGTGATCGGAGAGGAAGGCCTGCGCCATGGCGGTATCGATCCTGCCTCTATTTTCCTTGACCAACTGGTCCCACCGGGCGTGGCGCGCGTTCGGAGAGCTGGCCATGTTCTTCGGATCAAACGAAGTGTCGTCGCGCATCACGTCGGGATCGCTGGGAAAATTCGAGCCCACGTAGATTCCGTCGGTGGTGCGATAGAGCTTGGTGCGCTTCAGGCCGAGCTCAAACTGGGCAATCTCGCCAGTCTTTTGGTCGCCGAGAAGCCAGTCGTTGGCATAGCCACCGTTGTTGCCTGACAACATAATCACGACATATTCGTCGATCGAGCCGGCATATTGAAGCGCCCTGCGAGCGCGCACGAATTCCGGTTTGCCGTTGGAGTTCCAGCCGTGAAAATTCGAAATGGTGGTCTCCGTGACCATCAGGCCGTCGGAATTGATGCCGAAGTCGTCGTCGCTGGCGATAACGCCGGGAAAGCCGTCCATCAATATGCGGTAGCCCTGCTGCGGAACGATGTCGAAAATAATGCGCCAGCGCTCGCCGTTGATGTAGCTGGTCCAATTGTTGTGAGCCATCACGATCTGGTGTTCTTTCGTCCAGCTTCCGTTGGCGACAAAAGCGCTGCAATTTTCGGGACTGTGGATTTTCGGGGCGTTCTGCGATTGGGTCTGCTCGTTGAGCCATGGGACGTAGTAGCCAGGTAGCTCCTCGAAGGCATTCATCGCCACAACATCGTAGAGATCGAGCTTCACTCTGCGGGCTTTAAGGCCGTCGGCGATGCCCGTCAACTCCGCTTGATACTCGGGATCGATCCTGGGCCACAGCATCTGACGCGCAGCGGTGCGGAAAAATTCCCAGTCGCGCTGGGTGTTGTGTGTCATTTGAAGACTGAGTGCGGCGTAAGCATCGGCAATTTCCGGCCCGAGCAAATAGCCATGCTGGTAGCCGATGTCGTGAGGTGAGCCCTCGAGGTGCACGTAAATCCAGCCGGCGCTCTCAAAGCGGTAGGCTTTGGCGAGGACGGCATCGTTCGCTGTGAGGGCGCGAGTGGCAGTCGCCCCTCCCGTCAAGCCGGCGCGCGCTTTTCCTGGCGCTGCGTACTCGTATCGGCGCCCAGCAGCGAGCAGTTGTGCCGCCAGAGCTGTACATCCCAGGAGGACGATTATGAAGAAGAGAGAATTTCGATTCGATCGCATCAGGCAGTCTCCCGCGAGAGGAAGGTTTCGCGCGCAGCCATGTTAGGCGCGGTGGAGGCCGGAGGCAAGGGGCCATTCCTCAAGAAAGGACGTTTGCTTGCTCTTATCACCTATCCCGTCAACTTCAGCCTTTAGGTCCGACCTGTCGCTTTTGACAGTTGCGCTGATCTCACAGTGCAGATAGCTTCCGGGCATGAAGGCGACTCCGCCCCTGACTGGCAAAACGAGCTAGATTAAACTGGAGAGATCACAATGAAAAAGGGTGTCACAACTGTCTTGATCGTCGTCGCGACTGTGCTCCTGTGCAGCGTATCGATGTTTGGCCAGGCAGGGCAGCCTTCAACGCAGAGCGGACCCGGCGCTGAAACGCAGCCGAACTCGATCAACAACCAAGATGTAGAGATGCTTCGCGCAAACCTGCGCGCGAACCGCAAGAAGCTCATGGCGCAGAATATGAATCTTACGGCCGACGAAGCTACCAAGTTCTGGCCTATCTTTGATCAGTACAGAAAAGAGGCCATCAAACCCAACGACGAACGCTGGGCGTTAATTAAGGAGTACGCCGCGAATTACAATACGATGACTGATGCGCAGGCGCAGGATTACATGAAAAGAGCTACGGCAGTTGACCAGGAACTCCTCGCACTGCGTCTGAGGTATGTTCCAGTTTTTGAGAAGGCCATATCAGCCAAGAAGATAGCGCTATGGTACCAGATCGACCGCCATATCGACCTTATGATCAATCTGCAGTTGTCCTCCGTGATTCCGATGGTCGACACAACTAAGTGAGTGCGCTATGGACTGGGCACGTCTCGGGAGACCGATCATTTCCTCACGAATCACACAAGGACCGAACTGGTAGTTTTGCCAGGGGTCGGCTCGATAAGAACCTGTTAGCGTGCGCTGCTACCGAGTACCAAAACTGCTTTGTCTCTCTACGCCTGACCAAATGCAGCCCACGGTGGCGGATTACGGAGTAAACGATGACACTCTTCAGAAACTGCAAATCCAAAATTCAAAAAGCAAGCTACGGCAGTTTCCTGCTGGCTGCTGTGTTGCTGGCCGCGGTCACGCTCGCTTTCTCCGCGGATGACACAAGGGTGAAGGTTGGCACGATTGACGCCACCGCTATGGGTACCAGCACTCAGATGGGTAAAACAATCAGCATCAAGATAAACATCAATCAGTTCTCGACGGACGAGGACAGAGCAATCCTCGTTGAAGCCTACAAGAAGGGGCAAAATGAGGGTCTGGTGAATGCACTCACCAAGATGAAGGCCGATGGCCACATTGCCATCACCGGCACAATTGGCTACGACCTCAGTTACATTCGTCTAATACCGACACCAACCGGCCGCAAGATTCGCTTCGTCACTAATCGTCAACTCAGATTCGGGGAATCTTATTACAGCACGCAAAGCAAAGCCTACAACCTGACCGCAGGCGAAATCGAAATCAATGATGCAGACAAAGACAAGAGCGGCGGCGTTCTCTACCCGGCGGCCCAGTTGGTTATCAACAAGGAAGGGCAGCTCGAGTTCCAGCTCCGACAAAACCCCTGGAAGCTCGTCAACATTATTGACTGGAACAAGGCTGGCACCCCCCTGGAGTAGAACTATTTGAAACGG